>Ga0209517_10005152_pt1 | contig 16776 bp, 14 predicted proteins | sample PeaSoiMetSII2010_FD_187695 | JGI IMG/M metagenome (GOLD analysis project Ga0209517, IMG submission 187695) | Peat soil microbial communities from Weissenstadt, Germany - SII-2010 (SPAdes) (version 2) | ecosystem: Environmental > Terrestrial > Soil > Wetlands > Peat | place: Germany...
CCCCGCCGCCGCCTCCACCCCCGCCGCCAAAGCCCGGCCCGCCCGTAGATGTGCAACTGGCGCTGCCGAATTCGACCCCCGGGCACCCCGGCGCTCCGCCGCCGCAGCTCACCAGCAACAGCATTGCCAGCATCATCAACAAACTAAGGAGCACTCGAAACAGGTTCTTCATCAACCGCCTCCAACTCAGCTTCTACGGATTGCCCGGCTCTTGGCCGCAAGTCTTGGAGATGAACTTGATTTCTAATGTCTTGCCCACCCGGCCACAGCTTCGCCGGCCAGCGAAAGACACCTCATCCCATCGCGATAGTAGGAGGGCAGTAACGCGATGACAACGTTACGAATGTCATTGTCCCGCACGGCCGTTCGACACACCATTGCCTGACCTGAATCGCACCGCCCCGCTCGATTGCCTCCGCGCGCTGCATCCGACGTTCTTTGCGGCTGGAGTGCTCTGGTCGCCACGATTGCAGGGCCAAACACGGTGAATTCGAGGCCGAGCGCCCATTGCCATTCCGAAGGTAATGGCAGGTCAACTTCTCGCTCGAGGGGGATTCCGGCTATACGGGAAACACGGCGTTGGCCCAGTATTCATGCGGCTCGCCACACAATTTCGCTCCCCTGCAAACAGGCTCGCAGTGACCATGGGACAGGCACGTTCGTTCCTTGCCTCAAGAATTACAAACTGCCAACATGCCAATTGAAATCTTGCGGAGGGTTTGCCCTGTGAAACGTACAAAACTTCTGGCCGCTCTTGCTGTTGGCGTGTTGCTGATGACAAGCGGATGCGGCGTCTCGGACAGCATCAAATCAATCACGCTCACTACCTCGGGCAATTCGGTCGGAGGGACCTATAACCTCGCCGGGGTGGACGGCACGCTGCAGTTGACCGTGACTGCGAACTATAACAGCGGCAAAACCGAAGTCGTCACCAATGCATCCACTTGGGGTGTGACGACGGTAGGCGGGGACCAAAGCGGATTCGCTTTGCCGCCTTTTGGTCCGGGCAACGTTACCATCAGCCCGACCGGCTTGATGACTACCATAGAAGACGTATGTACCTGGCAGGATGCCATGAACACTACGGTGACGCCGAACGTCCGGTGGAACCCGCCTGTCTGGGAACTCACCGGCTACTATCAGGTCACCGCGACCTACCGCAACTTCACCTCGCAACCCGTTGGCATCGGCGTAGGTTCGGCCACGAGCGTCACCTCTCCCGTCGGTGGCTGCGGTCCCGCGTAGACTCTAGAGACTCCTCGAGTGTTCTGATTTCCAAGTGCAGCCCGCTCCGCAGGCTGCACTTTGTTTTTGTGACATCCTCACATTTTGCGGTTGCGGCCGCACTGGCAAAACGTAGCGCCGCCGTCTCGGCGGCTGTCGTGGGGGCGTCCCGCCCCCACCTGCGAGGGCAAAATGCCCTCGCGACAGCCGGCAGGATGCCGGCGCTACAAGAAAATCAACAGAGCCAGATGGCCTCTAAGACTTCCCTCAGGAGCGCTCGACTGGAACCTGTCCAGTTCCAGCCAAGGAGCGGCGGCATGGGAAAGCCCGGCACGGCAGTGCCGGGCGAGAGTGGGAAAGCGCGCGAGTCCCGCAGGGACGGCTTGGGTTTCTCACGAAAACACGGAGGCTTAGAAGCGTTCTCCGCAGAATCGCCCTAGAACCCCTTGTTGCCGCTCGAAGGAGTGAAATGCAGGGTGAAGGAATATCCGGGCAGGTTCACCGGAACGCTGTATTCGGTGGCGACATAAACGGCGAGCGCGCCCGGCGTGCCGATGCGCTGCACCTTTACCTGATCAGGGGTCAGGGAAATGTCGTGTTCCTGGGCCTTTTTCACCACCGCGGTCACCAGGTCCTGGTCGGTCTGATGCGGGTTGGCGCCGCCCATCATGGCGATGGTGCGCAGATCGTCCTGAAACGAATAGTTATTCAGTTCCGGCGGAACGACCTGAAACCCGGCGTAGACCACGCCAATGATGGCCAGAAACCCGACAAGCGCTTTGAGTGTTCCCATGTCCCACAATCCGCCTGGCCTGGGACTAGGAACTGCCTCATCCCGTCCGGCCGAGCAATTCTCGAAAATATTCGACTATCGCCGTGATGCTAACATCGCGCATTTCGCGAGTCGAGCGCAGAACGACTTCCACAGTACCTTCGGTAACCTTCTTTCCCACGGTGATTCTAAAGGGGATACCAACCAAATCGGCGTCCTTGAACTTCACGCCCGGGCGCTCGTCGCGGTCATCGAGAATCACGTCGAACCCGGCCGCCTCCAGCCGCTTCGCGATGTCTTCCGCCACCGTTTTCACGTTCTCATCCCGCACGTTCGCCGGTGACACCACGACCTCAAACGGCGCAATCGCCGGCGGCAGCCAGAATCCGTTCTCGTCATTGCCCTGCTCGACCGCCGCGGTCAGGATGCGCTCGATCCCGATTCCGTAGCACCCCATGATGGGCCTGACTTCCTTGCCGTTCTTGTCGAGCACGCGCGCCCCCATGGACTCCGAATACCGGTAACCCAGCTTGAAGATGTGCCCGACCTCGACCGCCGTATCAATGCGCAGCGCCTTACCGCAATTCGCACAAGCCTCGCCTGCCGTCACCGCCCGCAGATCGGCATAAACCGTGGCGTGAAAATCCTTCCCCGGCGTCAGATTTTTCAGGTGATAGTCCTTCTTGTTCGCTCCCGCAATCAGATTGGTGCGCCCTTCGAGCGCCTTATCCACCAGCAGGACCGGACGATCTCCGTCCTTCAAATCCTTCGCCCATTCAATCCCGATCGGCCCCAGATATCCCGCCGGGGAATTGAATAACCGCTCGATCTCAGCCTCCTCCATCGGCCGCATCGCCATCGCAATGGTCGCATTGAGCTTGGCCTCGTTGAGCTGATGATCGCCGCGCATCAGCACGACAATCGCCCGCGATTTTTTCTTTCCGGCTGCGTCGGTCTGATCCGCCATCAATGCCAGCGTCTTGATCTTGTTCTTCGGCGAGACGCCCAGGAACCGCGCGACCTCTTCAATCGTCTTCTGCCCCGGCGTGTGGACTTCCAATGGCCTCCCGTCGCCCTCGGCTTTCAGATCTTCCACCGCCTCCAGCTTCGATGTCGCCTTTTCCATGTTCGCCGCGTAGTTGCAGCCGTCGCAGCTCACAATCTGATCTTCGCCGGCCGGAGTCCGCACCATGAACTCGTGCGACTCCTTGCCGCCCATCGCGCCCGAATCCGCCTCCACCACCATGTACTTCAACCCGCAGCGGTCGAAGATGCGGCAGTACGTCTCGTAGTGCTTCTTGTAGGAAACATCGAGCCCCGCCGCGTCAATGTCGAAGGAATACGCGTCCTTCATCATGAACTGCCGCACTCGCAGCAATCCCGACCTCGGCCGCGGCTCGTCGCGAAACTTCGGCGCAATCTGATACCAGATTTGCGGCAGCTGCTTGTAGCTGCGCAGCTCTTTCAGGGCAATGGAGGTCATGACCTCTTCTTCCGTCATGCCCAGGCACATGTCGGCGCCCTTGCGGTCTTTCAACCGGAACAGGTTGTCGCCCATCAGCGCCCAGCGCCCGCTCACCTCCCAAATTTCCCGCGGATGCAAAGCCGGCAAGTAAAACTCTTGCCCGATCTTGTCCATCTCCTGGCGCACGATGCCCATGATCTTGTTGAACGACCGGTTGCCCAGAAAAAGATACGAGTAGATTCCGGCCGCGAGCTGACGGATGTAGCCTGCCCGGACGAGAAACTTATGCGAAGCCACTTCGGCATCCGCCGGCGCCTCGCGCAATGTGGGAATAAACAGTTCCGACCAACGATGCATAGTTTGAGGTCTCGATGGTAAATAGAATTTATGATTGTAAATGATTGCAGCAGAACAACTCGCGTGGGGACAGCCGCCTCGGCTGTAAGGCCAAGCGGAGCCCGGCTACATGGCTGGCAGGAGTTCCAACCGGGATCATCCCGCCAGCTGCTTCAGGATCTCTTTCCCCAGCTTCTGCGCCTCGCCGAAAAACTTCTGATATTCCACAAACTGCCGGTTGAGCTCCAAAGCCTTATCGGCCGACGGATGCTTGCGCAGAATCATATCGCGCACATGCACCGGGTTCGGCAGGGTTGCATCTTCGGTCAGTTCTTCCAGCGCGGTATTGGGATCGTAGTGATACATGAGGCACCTCGATCAAACCAGTTCCGTCGTCCACAGATCGTGCAAATGCACAATCCCTTCCAGCTTTCCGCCTCCATCCACCACCATCAGCGAAGTAATTTTCTTCTCTTCCATTAGCGCCAAAGCGGTCACGGCGAATTCTGCCCCAGCAATCGTCTTCGGACTGCGCGTCATCGCCTCACCCGCGGTGAGGTCCAGCACGTCTTTCCCGCGCTTCTCCAACAGCCGCCGCAAGTCCCCATCGCTAATGATCCCCACCAGCCTTTCGTCCTCGACCACCGCTGCCACGCCCAGCTTCTTCCGTGACATCTCATAAATCACATCCGGCATTTTCGTCTGCGGAGTCACGCAGGGCAGCGCCTCCCCCGTATGCATCAGCGACTCCACCCGCGCCAGTCGCTTCCCCAGCTTGCCTCCGGGATGCAAGTTGGCAAAATCCTCTTCCTTGAACCCGCGCCGCTCGCTCAAAGTCACGGCCAGCGCGTCACCCAAGGCCAGCATCGTAGTAGTCGAAGCCGTCGGCGCCAGTCCCAGCGCGCAAGCTTCCTGCGCGATGGAGCAATCCAGCGCCACCTCCGCCGCCGCCGCCAAAGTCGAGACGCGCGCCACTTCTTTGTCATCCCGAGAGGAGATTCCTCGTCCGCTTGCGGACGGGGAATCGGAGTCGAGGGACCTTGAGTTTGAGACGGCTGCCCTACCCTTTGCGCCTTTCGAAGGTTGAGAGTTTCTGCAAGTCTCATCCCCCGTCATCGTAATCAGCGGCACCTGCAGCCGCTTGATCGTCGCCAGCAATTCCAGAATCTCCACCGTCTCGCCGCTAGCCGAAAGCGCCAGCACCACATCCCCTCGCACTACCATTCCCAAATCCCCGTGCAGCGCCTCCACCGGATGCAGATACAGAGCCGGCGTCCCCGTCGAACTCAACGTGGCCGCAATCTTGCGCGCGATCAGCCCGCTCTTGCCCATGCCGGTAACCACCACGCGCCCCACGCAGGAGAACAGCAAATCCACCGCCCGCTGAAACGCCGCTGCCATCGGACCGGCAATGCGGTCCGCTAGTGCCTGCAGCGCCTCCGCCTCGATCCGCACCACGTTTTCGCCCGTGTGTTTCATGGAAGCCACGATGGTAACAAAAAGGCACCTGCCGTAGAGACGTTGCTTGCAACGTCTCCTCTAACCACAAGCAACAAAGCCGGTCCCATCTGCGCCCCACATTCAAGCGAAACTCAGAAGTGATCCTCTGAGCGCGGTGCTGCGGGCTTCTGCCCAAGCACGGCCAACCCCCGCGCCTGAATGACCCGGTCCCATGGCCCTGCTTGCCAGTTGTCGCGCGTCTTCTCCGCATGCCTCCACGGGGGCAGGGTAAGCATCAGATTCCGGCCAATCGAAGCCACATACGGTTCATACATCGAGCGGAGCTTGTTCAGTTTCTCTTCGGCCGCTTGATCACCGCGCAGCCGCAGCCCGGCCGCGGCCAGCGCCGCGCGCAGGCCCTCGAATTCTCCCTTCGTCATCCGCTCCCCCGCAGTCGGATCGTAGCGCGCATTCACCACCTGCGCCAGATCCACCGCCGCGTGCCGCGCCATGGCAAAGGTCAGCTTGGCCTGCCCCGGATACACTCCCTCAATTCCAGTCAAGATCAACGAAGTCACATCCAGCATGGTGGTCAGCGCCGCCAGCCACGATTGGTTGCTATGCTGCGATCGAAAAAAAGTCAGCACCGGATACGAAATCTGACTCTCCAACAATTCCGAGCACCAGCGCTCCCAGTCCCGCAGCACTTCATCCAGCACCCTCTGGTCCATTCCCGGATTTTCCGATCTGCCCGCCAGCCGGACCAGCAGTTCCGCCGCCGTCGGAGGCGACCCGGCCCGCGCGTCCAACATTGAAATCTGGATTTCCCGGCGCGAGAACGAGGAATACACCACCGGAATGTAGCCAATCACTACGCCCAGAAACGCGAAGCCCATCCCCGCTTCGAGCACCGAAAGCGCCCGCGCCGCGCCCGAAGTCGGCACAATGTCGCCGTAGCCCAAAGTGAAAAACGTCTCGCCGCTGTGATACACGATCCGTCCGAAGGTGAGCGGTTCCTGGTTGAGCTGTTCGTGTCCGCCGATGCCGTATTGCAACAGCGCAAAACCAAAGATCAGCCCCGCCGCCCAGAACCCCAGCAGCAGAATCAGCGACAGCGGACCGAAATATCCCAGAAAATTCTGCTGCCGCGACGTGGTCTTGATGTGCCCCGCAATCTTGCGCCACGGAATCCACGTCCGCCGGTAAAACCACGCGGTGAGTTTGAAGTGCCGCATCACCCGCCGCGGCAAGACCACGGTTTCAAACGCATCCAGCAGCACCGCCCAGATGACGGCGAGCCCAAAGACGACTGCGACGATGCTGCCGTGCGAGTTCATGAAGGATGCCGGACCCCGGACGTCAGAGGTGCAATGTAGATGCGGTGGGAAGGGTAACAGATTCGGGAGTCAGGGAGTCAGGGATCAGGAGCCAGCAATTCGCCTAGCCCCTGACCCTGACCTATTGCGGCTTGGGGGCCGTCCCTGCTGGCTGCTGCGCCGGCGCGGGCGTCTGCCCCGCTGGAGGCTTCGCGGTCGCCGGGGTTGTGGTCTTGGGCTTTGCCGCAGGAGTCTTCTTCACGGCCGGCTTTTTCGCCGGTTCGTTGTCATCCACGATAACTTTCTTCGGAGGCGACGACGGAATCGCCGCCTGCGCCGCTTTCAATTCCACGTGCAGCCGCGCGATCTCCGCCTCTTTCGCCGCCGACAGGCCCTCAATTCGCGCCGCCATCTGCTTGCGCGTGCCCTCAAAGCTGTTCAAATCATTCGACAGCGACTGAAAATCATCCTTGGACCCGAACGCCCCAGCCGACTCCACCACGCTGCCCAGCACGTCGTAGAGCGCGTCCAGGTTGCGGTACAGCTTGAAGCTCGCGGGCACATCTTCGGGCGCGGCGCGCAACTGCGCCATGATCTCGGGCAGCGCGCCCTGCAGATTGCGCTGAATCGAATCCGCATTGGCCAGGGCCTGCTTCTTGTAGGCGCTATCCGTCTTCCAGCGCTCCACGCGCAGTTTCACCAGATCGGCCTGCGTGTTCTTCGAGGTCGCTTCCAGTTGCGCCAGGATCCCGTTCAACTCCGTCACCGACGCGTAGGACACCGGAGCACTCGACGGCGCCGCCTGTCCCTGCACCGAATACGGCGCGTTGGCGGGAGCCGCGGACGGCGAAGGACCGGCCTGGCCCAGCGCGGCCGCGCAGAAAATGGCAGACAGCCCGACGGATAAGGTCAGCTTGCGTTTCATGGTTTGAGCGGTAGCTTTCGCGGCAACAGAATACTACAACCACAGGTCCCGTCGGGGCACTTTCCGTCGCCTGCTTACGTCGTACAATGGAACTCATGAGGAGAAAAAGGAGCAGAAAAAGCACGTTCGCTCCTGCTGCGCTGCTGGTCTTCTCTTGCCTCCTCGCGCTGCTGCTGGCTCTGTTGCCCTCTTCGGCTCAGGATCTTTCCCGCCGTCTCATTCTCAAAGACGGCTCTTACCAGATGGTCGCGAAATATGAAATCAAAGGCGACCGCGTCCGCTACCTGAGCTCCGAGCGCGACGAGTGGGAGGAAATGCCTGCCTCGCTGGTGGACTGGCCGGCGACCGAGAAGTATGAAAAAGACCGCGCCGCCGGCGCATCGGTTCCCGAGGCCGTACAACTGGATAAGGAACTCGAGAACGAGCGCGCTCAAGAGGAACTCGCGCGTCCCCAAGTCGCTCCCGGACTGCGCCTGCCCGAGGATTCCGGCGTCTTTCTCCTCGACAGCTTTCAGGGCGAGCCGCAACTGGTTGAGATCCAGCAGACCGCCGGCGATATCAACCGCAACACCAAGGGCAACATCTTCCGCGGGGCCATCAACCCCGTGGCCGGTATCAAGCAGACCATCGAACTCGAAGGCTCCCACGCCCCCGTGCAGGCCCACGCGGACGTGCCCTCTCTCTACCTCAACCTCGAGGACAGTCCCGATCAGCCGCAGGAACCGCAGGGCTCGCACATCGCCTTGGACGCCCCTCGCGCCGAACCGTCCAAGCCGCAGCAACCGCAGCAGCCGCAACAGCCCCAGCAACCCACCGTGCCCTTTGACCGCTTCCGCATCGTGCACGTCGAAGTCAAAGGCAACAAGCGCATCGTGGGCGACGTGAAGCGCTCGGCCACCGGCAAGATCAGCCAGGAGCAGCACTACGTCAAGACCACCATCACCAAAGTCAGCGGAGGCTGGCTCAAGGTCACACCCACCGAAAGCCTTGCGCCCGGAGAATACGCGCTGGTCGAACTGTCGCCCAAAGAAGGCATGAACCTCTACGTCTGGGATTTCGGCCTCAACCCCAAAGCCCCCGCCAACGCCAACCCCTGGAAGCCGGAGATTAAGCCCACGCAAGACGCAAAGCCGAAGGCCAACCAGCCCTGAGAGAAAATTGAGTAACTGTGTAATTGAGGAATTGGGAAATTGACAGTGGTGGGCTCCTGCGGCTTCTCGGTTTTCTAATTACACAATTACTCAATTAAACAATTATTCAATCCGCGAACCGCGCAATCCCACAATCCCGCTTACTTCAACACTCCCCGCTGCGCCACGCCAATGTTGTCGCGAGTCGAGTTCTTCACCATGTACATCATTCCGTCGGCCTGCCGGATCACATCATGTGCGGTGCGCGCGTCGTGAGGATAGGTGGCCAGCCCGATTGAGGCCCGGACGTTTAGATTCAGTTCTTCTTCGCGGCAAAAGCTGCTGGCCCGCAGGGCATCACGCAAACGCTTGGCCACGACCAGCGCCGAATCCTTGCTGGTCTGCGGCAGCAGCACCACAAACTCGTCGCCTCCGTAGCGGAAGGCAAAATCAATCAGCCGCAATTGCCCTTTGATCAGGTATCCGATCTCCGCCAGCAGCTTGCTCCCGATCAGGTGCCCGTACGTGTCGTTCACCGCCTTGAAATAATCCAGGTCAATGAACAGCACACTGAACTCGTAGCCGAACCGCGACGAGCGGTACACCTCCGTCTCCAGCGTCTTGTAGAGATGCCGCGCGTTGTACAGTCCCGTGCAGTCGTCAGTGATCGTCAGTTCCTGGATCTTTTCCACCCAGCGCGCGTTCTCGATGGCAATGGCCGCGTAGTCGCACAGCGATTGCAGGAAGAACAGCTCCGGCTGCGTGAATTGCGACATATCCACATTCACCAGCTGGATCACCCCCAGCACCCGCAACTTCGAGCGCAACGGCACGCAAATCACCGATTGCGTTTCCCACTTGGTGGCTTCGTCCACGCGGCTGGCAAAGAACGGGTCGGTCTTCACATCGGGCACAACGCGCGCTTCCCCGTTCTTCGCCACCCATCCCGCAATGCCTTCGCCCATTTTTAGCCGCACATTCTTCAGAACTTCCGCTTTGTCCCCAACCGCAATGGCAAAGTACAGTTCGTCATGCTCCTCGTCCACCATCAGCAGCGACCACGTGTCCGGACGGAAATATTCCGCCATCTTTTCCATGATGGTCTGCAGAATCGAGTCGAGGTCCAGCGACGACGTGAGCGCCTTGGCCACGTCGTGAAAAATCCTCAGTTCCTGACTCTGGCGCGTCAATTGAGTGCCGGCCTCAGGCATGCAGAATTTCCGTTCTTCCTCGTTGGGACGGAGTGGTGGTTAGCGAAAATTATATTCATCGGGTTTATCGAGGGGCAATGAACGTTGGTAATGGGAACCCGTAAAGCCAACGCCGTCAATCGCTTCGCAGGGGTCGAAAACACTCGCGCGGGGAGCCGCCCCAAGCTCGCCCTGAGCGAAGTCGAAGAGGCTGTCCGGTCGAGCGAAGCTCGACGCTTTGCTTCCGAGGCACGGGGAACCGGAGCATGCTCCGCCACCCTTGGCGGTGGCGCCCGCACTCGCCTTGTCCTATGATGATCCCGTCACGGGCGAACCCTGCTTCGCCCCGGCAGGTCTCCGGTGGGCGATTTCGGCGACAAATTCCGCAAGGCGCGCGAAGCCAAGGGCATCTCGCTCGATGACGTCTCCAACGTCACCAAGATCGGCTCGCGGATGCTCCAGGCCATCGAACAGGAGCATTTCGACCAGCTCCCCGGCGGAGTCTTCAACAAAGGATTCATCCGCGCCTATGCCAAGCACCTTGGACTCAACGACGAAGAGGCCGTAACCGAATACCTGGCCTGCCTGCGCCAGGCGCAGGTGGACGCCCAGGCCGCGTTGTACGAGCCGGCCCGGCCTGCCCCACCTGAAAAGCGTCTGCCGGTTGTGCCGCTCAAGACGAGTCAGAAATCTCAGGCCCCGGCCGAGGAACTCCCCGAACTGCAGCTCCCGCGGGCCGAGCATGTTCGTCCTCCGCGCAAGGATTATGTCGAAAAGCGCGGAGCGGGCATCACGAGGGGATTCGTCGCCGCCGCCGTCCTGGTTCTCGCTCTGGGAGCTTTCTGGTGGCGAAACCACTCGCGCAGCGCCAGCACCGCGCCCGCACCCACCGCCGCCGCAGTTGCCCCCGCCATGTCGTCCGCGCCCGCATCTGCGCCAGCCGGATCTGCGCCGGCCGCCCCTGCTCCCGCGTCACAGGGGTCGCCCGCTGTGACCCCTCCATCGAACACGGGTACCCACACTGCTCTTTCCCAGGCTTTGCCGCCGGCAAGACCCTCCCCAGGTAGTCCTGTCGTTGCGGACAACAACCTGGAAGAAAAAGATGCCGCCGCTGCCTCTCGGCCTGCCGCGGTGAGTCCTAAACCTTCCTCGGCGCTTCTGACGCTGGTCATCCGCGCGTCGGAAACGTCCTGGATCTCCGCCACTGCCGACGGCCAGACCGCCACTCAGGAAATGCTGATCGCCCCCGCTCACGCATCCATCCGCGCCAGCCGCGAAATTGTGGTCAGAATCGGCAACGCCGCCGGTGTCAGCTTTCTCTTCAACAGCCAGGAAATCCCTGCCGCGGGCGCCGAAGGTGAAGTAAAGACCCTGGTCTTCGACTCCGCCGGCATGCGGGTCGTGCCCAACCAACTGCCGGCTCAGAATCAATAGTTACGGCTTTACTCCGCCCTGAGGGTTTTCAGAGTCGTCCAGCCGCTTGAGGTACGGGAAGAACGGGGCCACTTCGAACGGCATCTTCTCGAATGCCGCTGGCGGCCGTAGCGGTGCGGTCTTGACCATCTCGATCTGGTCCGCCCAGGGATCCAACTTTATGCGCGAGCCTAAGGGCAAGGCGGCAATCTGATCCGGCCGATTGGTTTGCACGTGCTTGGAGGCGTTGGCCAGCGCCTGCATGCCCACCAGGTGACTGCTGGCGAAATCGTTGCTGAATCGCCCGTGCAGCAGGTTCGGCAATTGCGGCGAGCGCAGTTCCACCGCCTTCAGGAACAGTGCCATGTTCGCGATCTGGTCTTTGTAGGGCGAATTTGCAATCAGTTCGAGCCCCTTTTTGTCCGCGGCGGCTTCCTGCGCGGGATCGAAGCGGAAATTAAACTTGGCAAAGATTTCCAGATCCGAGAACGGCAAGTTGAACTCCGCCAGGTATTGCGCGGCCAGCGACTGACCTAAAACGATGTGACCCAATTCGTGCGCCAGCACGGCGGCTAGCGTCGCCTCATCGGGTGTTACGTCGAGAAGTCCGCGGCTTAGAACAATCGTTCGACCCACCACGAACGACTCCAGTGGCGTGGTGAGCAGCACGCGGCAGCGCACCCCGGCCAGATCGAGATTGTTGGTAATCAGCAGATTGTTGGCGACGGTCTCTAGGATGCGGTCCACTTCTCCGTCTGCCGCCATGAGTCCGGCAACCTGCAACCGCTCGACCACCTCCTCCTCCGCCGTGTACGTTGTTTTTCCCACCGTGAACTCCGGGCTCAGGTCCTGCGAAGCTTCGTGCCGGCTGGGATCAATCCACGCCGGTGTGTCGGTGAGAGGTTTGGCAAACTCCCGGTGTTCCCCGGCGTTTTCCAGGTCGTAGCCCCAGATGCGAGTTTGAGCCTTAAACCAGAGACGCCTCCCGGAGGGATCACGCGGGTCCGATTCCTCGGTGTACACATAGGCGGGCATCCACGTGATGCTCAGGGTGTTCAGCCGCCAACTGTCGAAGTGAAACGGGTGTTTGGAAAAAGCTTTCGCGGTGTAGGCTCCGTTGAAGCGAACAATGTTGAAGTCCTGATCCTCCACCCAGATTCGGCCGGCGAATCCGCGGTTCTGCGCATTCGCGAGGGGCCGGACATCTATCACAGCGCAGCGAACTTCCCCAAGAATTTCCCAGCGCACAAATTCGAACGTGTAGTTTGGCCGGTCGAAGTGGTCCAGATCGGGGAACACCGCCTGCGCAAAAACCTCGGCCAAAGCCTGCGGACTCTCGGGCAATTTTTTCTCCCCACCCTCCTTGGAGCGCTCCGGAGGCGCAAATTCCCGGCTGACCGGAGTCTTGCCAGTCAGGTCCAGACGGCTTAAGAAATAGTCGTCGCCCTTGGGAGAAGTCTGGTGGCCGGAGTCGGCCCCTTCCTCCTGCATGTAGGTCTCGACGATCGGCTTGAAGTAGCGCATCAAATCGGTCAGGCGCCGTTCCTGCCGGATGGCCGCATCCACCAAGCCATCAAATGTGACGGAATTGCGCGCGGGAGTAGTAGCCGGTGCGTGGGCTGTACTCGGAGACTGGGCTGGCCCCGGAGACGGGGCCGGGGGAGCAGCGTTCTGACCTGCGACCAACGCAACCAGCAGCAACTCAAACAGTGCCGGGCCCAGCCAGGAAAATGTTCTCCGCTCAAACATTCAGAAGCTAGTCTAAATCCCCGGGAAGCTCGTTGGGTCGTGTTCGACGCGCCGCGAGGCCCTGAGGGCAGCCCAGCCTTGGGGTTCCCCAGGAATCGGTGTAATTTTGTTCCGTCTGCAGCGTACTGCTTTATGGACGCCGAGAGAAACAAGCCGAAAGCACCACAGCCACGCGAGGGCACAGCCAAGCAGATGGAGGGCCTGGATCTGGAGAGCGTAATCGAGCGCGCACAGGGCCACGATGACGAGGCCCTGGAGACGATCTATCGCCAATATGTCCGGCGCGTATTCGGATTGTGTCGTTACATGCTGAACTCACGGGAGAGCGCGGAAGATGCGACCAGCGAAGTCTTCCTCAAACTGCAGCGCTCCATTGAGAGTTACGACGGTTCGATACCGTTTCCCAGGTGGCTGCTGCGAGTGGCTGGCAACCACTGCATTGACGCTTTGCGGCGCCGGCAGCGTGGACTGAAGGTGTTTGTGGAAGTCGAAGACGAAGCCGCGGCCGTCGAGGCGCCGAGTTCGGAGCCGTCGCCGCTGGGTGCTGTCATCAGCACGGAGGAAAGAGCGGAGGTCCGGGATGCCATCGCACGCCTGCCGGTGAACTATCGCGTGCCGCTCGTCCTGCGCTATTACAACGAGATGAGCTATGACGAAATCGCACAGCAGTTGGGCCTGCAGAAGAACTACGTGGCGGCGCTGATCTTTCGCGCCAAGAAGGAACTGCGTCGGAAACTGACGCACGGGAGCAAGTAGTCATGGAATGTTATTCGGAGCAGATCTGCGCCATCTTCGTGGACGGCGAGCTGGGCGTTGACGAGGCGCGCCGCCTGCGCGACCACCTGTCCACCTGCCGGCGCTGTCAGAAATTGGTGGACGCGTTGCACGCTGAGAACAACGTTCTGGGCGAAAGCCTGCAGGAGCTGCCGGAGGAAGCAGCCAGCCCCGCGAGCTTCCCCCGTTGGCGCCGGTCCTGGCTCTGGGGTGACCTGGCGGCGATGGCCGCGGTGCTGACGTTAGGTTCCATTTTTTTCCTTTGGATGGACGGCCTGAGAATTCCGGAAGCAATGGAATGGCTCAATCCCTTTAGCCTAGGTGGCCTTACCAACCTGATTTTCAACGTTTCTTACTACTTCACACACGGAGGTACTGCCATGTTGGCTGATTATGCTGCGGTGGTTGGGGGGATCTTGTTGGTGGGCGGTGGCGCACTGCTGCTGGGACGCCGATCGCGGCTGAACCAGCCGGGCCTGCGCCTCCTGATCGTAGTGCTTGTGTTGTCCTTGCCCAGCTTTGCCCTGGAGCGGCGTCACGGTGAGTTTGTCACCGTAGCGGCGAACGAGACTTTGGACGACAACCTTTTGGCCACCGGGAACACTGTGCGTGTGGAGGGCGTGGTCAATGGGGACTTGCTGGCTTTCGGCCAGACTGTGGAGGTGAGCGGGAGTGTCAAGGGCGATCTGATCAGTTTTGCCAAGAGAACCGTGGTGAGCGGGACAGTGGAAGGCCGTATATTCGACTTTTCGCAATCGCTCGACCTGGACGGGCAATTGGGCCACAGCATCTACGGCTGGGTGCAATCCTTGCGCGTGGGCACCCGGGGGCATGTGGGTGACGGTATCGTGGTTGGCGCCGGCGACGTGAGCCTGGAGGGCGACGTGAAGCGCAGCGTGACCATCTTTGCCGGCAATGCCGACGTGAGTAGCAGTATCGGCCGCGATCTGACCATGAACGGAGGTGGCCTTACGCTGACTGACTCCGCCCGCGTGGGCGGCAATCTGAGCGCTCGCGTGCGCGAGTTGAGAGACGTGCACATCGCCGAAGGGGCTACCATTGCGGGCAAGCGTGACCTCCAGGTGCGCGCCATGGAGAGCGAGTTCCGGAGCCGGTTCACGCGCCCCAGATTCTACTTCTACCAGGTTGTCTGGGTCGCCGCCGCCATGCTGGTGGGATGGCTGGGACTGGTTCTGTTTCCTGGCTTCTTCGAGGCCTGCACTCAGGCCGTGGGCGCAGGCTGGCGCAGCCTCGGGCTGGGGATTGGAGTCCTGGCAGGTGCGCCGGTGGCCATGATCGTGATAGCCATCACGCTGGTTGGCCTCCCGATCTCGTTCATGTTGTTGGCGGTGTATCTGGTTGCGATCTACCTGGCGAAGATTTGGGTCGGAGCCTTCCTTGGGCGGCTGCTTCTGAAGCCGGCGGGTGGGACGAAGGGCGAGTGGATACTGGGCCTGCTGCTTGGCCTGGTGATCCTCACCGTTGTTGGGTTCATCCCGTATCTTGGCGGACTGGTCCGCTTCGGCATGGTTTGCCTCGGTTTGGGGGCATTCAGCTGGCAGCTTTACCGGGGTTCACGACCGGCAATGACGGCTTGAAAGCGAATGGTGAGGCGTAGGTCGAGGCCAACCCAGCTTCGCCTACAGTGGTTTCGAACGTGGAGTTCTGAACTTATTGCGTCGTTGCAGCGCACGCGGAGGTTGAGCCCGCGCAACAGCGCGGGCTCGTTATCTCTTAAGTCCGCCCTGAACCTCCGATTCTCTCCATCCACCTCGCTTTTCCCTCAATTGAATCCCCTTGGCCGTCCCTTGGGGTCAAAACCGTTGCGTACCACGGAGCGCTCTGTTAGCCTTTTTCGAGGACTTTCTCTCGATCCGCCGCCCAGTCGCGGCCGCGTGAATTTCCGCTGTTCTGCCCGACCCGGAGTTCAGAATTCAGCTGCACCGCCACGCGCTAAGCGGCGTGCAAAGAAACTAAGGAGACATACAACTTGGCATCAAAGAATCGCAATTTATTCACTTCCGAGTCGGTGACCGAAGGCCATCCCGATAAAATCGCCGATCAGATTTCCGACGCCATCCTCGACGCCTGCCTTACCGACGACTCCACCAGCCGCGTGGCCTGCGAAACCCTGACCGCAACCGGATTGGTCGTCATCGCCGGCGAAATCACCACCAAGGCTTACGTGGATTTCCAGACCATCGTCCGCGGCACCGTCGCCGCCATCGGCTATGACAATGCCCTCTACGGCTTCGACGCCAACACCTGCGCGGTCATCTCCAGCATCAACAAACAGTCCGGCGACATCGCCATGGGCGTAGATACCGGCGGCGCCGGCGACCAGGGAATGATGTTCGGCTATGCGGTCAACGAAAACGCCGACCTGATGCCGACCCCCATCTCGCTGGCCCACAAGCTCACCCAGCAACTCTCGCTGGTTCGCAAGAACGGAACGCTTCCCTTCCTTCGCCCCGACGGCAAATCCCAGGTCACAGTCGAGTACGACGGCAACGGCAAAGTTCTGCGCGTGGACGCCGTCGTCGTCTCCACCCAGCACTCCGAGACCGTCACCAACGACGAGCTTCGCGCCAGCATCCAGAAGCACGTCATTCAGGCCGTGATCCCCGCTCACCTGCTCGACGAATACACGAAGTACCACATCAATCCCACGGGACGCTTCGTCATCGGCGGCCCCATGGGCGACACCGGGCTCACCGGCCGCAAGATTATAGTGGATACCTACGGCGGTATGGGGCGCCACGGCGGCGGCGCCTTCAGCGGCAAGGATCCGACCAAGGTGGACCGCTCCGCCGCTTACATCGCCCGCTACATCGCGAAGAACGTGGTCGCTGCCGGACTGGCAGACCGCTGCGAAGTGCAGCTCGCCTACGCCATCGGCGTGGCCGATCCCGTCAGCGTGCGGGTGGATACGTTCGGCACGGAAAAAGTGGACCCCGCGATCATTCCTGACCTGATTCGCGCCCACTTCCAGCTGACGCCGCGCGGCATCATCGAATCGCTCAACTTGCGCCGTCCGATTTA
>Ga0209517_10005153_pt1 | contig 16773 bp, 12 predicted proteins | sample PeaSoiMetSII2010_FD_187695 | JGI IMG/M metagenome (GOLD analysis project Ga0209517, IMG submission 187695) | Peat soil microbial communities from Weissenstadt, Germany - SII-2010 (SPAdes) (version 2) | ecosystem: Environmental > Terrestrial > Soil > Wetlands > Peat | place: Germany...
CGCTGAGCCCGCGCGGCGGTCAGTGAGCGTCATTTTGCGGGATAGGCCAAAGGCTTCGGTCCGGAGCCGTAGGTCGAGATCAATCGGGCTAGGTAGCGGCCATACTCGCCGGCTCTAAAGCCGCTGCCGAAAACTTTGAGCCGGATACGCACGTAGTTCTCTTCACGGCGGGCTTTCTCGGACGCGGGTTCGACTCCCGCCGCCTCCACCACATTTTTATCATTCAGAATCAGCATCTTATGGGAATGCGGCTCGAATTGTACAATAAACGTACAATGGCGCAGCGTAAAATACTCCTTAGGGAGTCTGAACGCCGCAATGCTCTCCGTCTACGCTCGTCACTCCAACGATTGCCCCAAGAAGGCCGACATCAACTGGAAACGCTGCCGCTGCCCCAAGTGGATCAATGGCAGCCTGGGCGGCCAGTTTATCCGCAGAACCGCGAACACCCGCAGTTGGGAAAAAGCCGAAGATCTAAAACGAGCCTGGGAAGAAGCAGCGAGCCCCAAGAAGATTGAGCCGGTCACCATCGAAGAAGCCGTCGACGCTTACTTGGCCGACGCGAAGGCGCGCGAACTTCGGGACTCCACCCTGTATAAGCTTAAGATCATTTTCCAGAAGCAATTCCTCGCGTGGGCGAAGGATAAGGGTCTGCGTTTCTTAAAAGAGATCGATCTCTCGCTGCTGCGCAATTACCGCGCCACCTGGAAAGACGCCGCGTTGGCAAAGAAGAAGAAGCAGGAGCGCCTGGTCGGCTTCCTCTGGTTCTGTGTCAGAGCCGGCTGGTTGGCAACGAATCCAACCCAGGGGCTGGGAAGAATCTCGGTGGATGCCAAACCGACGGACTACTTCCCGCCAGACGAGTTCGAGAAGATCATCGACGCCACGTACCTCTACCGCGAGAATCGATGGGAGCAGGGTGACCGCAATGGAACGCGGCTGCGCGCGCTGACCTTGCTGATGCGATGGAGCGGGCTTCGCATTCGGGACGCGATCACCCTCGAACGCTCGCGACTCGCCGGGGACAGCATCCTGCTTTACCAGGCGAAAACCCGAACGCCGGTATACGTCCCTCTTCCCCCAGATGTTGCTGAAACACTTCGGACGGTTCCACCCGGCCTCCGGTCGAATCCCCGGTACTTCTTTTGGAGCGGCAACGGCGACTCGAAGTCCGCGGTGGCCGACTGGCAGCGGAGCTATCGGCGCCTGTTTGAACTTGCAGCCCTGAAAAGGCTCGACGGTACATTAAAGCGCTGTTTCCCACACATGTTCCGCGATACGTTCGCCGTTGAAATGCTTCTCGCCGGCGTGCCGCTGGAGCAGGTCTCGATCTTGCTGGGTCACAAGAGCGTGAAGATTACCGAGAAGCACTACGCACCCTGGGTGAAGGCTCGGCAGGAACAACTGGAACAGAACGTCAGAAAGGCCTGGGGTGGAAATCTCACCGTCATCGCAACCGGACGACGGCCCAAAGGCGCGGTGGCCGGCTGATTTGGCCGTTTGAAGCTCTATTACATCCTAGCGCCGCTCTCGCTTCCTCCCTTTTGGCGCAATCTCATCGGTGAACGGCAAGTCACGGATTCGAGCCGAGGCTTTACCCCAACTGTCTCTGGTGTAAACTTCGTTGCAACCTGGAAGCGAGCCAGTGAGCGAGCGTTCAAATCGTCTAAGACTCTGAACGGCGCGAAGAAGACCAGACGCCGGCATGTTCGAGCCGGTTAGGTCACACCGCGTCGCCGGGACCCATGCGATGGGCGGAGTTGAGGCGACCATGATGGCGGTGAGTGAAGCGAAGGCATGAATGATGGGATGGTCTTTGTGGCCAACATCTGCCGACGGAAGAAGGCTCGCCGTGAGCCTTTCCCCAACGGAGCCACGGCTAAGTCATCGGCCATATTACCAAAGACAATGAAACTTGGTCCATTGAGGGTGACAAAACTCTCAGGAAGTTTCAGGGCCCGCAGGCGGCAGTTAGGGCTTTGATCGCCGAGTCAGAGCCGCCAGATCCCAAGGGAAAATAATGGCAGCACCATCCGCCAGGTGCTCGGAACGTGAGCGGTTACTGTCGCACTGGATTGATTGCGCAAAACTCTTGAGAAAATTGCTGGATGAGCAGCTCAACGCGATTAAAACCTCAACGAAACGTAGCGCATCGAACACAACTGGTTTCGAGAACCAGATTCGACTGGCTAGGGCCGGAGAAGTCGAGGCTTGCCGGAAATATTTCGGCCATGTGCACACGCATAAGTGCGTCTGACTAATTGGAAGTGAAGCAGTGACGGTGACGAGCTGTCGTTGTGAGCCAGGACCTCCTGTGTGTGAAGCAGCGCCATCTATTTCACTGTTTGCACGGAAAGCAAAATTTTCCATGGCCTTACACCAATTCGGAAAATCCGCTTTCGCTCAAAGTCGAATCCGTTTTGGTACTTCAGGTTGGAATTTAGACACAGTTTTAGCACAGTCAAATGCGGCAAACATCGTATCCCAGAAGAGCTAAGGCCATTACGGCCGGGGTAATCGAACTCGGTGATTCAGTGGTTCTGTCGCGTAAGCGCCGGTACAAACGTCTTGATTTCATCGGGCCTCTCCCCGCCACCCGGAACGAGGGCCCTGAACGGAGCCCGAAAATCAAAGTGAAACCGCTGGTCAAAGACCGTTCGTAGAGTCCCATCGTGTGAGTGTTCGAGGTACCCGATCAACGTTGCGGACGGTAAATAAAAAACCCAGACTCGCTTAAAGACACTCTGGCGGATAAGCGCGGCAAATTCCATAGGGCTTTGAAGGAGGTAGTCAAACGGCCCCCAGGGTCGCTGCTGATCGTAAAAGAGGAGTAGGTGGCAAGGCAACCCTCCCGTCTCATACTGTTTGGCCAGCTTCTGTCGAAGCATCCGGTCGAGCGACGCGTTAGCCGGAAATGAGCGCATCCCTGCCGTCTGGATCGAGGCCGCAGTCGCGGTGTCCCCTCTGGCCATCGCCTCCATCTTCTTCTGTCCTTGCTTGCCTGAATACGCAACACCTTCACCGAGATCGCTTTCGAGGATTTCGCCGAGTTCGAAGAGCATCACTTTGCCGTTAATCATGCATTGCAGGTCCGGAAAGGGATATTGCAAGTGTCTCGGTGGCTCGCCGAGACGGAGACGCGCAGCCTCAGCGAACTCCAGGAATATCCATCCTTCATCCACTTCCCTAGGATCGGTTCCTCGGGGCCACAGGCGTTCGGGAAATCGTTCCTTCCGCACTTCCGGATGCTGGGCGAGTGACGAAATCAATCTCATCGGACGCAAACCTCAAAAGTAACGTCCATGGTATCGCAGCTGAGACACAATGGTCGATCCGTGACCCGAGATCATTGGTTATTTTTCGAATATAACCTCTGCGAACTCGCCCGTATCATCTCAGGGTCAAACAGATCCATGGTAAAATGTTTTTGGGGGATCGCCCCCCGCGGAAACAGGATACTAACATGAGCCGAAGACAACAACAATTTCTCTGGGCTTTCGGGGCGTTCATCACGGGAGCCTGGCTTCTATCGAATCCGAAGTGTCGCAGCGGATGCAAAACCGTTGCCGAACACCTACTGACAGACGGTCTCCAGAGCCTGCTGTCCTAATTACGCCGCGCGGGCGAAATCCAATGAGGGCCGGATCTGGTCATGACTCTGGCCGCCGATACGTTCGGAACTCCGTCCGGGCGTTCCTCGAAGAAGGGATGTGGGTGAGTGGAATCCTGCATCAGTATCCGGTCTCACAGGGGCAGAGATCCTGCGTCAACTCCTGTCACTGAAGGAATACGGCAACACCGCGCGAGCAACACAAGTGAGCCTGGAGTCCGAAGATGGTAACCCACTATTTGCTATGCGAGCATCCGCGACCGTGGAAGCGAAAGCTAATTGGCGGTCACTACCACTGGCTCTGCATCCAGTGCGGGAACAACGTAGGTCCGGTCAGGAAGTCCCGGAAAACACGCGATCTGTTTCGCGCGCGAAGGGCGCGCAGGTCGGCACCGTCTCTTTCTTCCCGTAGTCCCGCACCTCGAAGCCCTAAGCGGGGGTAAGGAAGGTACCGGAAGCGCTCGCGATAACGGAGCGGTGAGGGTATTGCCCAACGTTCAGCCCCGCGTCCCTACAGCGGCTCAACCCAAATCTGGTTCCCGCCCATGTGAAGCTGAACCTTCAGGCGAAGAAAACCGTAGCGCTCCCCCAGAACTGGGTCGCTGCTGTATTCGCGAATATTGTCCCAATTGAGAACCATTCCGTGACCGGTCTCTTGTAGTTGGATTGGGACGCCGCCATCGACGGACGCCTGCCCAACCTGCCAAGCCCTATCGAGCGCGAGAAGTTCCTCTCCTTGCGGACCACCGTCGTATCGCTTCGGGATCGGGCGTAGCCGGACCAATTTCTTCCAGGAACACTCTTTAATGAACTCGTGCTTGTTCATAAAATAACTGTAGCGCTTGGCTTTGTGTCCAGCAATAACATGAGGTTAAGTCTCGTGGCTGACGGCGGGTAGACGACTCCAGCGGCTCCGCCAACTTCCTGGAACGCTGAAGTCATCCAGCGCTTGGCGGGCGGCGCCAGAGTTCTTACGGGCGATGATGGTGATGCAACAACGCTGCGGGGGCATGACACAAATCGGTCGCCAGCTCCCCCGCCCGAAAATCCTACTCAATTTGGCGGTAAGTGGCAAGTCTCGCTGGCCTTTTGGCTGGGACATCCTACGCGAGTTGGCAAGCGTCGCAACCACCTCTCGCCCCAGGTCTGAGCCTTAAGGGTCCCGGTGATAGGTGTCAGCGCAAAGGACAATTGCGGCAAAACTCCCCGGCCGCGCACCGGGGGAGTCATTGTCGTTGTGTTATAGTCGACGCGCGGCGATAGGCCGCGGCTTGCCCGGTCGGTAGACATTATACGCTAAATGCGTATAATATTACGCATGTTGCGTAAGTCCCCAATCCTGGATGTCCTTGTGACGAAGACCAAGCAGCAGATTCTGGCTGCCACGCTTCTTCAGCCCGAGCGCTCCTGGTATTTGGTGGAACTGGCGCGTCACCTGCGTGTACAACCGTCGAGCCTTCAACGGGAACTAAAGCAGTTGACGGAAGCGGGCCTCTTGCGGCGACAGCAAGATGGCAACCGTGTGTATTTCCAGGCGGACAAGACTTGTCCTGTGTTTCCCGAGCTCGCCCAGATACTTATCAAGACGGTGGGAGTCGTCGAAGCGCTTCAAAAAGCTTTAGAGCCGGTGTACGGTCAAATCGATTTGGCATTTGTTTATGGATCGATTGCCGCTTCTGCTGAGCGATCCGTGAGCGACATCGATCTCATGGTCATCGGCTCGGTACCGCTTTCCCGGATCGCCCCGCTTTTGCGGGATCTCGAACGGCGGATCGGGCGTCCCATTAATCCGAGCGTCTATGGACGGAACGAATTCGTGAAGCGTGTTGAGGAAGAAAATCATTTTCTAAAGAGTGTCCTTCAGCACGAGCCGCTTTACATCAAGGGAGGTCCGGATGAACTGGCAGAGCTTACTGCAGGCGCAGAGAATAAAAACGCACCGCACCAGCCGCCAGGAGCTCGACGATCTGCGGGCCGTCGTTGAGAGAGACCTGCAAGATGCGGGTGTGACTGCTCTGTCAGCCGACCGCCGGTTTGCGACCGCTTACAATGCCGTCCTCCAGTTAGCCAAAATGGTGATTGCGTGCGCGGGTTACCGGGTGGCCGGTCCGGCGCACCACCTGACGACATTCGAAGGCCTGGAGATCGCCATGGGACAGTCCGTCGCTGCGTTAGTCGCCTACTTCGATACCTGCCGGCGAAAGAGAAATCTGGTGGACTACGATCTCGTGAACGCCGCGACTGAAACTGAGGCGGAGGATCTAATCTGTAAGGCCGAGGAATTCCGCGAACTTGTCGAAAAGTGGATTCAAAAGCACCATGCCCGCTATGCCACTTGACCTGACGCGGAACTGAAATTCGTCACTTTCGCCGCCACCTCCCTGTTACCATCGGCTTAAGCGTGCCCCGCGTATTTCAGTCCCCTTTTCATCGGGGGAGTCGCGCGCGGCGCCTCATTAAGATTTTCCGGTATTAAGCCGTCTTGATACCGGTCCGGTCGTTCGCGACTACCCTCACAAAAACAAACTTTCGATTTGCGGGCGCAACTCCTGGATGACCTTTGAAAAAGGCGGCAAGTCCGGAACGAGCGGCCCGAGCCATTGCTCCCAGGTCTTCTCCACATAGGTCATCATTTTTGGCGGGAAGAAGTCAGCCGCTGTATCGAACGTGACATCACGGACTGCGCACTTGCGGCGTAGGAAAGGGATAAAGCCCGAAAGATCCATCTCGCTCTGGTAAGCCGCCAGCACTCGCCAAAGGTCATAGTAGTCCCGCGCGCGAGATCGGCTCCAACCGCGCGATTCGAGTTTTTCGATATGCTGGAGAATCGCGCGGAGTTTCTCGGCCACGATTTCTTCCAAGCAATACACCGGGATTGAGATCTGAAGAGGCTCACCGTACTCATGGAGCATCGTCCGCCGGCATGCCGGCTTTAACACCTCTTCATCGACCGCAGTCTCAATAATGACTCGCGCCTGGGGGTGCCTTTGCCAGGGGAATTGAGCCCTGATGACGAAGGCTTCCTGCCCGCCGGGGTGTGGTTCCTTTTCGGTATAGCGCTCGCAGCTCAACAGGACTTGAGCATATTCGTTGAGGAGATGCCCGGCCGCCTCCGTGGCTTGACGAATGGCGCGTTCCATCGCCTCTCCAGTCGGAGCACCCGGCAATCCCGTAAAATCGAGGTCCTCGGAGAATCGATAATCGCCAAAGTAGCACTTCTTCAGAGCTGTTCCGCCCTTGAATACGAGCGTCTGCCCCAGAGACTTGACCTCCAGAATACCGGCCAGAAGCCACGATAACAGGTAATCCCGCTCCAGAACCTCCCACGGCATGCCGGAACTGCGGCGGACAGCCTCCAGGCGACTGCGAAGCGGCTTCACGGCTTGACGCGTCCCGGCAGATTCTCTTGAATCTTCCAGCGCTTATCGTAAGGGCCTTGGCGAGGTCCCGTAGGGTCAAGCTTGCGAAAACCCTTGACGGGTATGGCTGCCAGCGGCTCGATCTGGCTGGCCGGGATACCCTGCCGCTCCAAGACCCATCCCAGGCGCTTGGCGGTCGCTGTATCCAGCCGACGTGCATACTCGACGATCCGGCTGACATTCAGTTGCGCACCGCGCACTTCGAACGCATGGAGGACTTCGGCGAAATCGCCGCAATATTGCGGCATCGACAGGCCGTCCAGCAAGGTGCGCTCCGGATCGGTCATGGTCACTTGAGCCTCTCCCACCCAGGCCTTCTCAGTACCAAAGAAGCGTTCGGGCTTGACGCGGATAAACTGATACTCGACGCCAGCGACCCTGTACGATCTTGTTGAGTCTCGTTGAGAGCGTTGCCGTACACGCGGTATCGTAGCCTGTGTTGTCAGGACGAAAACACGCCGCGGCGCTTGGTCGGTCAGGCCGTGGTGATGCAGGGCCGACCAATGACTGATGGCCGCCGGATTAACGAGGGCCATGGCAATTTCAAATTCATGCGCCGGCGGAACGCCGGGAACGGCTGGAGCAATCGCATACAGTCCGCGCCGGAGGGGCATGATCCATCCCGTTTGGCGAAGATGATAAAGCGCTTCGAGGAGGTAGGATTCCTTGATCCCAACGCGCGGACTAAATTCGCGGGCCTGGTTCAGGGTAAAAATACGAAATCCCTCGCCTGAAAGCAGGCGGACGAGGTCCAAGCCCACATCAGAACGCTTTATCTTCTTGTTGCGGTGGTTAGGATTTGGTCCAATCTTTGCCATATGAAAGCTCAACGCAATATACTTTATATGTCATTAATTGGATATTGTCAAATCAATGCCTTTGCGGATTGCCGCCGACCATATGGGTCACAATCGAGCGATCAACCGCCGTCCTGAATGCGCGGGGAGCAGAGTGGCGTACCGTGGCCTGCCGAATCGCCCGCCACCCATTGCGTGCCCTTGCCGCCGAAAGGACCAAATCTGCGATTTCCGTGCGGCAATCCTTTGGGAAGGAGAACGCCTCGGCGACCATCCGCTCCGCGAAAGCGATTCGCCTCCGAACCGTTCCCTGGAGGATCACACGTGCATAGGCTTCGCAGGCATAGGCGAAAAGCTCCCGGTGCTTGAAGTCGACATCGACGAAGCGCTCCTGGCCGCGGCGCACTTGCAATCCATAATGTTCTGGTTTTAGGTAGTGGAGCAGGTGTGCCGCCTCATGAACGACCACGTCGCTGTAGGAATCCTTGCTTACGTACGAAGACCAGCGTACATGCGCGAATTGTCCGCCGGAGAGGCCATCGCATTCGAAATTGATCTTTCTTGCCGGGCTCAGCCCATGGTTCTTGATAACAGATCCACAAGACCTGCCATGCGGACTGTATCCAGCCGGTAGAAAGCTCTGCTTCCAGCGCAGCCTTTGCGCCTTGACAATTCAGAACAAAAACGCGCTGGCTAAGCTCCCTCAATGCCGTGTCCTGCCAATCCTTCTGAACGAGCCCCCGAATCATCGGTACGATGCGTGTCGTGATCTCCTCGGATGTTATGGGTGGTTGCCTCTTGACCTGCCAGGGGAGAAAATCAGCCAACTGCTCAAACAGGAGGCGCAAGCCTCTTTTTGCGCATTCGCTGTAAATTCCATCCTCAATGATTTGCGCGCGACTGAAGCGGCCTGACCCGGCGCCGTCCCAGGTCTCTTCGCCGGTGCGTAGGAACCCCTCTACAGCCTGCGCCCGATGGTGGTGTGGTGCGACGGCTTGGTAAGCGGCGTGATGGATGATCTCCTCGATTGTCGCGATCAAGGCTTCTTGTTTCATGGCGTCCAGAGCCAAGATGCGCCTTGCCTCTGGACCGATCACTACTGTTCAGGAGCCTTCTTCGCTCTTGCGAAGGCGATTCTATCAAAACGCTCCGGGAGTAAGTAACCTTGGTAGGATGAACAGGGTTGGTTTTGAAGAATGGCGTCGACCGAGGCGCTACAGTTTAATTTCTGCGTCAACCTGTGACGGGTGAGCCGGCAAACAGATTTGCTATTCTCTTTCCACAGGACCCTCCAATGGATAGCACACGAAAGCGATCGAACTGACGGGAGACATCGATGAGCAACATCGATTGCGGGCGCACGTCCCGGAAGAATTCCCGACCGGTCCCGTGCGCTTGATTGTGCTCCTGGCTGCGGAAGACGCCGGTGGCGTCTGGGCTCAGGGAGTTGCCATGGCCTGGGTAGACGAGTTTCGCGATTCACGTCAGGATATCTACACCCTCGACGACGGCCAGCCCGTTAATGTACTGCGGTGAGGTGAGGTTTATCTGGTGCAATTCTCTTTCGGGGAGATGCCGGGCAGGAAGTTAAGACCCTGAATGTGCCAGATCGAGTTGTTGCCAAATAGTACGATGTTGTCCATTTTGGACAACAGTGTGCAGCAAACATGAGCGTGATCGCGCCACTTTTGGAAACCTCGGCTTAGACGAAAGCACGGAAGCCGCTTGCGCGGCGATGAGTCCAAAGCCCTTGGCCCTGGCTTCCCTTTCAAGCGCTTCGAGACGAGACCGAGCGTCCGGGTTGCCGGATTCGAACTCCGCGCGCCCCAAACCAAGACGTGCCGTCAACGCATAGCCTTCATAGCCGTGATTTGACGCTTCTGCCAGCGCCGACCGGAAGCTTCGGATCGCCTCAGCCGTCTGATCAACGGCTGCACAAACCTTGCCGTTTGCAATCAAGACTTCAATGCGCAAGGCTTGGTCCTCGCTTTTGACCGCTTCTTCTTTGGATAGCGTCATTGCAGCGAGCGCAGGCGCTGCCCTTCGGGCTGCTGCAAGAGCCTCGGCCAGTATCGCGCGCGCCGAAGCCTCTTGATCGATCTCTCTTTCAGTGTGGAATTCCTCTGATGCTTCGCGCGCTGCCGATGCAGCCGCTTCGGGGTTGCCTTCTTCCAGTGCGAGCTCGGCCAGCGCCATTCGGCTTTCAGCGATGAGCCCCTTCTCAGCCATCTTCGTGCGTAAAACCAGCGCCTCATCGTGCTTTTCTTTAGCCGTTTGTAGATCGCCTTGGGCCAAGAAGACTTCGCCCAAACCGTGCAGCGCGTACGCGCGCTGGCGATCCTCAGGCATCGCCTGGCCTAACGCAAGCTGTTCCTCGAAATTCTTCTTGGCTTCTGGCAGATTGCCGCGTTTGATTAGCAACTCGCCCAGATTGCCCAGCGTCCGCGCTTGGCCGCGTTTGTCACCGAGCTTGACGAACATCGCGAGCGTCTGATCAAACCTGGCTTTGGCTTCAGCAAGGAATCCTTGATCCTGAAGGATAATGGCGATATTTCCTAGAACGATCGCCGCCCGGCTCTTGTCGTCGCGGTGGAGATGCATGCGGAGAGCTTCTTCAAACGTCTCCCGTGCGCTGTCGAGGTTGCCCTGGCGCCACAAAACGATGGCAACCCCATTGAGTGCCTGGGCCTCGCATCCTCTGTCGTCGATTTGTTGACACACGGCCAGGGACTCGTCGAAAACTTTCTTCGCACGGTCTAGACTGCCCTGGACTTCGATTGCATACCCCAGATTGTTCAGTGTGACTGCAACACCGGTTTCGTTGGCTATTTCGCGAAAAATCGCCAGAGCTCGTTCGTACATCGCTTGGGCTTCGGCATGATGACCATCGTCATCCTCGACATCGGCAATATTCTTTAAGGACCGAGCTTCGCCCCCTCGGTCGCCGATTGCCGCGAATAGCTTTCTCGCCTGCTCAGCCACCTCAATCGCCGGCTTGGGCTGGCCGAGGTTGTAGAATGCCCAGCATTCACGCAGACGCGCGTCGGCAACGAGCAGACGAGCGCCGCGCAGCTCGGCTCGGCGGGCCGCCTGTTCAGCGAGCAACTGTTCCCGCTTGAAATTTCCTTGCGCTTCGGCGATGGAGGCTTCCGCCAAGTCCGTGCGAGGATTCTCGCTGAACGGGCCGGATTGCGTCCGCAGCCGTTTTAGTGTTGCCAATGCGTCGTTTGCTTTTCCCGCTTGCGTCTGTGCTGCTGCCAGGAGAAGCCGGTATTCCGCGTCGTCCGGGGAGAATTCACAAAGCTTCTGGTAGATTTCAATGGCCCTGTCCCAGTCTCTTGCCAACTCACGATATTTGGCTTCAATCGCCATGGCCTGCTCCGGAGCCAAGTTTGCTGACAGGGTGAAAGCTATTCTCGCTTCCTCGCGGGCTTTGCCTTCGTAACCAATCGCCGCCCAAGCGTTTGCCAGCGCGGAGTGGCCGAGTGCGAAGTTCGGTTCGGCCTCGACGGCTTGCTGCAGGAGGTCTCGGGCTGCAACACTCTCGGCCGACCTCAGCTTGTCGAGTCCGGCGGAATACTTACGCTGGGCCCCAAGACTGCGCGGCAGAGCCGTCTTCAGGGTCATCACGTCCGAAGTCGCCAGTTCTTCGAGCCCAAGCTTGGCTCGAAGAAGCGCACCCGCTTGTGAAACCATCAGCGGCACCGTCGGCTCAGTCCCGGTTTCTGAGACGGAAGAGATGGTTTCACCGGTCTTGGTGTCCTGAAGAATGAGGTTCAGCCGGATCTGACCGCCAGCCTCTGTTCCAAGGCTGAGATAGGAACCAAGAAGCACGACCTCGGCGTTCAGATTGCTCCAGATCTTGGCGAGAGTCTCCTTGGATAATCCATCGGCCTCCAAAAGATGCAACTCGCGCTTCATCCGCGCCACATCTTCGCCGGAGATCACCCGGAGCTTCTCGCCCGCCGCAAGTTCCGGCCTGAGGGATTCTGCCACAGCCGTTGATAACCAAGCCGTGTCTGATCGTCCACTCAGGTTCCGGAAGCCGAGGACCGCTAGGGAGCGCTTCCGACCTTGGGACGATCCCTTGGGAACTCCGATCATCACCATCCATGTGGCACCTGCCATGAGGCCGGCGAAGCAAACTAATACAAGCCAGAAACTCCGGTATCGACTCTTTGGAGGTTTTTCTGGACCCGCCGCGGTAGGGGCCTCGGAGAGAGACTCAGGGCGATTTGCGTAATCGGACTTTTCAGGGAGATGAGCCTTCAGCCAGGAATCTAGTTCGGATTTATAGGCGTGGATTGCGCCCTGGGCTTCGTGTCGATGAACCGGTAACCTTTTTCTTTCCCAGCGCTGAGCTGTCCGCTCCCCACACTTCAGATGCGCTGCAATCTGCTTCCAGCCGTCTAGCCGTTCGCTCTCGGGCAACCTCCTGACTTCTCGATCTGACGGCTCAGTCATAGTCGCTGAAACTTGACGTTTAGTAGATTCTAAACCCAATCGAGATTTTGCCATCGACCGTCAGCACGTCAACTAACCGGTGACGCCATTTGACGCCCCACGAACCGCCACATAGTGAGTTTTCTTGATTGCCATTAAATCAAACCTGTGATACTTTCGTTGCACTTTCCAGCCATTCAGGAAACGTGACTGGGATGGAGTCGCCATGAACCGCGCCACGATGATAACAAAAACTTTACATCTGTTACTTTGCCTGTCTCTGGGATTCGTGTCCGTCGGAGGTCACGCCCTTGCCGATACCATCAACGTTGGCTTCATCTCTTTTGATGGCTTCATTCCGGGAAGTTCGGGTTCTCCGGGGGTGAACGAGTTTAGTATCAACAACTTTACTGGCGATCCAGGTCTCGGTGGCTCGGCCCTGCCGGCGGATTTTCCCATCTTCACCTTCCTGACGATTCAGGGAGCTCAGTTGACGGTCGTTGAACCATCGGGCCATGAAGTTTTCGCCTTGGGTGATCTGACACCAGGCACCGTTACCAGTGATCTCTTTACCGCCTCCACAGATATCCTCTCGGCTACGCTGTCTGGAACCATCAGCCAGACCTCCTTAGCCCTCTCAGACGGCACCACTTTCACTGTGGAATCAGCCTCGATTGACGCTACCGTGTTCCCATCATCGCCACCCTTCCTGAGTCCCACTGACAATGGCCTGATCACCGTTTCGAATACGGCGGTGACAGCCGTACCGGAGCCCGCGACCTGGTGCCTTCTGCTGGTCGGTGTCTTGCCTTTCATGTTCAAGCAGATTAAGAAGAGCCGCTAAGGGCTGCCCGCCGAGCCACCCAGGAGTCAGCCTCGTATGCTACTCAACGCATTCATTCGCCGAGATCACCTGGTGCTTCGGCTGCTGCTCGTCCTGGCGTTGATCGGCGTGGGAAATACGCAGACCCAGTCGTTTACCACCTTGTCTACGGCTGTCGTCACCCTTTCAGCTTCCGCCTCCCCGAGCACCGGGCAGCCGGGGACGATTCTAGTCAACCTTACTGGAAGCAATTTTCCCAGTGGGACCATTTCGCCAGCCAACGTCACGGTTACACTCGTACCCGCGGTTGCGGGTAGTGGCCCCACCCTTTCGGTAGTAGCGTCAACGGTTACTACCATTACCGGTACCACGCGCCGGGTCACCTTTCAGGTGCCACCCTCGCCATCTCTGGCGCCGAACGTCGCGCCGGCTGGAAGCACCCTGACGGTCAAGATCACGGCGGCAAGCGCCAATCTGGTTCAGGGCATCACGACGGCCAACTTCGGAGCCGGAGTTTCTGTGGGCGGTGCGCCTGCGGGCGCCTCCGGGCCGGTGAAAGTTCTCAGTCCAACTACGGCCACCGCTCAACTAGCAGTTGATCCGGCTGCCTCAGCGGGCGCGCGATCCGTAACACTTCAGGTTTCTTCCCAGTCTGTGCCGCTGGCGGACAGATTCGTTGTCACGACCGGTTCGACCTCGCTGCTAGTCGCGCCCGGAATCAGCGTCCAGGCTCCCATGGCCTACCTAGCTGCGATCTCTGGGAAGACTTCCGTCGGCACGACCTTCACAAGCGGCAATGAAGCCAAGCTCACCATCGAACCCGATGCCAGTGTCGTTTCTGTCGCTCCTAATGGCGGAATGGCTGGCCAATCAGTGACGGCGACGATTACAGCTCAATACACGAATTTCGTCCAGGGTGCCACCAAGGCTAGTTTCGGACCTGGCATCTCGGTGGGTGGCGCCGCAGAAGGAAGCCTTGGAACAGTCACGGTCACCAGTCCGACCACCGCAACGGCTCACCTAACCATCGACCCGGCAGCCTTGTCCGGTCCCCGAACTGTCAGTGTCGCGACAGGTGTTCAACAGGCCGCGCTGATCAATGCCTTCTCGGTCATTGCACCCCCTTCGGTCACTCTTAATCCCAACTCAGGCCAGCAGGGTCAATCGAGCCTTGCAGTGGCCATCACCGGTCAAAACACCCACTTTGTCCAAGGAACGACGACCGTGAGCTTCGGGGTCGGAGTCACGGTTACGAGCGTTACCGTCAGCGATGCCACGCACTTAACAGTCGTTTTGACGATCGCGCCGACTACGCTCGGGCCCCAGAATGTAAACGTGACGACAGGTACGGAAGTCGCTAATTCGGTCTTCACCGTCACACCTGCTAGCCAACCACCAGTCCTCACGTCGGTGGTTCCGAATGCCGGGCAGCAAGGCCAATTGAAACTATCGGTCGCGATCGCCGGCCAGTTCACACACTTTGTGCAGGGGACCACCACCGCCAGTTTCGGCGCCGGGGTCACGGTGACATCGCTGACGGTGACCTCGCCCACCGGGGCGACTGCGCTGCTCAACATCGATCCGGCGGCGTCGATCGGCGCGCGGGACGTAACGCTTACCACCAACCCAGAGGTCGCTACGCTCGCTGGGGGATTCACTGTAACCGCTGGCACGCCGGTCCTCCTTTCGGTCATTCCAAACAGCGGCCAGCAGGGTCAGCAGAACCTATCCGTGGCCATCACGGGCGAGTTTACACACTTCGCTCAGGGCACGACACTTGCGAATTTTGGTAATGGGGTCAACGTGGCTTCCCTGACTGTGAACAGCCCGACGACTGCGACGGCTGTATTGGATCTCCGCCCAGCGCCCAATGGCAGTGTTACGGCGACTTTCTTTCCTGCTACAGATTACAACGCAAACACGGCAGCAATGGACGCAACTCTGGGAATCACCGGATATACAGTCGACACTTTTGAGACCACAGATCTTATTCCAGGTCTGACAATCCAACTGAGCGGCGCGGTACCCACGACCAATTGGACGAGCCTGCCGAACCTCTTCGACGAAAACACTTGCCCTCCGCTCCATCAAAACCAAGCCTGGGACGGTACCCACACAGCGCTGAACCAAATTACGAACCAATCACTCAACTGCACCGCACCCCCAGGTGTTGCCAATCGCATTACGTTTAATTACGCTCCAGGCGCGACTTCCTTTGGCATAGGGCTGTCCAACTTTCAATCCGTCAATCCGCCTTCGCCTCAGTTCCCTGTCACAAATCATGAGTTGTTCGTGAACGGCGTCGATATGGGAGTGATTGAGACCCTTGCAGGGCCAGCCTGGAGCCCTGGTTTGGTACGAAACGCCTATCTTCGGATCGATGGGATAAATGGCGGTTCGATTACTTCGGTCGCGTTCGAGAATCTCCCGGGTGGGGCAATCGAGGATGGTCTGATGTTCGATCATCTCGCAGTACTCCCAGTGCCCATCGGAGCACGCGACGTGACGATGATCACAAATGCCGAAGTTGTCACCCTTACCAACGGCTTCACTGTGACCCCGCGTATTCCGACCATCACTTCCGTCAATCCGAATACGGGCCAACAGGGCCAGCAGAATCTCTCCGTCGCCATCACTGGTTTGTTGACTACTTTTGTTCAAGGCACAACGGTGGCGAACTTCGGTGCCGGGATCACCGTGGCTTCGCTGACCGTCACCACACCAACGACGGCCACCGCGGTGATCAACATTGATCCTGCGGCAGTGCTGGGCGTTCGCGATGTAACGCTTACTTCCAACACGGAAGTGGCTACGCTTCCTAGCGGCTTCACAGTTACCGCTGGCACTGTCAATCAACCGCCGAAGATTACTTCGACACCACCGACTAGTCCCGGGCCCAACTGGACCATGCTAGCGCCGACTGGGCCGTTTCCTGAGGGCCGGCGTACAGCCGGTGCCAATCCGCAAAACTACGACGCCCTCAACGACCGCATGATGTTCTTTAGCGGCGATCACTGCGGGTGTGGTACTGCAAGTGTAACTCTGCCCGACGTTTGGGTCCTTGCGAACGCCAGCGCCGCTAAAGCCGCTCCAGCTTGGATGCAAGTCACTCCCAGCACACCAGGACCGGTCGGCAGACTAAACCATGCGATGGCTTATGCCCCACAGACCAACCGTCTGATCATTCAGGGTGGCCTTACGACAAATCCTGCGCAAATGCAATTCGTGCTACTCGCAGACACTTGGGCCCTCACCAACGCCAACGGACTCGGCGGGCCTTCGACCTGGATACGGCTGCCCGACATTCCAGTCACTAGAGAGGATCAAGCCGCGGTCTACGATCAGACCACCAACCGAATGGTGGTGTTCGGTGGAGATAATGGGGCGGACTTCAACGACGTGTGGGTCCTGACCGATGCGGACGGCAACGGCACGCCTACCTGGGTACCGCTCTCGCCGACCGGTACAGCACCGACTGCGCGTGAGAACCCGAGCGTGGCGTATGACGCAGTCAACAACCGGCTGATCGTGTTTGGCGGTTTGAACCGGAACGGTCCTGTAGATTTCAATGATGTCTGGGTTCTGACGAATGCCAACGGGACAGGAGGGGCACCACAATGGATTCCGCTGACTCCCGGCGGCAATCCACCTCAGGGGCGGTTGGGCGCATCGCTCGTTTAC
>Ga0209517_10005155_pt1 | contig 16773 bp, 17 predicted proteins | sample PeaSoiMetSII2010_FD_187695 | JGI IMG/M metagenome (GOLD analysis project Ga0209517, IMG submission 187695) | Peat soil microbial communities from Weissenstadt, Germany - SII-2010 (SPAdes) (version 2) | ecosystem: Environmental > Terrestrial > Soil > Wetlands > Peat | place: Germany...
CAATTTCGCTTGACGATTCCGAACACTTACTCCACAATCACCATGCCAGCGTCGCTTCGCTCCGACTGCTGTTCACCTTCGCTCCGGAACGCCGTTCGGCTTGCCTCCGGAATCGATGTTCACCTTCACCGGAATACCCAATCTGGAGTGTATGGCCTGTTTAAGGGCAATGTGTGGATCTATTTCGGAGAAAGCGGGGATGTGCGGGCTCGGCTCCTGGATCATCTGGCGAACGAGACCAATGCTTGCATCACTCGTTCTGCTCCGACTCACTTTGCCTATGAGCTGGTACCGGGGGAGTTGGCAAGGAAGGCTCGGCAGAATGGGTTGATTCTGGAATATAACCCGCCGTGCAACCAGCGCCTGGGATGAATCCCGTACCGTCGATTTTCCCATGGGGAGAGTTTCGTTGGAGCGCAGACAGTGGAGTAAGGGACGGATCGAGCAAGTATCTCGGAAAGCGAAGGAGCATCAAGAAAATGCCTGAACGCAATTGGCGCAAGTACGACTTCAAGGTGGGAAACAAGATTAGACACAGCGGGGTTACGTCGAGGGACCTGGAGGTGCGGGAAAGAGAGCATCAACAGCGGTGGCCCAACGGTCACATTGTTCAGGTCGGGCGGGCCACGACCGAAGAAGCCGCACGGGAGTGGGAAGAGAGCAAGCACAAGACGATTACTCCGAAGCGCAAGTGATGTCCCCCGAGAGCCGCCAGTGTTCCAGAAACAGCAGCTTGTGGAAGCGTGCCGGCCCGTGGCGGGAGGTGCATTTTCAGCGCTCCTGTGAAGGCCGGTTTGCGGGTGGGTTTGTGGAAGGTCACTCTTGGCGGTTCACGATTTCGAGCAACGCACGCCACGCAACCGCCCTTGCTCTTACGGTGCAGGGCCAACAGTCACGACTCACTAACCATCGCTATGAATTCCTTGAAAGACAGGTTGCTCTTGGCCGCGTACAACATGGCGCTGACATGCTTGGCGACTTCGTCAACGAGGGCCTCCTCGCCGGAGCGGGCCGAAAACTCAGCGGCGTTTGTTTTCGTACACAAGAACGACAGAACAGCTTCCACCGCGGGCGACCATGCGGCAGCGAGTGCGAGAATTGTATTTTGGTCACCTCGCGCCGCCTCTTTTTTGAAGGCCACCGTCTCGGGATCAACCTTGCGGCCAAGGATTGTTTCTAGGCAACGGGACACCACCGCGATCAAGAAGTGCTTGAAGCGCAGGTTTCTAAACAGGGCGAGCTGCTCCTCTTCTACGCTGATGATGGTTCCCTCGTTGGATCTTTTCTTTAGTTCAATGCGTCGTGCGTCAATTGCACGCGCCAGAGCGTAGACGAACAGAATGTGAGTAGCTTTTTTCCCTTCGAAGGCGGATCGGTACAGTGGCTTACGCTCAAAAATCAGGTTCTTCCCCCGATTCGCATCCTGTACCTTGCCGCGAAACGCGAGCAGCGGCTGTGCGACCTCCTCAATTCCGATCTGCTCACCTTTAGGCCGGAAACCCCGCTTACGCGAATACTGATGGTGAAGAGTTTCGAACTCCTGAGACAGCCGGTTTTGTTCGGGATCGTTGCTGTACTGGTCCCAGGTTGTGATTTCATTCTGGGTGTTGTTGTACTTCACGATCTCATTGATCGTTTCAGGATCCGTGCATTGAATTACCCTGCAAAGAACCTTCGCCAGTTTCAGGTCATGCTTCGAAGTGTCGACTGAACCGATCGATCCTGTGGTCTGGGCCCCGTTGATCACTGAGATTCCCGTGAGGTTGGTCCCATCCTTCGTCTCTTTCTTGCCGAGGGTTAGCAGCGTGATGCCGTTGTTGAACACCCAAAAATCGTGCGGCTTGGCTTCGGCGGACTGGCGGATACCCGTATTGATTCTGCGCCGCCTGCTGATTCCGAGGAAACCTCGATAGTTGGCGGAGAACAGCGCATCGCCATACTTGGCAAAAAGGCCATGAAGCCATGCCCCTGGAACAGACATGACGGAGGCTTCCCACTTCGGTCCGACCTCGGTAAAAAGGACTTTGGCGGGGCAACCAATTTCATCCTTCACCTCGATGTGCGACTCCTGCGTGGCGAACAAGTGTTCTATGGTTGCAGCGCCCAGCTCGCGTGTCATAACCCGCACCGCAGTATCGTCGCCCAGCGCCTTCCTCATGTGGGCTGCTGCAGTTTGCAGTTCGCGATTCACGTTCACGGACTCCGGCAGATTATGGACGTAGAGCAACTCGACAGATTCAACCTCCCCGTCGTTCAATGCCGTGCGGCACTCGGACACAATAGGCCGGAGCTGTTCCGGCACAACGGATAAGTCCCCCGATAGGAGCCAAGCGGCTGCGGTGTTGAGATCCGAAGCCTTATTGGCAGGAGCGGCATTCTTGTCGGCGTTGCTGCCGTGGTAGCCTTGCGCAAATACAATGCGCTTGGCGTCACGATCCAAGTAGATGAAATCGATCTTCTTGTCGTTCGGACCGTCCGTCAGGGCTTCTGATGCCAAAGCTTCGAGGTCGGGTTCCTCCAGGTACAGCCCGAGCGCCCAGATCATGTGGGCATTGCCCTGGCCGAGGCTTTTGATCAGAGCGTCGTTGGAGCGCAGAGCGTCTTGATATGCCATGGGGAGAGTTGTCCTTATAGAGTACTACATCGGGAGTGCTGTCTCGCAAGGGTGATCGGACGCGACCGCCGGGAGGCACGGCTTCAGTGCTCACGGCAGCAGGGGGAGCGGACGATCACAGCAGGCTGGCCAGCAGCGCACAGGACGCCCACTGTACAGCCGCTCATCGCCACCAGTGGCGCTTTGCGCCGTGGGCGTCCCGCGTTGATGCGTCCCATGTTGATAGTCGAGATACTGTCCCCGCGTAATTGCGGACCTCGATCCCGGCAAGGTGGCGATGGGCAGCTCGTGCGCGGACTAGCCCTCCGTGAGGTCGTTGTGGACAGGGGCTCGGAGTCGCGTACTATAAGGACGAGCGTTTGACGAAGTGAGGCACCCTTTGCTGCTGAAGAGCGTGATGATCCAAAACTATCGATCCTGCCTGAAAACCTCGATCGATCTCCACCCTAATCTATCCGTACTCATTGGGCCAAACAGCAGCGGGAAGACCAACATCCTCCAGGCCATCATGTTCCTCAATAAGATGGCCCGAGAGGTCGAACATCGGTCATCGCTTAGGGGCGGGATCAGCGTGACTTCTCGCTTCAAAGCAACGTTCCAGCAGGGTCGCGTTCAATCACGACTGAATGCCTCGGTTGATGCGTACACTGATGAGTCCAACAACGACGTGATGCTGGCCTCACGGCAGAAATGGCTGCTAGACGGGCCAGGTGGAAAGCACGATTCTCTGCAGGTTCCGCTCGCCTGGGTGAGCCGCATTGGGCCTTACTGGATGCACCAGCGTTTGCTCGGGCAGTCCGAACGAGAATACCGCAGGCATTTGTTCCGCGCACTTGCCTTAAGGTCGATGCCCACCCGGTCACAGAGCTGGATCTGGCGCGCCCTGGGAAGCGTAGCCAGGTACTGCGCGGGGATTAGATATTACGGAGCCTCGCAGTTCACAAATCCTGGCACCTGTCCTGCATCTTTCGAGATTGAGCGGGAAGGGGGACGTCTCGGGCTGCCTCGGCTCCGTGGACACGCGAAGATTCTCTACAACATGTACTCTGCCCAGAGGGACGAATCGAACACTAGGTACAGGCAATTCGTCGACATCGTGGGCCAGAAGGGGCTCCGGCTCATTGACGAGCTGACCTTCCGTGAGGTGCCGACTTCGTCCGTCGACTATTCGGTTCGAGTTGGCGGGAAGGTTGAGGTACGCAAGCGGCATAAGCTCCTGGTCATCCCTCAGTTCAGGATCGGCAAGCAAACGCTCTCTCCAAATCAGCTGTCGGAAGGAACCTTCAAAACACTCTCGCTCTTATTTCATGTGATAACCGAGGATAGCACTGCCCTACTGATCGAGGAGCCAGAGGTTTGTGTCCACCACGGCTTGCTCTCCAGCATCCTTGAACTCATCAAGTCCTCTTCCCGGCATAAGCAGATGATCCTTTCGACCCACTCAGACTATGTGCTGGATCATGTCGCTCCAGAGAACGTCTACCGGGTGACGTTTGACAGATCGGTGGGAACGGTTGTTCGTCACATTCGAAAGACGATGACGGCCAAAGAGTTCTCTGCCCTTCGGGAGTACCTTGAGCAGGTGGGGAATCTGGGAGAATACTGGCGTGAGGGTGGCCTAGGGGACCGGCCGTGAAGATGGGGATAATCGCCGAAGATGATAGTGATGTTGCAGTGCTTTCCGAGATCACGTTGACCCTCCTTAGACCTCGCGCTGTTGGGTTCAGGAAGTTTGTGGGTGATGGCTGTGGGAAGTTGCGGCGCAAATGTGCGGCTTGGGCGAGGAATCTTGTCCAACAAGGGTGCCCGTGTATTGCGGTGGTTCATGACCTTGACGTAAACGACGAACAACAACTTCGGGCCCACCTTACTAGGGCAATCGCTCCGGCGGGAGCAAAGGCCAGGGTTGTGCTGATACCAAGGCGGGAAATTGAGGCGTGGTTGTTGTACGACGGCGACGCAATTGCGGTAGCATTTAACGAGAATCGGCGGCCCCGACTTCCCGGAAACCCCGAGTCCCTCGCGGATCCCAAGAGACACCTGCGCGACCTGATATGGAAGAACTATCGCAAGCATTACTTGAACACGGTGCACAATTCCCTGATTGCAAAGCACATTGACGTGTCACTCCTGAGGCGATCCGGGTCGTTCACGCCGCATCTTGGCTTTGTTGGAACGGTCAGACACATGCTTCGCTAACTTGCAATAACTTACGGTGGCGGTCATGGTTCCGACTAGCCCCTTCACCGTTCAACAATCGAGGCCACATCCCGAGGCTCGATGGTGCTGCGGAAACACTGTCTGCACAGGTCGTGCTGCCTGTCACCGTGGCGGCCTTTCCCCGATGATTCCCCCGATGCTGCCAGCCGCAGGGCTGGGGCTGGTTGGCCTTATCCTGTGGCCTGGCAGCATGCAGGGCTCTCGACCGCGGGCCGGGAGATTCGGCCAGGAGAGCCTATTTCCTGCCGTTCCAAAAGCCCTGTCGAAAATGACCTTCCGCAAGGCCGCATAAAATCAGCGTCCCACCGCGCTGCCTGTGCCGTTCCGCAATCATCAGCTATCGGAACGCTCACCGGCGCCCTCCCGTTGTGCATCATCGCCAGTTGTGCCGAGAGGTGGCTGACAAGTTTGGCTCGGCCCAGTTGCCGGTGGCGGCACGGAGGCGGTGATGGCGTGACCGCGTTCCGTGCCGCAGGCGGCATTGGAAGGTGGCCGTGACACCTCGCTGCCGCAAACAAGTGGCGGGGGCAGTTGGTTGCACGAGTCCACCTCCCCCGCCAAGGCGGAATCGGAAAGGTGCTCCACGTACACCTTCCCGCCCGCAGTCGGACAGACGCAGTGGGTAAAGGGGGAACAACCAAGCCCAACCCCACGTGCCTGCCGAACCCTTTTATCACCACTCGACACCGCACTTATGTGTCACCCACTATGTCACCCACCTTTGCCACCTACTGGGTGTGAGACTGCTGCATCTCGCCGCAATGTTCGGCCTGGTCGCTGTGAGCCGTCACGATGTCCGCGTGGTGCTGACTCATTGCCTGGTAAAACTTCGCGCTCGTTTTGTGGTATTCGCGGACATCACCGTCGGTCGTGGCGGCCATCGCAATGTGGTGTTCATGCTGGCTGGCGTGGGCATCGCGCATCTCCGCGTGGTGCTCGCTCATGGAGCGGTGGTGCGCTGCGCTCTTTTTGAAATGAAAAGCCAGGCTGTGTCGGATAGCTTTGGCAGCTTTGGCAGCTTTGGCCAGCTCAAGGCTGGTGCTGCGGGCCGTCATCCTGTTGGGGATGTCTGCAGACCACGCCGACGCCGGTGCTTCAGGTTCCAAGCCTGTTTCATACACCCGGTGCAGTGCCGCCCCGTGTGCGTCCATGCTCTTCTGCAGCGACGGTGGGGGGAGTGTTTCGGTGATTACGAGTGGGTCATCCTCCAACCCAGTGCGCGACATATCGAACATACCTGCCATACCTGCCATCATTCTTCCCCTCCTTAATATGTTGTGCGTTCACCACCCACCCACCTAACGCACCTTCAGCCATCACGCCCGCATTCCAAGGTGCCGCGCGGCTTCCTCCAACCGCTGGATGTGGGCGAAATTCTGCTCTCGCAATGACGAACGTTCGGCGACCAGCTCGGCTTCGTACAGCTGGCGGCGTAGTTCCGCCGCCCGCTCCGCATCGGCACGGGCGGCAGCTTTCAGCCGCTGCCACTCCCTCTGCTTGGCTTCTAATTCCTCCGCCTGCTGCGCGGCGCAAACCTGGAGGTTGATGGCGTCCAAGTCGCGCTTCGTCTGCTGCTCGGCCTGGAGGGCAACTTCCATTTCGCGGTCGAGGCGCTGTGCTTTGCGGTCCAGGCCGTCGAGACTGGTGTGTATAACATCGCGCTCGGTCGGCGTGAGGCCGGGTTTCAGTTTCGCGGCGACGGCGATGCGGGCCGCGCCGACATCGGTCAGCTCCGCCCGCAGACCCTGGACGCGGCGGGATGCTTGCTGCCATTGCGAGTTCAGCTCGTCGCGCCGCGCACAGAGCGCAGCAAGGGCGGCGGGAGTGGATGTGGCGGCATCAGCGTTGGGGTTGGGTTCCGACGTCCTTACTGTAGTGGCCATGGTGTTTCATCCTCCCGTCAACAAAACGCCAACATTCCCCCACATACCGTCCACATACCTGGGTGCCATGGGTGGGTGTGGGTCATTGTTTTTCCTTGGTGGCTGGGGGCGTGGCCAGCAACAACTTATCCGACTCTGTTGGGCTGTACGGCACGCCAAGTTTGCTAAAGAGCTTGGCCCTGGTATCCCCGTACTGCACCAGGATGTTCACCTGCTGCCGAGGGTCGCCAATGAGTTTCACTTCCTCTGTCGCTCGTCCTTGCACGCGGTCAGTGACTTCCTGCGCAGCCTTCACGTTGCCATTGACGGCCTGGATGCAGAGAGCCCGCGCAATCCCGGCGCGGATGTCACTACCCACCTTCAACCCCAACTTGGCGCACACATCAGGGGGGAGTATGCAGTCCAACGCCTGCAAATACGCTTGGGTCATCGGTCTGTTCGCTTTCGGCCGACCCTTGGGATTCGGGCTCGCCTGACCTTTTCGCCAACGATAACCTATCAACCATGGCTTCTGGGTTGTGGCACTGGCCTGGCTGACATGACTGGCAGGTGCCTGGCTCGCAGGTGCCGCGGCATCCTGTTCACGCTCTTCTTCTTTGGCGACTGCCTCATGGTGTTTCTGACGGTGTTTAACACCATGGACAGGCGGACGGGCAACACCGTCTGTCTGTCGGCTCCGATTCCCAAGGCTCCGATTCCCATTTTTATTCCCCACCTCCGCCTCCTCCAGCTTCTAGTTCACGACGTACTGCATTACTCCTTCTCCTTCGGCTCCCTCGGCATGAGTGCCAGTGGCTCGGCGCCCATCCTCAACAGCACCGCGCGGGATTGTGGCGGGCCAGACTGGCTTCGGCTTCGGCATGACCCTCCCTACCTCCTACTCCTCACAAAGATGACCCGGCCCTGGTAGATGTGAACCAGGATGGTCAGGCTGGGGGCATCGTGGCGGCGGTGGTCGGTAAGATGGTTGCGCACCAGGATGGGCACCAGCATGGACAGCAGCGTGGGCCGTCTAGGCCGACGTGGACACAAGCCCAGCACGTGCTCGCAGTGTTCAACATTTTGGCGGTCGGCGGAAATCATCTCCCGCTCCCGTAGACCACCTCGGCTTCACCGGCCTTGGCCAGTCCCATGTTGCCCCTCCACCGGGTCCAGCGGCTGGTGGGCCAGTACCGAGCCCCGGTTGCCGGGTCCACATACGCAGGGATGGACGAGAGCGCGTCGTCTGGCATGTCGTCGTCCCCGCCACCTCCACCAGAACCGCTAGGACCATCACCAGCGCCACCGCCTGCAAAGCCCCCACCGCCTCCACAATCACCACCGCCTCCACGACCTTCGGCGCGATATACGTCCTTACCCTTGAGGACGTGTATCGCGCCATCTCCTTCAGTGTCATGGGTTTGCCCCGTCTGCGCGTTGAAAATGCCGTAGCAGCGCAGAGTACGGCGGTGGTCCTGGCGGTGGAGGAGGGCATTCACGATAGCTTCGGGATCTGGCGGTCCCTGCGGCTGGATGGTAGACAAGACCAACGCCAGCGCATCCGGCAGGGTGGCGGGCTCGAAGGTGATGGCCATGCCGAGGGCGGCTTCCAGGTCACACAGCAGCTCGTGCGGCAGCGAGGGTCCGGCCCAGGCAGCACGAGCAACACCGCCTGAGCAAGAATCTTGAACCACCAAACCATGTTCTCGGCCCGAGAGCTGGAGGCGGCGGCCCAGCAGGGCCACAAACCGCCTCACGCGCTGGGAAACATCCGCGCCGGTCGTTGTGAATGTTAGGACGCCGACGCTGATGCCAGTGTCGGAGGCCAAGGCGCGGACGGCACGCTGAAACTCGGGCAGCAGCTTCCGAGACAACTTCTTCACCCGCTGGTCGGCGCAGTAAGCACAGCAGACGAACAGCTCACATCCGAAGACCTGGTGTTTGTCTCCTAACCGCTTGTTGGAGAGTTTGCGCCCGTACCTCCCGCAGGCCAGCAGGCGGTCCGCAAGCCGCTCCTCACCAGCATCGAGCAGCAACTGCCAGGCGCGGCGGCGCCAGCTTGGGGCATCCTTGCCCTGGTCCCCATCGCGGGTGGGGTGGGGGAGGTCAATGGGCTTCGGGGTGACGAACGTGGACGGCGCCAGCGAGACGTGGCGGCCAACAATTTTGTTGACGCCCTTGGCGTTCTGGGGGACGATATTCACTGTAACATCACCTTCGCTTTCTGCAGTGGGGCCGGTGTTTTGGGAGGAACCTTTGCACCGGCCTTTCGCTTTTCCACTCGCAGAATGGCACCATGAAATCCACGCCGTCTGTGGATAATCTTTGAGCTGTCCGCTGCTGGCCGCAGACTGTCCGCTCCCTGGCCACTACTGTCCGCCTAAGTGCCATCTCCGCCTTTCGCACTGCCATCTTTTCTCTTGACAGGAAAACAGGGTTGGCGGATGCCAGGCGGCCTGTCGGTGCCTGACCGCTGGCCCGTGAGGGCTGCCAGCGGTGGGCACGGGTTTCGACAGGACGACTGGCTGCGCTGCGAACGCGGCGCTCTCGGCCATCTGCCCGCTGCGGTAGGTGGTCAGCGGTGGCGCCGGACTCGCTCCCGCTGAGTCTGAGTGCCTGGTGCCCGGCGGGGGCCTTTCCTCATACCGCCGCGGATTGCGGCCAGCGCATCCAGCCACATCCCAACGGACTCCCGGCGGAAATAGAGCTGCTGCCCCAAGCGCACGGAAGGGAGCCGGGCTTTCAGACGCAGACGCCGCAGTGTCCTGTCGCTGATTCGCAGCTCTCGGCGCAGCTCATCGTCGGAGATGAAGTTTTGTAAGAGTGTGCTGGAGGTGTCGGTAGTGCCAGGGTTGGTGGTGTTCACCGGGTAGCTCCAAGACCAAGCCCCGGTAAACTTCCGGTGAACTTCCCTCTAGTGGAAGCGGGTCACCAATCGTCATCGCATTGGCCATTACTGGCCGTCAAGGGGTCGAACCCCAGGGGGGTAGTGTCCTAATTTGGATTGTTGGCATTTTCCTCCTTTGTCAGTCCATGTCGTTCCCGCTTTCGCAGAACACCATCTGTTTGTTTATTCTGTCATAGAGAAGACAGAAAGTCGTAGTGTGGATTTTGCGACTGTGAACGTCGCGGTATCGAAACTGGCCAAAGAAATACATCCAGAGGGTCCCATTGGTTATGGCATCAAACCTGCCGGGGACGGCAAGATTTGTGATGTTGGTCACATAAATACCTTGGGGCGCAAGTGCACTGGCCTTCTCAAAAACGTATTTATGTCCTGGAGTGGGTCCAGTCATTGGCGATGGCTGGAATGTATAAGCCACTCCCGTTTCCGTATCAACGGCAGGAGTCTTGCCACTGTTAACCCAAGGAATCCTGAGTCTAAACGCGTCCTTATTGTCGAAATGGTCAATTGTGTACTGCCCTATGCCAACCCAAGCACGTTGTTCGTCTCGGAACGCGGTTTGAGCGTTATGGATGGTCGTTTTCGTATTTCGGTCGGCGGTATCGACGCTGTCCTGCATCGCGTTAGCGGCATCTTGCATGTGTTCTTCCAGCCAGTAAGCGCTATCCGTGAAATCATCGGAGGCTTGGGCGATGTCGCTAGCAGCTTTAGCTTGCGTACTGGCGTACTTTATCAGTTTGGCGGTTTGGGTTCCCCCAGAGATCATCTCGTACAGTTGCCCAGCGAATATGAAGCCGGTCACGATAGCGATAATGACCCCAGCCCTAGTCAGGCGAATCATCGACCGCTCAAATCCAGACATTCGTTCTTCTATGCGTGTTTCGGTCTGTTCGAGCTGCTGAGCGGTTGCTGGCTGTCCTGGATTAGCGTTCCTCGTCTCGGATACAACGGTCGCAGCTTGGTCTCGGGTTGCGCCTGCCTCATCGGGGGGATGATCTTGGCTATTCATGGAGGGTTCCTCCTGCTGCTCACAGTTTGGGAAGGAATCGTGGAAGTGTTCGAGTTAATCGGTCATCCGAAGGCCAGCAAGATGTATGCGTGGGCGCACGATACGGATGATCCGGCGAAACCGACCCGGTACGTTACGATTCTACATCTTCATCCCGTTACATCGCCGCAAGCGGCGGTGAGAGCGGCAGTCGTTCGGGAGTACAGGAACCTTGGCACAGCAGAACAAGGCTAGGCGAGTCGGACGGCCACGGCTGCCGAGAGGCGAGGCGAAGGGTCACATCGTGCCGGTGCGTTTCACAGGGGACGATCTGAAGCGCATTACGGCAGCGGCCAAGGCTAGTGAACAGACAGTCTCAGAGTGGATTCGGAGCACATTGAATGCCGCAGTCCAACCGTGAAAACGGCAAATTAGGACACTACCAACCCAGGGGTAGTGGGTCAGTTTGAACGCGCCCGCATCCCCATCCGTGGCATGATGGAGCCATGCCGAAGCGCCCCGGCCCAATGTTTGGGAGATACGCGAACTTCTTGGCCTGCTAGATTCGGCAATGTCGTAAAGTTGCTCAGATAAAGGCGCAAGAATGACCCCTGATGAGGAGCTGACGCTAGCTGTCAAGCTGCACGAATGTTGGCTTGCAAATGAGGTTAGGCAAGTGACGCTTGCGACGAAGGAACAGCTAGAGGAGCTTAAGCCAGCAGCGAATGAGCTTTGTCACAGCCTTGCCGAAAGATGGGTCAGTCTGCATCCCGAGCATCGAGTCGTCCGGGGATTCCTTGCTGTCAACGAGAATAGATACCAAAAACACTCGGTCGTAGATACCGGTTCTGGCTTGTTGGACGTTACGCCTCGCATCGGGCGCGAACCTTTGCTCGACTTCATTGCGCTTGACGCCGTCAGCAACCGCATCTTTGAGGGATGCAACGCCGTGATTCAGTTCCCCCCATGCGGCGCAAAGATTCAAACTGACCCATTACCGAACCCGGCATCTGGTGTTCTGTAGGCCGCAAGAGTAGGGCCAGCGAAAGCGGCGGATGCCGGACGATTCCGGCCACCTATACAGCCCGGCTCCACCAGGCCAATCTCCGTGTCGCTGTAGTGACACGGTAGTGACAGACATCAGAATCCAACCGTGAAGCTGTATGCGGCTGACGTGCGTGTAATACGCATTATTACCGCATGGAAGAGGTGGTGAGCGCGGAAGGAATCGAACCTTCAACCTACTGATTAAGAGTCAGTTGCTCTGCCAATTGAGCTACGCGCCCTTCCGCGAGGACTTGCGGGTGGGACTGTCACCCATCGAGCTGTGACCAGCCGCGCTCTGAATATAACAGCCCCACGGCGCGGATGCCAAGGCATCGCCGCGATCAAAATCCTCGTGCTGCGCTTGTTCGGAAGCCTTCTCGCTCTGTATCATTCGCTGTTTCGTGCCGAGCCTTGCCTGCGGGGAGGTGACCCGATGCCCAAGTTCGCTGCCAATCTCTCGATGCTGTTCACCGAACTCGATTTTCTCGCGCGCTTCGCGGCGGCGGGGCGCTGCGGCTTCGCGGGAGTGGAGTATCTGTTTCCATACGCTTATCCCAAGGAGCAGATCGCCGAGACGCTGCACCAGCACGGCTTGAAGCAGGTGCTGCACAACCTGCCGGCGGGAGACTGGGAGCGCGGCGAGCGCGGCATCGCTTGCCATCTCGACCGCGTCGGCGAATTCCAAGAAGGCGTGGAGCGGGCCATCGACTACGCGCGCGCGCTCGGCTGCCGGCAAGTCAACTGTCTGGCCGGCCTCACGCCCGAGAGCTTGCCGCTCGCCCGCTCGCGCGAGGTGTTCGTCGGCAACCTGAAGTACGCCGCGCCGCGCCTGGCCGAGCACGGTATCAAGCTGCTGATCGAGCCCATCAACACCCGCGACATGCCCGGTTTCTTTCTCTCGACCTCGGCGCAGGCGCTGGACATCATGCGCGAGGCCGGCGAGCCCAACCTCTATCTGCAATACGACGTCTACCACATGCAGATGATGGAAGGTAATCTGGCCGACACCATCCGCAAGAACCTGCCGCGCATCCCTCACATCCAGGTCGCCGACGTTCCCGGACGCCACGAGCCCGGCACCGGCGAGATCAACTATCAGTTTCTCTTCCAGCATCTGGACGCGATCGGCTACCAGGGCTGGGTGGGATGCGAGTACAAGCCGCTGGCGAAAACCGAAGACGGCCTGGGCTGGCTCACGCCCTACGAACACGCAGCCGCTTGAAAAGTTGAGCCGCTTTACGGGCGTGAGCGAAGCGGGAGCCCGCAGAGCCTGCCCTGAGCGAAGTCGAAGGGCGAAATCCTGAGCGAAGCGAAGGAGCTATGCTATGAAAATCGCATTCATCGGATTGGGCATCATGGGCCGCCCCATGGCCGGACATCTTCTCGACGGCGGCCATGACCTCTACCTCCACGATCTCAGACCGGTCCCGCAGGACTTGCTGGACAAACGCGCCCATGCTTGCCGTTCCAACAAAGAAGCGGCCGCGCAGGGTGACGTCGTCATCACCATGGTGCCGGACACACCCGACGTCGAGGCTGCGATCTTCGGCCCCGATGGCGTCGCGGAAGGCCTCGCGCCCGGCAAGACCGTCGTGGACATGAGCTCCATCTCGCCCATCGCCACCAAGGATTTCGCGCGGCGCATCAACGAGCTCGGCTGCGACTATGTCGACGCGCCCGTCTCCGGCGGCGAAGTCGGCGCCAAGCAGGCCACGCTGACCATCATGGTCGGCGGCAGCGAGAAGGCCTTCGCGCGCGTCAAGCCGCTGTTCGAGCTGATGGGCAAGAACATCACGCTCGTCGGCGGCAACGGCGACGGCCAGACCGCCAAAGTTGCCAACCAGATCATCGTCGCGCTCACCATCGAAGCCGTGGGCGAGGCGCTGCTGTTCGCCTCGAAAGCCGGGGCCGATCCCGCCATGGTGCGCAAGGCGCTCATGGGAGGCTTCGCCTCGTCGCGCATCCTCGAAGTGCACGGCGAGCGCATGATCAACCGCACCTTCGATCCTGGCTTCCGCATCGAGCTGCACCAGAAAGACCTGAACCTGGCGCTCTCCGGCGCGCGCGCGCTGAAGATGAGCCTGCCCAACACGGCGACCTGCCAGGAGCTCTTCAACGCCTGCGCCGCGCACGGCGGTTCCGCCTGGGACCACTCGGCGATGGTGCGCGCGCTCGAAGATCTCGCCAACCACGAGATCGGAGCGAAAGAACGGCAGAAGGGCGCGGCGTAGCCATGAAGGTCGGATTCATCGGGCTGGGCATCATGGGGCGTGCCATGTCTGCGCGCCTGATCGACGGCAATCATGACCTCTGCGTCCATAGTCACAAACCCGCGCCCAAAGAGCTGACCGACAAGGGCGCACGCGATTGCCGCTCCCCGCGCGAGGTCGCGTCGCAGAGCGAAATCATCATCACCATGGTGCCGGACACGTCCGACGTCGAGGACGTGCTCTTCGGCGAAAACGGCGTGGCACAAGGCCTCACGCCGGGCAAGATCTTCGTGGACATGGGCTCCATCTCGCCCATCGCGACTAAAGATTTTGCGCGGCGCCTCAACCAGTTCGGCTGCGAGTATCTCGACGCGCCGGTCTCCGGCGGCGACGTCGGCGCCCGGCAGGGCACGCTGACCATCATGGTCGGGGGCAGCGAGAAGGCGTTCGCGCGCGTCAAGCCGCTGTTCGAGCTAATGGGCAAGAACGTCACCCTTGTCGGCGGCAACGGCGACGGCCAGACCGCCAAAGTCGCCAACCAGATCATCGTGGCGCTCACCATCGAGGCGGTGGGCGAGGCGCTGCTGTTCGCCTCCAAGGCCGGCGCCGACCCCGCCAAGGTTCGCCAGGCGTTGATGGGCGGGTTTGCGTCGTCGCGCATTCTCGAGCTGCACGGCGAGCGCATGATCACGCGCAACTTCGAGCCCGGCGGCCGCATCGAGCTGCACCAGAAAGACCTGAACAACGCGCTCACCGGCGCGCGCACGCTGAGGATCAGCCTGCCCAACACGGCGAAGTGCCAGGAGCTGTTCAACGCCTGCGCCGCGCGCGGCGGCTCCGGCTGGGACCACTCGGCGATGGTGCGCGCCCTCGAAGACCTCGCCAATCACGAGATCGGATCGAAGGGACGGCAGAAGGGCGCAGCGTAAAGTCCCCGTCATCCTGAGTGAGGGAGGGCTCCCGCGCGTTTTGTCCGGCGCGGGAAACCCGAGCGAAGGATCTTGGTTCTTCTCCTCCGGACGTTTTTCTCCTCCGGACTACACCAAGCCTGGGCCTGCTCTGCGATTGTCTATCCCGCCGCCGTTTCGCCGAGCGATGCCGCGGGGCCTGAGCAGGAGGTCCGCCAGCCTTGTCGCGTGATTCTTACGCCCGCTACGCGGGCTGGTCTCGTCCGCCCGCCTACCCACGGCTTGCGCCGTGGGCTACGTTCTTCTGCCCGCTTCGCGGGCCAAGGCGCCCGCCCCACGCAACCCTAGAACTTCTTCGACCACTCCTTGGGCCAGCGTTCGCACTACCGCAGCTTCAGGAACTCTTCGGGCGTAACGCCGAGTTGACGAACGATCTTGAAGAACAAAGGCGGTCCGATCTCGCGCCCGCCGTGAATGGGAATGGTCACCGAGCGGCCACCGGGATGGTTCCACCGTTCGTGACTTCCCGTCTGCCGCTCTTTCTCGAACCCCAATTTTTGGGCTACGCTTTGGAATTCGCGAGCGGTAGCGCTAGGCATGAACGATTTCGGTGTTGTCAGCGGGAAGCGGGATTCCCTTTTCGCGGTATTCTTCGGCGATCATGTCAAAAACGCGGCTGAGTTCGGCAAGTGCGGATTCCCTGGTGGGCATGAGCGCGTAGCAACCTGAAACAGCGGGGACTTCGGCAACCCAAGATCCGTCTTCCTGGCGGTACAAGACGGTCTTGTAATCGTGCAGCGTCATGCCAAATTCCTCAGCGGCCACGGTAGTATAGCAGGCGCAAGATCCCTCGACTCGGGTTTCCCGCGCTGGAGAAAACGCGCGGGAGCCCTCCCTCGCTCGGGATGACAATTCTTCTTCATTTAATTTAGAACTTTCTTGACCACTCCTTGGGCCAGCGTTCGATCACAACCTTCTGATCGGTGTAGAACTCGACCGCGTCGCGGCCCTGGCCGTGAAGGACACCGAGGAAGCTGTCCTTCCAGCCGCTGAAGGGAAAATAGGCCATAGGAGCGGCCACGCCGATGTTAATGCCGATGTTGCCGGCGGGCGCTTCGTAGCGGAACTTGCGGGCGGCGGCGCCGCTGGAGGTGAAGATCGACGCAGCGTTGCCGTAGGCGCTGCGCGAGAGGATGTCGAGCGCCTGCTCGACGCCGTCGGCGTGCACCAGGCTGAGCACCGGCCCGAAGATCTCGGTCTGCGAAAGCTCGCGGTCGGGGGCGACGCCGTCGAGGATCGTGGGCTTAACGAAATTTCCCGACTCGTGGCCGGCGATGCGCGGGTTGCGGCCATCGAGCAACACTTTGGCGCCTTCGCTCGCACCTTTGGCGATCAGGCTTTCGATGCGGGTCTTGCTCTCGCGGCTGATGACCGGGCCCATCTGCACGCCGTCATCGAGTCCGAAGCCCACGCGCAGCGAGCCGGCCGTTTCGGCGATGGCGTCGCGGAACGTGCGCTGCGCTTCGCCCACGGTCACGGCCACGGACACCGCCAGGCAGCGCTGGCCGGCGCAGCCGAAGGCGCTGTCGCTGACGATCTGCGTGGTCATGGCGATGTCGGCGTCTGGCAGCACAACCACGTGGTTCTTGGCGCCGCCCTGGCACTGCACGCGCTTGCCGTGCGCGGCGGCGGTCGAATAGATGTACTTGGCGATAGGCGTCGAGCCCACGAAGCTGATGGCGCGGACCTTGGGATGCGCAAGCAGCGTGTCCACCGCGGTTTTGGTGCCGTTCACCAGGCTCACGACGCCCGCGGGCAGGCCGGTCTGCTCGATGATCTCGAATGCGCGGCGGATGCTGACCGGAACTTTCTCCGATGGCTTCAAAATGAAAGTGTTGCCGCAGGCGATGGCGAAGGGCAGAAACCAGAACGGCACCATCACCGGAAAATTGAACGGCGTGATGGCGGCGACCACGCCGAGCGGCTGGCGGATGGTCATCTCGTCGATACCGCGGGCCA
>Ga0209517_10005156_pt1 | contig 16765 bp, 11 predicted proteins | sample PeaSoiMetSII2010_FD_187695 | JGI IMG/M metagenome (GOLD analysis project Ga0209517, IMG submission 187695) | Peat soil microbial communities from Weissenstadt, Germany - SII-2010 (SPAdes) (version 2) | ecosystem: Environmental > Terrestrial > Soil > Wetlands > Peat | place: Germany...
GGGCCCAAATCGTGCTGCGCAGCAAGACCCCGGACCTGGTGCGGCAGGAATTCTATGGCCTGTTGTTGGCGCATTTCGCGGTGCGCGGGTTGATGCACGAAGCCGCCCTGCAAGCCGGTGAGGACCCGGACCGGCTCTCTTTCCTGCACGCGGTGCGAGTCGTTCGTCGCAAGCTGCCCCTCTACGGCGCTATTCCCCCCTCGGCGGAGGAAAGCGTTCCATGAGGCGATGCTCAGAGAAATTCTCGCCGAGCGGGTGGTGTCCAGCCGGGGCCTAAGTCGCCCGCGCGGAGTGCGGCGCCAGCAAAGCAAATTTCCCGTGCGCCGGCGCCGGAGGCTAAGTAAGGACCGGATTGAGATCGAAAGATGCATCAGAATAATAAAGTGAACAGTATTGGGCTAAAGCCCCGCCCTTCCTAGGAATCCGCAATATGACGCGGACTTTTGTCAGCAGGTGCTAGCAGTAGGGGCGGGGCTGAAGGATGCACCTTTGTTCTTCACCACCTCGGAGCCCGCCCGCGCCACATCCCTGCACACCTCATCACGAAGATGGCAACCTGCGCCGCCCCCGAGGGATACTGCCACGTTTGGAGACGCAAGGGCGCCAACCAGAAGATCGGCATTAACGCTTTGTGCGTCGCCTACGATAGCTGTGCGATCACAGCTTCAGCAGCCCTCATGAGGGGTTCGGCTTGGGATGGGGATAATACCCCCCTGCGTAGTGAATCGAGCACCTCACGGATAAACGCACGAAGGCTCTGAGCTGCACCGTCGTCCCTTCCCGCGTTCATCAGGGATATTGCCTTCTGCAACCTCAGCACCAGCGCGTTGTCCTCTCCACTGCTGAGCACTCCCTGGGAATAGAGCGCGTTCACGGCGTCGATAATCGTCTGGGTTGCCTGCTGGGGCGTTGGGGGACTGAGCTTGAAGACGGTTCCCCAGTCATCCGCGCCCCCCGCTTCGGTGGTCCCGTAAAGGTTGTCCGCCTTGTCCATCACCAGGCCGGCGACCGGAGCCGCGCCGTCGTCGGGCGAGCCCGCGAAGCTGTGCAGCACCGTCTCGTTCCCGTAGCGATCGATCTCGTACACGGTTCCGCAGCCGGGTCCGTCGAAGTTGCACGTGCCGGTTCCTCCGGCATATGTCGTGCCGTATAGATTACCCCGCTCGTCCACGATCGGAGCGGCCCACGGGAACGCCCCATCGCCGGGAGGGCCTGCGAAGCTGTGCAGCACCGTCGCCTTGCCAAAGGGGTCGAGCTTGAACACGGTCCCCCGCCCGAAAGCGCCTCCCTGGGTAGTAGTGCCGTAGAGGTTCCCCGCCCTGTCCATGAACACACCGGCGTACATGGGACCCGACCCATCCGGGAGGCTGTACAGCACCGTCGCGTTGCGGGAGGTGTCGAGTTTAAACACGCTCCCCCCCCCGAAATCGCCTCCGAAGGTACCAGTGCCGTAGAGGTTCCCCGCCTTGTCCATGATCACGCCGGCTAAGAGGACGCCCACATTCACGCTTCCGAAATTGAACTGGTACAGGGTGCCGGAGGTATCGAATTCAAACACGCCGCCCCCGCTAGGACCATCGCCGGCGCGAGTAGTGCCGTACAGGTTCCCCGCTTTGTCGATGATCAGACCTCCGTTGACATACAAGCCATTGCCGGATGATCCGTAGAAGTAGAAGTTGAGTAGCACTGTCTCGTTGCCTGAGGTATCAAGTTTAAAGATGGTTCCGTAGGTGAATTCGCCGCCGAAGGGGGTGGTGCCGTACAGGTTCCCCGCTTTGTCCCTGGCCACACCTCCAGAGGGATTCGCGCCATCGGAGAGCGGGCCCGCGAAGCTGTACAGCAGGCCTTCGCTGCCGGAGGTATCGACCTTGAAGACGGCTCCAAAGCCAATATTGCCGCCGTAATACGTGGTGCCGTACAGATTCCCCGCCTCGTCCATGATCAGCGGCGCCATCGGCTGTATTCCATCGCCATTCCCAGTAAAACTGTGAAGCACTGTTAAGGTCTGCGCCTTGGCCGAGGGGATGGCAACCAGCCCAAGTCCAAGCGCCACCAAAGCGGCGAGCGCGACGGGCGCCTTGCGCAGGCATATTCGCGAAATTTGCACTTTTGGTATCTTTGTCATGAGGGTCCTCCTTTGAACTCTCTTCGAGTGGAGGTGATAGGTCCCCCGAGTCGACCGCTCGAGAAACCTGAGATTGGCGTGTAAGGTATATCCTGACTTGCTACGATGAGGGCACCGTATCACTGACCCTGGTCCGTGTCAAGGGGGAAGTGTTTGCGCCCCAATCCGTCGATAAGGGAGATCGAGGGCGGTAGGGCCCATGGCCTCGCGCCTCTATGCCGCACGCGGCTGGACCCGGGCGGTGTAGGGGTAGGGCTTGCCCTACCCTCGTCAGGACCAGCAGAAACGCGGGGACGGCAAGCCGCCCCCCTACGGCGGGCCGGTTATCGACGGATTGGGGTTTGCGATGGAAGGTTTGAGGAATGTCGTTTCTCGCGCACTTGGGTCCCAAGTAACTGGTTCGCAGACGCACACCCGCGCCTCTTCCTCCCTCGACCATCCCCTTATCCGCACGACCCACAAGCCTGCGCCCTCTTGCCGCAAGAAGCGCACTTGCTGATGATCGGAAGTCAGAGGCGGAGCGCGGATAGATCCGATCAACCCCCTAACGTCTGCCAATTGTCTGTCACTTTGACGGCTATGGTCGACAAACGTAGATCTTGCGCTCACGTTCGCCTGCTGATTCCTCCTGGATAACGCACTGGGAAGGTAGGATGTGTGGCTAATTCCACGGATTCGGCCTGTGAAACGTTCGAACGCCCTTCCATTCCGGAATCCGGCCGGCCGAAACCGGTGACCAGTTGACGGGCATGCAACGAGCACGCCAGCACATGCCGGCGGACTGACACCAGTCTTTTGGGCGCATTTTTGCCGTGGTCAAAAAGGTCAAAATCCGCCGCCTTGGGCGGTCGCCGGAAGTTGCTGATTTAGCGGGGATAAGAAATCTCAAAAAAATGGCGGAAGCCGAATTTCAGGTGGTCACAAGACAGCAGTCTGTAAACCAGCCTGGCAATTGCTTCGAGCCGACCCAAAGAATCTGGACCGCACTTGGTTGGTGCACGAACTCTCGGGCGGACAGTTCGTGTTGGTCAACGAGGCCGTGAACCTGGGCATCGCGATCTACAACATGGGCCAGGGCGAAGGCATTCGCTATGAAACTCTGTTCCGAGACGAAACCATGGGATCTCCGGATGCCAGCATCGCCAAGGAGTACGTGCGCATGCAGCGCCGAGCCATGGACCTGGGCGGGTTCCACCGAGTGATTCTCATCTGCCACTCGCCCCTCGTCTGGGAACTGGCTGACAGGACCCTTTCAGTGGGTGACGGACGGGTCGTTGTGGGAAATTCAGGAGAAGTTGTAGCTGACTCCCTCGATCAGTAGCACCCTTTCGAAACCCCGGTAAATCCCTGTCTTGCCCACCCATGTGTGCGAATTGTGTCCCGCCTTGTCCCCGGAAAGCTGAGATGATTGGCGACGACCTGAATCTGCGTGATTCCTTCGCCCGGCAACTCGGTGAGTTCAACCGGCGATTTGAGCAGCGGCCTGGATGCTACAAGCTTTTCTTTGGGCATTCCAGGGTGGCCGGCGCCGAGGTAAGCAGTGGTCAGCCTCTGGTCGGTGCTGTACTGAGTATCCCCTTGACCCGGTCCGCAGCTTGAAGGCCCGGTATGTCGGCCTCAGCCAGGTTCATCCCCGACAACAGCTCGTCCCGGGCAGTTGGTATGCCAGGTCGCATTCCCGCTGCGACTATACCGAACTCGAAGACAACGCTTTCAAGCTGGTGACACTAAGCGATCCTGAGCTTTGCCCGGACCTGTCGGACCTGGACGTTGAGTTCAGGATATCGTCCACTCGGCAGATAGTTGAGCTTCATGCCGTTTAGGAGGATGGGAGTTGCGGCTACCCGACAACTTGGACTTACCCACCTTGAAAGACTCTCGGGTGAAAGTCGTGGTACCGGTTCGCAACGGACCTGACCACTTGCTAAGCCGCGAGCAGCAGGACAATCTCCGGAAAATCGGACGCGGGGAATCCCAGAATGTCACGTTCTGCGGCAAGCAAACAAGCGCAAGCCTCCGTCGTTAAGGCTTTTCTCACCCTGCTACCCGCCACTTGATTCCAAGGTTCTGCCGACTCCCTCAAGCGCTATAGTGTGTTACCCTTGGAACGTTCAGTTGGCCGGGACTCGCGAGTTGCCCCTGGCCTAGCCGAAGGGATGCCCGGCTCAATTCCTTTTGAGCCCCGGGAGGAGGATTCAGTGTCGAACAATACAGGACTTGCCCGCCGTGGCTTTCTCAAAACTGGTGCTGGATGTCTGGCCGGACTGGCGGCACCCACCGGGCAGGCCGACGAAACCCACATCCTGACCGCCGTTCAGGACCGGATTGCCAAGCATCTTCATTCCATCACCGCCATCGATGTTCACGACCACCTCCGTCCCTTCGACGCGTTATGGGGGTACGTGGAGACGGAGCACGGCCGGGGCATGAATCTCTACGGCCTCTGGAACACAAGTTACTACCCATGGACGAATCGACTGACACCGTGGAAGCCCCGGGGCACATTTGACAGTTGGTGGATGCAAGCCCGGCACGATTTTGACAACGCGCATGCCACCACCTTTTATCGCTACCTGCTGCCCGCTTTCCGCGATCTTTACGGCTTCGATTTTGACCGCATTTCCGATCCTGAAGCCCGCGCGCTTGACCAGCAGATCTTTCAGAACTATCGAGAGAAGCGCTGGGTTGACCACGTCGTCACAGAGCGGTCCAATATTGAACTGATGATAATCGATCCCTATTGGTCGCGGCTCGACTACCCCACAGCTTATCGATTTCAGGCGCGGAACCTTAACACGAGTTCGCTGTTGAACGGGTTCCATCCATCTGAGTACACCGATCCGCACGACGACCCCTACCTATTCGCGCGCCATCGGAACCTTTCCGTCCAATCCCTCGACGATTATCTCTCACTCATCGACGGGCTCTGCCGAGAGGCGAAGGAACACGGTGCGGTATGCTTGACCGACGATGACACCGCCTACGAACGAACCCTTGAGTTCGAGAACGTTCCCCCTAATCGAGCGGTGAAGGCTTTCGGCCGGAAGAGGTCTGAACTGAAGCCACAAGAAATCAAGGACTTTCAGGACTTCATCATGTGGCGGTTGGTCGAACTCGCAGTCCGGTATGACTTGCCTTATCAGATTCACACCGGTGATGCGCGCCTCCAGGGATCAAGCCCCATGCACCTGCTCGAGCTAATCGAAGCGAACCCGAAAACCAAGTTTGTGCTTATGCACGGAGGATTCCCCTGGGTGGACGAGACGGGAGTGATTGCGTTCGAAGAATTAAGTCGCGCCAAGAATGTTTGGCTTGACTCCTGCTGGCTGCCTACCCTCAGCTACACCATGGCTAAGCGCGCGTTCGGTGAATGGCTGGAATTGATCCCCTCCGACCGGATTCTGTGGGGCTCCGACTTGCACCACGCGGAGGGCATCTATTCGGCGACAGAAATGACGCGCCGGTGCCTGGGCGAGACGCTCGCCGAGAAAGTCGTCCGGGGAGATTTACTTGAGCCCGACGCATTGCGTATCGGCGAACAGATCATGCGCGACAACGCCTTAGAGGTGTTCCCGCGGCTCAAGGCTCTCCTCTGGAAGGGCTAAGACGGCGCCGACGCTGCGGTTTCTCCTCCCCGTTTGCGCGGAAATGAGATCTCTACTCCATGTGCACTGAGTCGCCCGCCGGATCGTGCCTTCCCGCCGGACGGAGGCATAGACTCCCACGCTGGGCATCAGTTGTCCTAGCAGAGCAATCATAACCTTGTTATGCTGGGCGGAAGTGCGGAGAATCCCGGGATCTTTGCGCAAATCACCTTGCAGCAAGGTAGTCATGACGCAGCGAAGGCCCCTGAGGAGCCTGCCGCGAGAGTTGCAATGCTCGTCAGAGAATGCCGTCGCTTCATCTAGTCCTCTCGCAAACTACACACCATAAGGCAAGAAGGGCTTCATGATAGCATCTTGAAGTTTGTACAAAAACAGTTGACCGCGAGCTTCATTAGGGATTGAAGGAAAAGTTTCTCGTGGCGTTGGCATTCAGCAGAGTGAGGGGTGCGGCGGTACACGCGGCCGCAATTTGGTGAGCGCCCGCAGTTGCTTGGAGCGCACTTTTCCGCTACTCTACGCCTCGCTGCCCGGGCAACCTTCACCGAAATAGTTATAGGTTGCGCTGGTTCCTTCAGACGATTGCGTGTAAATTGGCGTGAGACCGGGGTCAGCAAAGGGAACCCAGGACCCAGGGGGGGACAAGGTATTTGCCGTGACCAAATTCAATCGACGTGAATTCATGCAAGCATTCACCGCAACTCTCTTGTTGCGCAATGCCAATGTGTCTGCTTTGCCTGGCAACGCGGTCACAACAGACGAATCCGCTATCGCCTTTGTACGCACGAACTCCGAGGGAAAGAGCTGGACGGTGGGCAACGCCCTGGTAGAACGAGAGATTCATTTCGATCCTAAGGTAGGTTTGTACACAGAGAGTTGGACGAACAAGACCACTGGCAAAAACTTCTTGAAGCGAGTGGACTCAGATTTGCCGTGGGGTGCTGAGTTTTCATTTCAAGCCGATGGGGCCCTCCTAGCGGGCGCATCGCGTGGGCCGCATGCGGATTTTGATTGGGTGGCAGCAGAAACGACTGACATCGCTCCCGAGGGAAAACACTTAGAGGTGAAGCTCAAGAGCGCCAGGAAATCGCTCGAGGTTTCGGCCTTCTATGCAGTTTATTCCGGCCATCCGGTAATTCGGAAATGGATCGGCATCACCAATCGGACGGGTCAGGTGATTCGACTGTCGCATCTCGTGTTTGAGGCGCTGAATCTGGAGGCGGCCCCGCCAAGTGAGCAGAGTATATTCGCCTATTACGGGGTTCATCCCCGCGAAATCTTCTTCACCGGCCGCGCGGAAGACGCGGCGATCCTGGCGAAGGACCCTCGCACCTGCGAGGGCTTTATTGTGATGAACGAGGCGCCAGGTTGGATGAAGCGCACCGAAATGACCAATTGGGGCGATGGCATTCAGGTAATGTATGACACGGATCTGTTTCCCTTCGAGCGCAGCCTCGACCCCGGTGAAACTTTCACCAGCGCGAAGAGTGGGGTGGCTTTCTTCGTGGAGGGGTATGGCATGGCGGACCCTCATTGGGTGATGCCAACCTACACTTCACACGTTTTGATGAAGAAGGGAACGTCCTACCAGCCACCCTGGTTCTACAATACCTGGGAGCCCTTCTTTCAGGACTATGACGACACAATTGTGACCGAATCGATCCCCGCTGCGTCCCAGTTGGGTTTCGACGTCTTCACCCTCGACACCGGTTGGAGCGAAAACTACGGCGAGAACGAAATCAACGCCAAGAAATTCCCCAAGGGGTTCGACGATATCCGCGCCACACTCGAAAGCAAGGGCATGCGATTGGGCCTCTGGGAACCACTGGTGGTGATGGGTCCCGAGAGCCGCGTCGTTCGGGAACATCCCGAGTGGATCATCCGGGATCTGGAAGGAAATGAGAAAACTGCGGCCTTTCCCGGACCTGACGATCGCGTCATGTGCCTCGCTTCCGGCTACCGCGATTGGGCGGCAAAGCGCATTAACGAACTTATTAGCAGGCATAACCTCAGATACGTAAAGATCGACTTGACCACCGTTTTTAACGCCTATGGCGAGGCGCCGGGCTGCTACGCCCAAGGGCACTACCATCGGAACTGGGCCGAATCCCTGGGCGGCATTTACGAGGGCATACAGTTTGTGACTGACGAGGTCTATCGCGAGCACCCGGAGGTTCTTCTGGACCTGACGTTTGAACTCTGGGGGCAGAAGCACATCATCGATTACGGACTCTTGGACGCCGGCGACCTCGACTGGATGAGCAATGTGGATGACACTTCCACGAGCTCGGCCGGTCCTCGCCAGGTGCGGACACTGCTTTATCATCGCGCCATGGCGATCCCGGTTGAAACCATGCTGATCGGCAATCTTCGCGCCTCTACGGCGACCCTCGAGGAGCACTTCGCCACCGTGATTGGTTCTGCGCCACTGTTTCTGGGTGATTTGAGGAGGCTCACTCCCCAGCAAGTTACTTGGCTTGCGGAGAAGATCCGATGGTTTAAGGAATTTCGCCGCGTCGTGCCGATCCAGCAAGGATTCTTCCCGCTTGGCGAGTGGCGCCAGCCGAATCTCGCGAGTTGGGACGGCTTCGCTCGTCTCAGCCGCCGGGGCGAAGGAATCCTCGTTCTGTTTAAGAACGAATCGCACTTCGACTCGGTTAATGTACAACTGCCGGCTTTCCCCGACGGCTCGTTCCTCCTTCGCTCGGTCATGACCGGCCAAGCACTGGAGCCCCGAACTCATGAGCAGTTCCGCCGCGGCCTCCGTATCAATCTACCTGCCCAACACAAGGTGGAGATACTGGAAATCCGACAACGAAGAGCGAACTTGTGACGGGAAGTTCGTGCAGGCCAGAACTACTGTGTCAATTGCGACCTTCGATCATTGTTACCCGAAGTTGTCTTTCTGATCCCGCCGATTATTGCGGGCGAAGAATCTGTGCAGTTGTTTTCGGGATTTCTACGTCGACAGTATCGCTCGCTCCGACCGTAACTCTCACCCAGGAGGTCGTTCGGCCAAGAGGCTCCTTCGCGGTCTGGGCCTTCATGGGTTCACCGTTAACCAGAAGGGTGTCAAACGAGCCGTCAAACGTCGCTTGCCATATCAATGACGGTCCCTTCTGGTTCGTAAGTACAGTCTTCCGTCCCGCTTCGTGCCGAACCGAGATTTCATTGGCTCGGATCGGCAGGTTACGGAGCTCGGCCCAAGCGATGTTCCCAAGCCCGGGGAGGGTCTTCACCACCCGATCTACGAAGTTCCCTTCCTCCGAGGGCTTCGCCGGCATGCCCATCACCGTGACCCCCATTGTCCCGGTCACAATGGCCCCGATCACCGAATACGAAACCTCAGGATACTCCTGGCGATCCCTGTTCGGACGTGTCAAGTCCATCATTTGCGCGTAGGCCACATCAGGCACTCCATAGCGATACAGGACTTCGGCAAAATGCGCCTGCGATTCGACCTGGCTGGAGGGGCTCTGTTTTATGCTTTCGCGAAGGTCGTTCAGCACGCTCAGCGCCTTGGGCCCGTCCTCTGCCGCGTCGCGGTAAAGCAGGATGAACCCACCATTGCCGGTCAGCTTATGATCTTGATTTAGGAAACCATAGAAACGCTGTCCAGCCTCGTTCCACCAGCCATTGTTGATGAGGGTCTTCACCGAGCGAGCCGTCTCCAAAAAGGTCCGCGCAGTTTCTCCATTTCCCCGGAGTTCCTGGATGTGACCGTATGCCAGGTACGCGGCGTACTGGGTAGCCAGCAGATCGATGCCCAACACGAATTCCTCCCGGCTCTCCTCATAGCTCGGATCGCCGCGGAAAAAATGGAACTTCTTTTCGGAGTCGAAATCTCCCCGGACGTTCATCACGCGCTTTCGCTTCATGACCCGGTCGAGACCCAAGTCCCAGCGCTCAACATAATCGGACACGGTGCGGTCATAGAAATTCAGCATAGCCGGATCGCTGATGTAGGTCATGTCGCCAGTCCAAAGGTACATCCTATAGCAGCAATCGAGCACGTCGAAGTTGGCCGGAAGGTTGTACCAGAACTCGGCATCGTTCTTGTAATCGACGGGTGCCGCCCGGTTGTAACGGTCGATTTCCCAGAAGCTGCACCAGTCTCTGGACTCGGAGATATTCTCAGCGAACCGCTTCAGCATATTGAGGTTATGCCGCGCCAAGCCCAAGGCATGCGCACCCATGGCTTGGTGGGAAACGTCGCGCATGCAGAAAGCTTCACGCCCTGGAAGCGCGGCTTCGCACCAAGGGCCGACCGGATCGCCGTCGAAGGCGTAGGCCAAGGCCTGTCGCTTTGCCCAGTTGAATCCCTCCATAAGGCGGGGGTCGGAGGATTCGAGTACCAACTTGGACTCAAACTTTCCCGCCGTAGACTGTGCAAGACCCGTCGCGGCCAGCACGGCTGCCACAAAACACATCAATGTTTTTCGCATCAACATGATCAGCCCCCCCATCAAGAAACTCGGGATTCAGCCTCGTCAGCGAGAGGAAGTCCCAAGCAAACTGAACCATATCTGCTTCCCCGCTTGGACGATTGTATGAATGGGAACGCGAATCTCCGCCCCAGTAAATCTCCTGGCGCACAGTCTACATTCAACCGAGACGGGAAGGCAACCTTTCCTCAATCCAGACTGTAATGCCTCGGCAATCGATGTAGGGGTGCCCCCCATTGGGAAGTGCGAACTCGGGTTCCTCTCGGAGGGGGATGCGAGCACGCTTGCGGCGGTGGATGATGTGGCCTTCTACGAGTCGACGGGGTATGGGGCGCGAGTGGCAGAAGTTTTGAAATCCGCCGGCGACTTTGACGACAACTACTCCCGCATGTCAGAGCATTACACGAGACGGATCGCGGCAGTCACCCATCCGGTGACTTCGCCTGTTCCGGGGCTGGCCGATATGTATAAGTCCATTCAAATCATGATTTGGGAATCCATGGTGAAATCCGGAGACGATTATGAGATCCGGGCAGGAGCCAAAACTCCCACTCCTTGGGTGTACAGTTATGACCGGACGTTTGCCCACGATGTTCCCAACTACGCGGATGAATTCATGCGCGAAGGGGATTACGAGGTCGCCAGGAACATCCTGCAGAGCAGTTACTACAAGGCTTTGAACGCCACTCGTTGGGATGTTAATTATTTGGACACGATCGGCAAGTATATGCTTCCCTATGCTGAGTACATGCGGGCCACAGGTGATTTGGCCTATTTCACCCAGGCGATACGCGAGGAGCTGAAAACCGCGGCCCGCAACATTAACAAATGCCGGGTTTTCGACGATCCGTCCCATTACGGACTGATGAAGAAATCGCAAGACTTCGAGAACTGGGAGAACGATTACTTGCTGTGTGACAACTGGGGTGCCCTGCACGGTCTGCAGGCCTACAAATACCTCTGCGATAAATGGGGCGACGAGGCGGAATCGCAATGGGCGGCAAGCGAAATAAAGGACCTGAACGATTGCGTCAATAAAGCTCTTGAGCAGACCTGTGCCCGTAGGAAAACGGACTACTATTTGGGTGCCTTTGACGATTCGACGCTCAGGAGTTACTCCGACAGCTTCTATTCTTCGGTGCCGTACTCCGGCGCCTTGAGCACCTTCCCCTGGGGCGCGTACCTGAATGGGTTCGAGTTGGAAGGTGCTTGGAAGGACAAGTTCGATGCTTCCATCCGCTATGCGCTCGAGGAGAAAGATAAGAGGGGGATTCCGGCGGGAAGCTGGGGCGCATGGTGGGGCCAGATCACTTACGGGAGTACCGACAACGCCAGCGCGGGAGTTCAATGCTTGTTTTCCGAGGAGTACCGGACGGAGATTATTGAGAATCTGGAGTTCCTGCTGAACAACCAATGCGCTCCTTCTCAGTGGTCGGAAGCCTTCGAAAACAAGGGCAAGGGTCAGTGGGTAGGAATGTACACACCACAGGTCAGTTTTGGAAATTACGAGAGTTGGGGGACGAACTTCAGTAAGCAAGCACTGTTGCAGGCGTGTGTTTCCGTGAAGACGGACGGGACAGTGATCGTGAGCCTGACAATGCCCAGGCAATTTACTATTACGCGGTCAGCCTATGGAAGGGAACGCGCGAGGACGACCTTCAGGCAGGCCCGGGTCAGGTCGAGGCGCTGCTGAAGAGATCGGCTTCTCTGGATCCCGCCTTTCCTGATGCGCACCTTCAGCTTGGGATCCTATATGCGGGTCAGCACAAATACGCGGAGGCCATTTCGCAATACCGACAGGCTATCCAGCTTGACCCTGACATGGCCGACGCCCACTATGGCCTCGGTCAAGCTTATCTTCGCGCGGGCCAGAAGGAACCGGCGCAACAGGAGTATGAGCTCTACGAGCGCTTACGCAAAGCGCAGGTCGCAGATGACGAAAAGCACAGCGGAGAGTTGCTGCGGTCAGTCCAAACGCCTGGGTAACGCTCACCTTCCTTGCCTTCGCTGAATCCCCGGGGATGAGCTACTGTGTCAATTGCTCGAGTGCTTTGCGCGCCAGGGCATGGTCCGGGACTCGCGCCAGGAGTTGTTGAAGTATCTCTCGAGCGAGGGCTCGCCTACCCGTGGCAATGTACAGGCGGGCGAGGTTCAGGTAGGGTTGGTCGAAGTCGGGTGATACTCGAATGCACCCTTGAAATGCTTTAATTGCATCTTCCAAACGCTGGGTCCGCCAATAGACTATCCCCAGGTTGTCGAGAGCTTCAGGATAATCCGGGCGCAATCGCAGCGCTGCCTGGAGGTATTGGTGGGCGCGCTCCGTGTCTCCTTTTTGGGCGAAGAGCATCCCCAGTTCGTAGTTCGCTCTCGGATCTTCGGGTTCGGAGCGAAGAGCCTGTTCCAGCGGCCCCTGCGCTTCCGCGAACTTTCCTTGCAGCCGATATAAGGCTCCAAGGTTCATCAGCGCGCCTGTGTAGTGGGGGTCCTGCCGAATCGCTTCCTGGAAGATACGTTCTGCTTCCTGCGGCCGGCCCTGCTGAGCCGCAATTATGCCCAAGTTATTCTTAGCGTCGGGGTAGAGGGGTCGCAGTTGACAAGCTCGCTCGAGGGGTTCGCGAGCTTCGGCAAGCAATCCCTTCTGGAGGTACAACGTTCCAAGGTTGAATTGGGCCTCGGCATCGTTAGGGTTATCGCGCACCGCGAGCTGGAATAGCTTCAGGGCTTGGTCCGCGTAACCTCTCTGGTAGAAGGCAGTGCCAAAAGCCAGGTTGTCGCGACGAAATCTTTCCTCAAGAGAAATGCCCTGAAAAGGAAGTCCCCTGCGCATACGCTCTTCCGGCGACTTTGGGATGTGGTGCAAGTCGTCCCAGACATGGTTTGTGTTGAGGATCCCCTGGTAGACTTTAACGATCTGTCCTTTTTCGTCAATAAAGAAAGAAGTGGGAATGCCCAAGTCCCTTCGCCGATTGAACAGATGCCGGTAGAGAACACTATACGTACCTGCCATGTCTAACGTGCCGAGCAGAGTGATGAACGAAGGCCCCTTTTCACGGACCAAAGCCCGGACCTTATCCGCCGCCGGCGGCTCATCAACGTTCACAGTCAGCATGTGAAGGCCCTCGGCCGCCCACTTTGCATGCAGCCGCTCCAAGCTCTCCAAAGCCCTTAGGCCAGCAGGACTCTGCAAAGCCCAGAAAGTCAACAGAACCTTGCGCCCTTGGAACTCAACAAGGGTGTGTTTGCGACCCACGAGATCCGGCAACTCGAAGTCCGGAGCGTCCACCGGATCGAGCAACCACGTCTCGCACGCAGTGGGCAGAGGCGAACTCGGCTGGGGCTGAGGACGAAGAAGAGATCGCCCCGGCAGGGCCCGAAAGGGTTCGCTGCGGAATTGCTCGGAACCCTCCTCGATCTCTATCCGATGATTCACAGGCAGGCTTCGAAATTCCTGGAGGAGCCCACTCGGCCAGCGGATCCGCGCGTGAACGGGAGCATCCCCCTTTCCCAGCCCGAAAAAGATCTCCTTCGAATGTTGTGAGCAGAACCCGGTTCCCGCTTCAAGATGCCTTGTCTGAGCCCCTCGCGCCGTCTCTAAGATGATGACCGCCCCGATCGCATCCCGGTTGCTCTTCGTCCCCCGCAGGCGAAAGGCGATGGAGTTTCCGAGACCCTGCATATCACAACGCAGAAGCCGAAGTTGCGGCCCAGTGCGATTCGTCAGGAACACTTCCATGCGCCCATCGTGGTCGTAGTCAGCAAGGGCAAACGCCCGGCTGTCGTCGGGAAAATCCAGCCCCAGTGCTCCCGCACAGGAGGTAAACGTCCCATCGTGGTTATTCAGGTAAGCGACGTTTCTGTTGTAACCTCCCCAAGTGCCGTCCGAGCGGATCAACTCGTTGATCGCGTCCCAACCTCTCTGGTAGCCGCGCGACGGGGGCTCGGGAGGATACGACTGAGCCACAGCTTGCCGCCAGAAGAAGCCCTGCAACTCGTGCTTACGGGGGCCGGAGATCAGGCCGTTGGCGATGTATAGGTCCGTGTAGCCATCATGGTCGAAATCCCAGGCATGATTCGACCAAGACCAGCCGCTCTGCTCTATCCCAGCCGATGCGCTGCGATCCTCGAAGCTTCCGTTGCGGAGGCTCCGGTATAGCGAATTGCCCTTGGCAAAGCGGCGATAGGTCGCAAGGATGTCAGGCGGCATTTGCTTGGAAAAGGCCTCCTGCGTGGTGAGACGCAGACCTGGCGGCTCCCACATGTTCGAGACATAGAGATCGAGCCAGCCGTCATTGTCGTAGTCGAACCAGCAGGCGCTCATCCCGGGCCCAATGTCTGTGACTCCGGCGCTATCGGCCACATCGGTGAAAGTCCCGTTGCCGTTGTTGTGGTATAAATTCTTCCGCCCAAAATCATTCACCACGTAAAGGTCGGGCCAGCCGTCGTTGTCGTAGTCGGCCCAATGGCAGTCAAAACTCCAGCGGTTGTTGTTCTGGTCGAGACCTGTCCGGACCGTGACGTCAGTGAAACTCTGATCGCGGTTATTGCGGAACAGAAAATTGGGCGGCCCGTTTTGAGCATCGTAATAAGGCACCGGGTAGCGGTTTTCGTTCAGGCCCTGGTAGTAGCTATAAAGGCAGAAGTAGACATCCAGCCATCCGTCGCGGTCGTAGTCTCCGAAGGAAGCGCCTGTAAACGTGCCTTGAGGCTCTTCCGCGAAGTGGAAGGCATTAGGTTTCAGCCGGAAGGTTCCGTTCCGCTGATTGAGAAAGAGCAGCGGCCCCGTTCCTCGCACCACGAGCAGGTCCTGATAACCGTCGTTGTCCACATCAGCAAACAAGGCGCAAGGTGTGTCATCGAGCACGCCGACACCCGCCGCTTCCGTGATGTCCTCGAATGTCCCATCGCCGCGATTGCGGTAGAGGCGGTTAGGGAGCCCCGACGGCTGACACACATAGAGATCGTCGAAGCCATCGTTGTCGATGTCCCCACAAGCCACTCCGACGTTTCCGTAAATGTCGATGCCCGACGCAGCGTCGAGGACCGTTCGCCAATATTCGGTCCCGAGTAGAAGCTGCTCTCTGTAGGACGTGTTGCTCTCGAAGGCTGGCGCGGTGATGTCCACAAACACCGCACTCGAAGAGCGGCAGCGCTCTTCTCCGAGCGCTTGCCATTTCCGCACCCGCCACCCCCCACCTGCACCCTGCCCCCAGTCGATCTCCCACTCCCCCAGACGCTCTTCGCGGTGGAAATCCGTTCCGGTCAAAACGAAGTCGTAACAGACTCGCGTCCGGACCACCAGGGGCGACGAAGGAATCACATTGAGCGACGGTAACTTGAATTCTGCCGTCAGAAATTGGCCTGAAGACCCAGGCAGCTTGTGGAGTTGAGAGACGAATGAGTCGCGACGCAGGCTTTGAGCACTCGGAAAAACAACCCGAGAGACTTCGAGGGGCGGGCCCGCTCGGATCGTTTTGACCTCAGAGGCTACCAGGGGAGAAGCAATCAGTTCTGGCGAAAGGCAAGCTTCGAGTGGCTCAAAACTCGGGGGAGCTTGGCGTAAAGCCTCCCCCCAGCGGGCAAGAATCGCTTCGATCTCCTCCGCGTACTTCTCCGAGGGAAAGACGTCCAGCTCCAGATTAACTTTCCGTATCACGTCATCGAGCGGCGCTCCCTGCGGGTAATGAGGTGTCAGGCGGTAGTCCCCCGTGGTGGGAGGCGTGCGCTGCGGGTGGGGGTCTGGTCCGTAGCCAACGACCAGGGGCGCTGCCGTGTAACTTGCGGGGAGCCAGAGGGCAGAAGCGCCGCCGCACCATTTCAAGAAATCGCGGCGCGAGGCCATCCGGTAATGGCGGGAACTTCGGTCATCGCCCATAGCAGGGTGCACCTGAATCAGTCTTATCACAAAACGAGTCGTTGCTGGTCCGCGTGCGCGACCGTCGGATCACTTACCTTCCCCTCCCTTCGGGATTTCAACGCGCACGGTATCCCCCGCCCCTACCGTGACTCTCACCCAGGAAGTCACACGCCCAAGCAACTCCTTCCCGGTCTCGGCCCTCATGGGTGTACCGTTCCCTGTACTCGGAGATATTCTCAGCGAACCGCTTCGGTATATTGAGGTCATGCCGCGCCAAGCCCAAGGCATGTGCACCCATGGCTTGGTGGGAAACGTCGCGCATGCAGAGAGTTTCACGCCCTGGAAGCGCCGCTTCGTACCAAGGGCCGACCTGGTCGCCGTTGAAGGCGCAGGCCAAGGCCTGTTGCTTTGCCCAGTTGAATCCCTCGACCTGGTGGGGGTGGGAGGATTCGAATACCAACTTAGACTCAAACTTTCCCCCCGTAGACTGTGCCAGACCCGTCCCGGCCAGCGCGGCTGCCACAAAACACATCGACGCATTTCGCATCAACATAGCTAGCCCCTCCATCAAGAAAGCTCCTGAAACCCACCCGCGTGCTGCTGCTCAGAACCCTCTAACCCGCATAATTCATGATTTTGGAGACAAGAAAAGCCTCCTGTGGTACAAACACGTTCAGATGACGATGTTTGAAGCACCAAAGGAGGCTTTTGCTTGGGTCACGATATCACAACAGAGTGT
>Ga0209517_10005157_pt1 | contig 16763 bp, 14 predicted proteins | sample PeaSoiMetSII2010_FD_187695 | JGI IMG/M metagenome (GOLD analysis project Ga0209517, IMG submission 187695) | Peat soil microbial communities from Weissenstadt, Germany - SII-2010 (SPAdes) (version 2) | ecosystem: Environmental > Terrestrial > Soil > Wetlands > Peat | place: Germany...
AGTGTCGCTAGTTCAAACATGGCGTCGGCTTCCATTCGGTAGTACTGCAGTCGGGTTGCAAATTGGCCGGCATCTTCCAAATGTGTCAGCGCCTGTTGTCGGTTTCCCGTCTGCGCCTCCAGCTTTCCGAGAAGAATGAGCAACTGCGCTTCGTGGCCTCGCTTCTGTTGTGATCGCGCTTTGCTGAGCGCACTCTCAAGCACCGACTTTGCCTCTTCAGCTCTACCAAGCGAGGTCAAGGCCTGTGCTTTTCCTTCATACCCCATGAATGGAAGTCCACAGTCAGGATCAGCCTCCGCTAGCTTGTTGGCTCTTTCGAAAAATCGCAGCGCCTCCGCGTGGCGATTAACTTCTTCGAATCCTCTTCCGACTAATTCCAGAAAGCGGATCTGGCCCGCCGTGTCGCCGTTCGTCATGGTGGACAGGAGCGCACCACCGAGAAGTCTGGCCGCCCGTCCTGGGTTTCCTTCTAGGAAAGCAATCAGGCCCAATTCACCGGAGGCCCGCGTTACCCATTGGTCCTCGCCTATGCTCTTTGCGATTTCCTGCGCTTCCAGCCAATCGCGTTTTGAGGCTCGATAGTCAATCTCAAGATCGGTGTAGCCCTTTGCGATCAGGCACCACAGGCGCAGCCTTGAGTCGTTTCGGACGATCGGATTCTGGAGCTGTTCATTCAGGACTCGCGAAAGCTCCACAAACGACATTGTTTCGGCTTCTGACCTGAGGCGTCCCACTTTCGCGTAAAGCTCGTTCCGGCTATCGCCCTCGTCGGCGAATAGCTTCTCGGCCTTGGCGTAGAGCGGCGCCGCCTTCGGGCCGTTGTTTAGCCAATACAGGCGGTTGGCTTCAACGAGAAGTTCTCGCGGATCAGTTGACGTTTCCGCGTCTCTCGCTTCTGCACGCTGGCCAACCCGCTTACCAGCGGTGGTCAGGCTGCGGTAAATCCCGATAGAGTGGTAGCTCAGGAAAGCAAGAAGACCCACTAGGGCAATCGCGACTATGACCACTACTCGCTTTGTGACACGTATGCTCACTCAAAAAACCTCGCAAATAGAGAATCAACGAAGTGGCAGCAACGAGACGGCGCAGACGGCGGCGACACGGATTAGAACCGTAAACTTCTTGTTAGTTTCTCAAATGCGAACAATAAATGAAAGCAGGGTTCCCCGAAACCGCCCGTCAGTCGAGCGTTTTGATGGAAATGGCCCCGGACAACTGGACCTCACCGATAGCTTCAGGCCGGCCCGCGACTCGGGCAAATCGACAGCGCCGGTTTCCTCGAAGCCGACTTATGGCCCCTCCGGCTCCGTGTGATTCAACTTGTGCAGGCCGATTCGCCTGACGCCCAGCATTACAACCGGAATCGGCGGTGGCTCGGGATTTTGTAGGACAATGTTCTAAGCGATGTTCTAAGGAAAGTTCTAAGCTCAACCTCGGAGGCGAACACACTGGAAGACGTACTCATCATCGGGAATACGCTGGACGAGACCGCCTACCACGAAGCCGGACACATCGTCGTGGCTACAGCACTTGAGTTGGATTTGAGGCCGAAGGGCATCACAATCTGGGAGGCAGCGCCTAACGTAATGGATGGGTTGGCAGGCTACTGGGATCATGAGACCGATTGGGAAAAGAATCTCCAAGCCGTGCGTGCAGGTCAAATCGCTCAGTGGAGAAAGTTCCCCAACGCCGACACGACCGGAGCCAAGCCAGACAATGACTATTTCTTCAACGTTGCGAGAGAACACTTCCCCGGAACCGTCGCCAGCAACCTCTGGGAAAGCACCAGCAAGAAAGCCGACGCTTTACTTCTTTTGTGTCGTTGGTCATTTTGTGGCGGAGGGCGCCAAACGGCGCGTGGGAATGGGCGGTTCACGTTTCAAAAGGGCACATAACGTGTAATAGCCGAGACTTGATGTACATACGCTGCTGTGAGAACCCGTCGAGGCTGTCAGACTCGGCTAAACCTCAATTTCTGGTTTGCTCGTTACACGTCAAATGAGAAACACGGTTTGCACGGAAGCCAGGTTCCTTCGACATTCTTTCGCAAGGCTCGAAATATACTTTTCTCTCTTATCTCTCCGGCGGTGGTTCAGAGATCGAGATGGTCTTCGCCCTAGGGCGACACCGACACCAAACGAACGCGTATCCCCTTTACTGCCGGAACCCCCAACCGTTCAAGTCATGGTGTCACCAGTTCGCCCTCAAAGACTTCGGCCCACCCGCTGTCGCGTCGCAGCAGCGTGGCCTTCACGTTGCCCAGTCGCTGACCGCGTGCGTGCCGTGCGGCAATATAACGGACCAGCCCGCTGCGGGCGATGCGAAATACGCGCACCGGCGCAAGCTGGCCCAAGTCGCGACAATACCGGTAATGTACGTTCTCCTGCAACGCCGCTTCCAGCTTCCTGCCGAGCGCCGCGAGTTCGGCGTCAGATTTGCCAGCAGCCTCGACATACAATGTGTACGCATGATCTTCGCAGGCCACTAGCAGGAACTCTGCATTTGCGCCCTCCAAAGCCGCACGAACATGGGCCTCGTTGACCTTCTCACCAAAGCGATCGGATACGTTGTCTTCCTTGCCGACGAACCGCAGAAGCGGACACTCTCCTACGAATCCGGTCACTCGCACACAGTCACGCAGACGGTAGCGGTACAGCCCAGCACCGGTCGTTAGCACCACCGAATATTCGCCTCCGTCGACCAATTCATGCGCCAGTTGGGGGCGGCTGCTTTTGTCGAGGAACTCGAAAAAATGCGAGCGGATCGCCAATGCTGCGCCGTCACGATTCCACAGCGGCAGCGAGACGAAGCCTTCGGTTGCGATCAGTCCTTTTGGCTGGATCCGTGCCTGCGGGAACAACCGCGCCAGTTCCGCCGCCGGCTGCGCCGCTTCCGCGTCGGCCCAACAGCTAATCACGCGCAGATTCGGCCACAACTCGGGCAGATCTTCGCGACGCAGCGGTTCGACCAGCAACATCAAAAACGTCGGATTCCACACCGAGATGAATGTCAAGTCCCGGCACGCCACCAGATGCCGCAGCGTAGCGCGCCGCCACTCCTCGATGTTGGCGATGTGCCGCACGCTGGCAGGCACAGCGAGCGTGGATGCGACCAACCGCCGGGCTCGCCCAACATATTCGGTGTCGTCCTCAAATTCATCGCCGGTCTGCCCGACCGGCGAGATAGCCCAATAGGATCGACCGCGTAGCATGCCCTTGTTGTGCTGGAACAGATCCACAATCCACGGTGCGATGCCGCGTTGAAATTCCCGCTGAAGCACCGCCGTGTATGGGATCCATTTCGTTGCCGCGGTCGTGCCACTGGTCGGCACGCACCGCAGCACGGGATCGCGGGTTTCCTGCGGTGCGTCCGACAACGGTACTCGCTCTTGAAATTCAGGGATGCTCCGGATGTCCTCGTACTCCCGGTTGAGCTTCAGAATCTCCTGCAACACCTGCCACTGCGTCCAGGCCACGCGGCTCCAGCCGTGCCGAAATGCCAGTGCTTCAGGCAAGCACCACGCAAACCAGAGCGAATTGGCGATGAGCGGGTTCACAATGCCACCAGTTTGCGCCCGGCCGAGGTCTGGTTCGCGCGCGTCAACGGACACAGACATACAAGTTCGTCGCCGCGCGCGTGACCGGGGTTGACCCGCGCAAAGAAGTCCACGTGGGGATTGCCGAGACGGCTTGGCGTGATTTCTCCAAATCCGTTGCGCAGCACTTGGGGCGCGGCGAACCGCACAATACCAGTGGCCGGGTCGTACCGCCCGCCGAATCGTTCACGGGCCAGCGCAATGAGCATGGCCGGTAACGCCGGCGAGTCGTGCCGCGGGCAGAATTCCTTCCAAAATACGGGGAGGAATCGGTATGTGCGGAAACCCGAAGTGATGAGCAGCCAATACAACGGCACGTCGCTCTGCCATCTGCGCACCGCCTCCAGCCAGGTACGCGCCAACGCATTGCTGCCCCATGCGGTGCGATGGACAATGGTGTCGCCGGAGTAAACGACGCGCACGTGTTCTCCGTCCACTTCCGTCGCATACAGCAGCAGCGTCGAGAAGCCTCGCACTTGCCCCCGCTCGTCCTCCAGCAGGATCACCCAGTTCTTCTCGGCGAGGTCGCGGTAAAACCGTTCCGCGGTCACGCCGAGAAAATTCTCCTGCATCAATGCGAGCATGAGGGCGCGCTGAGCGCTGGTGAGATCGGTTTGCGGCAACAGGCGGCCAGTCACAATAGCGCCACCTCCGGATGCGGGATGCGGCAATCGAGTGCTGGCGGCTTGTCCCAATGAACTGCGTAGAGGATGCTCACGTATTCCCGGCAGCGGTAACATCGGCGCACGACTTCGCTAAGCGGATGCCGGGCGGCAAACCCGATGGTCACGTAATCCAGTCTGGCACGGCGAGCGTCCTCCATCACGGCGGCTAGCAAGGCAGCGAGCACGTGGGGATTGTCATCATCGACCGCGACGTGGCTGAGGTGCGCTTGGGCCAGCGGCTCGCCGACCGGCGGCAGGCAAGCGCCGCACAAGTTCAGCACTGGCCGGCACCATGTCAGCGTCCTATTGTAGCCGCGGATAACCACCTGCTTGAATGTGCGTTGGTCCCAAAGCGCCAAACAACCGGCGATGTGGTTGCCGCCAAGTGCAACGTAGAATCGTTCCGGCGATAGGGTGTTCGTCGTAGTCCAATGCCAAGCAAACTGGTGGCGGCGACCGAAGCGTTCCAAACACTCGAAGATAGCGGGCAGCGACAACGCCGATCCGGTTGCGACATGGATCCTGCGCCTGCCGGCAAGGACACGACGACGCACCGGCAACAAGAACGTCACGAGCTCTTCCAGTCTTTGATAGCGCGGTAGACCCGGCAGGCCGGCTTCGAGAATGCGGCGGGCGGCTTCGTTGCCAGCGACGATGGTGGTGATGTCGAAGGAAGCTTCGCCTTCGGCGTGCGTCTGATGGAGCAGGTCGAAGCCGAGGCGCAACAGTTGCCGGCCGGGGCGGCGGTGCTCAGGGGAGATGCGCAACTGGCTGAGGTAGCCGACGCGCTGCGGTTGGCCGTCGATGAACAACTCGTGGACCGAGCGGCTGCCCATCGCCGCCAGACGACCGGTCAGACGGTCGCGAATGGCTACGGTGTCATGCCGCCCCCCTTCGTGCCGCGCTGCCGCGAAGAACTCAGGTTCGCGCTCCAGCGAGACCTCGATCTTTCCTGGCATCGGCGTTTCGCGGAGGAGCCGGCGCAGATCGGCGTCGTCCTCTGCGGTGGCGAGGCCGATGACGTACCGGCTGTCGGTCAGCGCGCGCGCAGTAACGGCTGTGTCCATGTTTGATCTCCCAACGGATGACCATCGCGCAAGCCCAGCTCCGCGCGATGGAGGAGGTTGACCATCCAAAAGTCGCGTTGCTGTGGGCCAGCGGCCAAACTGCGCCGCAACATGTTCGACACTGAGAAGAACGCCCGGCGCGCGGCGAGGCACTGGCGCCGCAATTCCTCGGGGCTCAGATGGCGAGGCTGAAACGCAACCGTGTTGTAAGCGTAGCGCGGGTCGAGCCACCAACGTTCGTGCAGGAGACGGTGCTCTTGGGCCAAACGGCGGTAAAGTGGCGTGCCGGGAAACGGCATCAGATGGGCGAACGCGGCCAACAGGAATCCGTTTACGACGCTGAACTTCACGGTGCGCTGAAAATCGTCAGATGTGTCGGCGTCGCACCCGAACACGAACGTGCCATACACCGGCACGCGGAATCGGCGCAGTTCACCCACGGCCCGTTCGATGCCGCCGTGGGCTTCGTTGATCGGTTTGCCCATCTCGCGCAGGTTGGCGGGCTGGAGACTCTCGAAGCCGATGAGGAGGCAGCGGCAACCACTCCGCACGATCAGGTCGAGCAGTTCGGGATCGTGCGCGACGTTGATGGCGGCCTGGCCGACCCAGCGCACCCGCAATGGGATCAGCGCCCGCAGGAATTCTTTCAGGCGGTTCGTTTCGCAGGCGAGGTTGTCGTCCACGAAGAAGATGAGCCTCGCGCGGTCGCTGTTGATAGCCGTTGTGACCAACTCGCCGATCACCTCGTCCACAGGCCGTTGCAGGTAGGCACTGTGAGACGCGGCCTGAACCGCACAAAACTCGCAGGTCAGCCGACAACCACGTCCGAACTCGATCAGTTTGATTGGCAGATAGCGTTTGCCGTGGAAAACGCCCCGGTCGTAACGCCAGCGTTGCAGCGGCGCGCCAGCACACGACCGGTAGAATTTCTCTAGCTGACCGTGCCGGAAGTCGTCCAGCAATCGCGGCCACGTTTGCTCTGCATCTCCGGTAACAACGCACTCGGCATAGTCGGCGACTTCATTCGGGCAAAGCGTTGCGTGTATTCCGCCCATCACCACGGGTACGCCGCGACGCCGGTATTCGCTCGCGATCTGGTACGCGCGACGCGCCGTGTAGGTCTCGACGCTGATGCCGACGAGATCAGCCGGTTCATCGAACGGAATTTTCTCTAACCGATCATCGTAGAAACGGAGTTCGACATTGCCCGGAGTCAAGGCCGCGAGCGCGGCGACCCAAAGGGGTTGCATCTGCCAAGTGCGCAGCCCGCGACGCTCGCCGACGCGCCGGCCGAGAGTGGGGTGAATGAGCGTCACACGGAGCACAGGTCCTCCTCCAATTCAGCCGGCACCTGCCAGTGATGCAGAGCGGGTGGTTGACCTGGATCCTGCAATGAGTACGGCTGCGCAAACCGTGGCTCATGATAGAGGCGGCGGACAAAGATGCGGTAGCACATGTTGCCGACAAAGTTGATCACGCAACGGATGTCCGAGTGACCGACCCGTTTAACAATCCGCGGCAGGCGGAACGTTTCCCGGTAGGCCCACTTGAAGCCGCGGTAGAGCTCATCGGGGGTCATTTGCGCCGGTTGGATGACGACGTGCATTGTGTCGTAGTCGTCCCAATTGAAACTGAGGATGCGCCGCTCGTCCATCATCCGCTGGAACAGAGCGGTGCCCGGATACGGGGTGTATAGAGAGTAGCGCGGGATGTCCACGCCGAGGTCCTGGACGAGTTGGACGGTGGACGCGAAGACGCTCTCGTCGTCGTGATCGAATCCGAACACGAAGCAACCTTGGATTGTGATGCCGCGCCGTTGAAGGGAGGCGATTAGGTCTTTGTAACGGAGCGTCTGGTTGAAGTTTTTGCGGATCCCGCGCAGCGTGGTCTGGTCGCCGGACTCGAACCCGACGAGCAGATAGACGCAGCCGCTGGCCGCCATGAGTTCAAGCAACTCGGTGTCTTGCAAGCTGTCGACCGTTACCAGTCCGCCCCATTGTTTTCGCAGCGGGACCAGCGCAGTGAACAGTTCCTTGGCGTACTCGGCGTCGTCCACAAGGCTGACGTCGTTGAATGCGATGATCCGTCCGGGAATGTTGCGGATGTCGCGCAACACATCCGCGACCGGGCGTTTCAGGAAATGAGGCCACACGGCGGGCACGGTGCAGAAATCGCACGCGCGCCGGCAACCGCGAGTGGCTTGGACAGTGTTGGGCATCATGTAACCACTGCGTCGTTGCAGATCGCGGCGCGGCGCGGGAACGTCCGCCAGAACGTCGTCTGGCAGCTGGAGCTCCCGGTACACGCGCTTCATCCGGCCACGCTGGAAATCCCCGAAAAGCTGCGGCCAAGCGGTTTCGCCGCGCCCCACGACGATGCTGTCGGCATGCGCGATGGCCTCGCCCGGCAGAATGGAGACATGCACGCCGCCGAGCACGACCGGGATGCCGCGTTGCCGGAAATGCCGCGCGATATCGTACGCGGGGCGGGCACAACCGGTAATGACGCTGATACCGACGAGGTCGGCCGGGTAATCGAGCGGGATGCGGTCCACGCTGCCGTCCACGAGTTTCACCTCGATGCCCGGCGCGTCGGGCAGAAGTGCCGCCAAGGTGGTCAACGTCAATGGGGCTTCGCGCATCGAGCGCACGAACGGCCCGAGGCGCAGCTTATGCATGTGCGCATCCGGCATTATCAAGAGGATTCGCACGGGCAACCTCGGGGTTCGACGTTGTCGGCCCCCCTGGCGGCAATGCCGCCGCAGGGCCGGCGCGTCGAGCTATTTGGAGAGATTAGGGCAATCTTCATGTGGCAGACCTTCGTGGCAGGAATGTCCGCCGGTAGTGACGAAATCCCACATTCACCGCCAAATCAAGAAACGGCAGCGGTGTCTTACCGATCACTCGCTTGAAGATGGATCGGAATCCATAGGTTTGTTTCCAGGAGTAATAAAGTCCATTTTGCAGTTCCTCGACAGTCATCCCCTCGGGCTGGAAGACAACGTGGCGGCCATCGTAGCGGCCCCAGTTAGTGGTAAGGATTCGGCCCTGAGAGTGTAGCCGCGTCCAAGCGCTGGTACCCGGAAAGGGCGTGTACACGCTATAGAGCACGACGTCCAAGTGGTGCTGGTCAACGAATTCAACGGTGCGCTCGAATACCGACGGATTTTCGCCGTCGAATCCAAAGACAAAACAGCCGAGGATGATGATGCCTTCGTCATGGAGCATCCGGCATGTCTCGCCGTAGCGGTGCACGTCGTTGAATGACTTGCCGGCGTTGGCCAGCAAGACGGGGTCGAGCGATTCAAAGCCGATAACAAGGCCCCGGCAACCGCTGGCGCGAGCCGCCTTCACCCACCGCCTGTCTGCCGCAGACTTATAGGAAGCGCTGGCAAACCACGTGCGGCCCGTGGGCCTGAGTACGGGAAATAGGTTCGCGGCGTATGCGTCGTTCTCCATGGGATTGGCATCGAGAATAGCCAACTGACCGTCTGGCATGCTGTCAATCTCAGCGACGATTCGGTCTATGCGACGCTGGACATATCGTCGTTCGTGCATGGGCGGAACGATGCAGAAGGAACACTGATTGGGGCAGCCGCGCGAGGTCTCCATAGTATTTGGAAGCGTGTACGCTCTACGATTCAGGAGGTCGCGCCGTGGAACCGGCAAGCTGGACGTAAAGGCCTCTTGCCAATCGGCCTCATACATTCGCCTCATTGAACCGCGCACAAAATCGCGTAGCAATTGAGGCCAGGCGACTTCGGCGAACCCTTTGACGACGGCATCCGCATGTTCGCCCGCTTCTTGAGGCATGAAAGTCGGATGATATCCCCCCAGTACCACCGTGATTCCCTTGCTCCTGGCCATGTCGGCAAGCTGGTAAGCCCGCTGGACATCGCAAGTCATGGCGCTGATTGCCACCAAATCCGCGCCGCAAAAATCGCCGGGAACCGGATCGACGGCTTCGTCAATCAATGCGACGCCCGCATTCAGTTCCGGCGGGACGAGCGCGGCGAGCGTGGTCAGCGTGGTTGCAGCATAGGCGTACTTGGAGTGTGTCTCGTGCCACCGTTTGCCGTCGTCGAGGCGAAGGGCGTTGGCGGCAATCAACAGAATCTGCATGGCCGCCGCCTCACCGGCCCAGATATTCCGTGGAGCGGAACACCCACGCCCGTTCCTTGGTTAAGTACTGCAACGCCGCCACACCCATGATGGCAAGCCCCATGACCAGCAACAGCACAAATCTCCGCATATCTGAAATGGTCCACAAGACAATTATGCAATAGGCGATCAAACAACTTTCGGCAAAAGAAGCGCCGACCAGCCCAAAGCCAACCACTCCGCAGTCAGTGACAATCTCCACCGGACTTAGTTTGAGCCTGGCAGATGTGTTGTCCATCTCAATCAAGCCGGTGCTGACACCGCAAATATCGTGGTGGCAGGACACGACGCATTGAATAAACGCGCTGCAAAGCACGATCCGGATGACGTTTCCCCAAGTGAGCGGTGTGCCCGGAGCAAACGCTAGATAAAAGACCAGCGCAAGGTACGGTGCGTACATGAAGCCATCGTGAACGTAGTAGTTCTTCACGCGAAACGGACCGTTGAACCTCCAGAGATGTAGGACATTGGTCGCGATGCCGGGATAGATGTACACAAACAGCAGGCCCAATGTCAGAACATAGATGGCGAACAACACGCACCCGGTCCGCCGGTACCAAAGGTCAAACATCAGCGCCGTCAAGGGCAGCGGCAGCACGAAGTCTATCAGCATCAGATAGGCCCGCCTCATATCGCGGCAGGGCGTGGAGATTTCTTCCTATTCCAAAGGCCGCCAACCAGGAATCCAAGAACCAATCCCGCCACCAATCCGGATGCTCCGACGGTGATCCTGGCGCGCCTGACAATTTCAGTGATGATCGCGTTGTCCATCGGATTGAGCGTCCCTTGAACGCGGTAGATCTTCCATTCCCCATTTTGCCGTCGAGTGATTGCGGTCCATCGCGGCCGGAAAGCGAACTCCTTGCCGGCTGCGGTATGGAACACGTCTTCTGAGTACCCGCGGGAAACAGCAACATCGCCGAAGAAGTCGGTCTGTTCCGTGACCACCTTCACGTGATAGCTGCCCCCTGCACCAACCAAATCCCAAGTCCTCTTCCAAAAGGCCTGCATGTCCTCGAAGCTCTTGACTTCCTCGCCAGAAATCATCACGCCGGTGAAACCATCGGCGAGCACGGGTTTGAGCTTGGCCAGATCGTTGTTATTGAGAGCGTCTTCGTAAGTCGAACTAATTTTGCGCAGAGCGTTGCGATCGGCCTCTTCGTCAGCCCGAAGCACTGATGAGAAAACGAGAAGGATTGCGAACACGAACAAACTCCGCCACATGGAACGATGCCGCATGAACATGACTGTCTCCTTTCATCCTTGTAGTGATTTATTTGCATCCGACTGCTGGAACGAGCTTGCATTTCAGACCCATTGGCAACGGGCGTCCGTTGGTCGTGACTCATCAAGATTGGCTTAGACCCAACGGGAACCCTTGTTTTTCCCGTACTTCCTTACGAACGAGGAAATTCAGCGCTAACGACTCCACCAACCGTTGCCGGTTGGCGGGCAAAGTCACGCGGCGAAGGATGTTCGCCGGTTGATAGAATCTGAGTCGGTTCAAGCGGCAGCCATCCGCCAGATCGTCTGCGGAGAAGTGTTTCGGCTCGAACACGGTGTCGCCCCAGCGAAAACCCGGCGCCAGCCACCAACAGGGGTACTTGAGACGTTGTTGCGCCTGCATCTCGCGGTACAGCGGCGTGCCGGGAAATAGCGTTAGATGATTGAATAGCGCCAACAAAAACTTATGCTCGTTGGCGAACGCCAGCGTGACCGGGAAGGCCTCCGGTGTGTCGTGATCGTAGCCAAACAGGAAGGATGCGCAGATTCTGATTCCCCGGGCGTGAATCTTCTTGATGGCAGCCGCAAACCGGTCCGCGCTGCAGCGGGCCGACTTGCCCATCTGGCGCAGGCTCTCGTTATTTAGCGACTCGAACCCAATCAACAGCCCGGCGCAACCGCTGGCCACCGCCAATTCCAACAGTTTGTCATCGAACGCGATCTCAATGCCGGCCTGCGCAATCCAGCGGACATGCAACGGAATCAACGCGCGGAACAACTCCTTCGCGCGCTCGACGTCGCCAATCAAATTGTCGTCCACAAAGTTCAGGTTATGAGGGGGCAGCGTCCGGATTTCCTCCACCACCTCGCCGACCGGGCGGCAGTCTTTCCGGTTTCCAAAGTACTCACCGACTGAGCAGAAACCGCAGGCGTACGGACAACCGCGCCCAAACTCAACTAAGCTCAACGGCAGATAACGCTTTCCCCTGAAGATGTCCCGACGATAGCGCAAACCCCGAAGCGATGGCCGCCGATCCGTCCGGTAGACGCGCTTCATCCGGCCGGCTCGTGCATCTTCCAACACGCGCGGCCACAAGTCCTCAGCCTGTCCGACCACGACCGCATCCGCGTGCTGTGCCGCCTCGTCGGGGACTGACGTCACGTGAAAACCACCCAGCACCACCGGCACGTTTCGACGACGAAACTCCGCGGCGATTTCGTAGGCGCGTCTCGCGGTGAAAGTTTGCACCGAGATGCCGACAAGGTGCGTCGGCGCATCGTAGCATACATTCTCCAGGCGATCATCGTAGAAACTGATCGTGACGCCGTCCGGTGTCAGCCCCGCCAACGCCGCCATCGTTAGCGGCTGCATCTGCACCGCCCGCACTCGTCCGCCAATTGAGGGATAAACCAATGTAACGCGCATCTGTCCTTCCTACAAAAATGCGGCTCAGGCATTCCCGTCACCTTAGAAACGATGCGTATTCCGACTCGGGCGGCAACGCCATCACACTCAAGCCAGAATCATACACACAACTTTCAGGGACAATCCCCTAATTTGCACAGTTGCCAGACCCCGGATGGTCGGCAACACTGAAGTTGAGTTTCTGCAAACGGGTTGTCGCACAAGTCGAGAGGAATTCAATCTGTCCGGTAGCTGAAGTGCAGACTATTTCACATAACGGGTGCGGTTAGGCGGATCATGGACCTCCATCGGAGATTTCCGAATGGAGGTTGTTCATGCTCGAAGATTATTACGTTAAGCCTTCAACCATCGACAGAGTCCGTAGTAGTTGGCTGGCTCCGCAAATAGAGAGCTACTTGGAATGGCTGCAAGCACATGGTTACTCTCGCCTCGTTGTGTATCGCCGGTTGCCACTGCTTTTTCACTTTGCCGAGTTCGCACAGAAGAAGGGGTGCAGAGACATTGCTTCTTGCAAGGCTTGTATAAAGGAGTTCGTATCGCAGTGGTTGGACCAACACGGAGCCAAGACCAAGACGGCCGTTGCAGTACGCAAGCATTCGATCGATGCTGAGTGTGGCGTGCGACAGATGCTGCAGCTGGCTTGCAAGCAGCCGGTAACACGCAATCGCCGGCGAGGTCCCTTTCCATTCGAATCAGCGGTTCCGGGGTTTGCTGAGTATTTGCGCAGCGAACGTGGATTCGCGGAAAGCACCATTCGAAACTACCGTCGTCACTTGAGCGAGTTTGCTCAGTACCTCAGTCAAACTGGCGTCACCTCGTTCAGCCAGTTGTCCCCGCCAGTTCTGGCCGCTTTCGTCGTGGAGCACACGCCGAAAATGGCTCCGCGCACGCGCCTCGGTCTCTGCTGTCATTTGCGCGTGTTGTTGCGGTTCTGTCACCGCGAGGGAATCACGAGTCGGGATCTCAGCGGAGCCGTGGGAACTCCACAGATATATCGCCTCGACGATGTGCCACGTTCCATCACCTGGGATGAAGTCCGCCGCATGTTGGAAGCAGTGGAGCGGAGGACGATCCGGGGACGGCGGGACTACGCTATTTTGCTTCTTTTGGTGACCTATGGTCTACGGGCGCATGAGGTCGCGAAGCTGACTCTGGATGATGTTGCCTGGAAGCGCGAACGACTTCAGGTCCTGGCGCGCAAGGCAGGGCACGCCACGGTCTATCCTCTGGCGGGAGTTGTCGCAGAAGCAATCATCGACTACCTCAAACATGGACGGCCTAAGACCGAGGATCGCCATTTGTTTTTCCGCATCTACGCGCCGCAGGCTCCGATCACTGCCGCGGCCGTGTCATCCAGTGTTGCGCTCTACCTTCACAAGGCCGGGATTCAAGTACGCAGGCCGGGATCACACACGCTTCGGCACACCTGTGTCCAACGTCTGATCGATGCTGAGTTTCCACTAAAGACAATCGGCGACTATGTGGGACATCGCTCGCCGGAGTCCACTCGCATCTACAGCAAGGTTGCAATCGCATCCCTGCGGGAAGTCGCCATGGGCGATGGGGAGGAACTATGAACTCTCCCGTTTTCCTGAGCTCTCTGGCTCCCTTCCTGAGCCAGTTTGTGCAGTACAAGCGAGCCTTAAATCGCAAGTATCGCGCCGATGCCGAAGTGTTGCGTCTCTTCGACCGTTACCTCCAGAGCCGCCACATCGCCGATTGGTCAGCAATCGATAGCGCCTTAATCGATGACTTTCTGAAATCTCGCCCTCGCGTTAGTCCACGCAGCTACAACCATCTTCTTGGAGTCGTTCATCGTTTCTTCGCCTTCGCCGTCATGCAGCAATGGATACAACGGAATCCCGTCACTGCCTCTCCTCGCCCTGAGACTGGAGGCCGGATTCCATATCTGTTCGATCTCGATGCTGCAAAGCAATTGCTCGCCGTAGCGCACAGTCTACCGGAGAGATCAATGGCACGGTATCGAGGCCTGGTTTACGAAACGATCTTCGCCCTTCTCTACGGCCTGGGACTCCGAGTGGGCGAAGTAGTTCGGCTGAAGCTGGCGGATGCCGACTTCAGTCGTGATTTGCTGTTCATCCGGGAAACCAAGTTTTGCAAGAGTCGAATCGTGCCCTTCGGTCCCAGTCTGGCACAGCGCCTTAAACGCTACGTGGAGCAACGACACGGCAGCAATGCCGCGCCAGAGCGTCCACTGTTCTCATTCAGCAAACGGGGCGGCATTCACGAGGGGACAATCAGCCAAACTTTTCACACTCTCCTACCCAAGCTGCAACTGCATGTTCCACCGGGCGTATCGCCGCCCAGACTCCATGACCTGAGGCATTCGTTTGCCGTGGCCACGCTGCTTCGCTGGTACCGCCAGGGAATCGATCCCAACTGCCGTCTCATCCACCTCTCAACCTTCCTGGGGCACGTCGATCCCAACTCCACGGCTGTGTACCTGACCATCACCGAGGAACTGTTGCATCAAGCTGCTCAACGTTTCCAGGTTCTGGCTCCCAAAGGAGGCGTCCGATGAAAAGCGTGGGGCAGGTGATATTTGCATTTTTCGAAGACTACCTGAAGACGCAGAAGGGACTCCGGCCGGGTTCCGTTCGAAGTTATCGCGACACCATAAAACTGTTCCTTGCCTACGCCGCAAGCAGTTGTCGGCGCCCGATCACACGGCTGATCATCTCAGACCTGTCTGCACAGCGAGTGCTCGACTTCCTGCACATGATCGAGGTCACGCGCGGAAATCACGTGAGCACGCGCAATCAGAGGCTTGCCGCTCTGCATACTTTCTACCGGTATGTTGGTCTCCTGTATCCCGAGATGCTGGCCGAAGCTCAACGCGTGGAGGCGATTCCGATGAAACGCACTGCGCCACCTCAAACTGATTACCTGGAGCACGACGAAATCGAGACTCTGTTCAAGAACCTGCCGCGCCAAGGAACCCTTTCGCTCCGCGATCGGGCTATTTTCATGGTCCTTTACAACACCGGAGCACGGGTGCAGGAGATCGCCGACTTGCGCATCGCCGATGTGGATCTCGATGGGCCGTTGCGCATCCGGCTGCATGGGAAGGGCGATAAGTGGCGAAGTTGCCCGCTTTGGCCTGAAACGACCGAACTGTTGAAGAGGCTAATCGCTGACGTTCAGGGAAACCAGTCTTCTCCTCTATTTATGTCTCGCCAGCGAAAGCCGCTAACACGATTCGGTATTTACAAAATCGTCAAACGACATACTGCCGACTTGCGTCGCTCCACTCCGGAAAAGAAATATCGCGGCGTTTCTCCTCATGTCTTCCGCCATTCCACAGCAGTCGGACTCCTGGAGCAGGGGGTCGATGTCAATGTAATCCGGGGATGGCTAGGACATGTCAGCTTAGAGACTACCTACCGCTATGCGGAAATCACCCTGAGGGGAAAGATGGCCGCTGTTGCGGCTTGCCTTCCGCCCGTCGCAACTTCGGTGCCATCGCGCCGAAGTGATGGATGGCGCAAAGATGAGGAACTGCTGAAATGGCTCAACTCGCTGTGATCGTTATGTGCCGCTCAGAGCGGGCCCGACCGCTTCCCACGCGCTGTTTGGAGTCCTCGGCCACAAAACGGCGAACGACACAAAAGGCCGCTTATGTGCCTGGGCACATAAAATGCCAGTTCTTCGAGGTTCTTTTCATCGAATCGCTTGCGCGGGTTGGTAGCGGACTCCACCAATATGCTGGTGGGAACGCTTCGATATTCGTTACTGATTGCAGTGTTCTGTGCGTCTTGCATGACTATTCTCCTTTTCATTGTTTTTGTTCCTTGGTGGTGGTTGGGGTGTGGCCGTCACAGTTTGGGCATGACGACCTGCACCGTTGTTCTTGAGTTAGGGTTTTGTGTTGGTTAAGCGGCAACCGCCGCTGGCTCGGGGGTAATGCCCCCGAGAATCACAGCAGCGGTTTGTTGGACGGCTTCCAAGCTCTCGCGCAGGAGACTGGCTTCTCCGTGCCAGAGGGCTATGTAATCCGCCGAACTACTTCCGGTCTCCAGCCCGATGGCTTGGCAGACGACAAAGGCTACAGCCTCGGCCTCGGTCTCGCGAACTTGCTTGGTCGTGAGGGTGCGACGGTCGCCCCGGTGCAACATCTCGTGGGCGATCTCATGCGTTAGCGTGGAAAATTCCTCGGCGGGCTGCATCCCGGATAGCAGCGTGATCTTCCCGCCATAGGACAGGCCCTTCGCGGGCGCAATCCTTTCGGAGTAGTTCAGCGTGATGCCGTGGGCTTCCACGAACTTGACCAACCGTTCGCGGTAGCCGCTGACATCGCCCTGCACTTCGGTCAGACTCGGAAGGTCCTTCCCGTCCGTTTGACTAATGTCGAAGACATACACGGCCCTGAATCCGTACAACGTGGGCTGAGTCTGCTTGGCATCCGCATTCTGTTCCGCATTCTCATCCTGCTTGCGCTTGTTGCCGACCATCGGAGCGAGAATGAAAATGCCTTTTTCGCCACGCCGGACGAAGCGGCCAAGCGAGTTCCAAGTGCGGAGTCCCGCAACGTTGGTGGCATCGGGTTTCTGCCTCGCAATCAGCATGATGTTGCCGAAGCTGTAGTTGCGAAATTTGGCCATCGCT
>Ga0209517_10005161_pt1 | contig 16754 bp, 15 predicted proteins | sample PeaSoiMetSII2010_FD_187695 | JGI IMG/M metagenome (GOLD analysis project Ga0209517, IMG submission 187695) | Peat soil microbial communities from Weissenstadt, Germany - SII-2010 (SPAdes) (version 2) | ecosystem: Environmental > Terrestrial > Soil > Wetlands > Peat | place: Germany...
CGGGTGATTTGGTGACCCCCACCGGTCTCTGGGAAGGCTCAGAAACCGCGCTCCACTGACGTGCATGGGACAACTAACTTTCTGTCAAAATGGGAGTTGCCCGGCGCAAGCCCGTTGCGCTATACTTTTCGGATTGCGTCGATGTTTTTGGCGCGATGTTTCTTGGCTATAATCTAGGAGGAACGACCATGGAATGGACCACACCTCAGCATGAAGTAGTCGACCTGAACTGCGAAGTCAGCTCCTACGCCAACGCTGAACTCTAGTTTTTGAATGCGTATTAAGGTCCTCGGCTCAGCCGCGGGCGGTGGGTTCCCGCAGTGGAATTGCGGGTGCTCAAACTGCGACCACGCGCGCCGAGGACTGCATGGCTTCCGCCCTCGTACCCAGGCTCAAGTGGCTGTTTCCCCTGCTCCCGCCGCGTGGTTTCTCCCAAACGCTTCGCCCGACCTCCGTCAGCAGCTCTTGCAAGATCCTGAATTTGCCCCCGCTAAAAGCACGCGCGGCACGCCGGTCTCTGCCCTCATTCTGATGAGCGCGGACGTGGATTGCGTGATGGGCCTTCTCCATCTGCGCGAGTTCCAGCCGCTGCGAGTGTACGCGACGCCGTCCGTGCTCCGCGTGCTGAAGGAGGAGAACTCTCTTTTCCGCAGCCTCGAGCGATCCGTGCCTCCGGTCCAATGGGAAGCCCTTCCGCTCGATCGGCCTGTCTCCGTCTTTCAGCACGGTGAAGCGAAATCCATCCTGACCTGTAAAGCCGTGCCACTCGGAGGCGACTACCCGGATTACGTCAGCGCCGGCCTCCGAAAAAATCTGGCGAACGACGAAGCCGTCATCGGTCTCGAATTCGTGCAGAACGGCAAGAAATTCTTCTACGCCCCAAGCCTTTCCGGCCGCGATGAAGCATGGAAATGCCATGCCAGGGAAAGCGATCTCGCGCTCATCGATGGCACGTTCTGGACCGACGACGAACTGATTGACGTCCGCGGCAGCGGCAAGACCGCCCGCCAGATCGGCCACGTCCCTCTTTCTGGACCGGGCGGAATGCTCGAACAATTTCCGCGTGACGCCAAAGGCCGCCGCGTTCTGATTCATTTGAACAACACCAATCCCGCGCTCGATGAAGCGAGCGCCGCGAGCGGAACTCTCCGCGACGCCGGCTGGGAAGTTGCTTATGATGGAATGGAGTTCGAACTGTGAGCGACGCCAACTCCAACGCGATGCTTCCCGAAGCCGACTTCGTCGCGCAGTTCCGCGCCATTGGCAAGGAGCGCTACCACCATCAGCATCCGTTCCACCTGCTGATGCACGAAGGAAAACTCACGCGTGGCCAGTTGCAGGCCTGGGCGCTGAACCGCTATTCCTATCAGAGCAGCATTCCCATCAAGGATGCAGCGATCCTCGCGCGCACCGACGATCCTGCGTTTCGCCTCGCTTGGCGCAAGCGCATCATCGACCATGATGGCGACGGCACGCGGCCCGGCGGAATCGAAAAGTGGCTGAAGCTTGTCGAGGCCACGGGCCTCACACGCGAACAGGCGATTCGCGGCGATGGAATTCTGCCCGCGACAAAATATGCCGTCGGCGCCTACGTGGATTTCGTCAGCAAGCGCACGCATCTTGAGGCCGTGGCTTCCTCCCTCACCGAACTTTTCTCGAAGGATCTCATCACTCTGCGCGTGGACCGGCTGCGCGAGCATTACCCGTGGCTTTCCAGCGGCCTCGACTATTTTCAGGGCCGCATGACGCAGGCGCCGGAAGACGCGACTTTCGCGCTCGCCTGGGTGGTCAAGCACGCGCGCAACCGCGAGGAACAGGAGCTCGCTCTCGCCGCGCTCCGCGCCAAGTGCGACATCTTATGGGCCATGCTGGATGCTCTCTATTTCGCGTACGTCGAGCCCGGCTGGCCGCCGCCGGGCGCATTCTGCCCCGCGAAGGAATCCGCGTGACGCCCGATCCAACCAAGCGCCCGCGCCTCGCGCCGGGCTGCCGCCTCAATGAAAAGTCTCAGCCGTCGCGCGTGCTCCTGATGCCGGAACGCGCGCTGCGGCTCAACGGCCCGAGCTTGGAAATCGTCGAGCGCTGCGACGGAAATCACACCGTGCAGCAAATCGTCGCGGACTTGCAGAAATTGTATTCGAAAGCGGCGCCGCAAAAAGTCGAGCAGGATATCCTCGGCTATTTGGAGCGCCTCCAGGAACAGCGCGCCCTGGATTTCGAATGAAGCCAGTGGTGGGGAGCCATTTGTGTCCATTGAAATCATGCCGCGCGGCCGTGGTTTGCGTAGCGCCGGCGTCTCGCCGGCTCTCGTAGGGGCACGGTCCGCCAATAATTCAGGGCGGATGCCCGGCGCCAATGCTTGGCACTGACTCGCCATTCGCGCTCCTAGCATCTAACAACGAGCGGTCGGTCGCTGCCCGATGAACACAATCTCAAATCCTCTCGCTCTTGTCGCCGAGCTGACTCACCGGTGTCCGCTGCACTGCGTCTACTGCTCGAATCCTCTGGAGCTGACCGCGCGAAGCCGCGAGGTTTCCACCGCCTCGTGGGCGCGCGTCCTGCGCGAAGCCGCCGAACTCGGCGTGCTGCAAGCTGACTTCACCGGTGGCGAGCCGCTGGCCCGTCCCGACCTGACCGAAATAATCCGCGCCGCGCGCGCCGCCGGCCTGTACGCCAGCATGATCACCTCGGGCTTGCCCCTCGATGAAAAGCGCCTCGAAGAGCTCGTGGCCGCGGGGCTCGACCATTTCCAGCTCAGTTTTCAGGGCGCGGAGGAAGAAGCCGCGCGTGAATTCTCCGGCACGCGCACGCACGCCCAGAAATTGCGCGTCGCCGAGTGGGTGAAGCGCCACCGCATTGGATTCACCCTCAATTTCGTGATTCATCGCGGCAACTTGCACCAGCTCGACGACATGATCGCGCTGACGGAAAAAATCGCGCCCGGGCGCGTGGAATTCGCCCACGTCCAGTATTACGGCTGGGCGTTCGCCAATCGCGCGCGCCTGCTGCCCACGCGCGCGCAGCTCGATCGCTCGCTCGAAATCCTGAAAAAGGCGGAAGAGCGCCTGCGCGGCCGGATCAAAGTCGAATACGTCGTCCCGGATTATTATGCGAAGTATCCCAAGCCCTGCATGGGCGGCTGGGGACGCAAAGTGCTGCTCGTCAAGCCCGATGGCGACGTGCTGCCGTGCCACGCCGCGAACGTCCTGCCGGGAATGACGTTTGAAAATGTCGCAAATCGTTCGCTCCGCCAGATTTGGGAAGAATCGGACGCGTTTCAGAAATTCCGCGGCGTGGATTGGATGCCCGACCTCTGCCGCATCTGCGATCGCCGCGAACAGGATTTCGGCGGCTGCCGTTGCCAGGCTTTTCTGCTGGCGCATGACGCCTCGACGACCGATCCGATCTGCTCGCTTTCACCGCAGCGCGGCATCGTGGACGCAATTCTCCGCGACGTGAACGCCGCCGCGCCCGGCGCAATCGCGCCGGAAACCACTGCGCCCGGTGCCGCCACTCCGCCAGCCGAGTGGCTGTATCGCCCCAATCCCGAGTGACGATTTGCGCCATTTTTCCGCGACGGTTTTGTAAGAGCACGGCATGCCGTGCCCGGCGCAGATGCTTGCCGCCGCGTCGCCATCAACCTCCGCCGCGCGGTATGTTATCTTTGAACCATTGGGGTTTGATCCCTTGAGGAGGACCGAATGGCATCGGCGTCGTCCCGCCGCACCGATCGCGTCTCGCTGACTCTGTTGCTCGAAGCTTCCGGCACCGACAGCAAGGGCCAGGAATTCAAATCGCCCGCTCGCACGCTGCTGATCAATCGCGGCGGCGCCGTAATTATCCTGGACCAGGTTTTGACGCCCGAGCAATTCGTCCACCTCCAGCGCAGGGCGCCGCACGAATCGCATCGCAAAGGCCAGGTCCGCGTGGTCGGCCAGTTCGGTCGGCAAAAGGACGGCTACCTTTACGGCATCGAGATGCCCGATCCGTCCATGGATCTGTGGGGAGTCGAATTCCCGGCGATTGCCGAATCCACCGAAGCCGTCGCGCGCATGCTGCTCGAATGCAGCTACTGCCGCAGCCGCGAAGTCGTGCACCTGAACGAGCTGGAGCTGCGCGCGTTTGAAACGAATCGCGGAATCGCGCGCCATTGCAAGACCTGCGGAGTGCCCAGCATCTGGACGCAGGCGCCCAACGAGGACGAGGACAAACTCGCGCCCCGCAAGCGGCGCGGCGCCGATGCGCCGGGCGCCGTTCCCGAGACGGGCGATCAGCGGGGCCGCGAGCGCCTGCGGCTGAAGACGCGCCTCACTGCCTGCATCCGCCAGCCCGGCGAGGACGATGAACTCGCCGTCTGCGAGGATATTTCTCCGGTCGGCATGTGCTTTCGCAGCAAGCGCCGCTACGCTGCCGACGCCGCGATTGACGTCGCCGTTCCCTACTCGCCCGACGCCGCCAATATTTTCCTGCCCGCGCGCGTCGTCTACTCCGAGGAGATGCCCAAGGCCGGCCTGTTCCGCCACGGCACCGAATACCGCCGCATCGGCGCCCGCACCCGGTGATCTCTCTTGCGGTTGCTGTCGCTGTTCGTAGGGGCACGGTCCGCCAATAAACCTAGGCGGATGCCCGGCGCCAAACCTTGGCAAACTCGCGCCATTAACTGCTTGTTTTGTAGCGGCCGCCTTTTCACCCTGAACGAAGTGAAGGGCAGGTGGGCAGCTTTGTTTCTTTCTCCGTGTGGCAAATACCGACCCTCGAAAAAGTGTGACACTTCGCAAGGGTGCCAATCCTTTGTCTTGAATGAGTTAGGCCGCAAGGGACTTGGCATGGTGTGACGGTTAATTCCGCGCGGAGCGCGCGGCGCATCGATCTCCCACGCTCATCCGCCATCCATTTTGGCGGACGACACTGGGAGTCCTGTCTGGTTGAGTGTCGATTAGACTTGGTCGCCATTGTTTATTTTCAGTGAGTTGCGGTGATTTCTAATCGCCACAGTGTCGATTAGAAATACGCACGAGAGCGCAGCGCCGTGGTCGCAAAATGCCTCGCACTGTTTTCCCGTTCGCGGCCACCGAGTTTCGGTCATCGCTCGACTCCTTGCCTTCGTCATTCGAATGCGCACGCTCGAACATAGCACGGCGCAGAAGATATTTCAGTTGGACGAAAGTTCAAGAAAGGTACAGGTGGCCGTGCTGGCCGGGGAGAAGTCAGATTGTGATCGGAATCGATCCTATGGAATGAATCAGGAAGGGAGCGGAAACGAAAAATCCCCACGCTCACAAACCGAGCATTGGGCACCCGCAAGATCTAGGGCCCGAACGTGTGCCACCCGTCGGATACGGAATTGACCGCTTGCGAGGGTTCCTAAAAGTGTGCCACCCGCCGAAAATCCAGTGAGCGTTGGAACGATCAACCATAGATTTTAAGCCACCTGCCGCTATCCTCTTCGACGATGGCACTTAGAGCTCTCTCGATATTCTCAGTGGTCAGATATTTTACGAAGAGGATAGGTTGTCCGAAGAAGTAATCTACACCCTCGTTGTCCATGCACCAGAAGATGTTGTTGGGACTTCCCACTGTGAACGTAAATTCGCGGTCGTCTTCCAGAACGATGTGGACATCAATGTTGTCGTTTTCAGGGTTTACTTCCGTAAGGTCAGACAGGTATTGAATTTTCCTTATGCCACCCCGCCAATTCGTTGACGAATCCATAACTTTGGACCTCAATAGAGCTGCTCCAAGCGAGCGATTACTTTAGACTCATTCGCCTTACTAGCTTTCGCAAGAATTTCTATCCTCGCCCCCTGCTGCCTAAAAAAGACCCTAGCTCCATCTCTTGCACGGGCATAAGAAATCCCTTTGCCCAGGCTCTTCGTGGCGGGTGGCCCACCCTTTCGCGCGGCTTTTGCTTCTCATTGTATGGGCTTGACCGGCGACGCGGTGGGATGATACCACTTCGCCAGCTTTCCTTGGAGTCTACGCAGGCATTGCGGGCTGCCGTTCCGTCTCGTGCGATTTAGGGAACTGACGTCGCAGCGCGGGCAAACAATATCACACCACGCGTAGTGATTCGTGGACACCGACCTAGATTGGGTGTCGCATCCCTTCGAATTGGGGAGGGTGCGCGAGGACATTGTGCCACGGGCGCGGGCCTTCTGTGAGCTGACATCGGCGCTGCTCCGGGCGTTGAGTGTGTGGGGAGTGAATCCGAGACGAGGATGGACGGCCTATCAATGCCGGCGATGGGCAGCGTTTTCTCGCGGACCCTTCGGAGCAACGAAGGGATGCGGCACCCCTTGAATGTAAATCCCGGCTCGAATGAACGCGGGTGTAAATCGGTAACATGCGGACGCGATTGGCGGATTGCGAAACAGATGCAACATCCTGCCAAATTCTGGAGTAATTGAATGAAGAACCGACTGGAGCGGCGCTACGGAATGGGCCACCTGCACTTCATCACGTGCAGTTGCTACCGGCGCAAGCCGCTGTTGGGAACGGAGCGGGCGCGCAATCTCTTTCTCACGATTCTGGACCAGGTTCGGGATCGTTGGGATTTCGGGTTGCAGGGTTACGTCGTGATGCCGGAGCACATTCATGTGATGATCACCGAGCCAAGAGTGGGAATCCCCACGACGGTGATGCAGGTGCTGAAGCAACGGGTTTCTCGCGCGATGCACGGGCGGCGTCGAAGGAAACGCGCTGCACCGGGGCAAGGGCGGTTATGGGACGAAGCACCCTCCGCGAAGCGCCAGCCGTTCTGGCAACGGCGGTTCTACGACTTCAATGTGTGGAGCTGGAAGAAGAAGAACGAGAAACTGAACTACATGCACTTCAATCCCGTGAAACGGGGACTGGTGAAACACCCGAAGGACTGGGTGTGGAGCAGTTTCGGTTTCTATTCAGGTGGAAAGGCGCATTCGTGTCCGCCGAATCCGGATTGGAAACCGAAGGTCAAAGGCTGAAGGGCAAGGAAACGGCAAGCACCCTCTCAATTGTGGCTCATGCTCCGAATGAAAGCGGGTGTGATCTGGGCATGCGGGGACGGAAGCGACGGCGCGCGCAGGGCCTGAGGGTGGGCCACTCGCCACGCGCAAGGTCTAATGCCCGAACGTCGGCCACCTGCCGGACGGCTTAAATTGAGCCAAGGAAGTGTGCCGGGCACGATATATCGTGCCCCTACGAACGCGCCGGCCGGAGCGAAGCGCACACACAGGATTGTCTGTGCCACCAAGGCAACGGCAAGGCTATCCAACGGCCATGGGGGCGCGTTCGCGGCTGCGGCGCGCGTGGTAGTGCATGGCGATATTCAGGTAGACGTTTCCGTGGGGAGTTTCGAAGCACAGGATCGTCGCTTCGGAATCCTGGCCGGCTTTGGCGCACTGCTCTTCGGTCAACAGCGCCGGCGGATAAACTTTGAACTGAAAGCCGCGATCGTTGAGCTGCGTTACCGCGTTGCCGATCACCATGTTCGCCAGCTCGCAGACGGCTTCCGGAACGATCGGCTCGCCGGGATCGACTTCGGCTCCGGCGAGATAGCTCGCCACTTTCGCGGCGGCTTGCGGCTCCATATCGAGCACGATGCGCCCCTCGATCTGTCCTTTGAACATGACTTCGGCGGCGAGGCCTTTCTTGCGATAGCCGTCCTCTTCCATCGCGAGGTCGGCGATCTTCGCGGGCTCCTGCATCATTTCCGCGAGCACGGTATCGAGCGAGCCGATAAACGGCTGAATCAGATCCATCTTCATCGTACTTTCCCTTCTTCCACGGTGATGGTGGGCGGCGGGGTCACGCCGTCGTCGTTGAGTACGTAGCGGATGATTTCGTAGAGCGCGTCGGGCTTCACCGGCTTCTGCACGAAGTGTCGCGCGCCCTTCTGCAGCGCAGCCAGGATGTTGTCCTGGTAGCCGACCGAAGAGACCATCACGACGCGCGCATCGGGATGTTCCTGGACGATGCGCTCGACCGCTTCGATGCCTTCCATCTGCGGCATGGTGATGTCCATCAGCACGATGTCCGGCTTCGTGCGCGTGTATTCAGTGATCGCCGTGCAACCGTCGCCAGCTTCGCCAGCGAGGCGTCCGCCGAACGATTCGATCATTTTCGCGAGGCTCTTCCGCGCGAAGACCGAATCGTCCACGATGAGGTAGCGAACCGGCTGATTGTCTTTTCGGGTCAAAGCTTCAAACTGTTTCATGACGATCTCCTTCGAGAACTTGTTTCTCCGGCGGCCACACCGCTCGGAACAGCCGCCGGCTCGGCCTGCTGCGGCCGGTCGGGAAGACATTTCGCCTGCAGAGTGCTGGCAAGCGCGGAAAGCGAAACCACGCGGCTGGCGAATCCGCGGGTGATTGCGGAGCGAGGCATGCTGTCCACGACGCAGGTGTCCGGACTTTGGGCCAGCGTCACGCCGCCGGCGGCTTGAATGGCGCCCATGCCCGCGGCGCCGTCCTCACCCATGCCGGTCATCAGCACCGCCACGGCTTTACTGCCAAACGTATGGGCCACGGAATGGAACAGCACATCGACCGACGGGCGATGGCCGTTGACGCGCGGCTGGTCCACGAGAATGGCGACGTCGCCGTGCTCCATGTGGCAAACTTTCATGTGACGATTGCCCGGGCAGATCAGCGCGCGGCCGGCAAGAAGCAAATCGCCGGATTGCGCCTCCTTCACTTCGAGCGCGGAGGATTCATCCAGCCGCCGCGCAAACATTTCCGTGAATCCCTCGGGCATGTGCTGCACGACCAGCAGGCATCCCGGAAAATCCTCCGGAAGCTGCGAAAAAAGATACTGCAGCGCGTTCGGTCCGCCGGTGGAAATGCCAATGGCCACGATGCGCGAAGGCCAGCGCGGCTGATTGGGAAAGCTCCGCCGTTCCTTCCGCTTCGTCGGCGGCAGGGTGATGATCATTTTCGGCGCGCCCGAAGAGGCCGCGACCTTGATCTTGAGCGCCAGCTCGGAAGCAATCTGCTGCAGGTGTCCCGACGCGGCGTCCTGCGGCTTGGTGACGAAATCGAATGCGCCGAGGGAGAGCGCCTTGATGGTGAGAGCAGCGCCTTCCTCGGTATGCGCGCTGACCACGATGACGGGAACGTGATATTTGCGCGTGATCTGTCGCAGCATCTCGATGCCATCCATGCGCGGCATTTCGAGATCGAGCGTCACCACGTGCGGGCGAAGTTCCTGGATCTTGCGCAGCCCGATCAAACCGTCCATCGCCGTGCCCACGACTTCGATCGTGGGATCGTTTACGAGGATTTGCGGAATGAGCTTCCGCATCAGCGCGGAATCATCCACCACGAGCACACGGATCTTTTGGCTCATGCCGTGGCTCCCAGCGGGGCAATCCGAGAGAGATGCGAGACAACTGCCGGAACGTTGAGGATCAGGACGACCGTTCCATCTCCGAGGATGGAAGCGCCGCTCACAATCGGAGACGTGACCAGCTGATCTTCGAGCGCCTTGATGACAAGTTCTTCTTCGCCCATGAGGCTATCGACCGCCAGGCCGAACTTGCGGCCGCCAGTGCCGATCACGATCACGAAAATACGCGCGGCGCGTTCGCCCACGGCGTGCGGACCAAGCCGGTCCAGCCGAACGAGCGTGAGAACCTGCTCGCGCAACTGAAACACCTCGTGGTCGTCGATGCGGTGAATGCCCTGCTCGGTGATCCGCGCGATTTCCGCGACGGAAGCAAGCGGCACGGCGTAAAGGCGTCCGTGGACGCGGAACAAGAGCGCCCGAATGCTCGCGAGCGTGAGTGGCACGAGAAGCCGGAACGTCGTGCCCTGTCCGGGCGTGCTATGGAGCTCAACCGTGCCCTTCAAGGCTTCGAGCGAAGATTTGACTACGTCGAGACCGACACCGCGTCCGGAAATCTCGGTGACTTCGTCCGCGGTGCTGAGGCCCGGAGCGAAAATCAATTGGAGACTCTCCATCTCGTTGAGCTGATTGGCTTCCTGGGCCGAAAGTAGTCCGCGCTCGATGGCGCGGCGGACGATCTTTTCGCGGTCGAGTCCATGGCCGTCGTCGGACACTTCGATTACGACCTGATCTCCATCGTGATAGGCGTTCAGACGGATCGTGCCGCGCGCGGATTTTCCGGCCGCCTCGCGCTCCGCGCCGGTTTCGATGCCGTGGTCGGCGGCGTTGCGGACGAGGTGGGCGAGGGGATCGGATAGCGCATCGAGGATGCTCTTATCGAGATCGGTATTCTCTCCGGCGAGTTCCAGCACGATGTCCTTGTTGCGGAGCCGCGCGACGTCGCGGATGATTCGCGGAAAGCGGCGGAAAAGCTGCTCGACGGGAACCATGCGGATCTTCATCACCGATTTCTGCAGCTCACCCAGCACGCGGGATTGAAACGCCAGCGCGTCCGCGAGTCTTCCGCGCAGCGGATCCTTGGAATGGCGGCGTTCGAATTCCGCCATGGCGCGCTGCAGCATGGATTTTCCGATGATCATTTCGCCGACCAAATTCATCACCGTGTCGATGCGGGTGGCGTCCACGCGAAGCATGTTTTCGGCGGCGGCGTGGGCGAGTCCCGACGATGCGGCGGGTTCGTGCGCTTCGTCTTCCTCGATGGGCACCGTAGCGGGCATGACCGGCTTGACGCCCGCCGAGAGCGCAGCGGCTTCCGACTCGATCAGGATGTCCAGCAAGTCGCGCGGCGGCGACTGCAACACGGGCGCCCGCTCGACGGAAATACTCGAAACCACGGACGGCACGTGACAGCGCTTGCGGATCCAGTCCGCGGTTTTGGTGGTGGAGAGCGCCGCTCGAATGGACCGGGAATCTTCGGCTGACGCGCCGTCCTCGGGGCGGATGGCCAGCACCCTGCCGGCTCCGTCGAGAGATTTGCGAGCCAATTCGAAAGCCGCCGCGGGAAGCAGCGCTTCCGGATCGAGCTGCAGCGCGATGTTGTAAACGTTTTCGCCGCGGCGCAGCGCTTCGACGATCATGAGGCGCTGGTATTCGCTCCATTCAAAGTTCGCCTCGGCGGGCACGTCTTGCGCCTGCGCCGCCGGCTTGTTGAGCAGCCGCCGGATATGCTCGTGCAGGGCGCCTCCGGCCGGCGGCTGCAAATTGTTGCGATAGGCCGCCAGCATTTCGTGAAACGTGTCGGCCGCGGTGAGAATCACCTCGGGGATCAGGCCCGCGTTCTGCTGGGCGAGTTCCGGAGTGAGCACGTCTTCTAGGTCGTGGGCGAGCTCGCTCAGCTCGCGATAACCGCACGCAGCCGAGTCTCCCTTGAGCGTATGCACGGCGCGACGAACGTGCCGAAGCTGCTCGACATCGCCGGGACGCGCCTCGAGCGCCAGCCCCGCTTCGTTCATGCCCTGGAGGATTTCCTGGGCACTCTCGAAGAAGAGGTCGCGGAGCTCGGAGGACTGTTCGTCGGACGGAAAACTCACTGCGCCCCCTCGAGCCGCTGGTAAACGGTCGCGTTGTTCTCGTGAATCATGTGAAATTTCGTGGTCAAGCCGAAAAGGCTTTCGGCGTGGCCGACGAAGAGATATCCATCCGGATTCAGGCAGCGGTGAAATTTGTCAATCAACCGCTTCTGCTCGGCTTCGTCGAAATAGATCATCACGTTGCGGCAGAAAATCACGTCATTGTGCTGCGGCAAGTATTCGGTTTTCAGGTTGTGAAAATCGAACTGCACGAGGCTTTTCAGCGCCGCTTTGATGGCGTATTTATCGCCGACTTTATCGAAATAACGCAGGCGGGTGGTGTAGTCCACGGTATCCATTTGATTTTCGGTGTACACGCCCTGCTGAGCGGTGAGCAGCGCGGCATAGCTGATGTCCGAAGCTATGATTTCGACTTTCCAGGGAGGCGGAATCAACGGCTTCGGCGTCGGCATGTCGAAGGGAAGCGGATTGCGCAGGTAGTAGTAAGCCAGCGCGTCGCAGACCATGATCGCCAGCGTGTAGGGTTCCTGCCCGGTCGAGCAGCCGGCGCTCCAGATGCGCAGGGACCAGTCGCGGCGCTCCTGCTTTCGTTTTAGGATTTCCTCGAGTATGACCTTCTGAAACAGGTCGAGCTGCGGGCGGATGCGGAAGAAGCTGGTTTCGTTGACCGTCAAATTTTCGAGCAGGGCGGCCAGCTCTTTTTTGCCTTCGCGGCTGGTGAGCAGGCGGTAGTAACTGTAAAACGAGTCGAGCTGGCAGGCTTTGAGGCGGCGCTGCAGACGGTCGCGGAGGAAATGCGTACGGCGCTCGTCAAAATACATGCCGCACTCCTGATAGACGAGCGTCTGCAAAAGCTTCAATTCCGGTTCCGTCAGCGGGACCTGCGTCGTGAGTGTAGTGGTGGACATGCGTTCCTCGATGAAAGTCCTGGGCCCAGCCTAGAAATCTCGTCCGGCGGTGCCCACGGGGACGGCGGCAGCGGAGTCCGCGACGTCTTCGAGGCGTTGAAGCTCTCCCCGCTGCAGAATCCGATTCAGATCGAGCAGGATGACCAGCCGCCCCTTCAACTTGCCAACCCCCGTGATGTAGTTCAGCTCGCCTTCCTTAAAGACGTTGTGCGGCTCTTCTATTTCCGACGGTGGAATGCGCAAAACTTCGGAGGCGGAATTCACCAGCAGGCCGATCCTCCGCGTTTCCATCTCGACGACCACGATGCGATTGGTCTTGTGAGGTTCGAACGTCTTTTCGCCGAAGCGCTTGCGCAAATCAACGACGGGAATAATCCGCCCACGCAGGTTGATGACGCCCTCGATATAATCGGGCGCGTTTGGAACGGACGTAATTTCCGGGACGCGGACGATTTCCCGCACCATCGCAATCGGCAGTCCGAAGGTTTCCCGCCCGATCCGAAAGCCGACGACCTGGAGTTCCTTGTCCATGATGGTTTTGTGAGTTTTCAGGAGCGGACCATTTCCGCATATTCCGCCCGCTCGTGGCGTTCCGGGGGCGAACGGCGCCCGCCGGATTGCCGGTGGTCGGAATGAGACTCTTCCAGAGCGAAGCGATCCATCGAATCGAGCAGGTTGCGAGAGAGCTTGGACATCTGCTCGGCGGCCGCAGCGAGTTCGGTGGAACTGGATGTGGACTGCTGCACGAGCTCGCGCATCCGCTCCATCGAGCGAACGACGGCTTGCGCGCCCGAGGCCTGCTCTTCCACCGAGGAATTGATTTCCTGAGTGATTTCGGTGAGGCGGTTGGTGGCCTTGGCGATTTGAGCGGAGCCGCTGGACTGCTCCATGGTGGCGGCGCCAATTTCCTGAGAAAACTTATAGACCTCGGAGACGACGTCGGAAATCTTATCGAGGGCGAGGCTGAGGTCCTTGTTGAGCACCAGCCCTTCCTGAACCATGGAGGTGCTCTTGTCCATGTTCTCGACGGCCTCGCGCGCTTCCTTCTGAATTCCCTGAATCAGCTCGGAAATTTCCTTGGTTGATTGCGTGGATTTCTCCGCGAGTTTCCGCACTTCCTCGGCAACGACGGCGAATCCGAGGCCATGCTCGCCGGCGCGCGCGGCTTCGATCGCGGCGTTCAGCGCAAGCAGGTTGGTCTGTTCGGCGAGATCGTCAATCACTTCGATGATCTTGCCGATGTCGTCGGCGCGGCGGCCGAGAACGTCGATGATTTCAGCCGAAGCCTGGATGGCGTGGCTGGTGCGATTGAGTCCTTCGGTGGCTTTGTCCATGGTGGCCATGCCGGTCTTGGCCTCTTCGCGGGAGCGGTGGGAGATGTCCACGAGCATCTTGGCGGTGTCCGCCACGCGCTGAATCGAAGTGACCATCTGGTCGATCGAGGAGGACGTTTCGGCGACGCTGGAGGCTTGTACCTGGGTGTTCTTCACGACGTTTTGCACGTTGACGCTCATCTCATGCATCGTGCTGGTGACTTCATCAATCGCCGAGGCGGCCTGCACGCTGACCTTGGCCGATTCATCGGAAGCGCTGGCCATCTGTCCCGCGCCGCTGGCCACCTGCGAGGCGCTGTCGCGCACCTGGCGAACGAGCTCGCGGAGTCCCTGGGTCATGCGCGCAAACGCTTTGGCCATGGTGTCCTGCTGCGAGCGAGGCTGGACGGCGACGAACAACTGGCCTTCGGCGATGGCCGCCGACACGCTGGCCATTTCTTTGAGGTGAACGATCATTTGGTTGAAATTCTGCGCGAGCACGCCGACTTCGTCGCTGCGATGGAAATCAATGGTCTGGTCGAGATCGCCGGAGGTGCCGATTTTGTGCGCCACTTCGATCAGGTGATTGAGCGGCTCCTTGATGGACTTTGCCGTGTAGTAGGCGACGAAACCTCCGAACACAACGCCCAGCAACGTCCCGAGCGTCATCACGATATTGCTGACCATCAACGATGAAGACGAGGACGCGGTGGAATCTTCCTGAGCCTTGTGCACGGAGTGGCTGGCTTCGTCCAGGATCGTGGCCGAGCGGTTGATCCAGGAAGCCGGATCGTGCTGCAGGTAGAAGATCTGCAAATCGGAGACGGTGGAGTCCCCGGAATCCACGGAATGGCGCTTGGCGATCATTTCCTTTGCGAAATTTTCGGCCCAGCCGCGTTCGTTGTCTTCGACCTGAGAGAGGGAAGAACGGAGCGCGGCGTCAGTGGCTTTGGTTTCGGCGGTCTTCAGGAGATCCTGCAATTCAGCGACGCCCTTGTTGGTCTTTTCCTCGTCGCGCAGGTCACCGCTGAGAAGATAGTTGCCGAGGGAGAGGCGATTCTCGATCATTTTGTAGCGAACGCCTTCAATCGTCTGGACATCGGCAAGGGTGGAGGCAACCGCCGAGCGCGTGCTGTACTGGCGCATGACGGTGAAGATATTGATCACGAACAGAAACAGGATGACCGCCAGGATCGAGCCGAATCCCCAATAAAGTTTCTTGCCAATCGTCATTTTGAAAAGCCTCCGCTCCCCTGTCGTTCCAAACGCACCCGCGCGCCGCCGCGCGGAGGGCCGCTACTCTTGTCCGCTGAACGCGAATTCGACTATTTCCGTGGTTTCTTTCGGGCCTGGTTCAAAATGCCACTTCTTGAGAGCGTCGAGCGCGGCGTTGACCAGAAGCGGGCTGCCTCCCACCACTCGTGTGTTCACCACGTGGCCGTCGGCCGCGACCGTGGCCTCGATCTTGACCTTCCCGGTCACGTTCATTTGCTTGGCGAGCGCCGGATATTCCGGAGTGACCCTGGTACGGACCTTGCGCTTGGCAGCCTCGCTAGCGGCGTCTTGCGCGGACATTTTCAACGGCAGAACGGCCGATCCTCCGAGAAGCAGCGCCAAACCTATGGATGCGATGATGACCCTGTTTTTCACTGGTATGTTCCTCCCGAGACCCAGAACCCCAGCAGCAGAAAAGGCACGGGTAATGCCACGAGCGGGGGGCTCTGAGGCATGGTCTGTAATTCGTTACGGCCAGTTGTAAACAACAGATAACACAAGTGTTACTGGATTACTTCTTTCGTCTGACGACGGCCGAGTCAGGCTCGCAGTGTCTCATCGGTGCGCATGGCGGCTGCTGGGGGTCTCAGGTTGCGACAGAGGGCGGATTGTCGGTTACGGCAACCGCAGCGGCGTGCTTGTTGACTCAAAATGAGATAACGCCGTAACGTCTTTAATTGTATAGGCGAAGCGCGCGCAAGCCCCCTATAACCTCCATGCGTGCACTTGAAAGAATTCGGGAAGTACCGTCTCGTCTCGATGGCTCGTTCGAGAGCCTGCTCGCGCAGTTTTCCGCCACCACACTTGAGCTGAACCCATCTGTTGGGACGGTCGAGTTTGCCCGGCGGCTGACAACCCGCGCAGCAGAAATGCTGGGCGCGCGCGCGGTTGTGCTGGCGCTAGGCCGCGGCAGCGAATGGGAAATTGCCGCGCTGAGCGGGCCGGCCGACCGTTGGGAAAAGTTGGTTCAGGGCCGCCTGGCGGCTGCGTTGGGCGAGCGGGCGACTGTTCCGTCCGCCGCGCTGCAGTTTGGCACCGGCACGATGTTGCTGGGCCGCGAGCTGGCCGAATCGCTGGGATGGCGCGATTTAATCCTGGTGCGCCTGACGGAGAGCGAAGGCGAACTGCTGGGCGTGCTGTGCCTGGTGGACCTGGGCCGCGAGCTTTCCGCAACGGAAGGACAGCTCCTCGAAGCGCTGGCGAGCCACGCATCGGTGGCGCTCGAAAACGTGCGGCTGTTCTCACGGATCGAGCGGTCGCGAAAGCAATGGGTCGAGGATTTTGACGCCATCTCGGATTACATCGTGGTGCACGATCATTCCGGGCGAGTGCTGCGGCTGAACCGCGCGCTCGCCGATCTGCTAGAAATGGGTCCGGCGGAAGCGGTCGGCCGGGACATCGGCAAACTGGAACTACTGGCATCGCCGGCGCAGCCGGGGCGGTGTCCTTTCTGCCGCAACGCGCGAGCGGCGATCGAGGAGTTCGTCCACGGGGCGGGCGAGCGAACCTATCTGGTATCCACGTCGCGCATTCACGCCGGCGAAGAAGACGAAGGCCGCACGATCCACGTGTTGAAGGACATCACCGACCGGCGCGAGGCGGAGCGGCGCTACCGGCGCGAGCGCGATTTCAACCGCAACATCCTGAACAACACGCAGAGCATGATTCTGGTGCTCGACACCGTGGGACTGGTCAGTTACGCGAACCGGCGCTGCTTTGAAGCGGGATATCGCGAGCAGGATCTGCTGGGCCGGCCGTTGGTGGAAATGGTTCCGCAGGCGCGGCGTCCGGCGCTGGCCGAAGCGCTGGAGCGAACTCTCGACGGGACCGCGGTGGAGAATCTG
>Ga0209517_10005162_pt1 | contig 16754 bp, 11 predicted proteins | sample PeaSoiMetSII2010_FD_187695 | JGI IMG/M metagenome (GOLD analysis project Ga0209517, IMG submission 187695) | Peat soil microbial communities from Weissenstadt, Germany - SII-2010 (SPAdes) (version 2) | ecosystem: Environmental > Terrestrial > Soil > Wetlands > Peat | place: Germany...
GTAGCCGAACACCGTGTAGGGCAGGCCCATCACCGCGACTTTGACCAGATACGAAAGAAAGCCGTGCAGCTCGACGCCGGAATGCGATGGGCCGGTCAAGCATCCGCCGCGAAAAATCCCCACGTTCATGCCGAAGTAGCGGCCGTACTCCTGCGCGTAAACGTCCGCCGCCGTCTTGGAGGCGCCGAAGAGCGAGTGCAGCGTGCGGTCGATGCGGCAAGTCTCGTCGATGCCGTCGAAGTCGGCGGCGTCGGCGTAGTCGTACCGCGTGTCCAGTTCGCGCAACGGCTTCTCGTTGGGCGCGTCGCCGTACACTTTGTTCGTGCTCATGAAAATGAAAACCGCGTCCCGGCAATGGTGTCTTGCGGCTTCGAGCAGGTGGACCGTTCCGAGCGCATTGACCTCAAAATCGAGCAGGGCGATGTCCCGCGCTTTATCGTGCGAAGGCTGCGCGGCGCAATGAATGATCAAATCGAAGCGATCCCGGCGGAACAGATCGAAGACACCTTCGCGGTCGCGAATATCCAGCGCGTGCGGCGTGAAATGCCGGGTCGCGCCGCGCAGCCGCTCGAGGTTCCAGGTGGTATCTCCCGCGGGACCAAAAAACTCGCGGCGCATGTTGTTATCCACGCCGATGACGGTGTGCCCCTGGCCGTCGAAATACTCGACGGCCTGCGAACCGATCAAACCACTAGAGCCCGTCACCAAAATGTTCATGGGCTTGTTCAAGTACTCCCTAAAATAACAGTCTAAGTTCGGTTTCGCCTATGTCCGGCCAGGCGTGCAAGCTCCCGCCGAATGCACCTCAACGCTGGGATAGAAAGTCTCGGATAAGATTCTCCCCCACGGGATGTCATTATAAGGGGTGCCGAAGGGTGTCAAACCGGCATTTGGGGTTATGTATCGCATGACAAAGGGGTGTTCGGGAACGAAACAACGCCTCTGCGGCTGGTCGGAAGCGGCGTGCACATCGGGGGAAGTGGGCTGGCAGGCCGACACATCGAGCAGCGTCTTACGGAATTATCTTAATCCCGGACCTCGCCTCGCCGGGAACCTCATTAGCGCGGGGTCGCAAGGCGAAACCCTCATGACGTGCGTTGCAGTACAGGCAAAGGTAAGGCCGCAGGAAGAAGAGTGGAAGAATCAGCTTCTCGAGCAGACCGTGGCGATGCGAGCGCTGCACCCGATGGCTGCCGCAAGAAGGACAACGGCGCGAACCAAATGAAAAGGTGAAAGCATCGACCAAGAAAGCTTCTCCCGACGTGCTCTGATCATGCTCCGATCCGGCCGGCGCGGCAACTGAATTGCGCCGCTTTCGGGAGTGCACGATGAGACAAATTCTCGGCAGGGGTCGCCAGGCCAAGGAAGGGTAGTTCTTGTAGGTGAGGCTTCTCTTGAGGAGGGGATTCCCGAACTAGGCCCAGATAGGCGCGCGATTGCGTATATTATGAAGAGTGCGGCGCAAAAACCGCCGGGACGCCGCGCGCCCAAGTCACCAGCGGCCGCTTACGAACGCACGCCGCCAGCCGTTTCGCTCTTGGTCAGGACAAAGCAAGCGAGAGCGTAACTACATTGTTGCGGGTCGCTCGGATGCGTCGCGGGCACAAAGTCAAGCGCGGTGTCTCGGTCCACAAGGTTCCAGCGATTCTCTTCGTCCTTGGCCCAAAAGCATTCCTCGACAACAGAGTAGCCATCAAGCAAACGCGGGAGGCGTTCCCGGCCGTACACTCGGTGCCACGGTGCTACCACCGTGTCTCGCCCGCAAGGCATTGTTGCTAGAAGTATGCCGCCCTGCTTCAGAAGTCCGTGCAAACGCCGCATAACCGCAAGGTCTCCGTCTGAAGTTCCTTCGCTGATTCCGTACCTCCCCGAAAGGCCCACGTGCTCCACCGACGAGCACTCAATGATGAGATCAAAATGCTCTTCGGGAAGGCGCGCTTTGAGCAAATCGCATTGCATAAAAAGCACGTTCTCGTCACGCCAGGGAAAAGCCTGCTCTTGCAGATCGAGGGCTGTAACCCGAAAGCCCTTTCTTGCCGCGAGAAGGCTCAAATAACCGAACTCGCAACCAAAGTCGAGGGCCTCGCCGGGCCCCTCCGGTAGACGCGAACTGATAAACGTCCATTCCACCTGCCGATCGCCCCAAATATTGATCTTGTTCGGAGCTGGCGCTGGCGGGAAAAGAGAATGCTTCGCCCGCCGGAGCAATCCGTGGAGCCATGCGGGCATGTACACCGGCATCAGAACTCGATCCATCGTTATCGGGGATCTCTTTCTTCCGGGACGTCACCGCTCCATTTCGCGCTCCGGACCGCTGTCGTGGCCACATCCGATTGGCATCCGCCGTCGACTATGCGGTGAGGGTGCGTCGAATCATCACGCGCCGCGATGTGCACTCGGTCAAGAGGGTCGCCGACGGAGCGGTCGTTTCCGCTCACCTCGAGCAGTGAGAATTCCGAAGGGATATTCAGGACACCGGCCCACTCGTCTCGGTAATGTGTTGCCGGCTTAGTGACAACGAGCATCTCTGGGACACACTGCAAGTCGTCCACGAGCCCCTCTTCATCCCACAGCGTCACGCGCCACCAATAAGCGCCGGGCTTCAACGGCAGGGTCGGCAATCGGTGAACCATTTCGATTCGACCAAGCTCGAAGTCCAGGTCGTTCACGGCGGTGCCCCAGATGAGTTGATGATCGCTGCTGTACAGACCGATGCCGTGTACGGCGTTGCGAAATGCCTGGTTCACCTTCACAAGAAATCTCACGGCAACGGGACCGTCGTCGGCCAAGAGATTGGTCTGCGCCCCTTCGGGTCCAACTAGATGCCAGCGCAAGAATTGAGCTTTGACGCCAGTTCCATTCCGCGATTCGCTTGTCTCTCCGGAGGTCATCGCCGCTTCATATTCGCCGACGATTTCCGCTGCAGGGCCGTCCCTGCGAATCCCTCCACGATCCACCCAGATGGCGCGCGGGCACAAACGCCGAATCTGATTCATCTGGTGGCTCACAAAAACGATCGTCCGGCCGCCCTTCGCGACTTCATCCATCTTGCCGAGGCACTTCTTCTGAAACGCGATGTCCCCCACCGCCAGCACCTCATCCACCAGCAGAATCTCCGGCTCGATGTGCGCGGCCACGGCGAACGCCAGCCGCATCATCATTCCGGTGCTGTAGTGCTTCAGCGGCGTATCAATGAAATTTTCCACCTCGGCGAAGGCCACAATCTCGTCGAACTTCCGCGCAATCTCCTTCTTGCCCATTCCCAGCACCGCGCCGTTCAAGTACACATTTTCGCGCCCGGTGAGTTCCTGGTGAAATCCCGTGCCCACTTCCAGCAAACTTCCCACGCGGCCGTAAATTTCGGCATAGCCTCTGGTGGGTTTGGCCACGCGCGAAAGTATTTTCAGCAGCGTGGATTTGCCGGCGCCATTGCGCCCGATCAGCCCGACCACTTCGCCGGGCTGCACATCGAAGGAAACGTCCTGCAGCGCCCAAATCTCCTGCGCGCCCTTCTTCGTCTCCCCGCCTTCCCGGCGGGGGCGCAGCCAGCGCAGCGGCGCGCGCACGGCATCCTCGAGGAGATGGCGCAAGCCCGTGTACCGCTGGCGCTCGCCGAGCCGGTACAGCTTGCTGATGCCTTCCACGTGTATGGCCGTTTGGCTCATCGTTTACACCACATCGGCGATGGTGCCCTCCATCGCGTGGTAGTAGACCAGGCCGCCGAACGCGACCACCAGCACGGCCGCGGCAGACGCCACCATCATCGCGCCGGGCGGCTGCCCGTGTCCGGAAAGCGACCAGCGAAATCCCTCGATCACTCCCGCCATCGGATTCAACCCGTACAGCCAGCGCCAGCGCGCCGGCACGATCGAGCTGGAGTAGGCCACCGGAGAAGCGAACAGCCAGAATTGCACCAGGAAGGGAACGACGTAGCGAACGTCGCGATAGAGCGCGTTCAACGCGGAAAGCCAAAGCCCCATGCCCAGCGCCGTCAAGATCGCGAGGAGCAGAAACACCGGCAGCCAGAGCATTGCCAGCGTCGGAACCATGCGGTAATAGCCCAGCATCACCACGATCATCGCCAGCGCGATCCCGAAATCGACCAGCGGGGAAATGACGGCGGAAAACGGCAGGACCACGCGCGGGAAATAAACCTTGGTGATCACCTGCTGTTGATCGACGACGACGCTCGAGGCGTTCTGCAGCGCCGTCGAGAAATACGTCCACGGCAGCAGCGCGGCATAGTAGAAGATCGGATACGGCAGGCCGTGCGAATCGAAATGGGCGAGCTTTCCGAAGAACAGGCAAAAAACCGCCATCGTGAGAAGCGGCTGCAACACCGCCCAGGATGCGCCGATGAACGTCTGTTTGTAGCGGACCTTGATGTCGCGCCACACGAAAAAATAAAGCAGCTCGCGGTAGTTCCACGCTTCGCGCAGATCGATCGCGAACCATCCCTTGGGCGGCGCAATGCGCACCAACGGCGGCGCGGTGGCCTGCTGTGCAAGTTGTGCTTCGGAGACGCTCATCGCTTCTTCAATTGCTCCCGGAGTTCTGCTGCTGCTGATCGTCTTCCTCTTCGATCTGTTCCATCATCGAGTGCCGCCGAAAGAAATACGCCTCCAGGCCGCGCCTGATTTTCCGCGGCACTGCGACGAACTGGTTCCGCGTCATCTCCGACCAGGAGATCCGCCCGCGTGCCGGAACCAAATGCGTCCCCCATTGAAACATAAAGCCGACATTCCAAATTACCAGTAATCCAATCGTTGTAGCCCCAAGTGCAATGGCGCGCTGCCGCGATTTCATCCAGTCGCTCAGGGCACGCAACAGCGCCGCCAGCCCCACCACGAACAAAGGCGTGAGCGAAACAAAGAAGCGGTTGCCGAACGAGGATAGTCCATCCCAGTCCGGGTAGCTGGCGATAAAATAGAGATAGGCGAGGAATGCGAGAATCAAAGCCCCACTCAGGAGCCGGTCGCGCTTCCACAAAAATACCAGACCAATCACAGCCAACAGCAGAATCGGCGTCCAACTGAACAAACCGTGGTCAGAAGAAAACAGAACTCGCCCGAATGCCGGGGAGGTCCAGTTCCAGGAAGAGATCGGCGGGTAACCTGAGGCTGCAAAGCTTCCGTAAAGAATTTTGCGCGTCACGAATGTCGGCGTAAGGGCCGCAAGAAACGCGATGCCGAAAAGGATCCAGCTTGGCAGGAGCGCCGCCGGAGCGCGATGCTGCGGCTCTTCAGTGTCGCGCGCTCCCGTCCACGCCGCCACTGCCTCGACGGCCAGCACCACAAGGAGAATGGCATTCGGATAATAAATGTCCGCCATGAGCCCGGCGATCAACCCCAGCAACACCCACTGCCCGAGCGAGCGCTTGAAACGCGTCTTGTCCCAATACCACAAGAAGAGAGCCACGCCGAACGCCGAGTGCGCGTGAGACCAGGAGGGATTGAAATACATGTAGACGGGCAGCGAGCTGGCCCACCAAATCCCAAATGTCGCCGTCAGCGCCCACGGCCCGCCCAAATACTTGCGAGCCATTAGGTACGATAACCACAAGCCTAAGAATCCGTACACCGCCGTCGTGATTCCCATGGCGATGAGGTACGGCCGCGAATGACCGTCCGCGGCAATATGCGCGCCCAGGTGATCCAGCCCCAGCACCGCCACATGCACGGCGACCATCACCGGCGCCCAAAGCATGGATGGCCCGACCGCAAAGTGATTTCCCACGTGCCCGGTCGGCGTGTACTGGTTGGGCAGAAGATGGCCGCTCGCATCGACGCGCGAGGCAAGAAAAGAGGGATTCCCGGCCAACCAATCGTTTTCAAATTGAATGTCGTGATCGATTAGGGCCGAGCGAATGTAGGCGTAGTACCCGACTCCGTCGCCGCGCACCCACGGATTCACCAGGGGCAGACTCAGCAAGAACAAGAACAGGAGCCACTTCTCCTGTTTTGAAAAGTGGCGAGTGCCGGGTGTCGTGATTTGTTCCGACTCCATTCCGTGAAGCCCCTCGCGCCGCGCCCGGCCACGCTTCGCCCGTTCCAGGGTTTCCAAGCGCGTCCCCTCAATCCACGCGCACAAAGATCGCGTTTCTCGCACATCCGGATGCTTGATTTCCGTTAGGCGCCGGTGTTGCACGTGGCGGGAAGTGAACCATGCAGTCTCCGCGAAAGCCGGTACAGCTCCTCTCCGCAAGAGGCCCCTGGCCCGCGGAAGCCTTCAGACAATCTCCTCGCAACCCAATTGCGCCTAATCTCAGATCGCGCCGGTGGCCAACTCGCGGTGCGTTCCGACCAGTTCGCGTTTTTTCCCCATGTGCGCCGCGACGCGATCCACAATCTCCGGCAACGAGGTTCTGGGGCGCGACCCCGTCAAACGCTCCAGCTTCTCCAGGCTGGGCACCCGGCGGAACATGTCTTCAAATCCCGGTTCGTACGCCTGATCGTACGGAACGTGCACAATGGCCGACGCGCTCTTGGTGCGCTCCTTCACGAGCTCCGCAAGTCCGTTCATCGAAATTTCGTGATCGCTGCCGATGTTCACAACTTCGCCGATGGCGGCCTCGGTCTGGACCAATTTGAGAATGGACTCGATGGCATCGCGCACATCGCAAAAGCACCTCGTTTGTTCACCCGATCCGAAGACCGTGATGGGCGCCCCCTCGATGGCCTGTCCGACGAAATTCGGCATCACCATTCCGTAGCGTCCCGTCTGGCGCGGTCCGACCGTATTGAACAATCGTCCCAGGATCACGGGCAGTCCCTTTTCCTTCCAGTAGGAGAGCGCCAGGAATTCATCCAGCGCCTTGGACGCGGCGTAGCTCCAGCGCCCTTTTGTGGTCGCGCCGAGCACCAGGTCGGCATCTTCGTGAAACGGCACTTGCGAGTTCTTGCCGTAGACCTCCGACGTGGATGCGCAAAAGACCAGTTTCTTTTTCTTGCTCGCGGCCTGTAGCACGAGCTGCGTGCCGTTGACGTTGGTTTCGATAGTTCGGACCGGGCTTTCGACGATGAGCCGGACGCCCACCGCCGCCGCGAGGTGGAAAATCACGTCCGCTTCGTCCACCAGTTCCGCAAGAAGGTGGCGGTTCTCCAACGTGTCCAGGAAATAGTGCATCCGGTCATACCTCTTCAAGTGCCGGATGTTCTCCATGCTCCCGGTGGAGAGGTTGTCCATGAGCAGAACTTCGTCCCCGCGTTCGAGCAGAACCTCGGCCAGGTGCGAACCGATGAATCCGGCCCCTCCTGTGATCAGACTGCGCACGTTTCCTCCATCTCCCCCCTCAGCATGCCCGGCATTTCAACTGGCCACAGCCGGCGGCCGGCTGCTGGAAGGCGATGATCCGCGGCCGCTTTCCTTCCCGTAGCCGCCGTACGAGTACGGATAGTAGCGGTAAGAGTAGTAGTAGTCCGGAGCATTTGCGTCCACCGCGTTCAGGACCACTCCCAGAATGTGCGATTTCACGGAAGTCAGGAGGTCGCGCGTCCTCGTGAATGCTTCCTTCGGCGTTTCGTTGCTGCGGACCACGATCAGCACGCCGTCCACCTGCACGGAGAGAATCACCGCGTCGGTGGCGGCCATGATCGGCGGCGAATCGATCACCACAAATTTGTACCGCTTGCGCAATTCGAGAATCAGTTCGTTCAAGCGGCGCGAAGAGAGCAAATCCGCAGGGTTCGGCGGAATCGGCCCGGTTGGGATGGCGTGCAGATTTGTAATCGCCGGGTGCGGCACGGTAATCAAGTCGAGCGATGAGACGCCCGCGAGATACGAACTCAGACCGGCGTGTTTGCCGTCTACCAGGCTCAGCGCCCGATTGATGCCGGGTTTGCGAAGATCCGAATCCACCAGGAGCGTTTTGTCTCCCAGTTGCGCGAGGGTCACGGCGAGATTCACGGCGGCCGTGGTCTTGCCTTCGCGCGGCAGCGCGCTGGTCATCAGGATCACTTGCGGCGGATGATCCGCCTGGGAGAGCAGCAGCGAGGTCCGCAAGGCGCGGAACGCCTCGGACATCTGCGACTGCGGCATGTGGTGCGACACAAGTTCCACGCGGCCTTCCTTGCCGCTCGCCACCGGTGACTTGAGTATTTTCGAGAAGCGGCTGTTCCGACGGCCGTCGCCTGTGGCGAATGCCGGCACCACCGCCAACGATGGCAGCCGCGCCAGCGATTCGATGTCGTCCGGCGTCTTGATCGTATTGTCCAGATACTCCCGCAAGAGCGCCAAGCCAATGCCGCCGACGAGACCCACCAGGAAGCCCAGCATGATGTTGCGCGCCTTTTGTGGCCGTGAAGCGCCGCTCGGAACCAATGCCGGATCGACCACGCGGATGTTGGACGACCGCAAACCGGCCTGGATGCCCGCTTCCTTCAACTTCTGCAGCATGTCGTCGTACAGCTGTTTGTTCGCTTCCGCTTCACGCTTCAAAATGTTGTACTGCACCAGTTTCTCGGCCGTTTGGTTGGCCTCGACCTTCTGTTCATCGAGCGCCTGCTGCAAGAGCATCTCGCGCTGGCGCGATCCGCGATATTCGGCCTCCACTTGATTCACGATGTTCTGCTTCTCGTGCAGTACCATATCGTCCATCTGCTTAATTTGGGCCTGCAGCCGCTCCACCTTTGGGAATTTCGGCCCGTACTGCGCCAGGGCGTCCGCGTACTGCGCGTTCAGTTCGCTCTCTTGCTTCATGATGTCTTGAATGACGGTGCTTTCGCGCACCGCCGGAATGGCTTCGTAATTTCCGGTTTGCGCCAATTGATAGACGGCTTCCTTGCTGATCCGGTCCGCCTGCGCGTCCATCAGCTCTTTTTCGATCTCGCTCACTTTCTCCGTGCTCATGTCCTGGTTCTGGTCGACCGTCCAGATTTGATTCTGGCGTTCGTAGGCGAGCCGCGCGTCTTCCGAATCCTCTACCTTTACCTTCATCTCATCGAGTTGTCCCGCCAGCCAGTTCGAAGCTTGGGTTGCCGCCTCAAACTTGCTGCGAAAATTCGCTTCGATGTAATTGTTGATGTGCGCGTTCACCACGCGCGCCGCAAGCTGCGGATCGTTCGCGGAGAACGTCACGTCCAGCAACTGGCTGTTCGGCACGCGCTGCACCGTGAGGCTCCCCAAAAACGCCCCCAGAATCGCCGGACGCGTCTGCGCGTCATTGCCCACTCCGGTGTTCAGCACGATCGGTTTGTCCGGACGCCCGCCATAGCGCGGATCGTTTTGCAGTCCCATGCTGCGGATCGTCTGCAGCGCCAGCGTTTCGCTCATCAGGATCTTGGACTGTGTTTCGATGTAGTTGTCCATGTCCTCGGCGATTTCGTCGGCGTCGTTGCCTGTGATGTTCGTCAAGTTGCTGTTTTCGCGATCGATCTCAATCCGCGCCGTCGCTTCGTAAACCGGCTGCATCCGGAAGGTCGTGATGGTCACGATGGTCACGACTGCCAGCAGGAAGGAGATGATCAACCACTGGTGCTTCTTGACGATGATCAGGTAATCGATGAGGCGCGGCTCGCGCGGCAGCATGTCGAGCGCCAGAAACGGCGCCCGCGCCTGGACCGGTTCAATCGCCCCGCCATTCGTTCGTTCCCGCGGTGCTAACTGATTGCTTTCATCCATTGTGATAAGGACGCTCCATTTCCATTCGCATTCGGATCACGTATCGCGGATCTGATTCCGATCTCCTCAAAGTCCCCCGAGGCGCACCAAAGCCACTCCGGAACCCAGCGTGAGAAGGATGTTGCCCGTCTTGTTGAACGCGCGCTTGCCCGAGCTATCCGGCACGAACAGAATGTCGTCCGGCAACAATGCGACATCTTCACTCTTCAATTTGAGTATCTTGGGCAAATCCAGCGGCACTTGATCGCGCTTCCCGGTTTCTTTGTTGTTCCGCAAAATGACGGCCTGTCCGCTCTTCGCCGTCGAAGTCAATCCCCCGGCCAGGGTGACCGCCTTCAGTATCGTCACCTGTTGATGGTCGTTCGTGATGACGAACCCTCCCGGATGTTGCACGGCTCCCATCACATAGATGATTCCGGCGTGGGGCACGCTCACCACATCTCCGCCTTGCAATCCGATGTTGAACCGCGGGTCTCCGGAATTGATTAAGTCGTCCAGATTAATTGTCAGCGTCGTCGGCGGGACAATATCTGCCGCTCCTCCGCCATTATTGGCATTGGCGCTGTCATCGATCGGAGCGGCTTCTGTCCCATTTCGGGTCACCAACACGACTCCGCCCGCATCGTCCGCGATTCCTCCCGCCGCGGTCAGGGCTTCGAGCAAAGTCGTTTGCCTCACCGCCTGATACACCATCGGGTTTCTCACTGCTCCCACGATGGTGATCGGCTGGCTGTGCTGTTCCTTTACGACCACAGTCACCTGCGGATTGCTCACTAGTCCGTTCACCTGCAACAGTTCCGCTAACTTGTCCTGCAACTGAAATGCGGTCAGTCCGGCCGCTTTTATTTTCGCCGGCAGCAGCGGCAGCGAAATGTATCCGGACATATTCACTTGCACTTCGCGGGAAAAATCGGGGACTTCGAACACGTCGATCGCAAGGACGTCGGAGCTGCCGATGACGTAGTCCTCCGGCTTGGCTCGGTTGGCTTCGGCGAGCGCCAGCAGTTTCGCGTTCTCTTCTTGAGCGGTCGACAGTTCTGGCGCATGCTGGATTGCCGGGACGGCTGGCGTTGTGGCCGGACTCGCCGCGGCAGGCGCCGTTGCGGGCGAGGACTGCGAGGCCGGGCTTGTTGGCTGTTGCGAGAAGCTCGCTGTGCTGGCGAGCCCTAAAATGAGTATAGCTCCGCCTAACCGGCGCGCAATCCGGTTTGGTACACCCTTGCTTTTGGAAAGCATCGGATAATGTTCTCCCCCACGCACGGCCATTATACAGTGGGTCAAAGAGAGTCAAGCGAGCATTTGAGCCTATGTATTGCAATGCTTAAGAGTGTTCCACTCCGGGGCATTTTGGTTTTTTCCTGTCTCCAATGGAACACCTGCAATCGGCTGCAGGTTGAAATGTCGAGCGGGGTGAATAATAATTCGCGGGTTCGCAAAATTCCGGACTGCACGCGTGAACGATCCTTCAATCCATCCCGACGGCCAAACCACGGTGTCTCCGTGAGGCGAACTCTTTGGCCGGCGAACTCCCCGGCATCTTCGGCGCGGCATTTCTTGCTCCCCGCCACGGCTGCCCGCCTCGGGCATTCCCGCCGCGACTCTGAAAGCGCCCATGCTTGAAGCACCGCGTGCCACAGACGCCTCGCCGACCGCGTCCGAAATTGAAGTCACGGTCGTCATGCCCTGCCTCAATGAGGCAAAGACAATCGGCCCGTGCGTGACGCAAGCACTGGAAACGTTGGCGCGTTCGGGCCTGCGCGGTGAAGTCGTCGTCGCCGATAACGGCAGCACGGACTGTTCGGCCGAAATTGCGCGCGGCCTCGGTGCTCGAGTCGTTCCCGTCGAACGCAAGGGCTACGGCAGCGCGCTCCTGGGCGGAATCCTCGCGGCGCGTGGAACACTCATCGTCATGGGCGACGCCGACCAGAGCTACGATTTCTCGCAAGTCCCGGAGTTCGTCGCCAAACTCCGGGAGGGCTTCGATCTCGTCATAGGCAATCGTTTCGCCGGCGGCATCGAACCCGGTGCCATGCCGCCGCTTCATCGCTATCTCGGCAATCCTGTCCTCACCGCCATCGGACGCCTATTCTTCAAGAGCCCGTGCAGTGATTTCCATTGCGGCCTCCGCGGCTTCCGGCGCGACGCCGTGCTCCAACTCGGCCTGCGCACCACGGGAATGGAATTCGCCAGCGAAATGATCGTCAAGGCCACGCTCTTTCATCTGCGCATCGCCGAAATTCCCACCACCCTCCGCCCGGACGCCCGTGGCGCGCCGCCCCATCTGCGCACTTGGCGCGACGGCTGGCGCCACTTGCGCTTCTTACTGCTCTACAGCCCGCGCTGGCTTTTTCTCTATCCCGGATTCGCTCTGATGATTCTGGGCACGATTGCCGGAATCGCGTTGCTGCCCGGCCCGCGCACGATTCACGGCGTTACCTTCGACGTGCATACCCTGCTGTTTTCGGCCGTATTGATTCTTCTCGGCTTTCAGTCCGTCAATTTCGCGGTCTTCACCAAGGTCTTCGCCATCACGGAAGGATTAGCCCCTGAAGATCAGCGTCTGAATCGCTTGTTCCGCTACATCACCCTTGAGGTCGGCCTCATCTTCGGCGTTCTTCTCGTAGCCGCGGGACTCGCCGCCTGGATGTTTGTCCTCGGCTCTTGGGGAAGGCACCACCTTGGCCCGCTCGATCCCCAAGTCACGCTCCGCATCGTGATCCCAGGCACCGTCCTGCTCGCGCTCGGTTTTGAGACCGTGCTCTCGAGTTTCTTCCTCAGCGTTCTGGGGATGGCCCGCAAGTGAATCAGCCCAGCGCATTCGATCCCTATGCGGAAACGTACGATGCGGCGTGCGCGGAAGCTCTTTCCGTCAGTGGAGAAGATCGCAAGTACTTCGCCGAAGGCCGCGTTCGCTGGCTCGCTGGCTGCTTGACGCGCTGCGGTGAATCCCCGCGTTCCGCGCTCGACTTCGGTTGCGGACCCGGGTCCACGACGCCCATCCTTCTTCGCGAGCTGCATCTCGAGCACTGCATCGCCATCGACACCTCCGGCCGCCTGATCGAACTCGCCCGGAAAACTTACAGCTCCCCCGCAAGCGAGTTCCAACTCGTCGACGATTTCCAACCCTCCGGTTCGCTCGACCTCGCTTATTGCAATGGCGTCTTTCACCACATTCCACTCGAAGAGCGCCTTGACAGCCTCGTGTTGATCCACCGGTCGCTCCGCCCTGGCGGACTCTTCGCCCTATGGGAGAACAATCCCTGGAATCCGGGAACGCGCTATGTCATGTCGAATTGCTCGTTCGACAAGGATGCGGTGACCCTCACGCCGCCCGAGTCTCGCCGCCTGCTCCGCAGCGCGGGCTTCGAGATTCTTCGCACCGATTTCCTCTTCATCTTCCCCCGTTTCCTCAAACTCTTGCGCGCGCTTGAAAACACCCTCTCGCGGCTGCCTCTCGGAACCCAATACCAAGTCCTGTGTCGCAAACCGGCCGCATAGTTCCTTCCCAGTCGTGTGGCTCAGCCTTTGACGTGAAAGCGGGCCACCCCGGGCTGCGCGAAGCGCAGCCCTTCAAAGCAACCGCATGTTATTCCACGGTGAAGGCCACCAGTGGCATCATTCGCACGTGCGAACTGCGAAACAAAGAACAGGACGCGACGCAGCCCCACCCGCCAAAAAACACTGCCGGGTGCCGCACCCTTTGGACTTAAGGGCGCGGTTCTTGAACTTCTCCGGAGTTCGCGCGCGCCGACGCCCGGCCGCCCCATTACCAAACAGCACTTGGTGCAGCCTTTCAACTCTTGGGCTGTGCCCTCCCCCCTTTTTCAAGTAATGATGCGTGCTAGGCTTCCCGCGGAATCCCTGGATTTAGGCATCTAAGGCCCTGGCCCATTCGGGTTTTGAAGCGAGCGCAGGAAATCCCGCACCGAGGAAACGATGAGAAAAATCTATCTCGGACGTCACGTATTTGGATTGGCCGCCCTTGCCTTTGGCCTCACCACCTTCTACTGGCATGATTTCAATATCTGGCAGCAGATCGGCCCGCTCGGCAACCTTCCTCACTGCTTGATCCTCGTGTACCTTAAACGACTTGATGACGCCGGCCGCCCCACCCGCCCGGACAGAGTCTTGGCGAATGCCAGGAGCCTAGTTCTGCTTTGGTAGTTTTGGCGATAAGGTGAGTGTCCGGCCCTTCTCGACCGAGCCCTTGCTGCAGGTGTCCGACGGCACCGCACCCTGCCAGAGTGCCGCCAGCCCTACCGGGTCCGCCACGACACAAAGCGCGTAATCTCCCGGCTCGATCGCATCGACCACCGCTGGACCGTCGCCGCTGGTGCCGGCCTGGTCGGTGCCCCAGCCAGCGAGCGTGCGGGCGTCCACGATGGCTCCATTGTGCACAAGATACAGCGTCGCGGATCTGTCGAGAGTGCCATCGGGCTGCTGGAAATTGATCACCAGCGTGCCGCCGGACGTGTCCAGGTTGATGGTATTGGTATTCTGCGATGGATCGCTTGCAGTGGAGACGGGCATCCGGGTCAGCTTGAGGGCATAGTCCGTCGCTCCGACCGTCAGCCCCACTTCCGTGGTCCCAGGGGGCAGGCTCGCCTCGAAGCGACCGTCTTGATCGGTGTGCCCGTAGGCCCGCGGCACGCCCGGGGCGATCCAGACTTGCACCGCTGCGTCCGATATGGGCCCCTGGCTGGAGACCACGTAGAAAGGGATGTGCATGAAGGGGTGCAGAATGAGCTTCAAATCGCTCTCGGAGCCCTCTGTCACCTCGAAGGGCATACGATCTGAGACGGCATCGGACGAATCGGCCACTGCCGTGTACTTCCCAGGGGACAGATCGGGCATCTCGAAGCTGCCTGCGTCGTCAGTGGCAGTGGTCGTTTGTGTGCCGCTGGAGTTTTCGATGGTAACTTGGGTGCCGTGTTGTGGTTGGCCATCCTCTGAGACCACGGTTCCGCGCACGGCGAGCATCGGCAATACCAGTTCCAGCCAGGCGCTTGCCCCGCCAGGCAACGACGGCACCTCCACGTCCACCAGGCGGCGGTTGGTGTGCGGTTGCGCGACGTGCGCATCCACAATCCAAGTGGTTTCCTGGGCATCGGCCGCAATTGGCAGCAGCCCCTGGAAATCACCCTGGTCGTCGCTGTTGAGAGTCACCGGTTCGCCGCCCGCCTCGTCGGAGAAGACGAGCCGGGCGCGCACAGGCTGCGCGTTCAGCAGCACCCGGCCCGCCACCCTCACAGACGCCAAGCGGAGCGACAGTGGCCCGCTGCCGGCGCCCAGATCGAAATCCTGTTGCAGCCACGGCGTGCCGTCGGAGCTGCTGACGGCGATACGATAGTGGCCGGCCATGAGGCCGCGCCGCACCCAGCGTCCATCGTCTGGGATCGTGACGTTGTCCGCGATGCGTCGCATGGGCGGGGCCGTCGCATCCACGGTGAGTTGCCACGGCCGACCCTCGGGATCGGCCTTTGGTGTAATGGCGACGTCGAGCGTCAGATCTTCAAGCACTAACGGAGGATCGACTCGCGTTTCCGCGTCCGCTTGCACGCGCAGCTCCCGGAAGACGCCCGCGGCCTGGCACTCGACATCCAGCACGTGCCTGCCCGGCAGCACGCCGACGACCTGAAAGTAGCCACGTAGATTGAGGAGCACGGAGAAGGTCTTCTCGCCTGCCGGCGCGCTTTCTGACGCGGACCCCGGCCCGCCGCGCCATTGCAAGTCCGGTTGCAGACTCGCCCAGCAGGGACCTGGGGGATCCGAGCCGTCCTTACGAACTGCGCGCCCAAAGACCGACGCCGCTCGGCGAAGCTCGGTTCGTCCCAGATCAGTGCTCTCCGCAGCCTTCAGACTCACTCCCCACTCGTAGCGCGGAGCGTATCCCGAAGCTTCCAACCGCACGTCAAACAGTCCGGCTGGCCCCGCGCAACTCCATATTTCTCCGTCGATCCGGCAGTGCAGTTCCGCGCCTGACGGGCTTGGCCCCGGCCGCGGGCCAGGCGCCTGCGCGACGGTTAGGTCGCCGGCGGAGGCCGGAGTGGCGGTCAGCCGAATCTCGAGTTCTTGTGGTAGGGGTTCGCCTTCCGCCGGCAAGATCTCGCCGTGCAGAATTGCCGCTGGCCAGAGCGCAAACCTCACGCTAGCGGGGGGAGGCGTGTGTGGACCGAGCGTGACCTCAGCTTCCTGGCTCCAGTATCCGGGGGTGGAAGCTTGCACTTGCCAGACACCGTCGCCAAGATCCAGGACCACGCCATCCGGCCCGGCCTCGGCTTCGATCGGCGCGGCACTTTCTGTGCCGCCCGCCAACCGAAACGCCTTAATGTGGGCGCGCGCCAGCGCGGGTGCGGGTTTGCCGGCGGGCCAGTCCAGAGCCACATGGACCGGCAGGGCGCGAGCCTGCGAGCCACACGCGGCGAGAGCGGCGATTAGAAGCACTCCCCGACCGAGCATAAAGCCACCCCGAACCACGCGAACCCTAGAGCATCTCTCTTGAATGCTTGGTTTGTCTTGTTCCGGTTTACTTGCTGCGACACACACGAAAACCCTGATCCGGGCCGGTGCCATTGGCTGCCAAGTGGCCCCGGTAAGCCGACTCCGTACAGAACTCGGCGCCTATCCAACCGCCGCCCTTCCAAACCCGGTCATAGCCGCTTTGACTTCCCTTCGGGTCGGTTACATTCGTCTCCAAATCTCCGTACCAGTCCCAGCACCATTCCCTCACATTGCCCGACATATCGTAAAGCCCTAGCTCGTTGGGTTTCTTGCCGCCAACGGGTTTCGTTTGATCATGGTTTTGTTGAATAGCGGGCCAGTTCCAAAATCCTGTTAAGGCTGTATCCCCAGCGTTCTTCCAATACCATGCCACCGAGTCCACATCATCGCTTCCGCTGTATGTGTAACTGTTGCTCATCTGACCTCCGCCGGCAGCATATTCCCACTCTGCTTCCGTCGGCAGTCGGTAACCATCCGCCCCTGGATTGATCGTCACGGTCCATTTTATGGTATCGAGTTCACCAATTCGCGGGTCCGGCTCGTTATTCGGGTCTTTCTGATTCTTGTCTATTTTGTAGTACGGTTTTAGACTCTCTCTTATACTCCGCTTATTGCAATACTCAACGGCGTCATAC
>Ga0209517_10005163_pt1 | contig 16750 bp, 19 predicted proteins | sample PeaSoiMetSII2010_FD_187695 | JGI IMG/M metagenome (GOLD analysis project Ga0209517, IMG submission 187695) | Peat soil microbial communities from Weissenstadt, Germany - SII-2010 (SPAdes) (version 2) | ecosystem: Environmental > Terrestrial > Soil > Wetlands > Peat | place: Germany...
AGTCCGGCGATCGCACACTGCGCGACGATGAAGTGGTGCAGTGGTCGGGAAAGATTGTCGCGGCGCTGACTGCGCTGGGTGGAGTGCAGAGGGCGTGAGTCAAAATCCCCACCCTAGCCGCAAAGAACGCGGCTAGGATGGGGCACCCGCCGAGTTTCCCGAGAAGTACTCCCCTACAGTTTCACTTCCTTCTTGCTTTTCGCCTTCCATTCGCCAATAATAGCGCCATGGCTATCACACGCAGACAGCGGGAAGTGTACGACTTCATTTCGAGATTTGTGGCCGAGCACGGATACTCTCCGTCATTCGAGGAGATCGGCAAGGGGCTGGACCTGTCTTCTCTGGCCACCGTGCACAAACACGTCACCAACCTGGAGAAGAAAGGGCTGCTGACCCGCGACTACAACCGCAGCCGCTCGATTGATCTGCTGCCTCCCAAGGGACGCCTGAAGCAGGCCATGAGCGTGAACACCGCGGTGGTGCTGCCGCTGGTGGGACGCATCGCAGCCGGGCAACCGATCGAGGCCGTCGAGAATCCGGAGACCATTTCCCTCGCCGATTTTGTGCGCTCGAAAGACGTGTTTGTGCTCGAGGTACGGGGTGAATCCATGCAGGACGAGCACATTCTCGATGGCGACTACGTTCTCGTGGAGAAAGCCAAAACCGCCCACAACGGCGACATCGTAGTCGCGCTGGTGGATTCGAGCGATGCCACACTGAAGCGCTTCTACCGGGAAGGCGACAACATCCGCCTGCAACCTTCGAATGTGAGTATGAAGCCGATCATTGTGCCCGCGGCGTCTGTGGACGTGCAGGGACGTGTGATTGGGGTGCTGCGGAAGTACTAGCAGTTGTCGGTCGTCAGTTCCAGTTGCGCACTTCCTTTCTTCTCAGTACAGGTGGAAATCGACTTCCACGCTGATCTCTACCGGGACTGGCTGACCATTTAATCTCGCAGGCTCGAATCTCCAGCTTTCCACCGCATGCACGGCTTTGGCATCAAGCCCGGCTCCCTGCGGACTCAAGATGCGAATCTTTGTCGGTCTTCCTTCCGCGCTCACGATCAGGTGAAGAGTGGTCACACCTTGATATTTCGCCCCTCGGGCACCTTCGCTGAATTCTGGCGCCGGTTGGGAAATTGCTCTCGGAGAGGTGACGCCATTCCCGACACGAAACACCTGGTCCTGTGAAGCAGGCTGTTCCCCATCGCCTGACTGGGCCCCGCCGCTCTGGTCAGAAAGTGCCACTCCCGGAATCGCCATAACCTCGGCTGAAAAGGAGCAGTTCTTGTCCTTCCCTATCAGCCCTTCGCGGACGCAAGGCTTCCAATACTCGGGCACCAAAGCCGCAAGACTGTCTTGCTCGGTAAGGAAGACTTTCGACAGGGCCGCATCCGCTTGTTCCGCAGAAGGTGCATTCGTCCCGAGGTCAACGTCGATCTTGAGTAGAACTGGACCAGTGACTTTCCCGCCAGCCGCTCTCTTCCGCTCGCTGAACTGGAACCCCGCCGTCGATCGCGTAACCAGGAGGCGCCGTCCCTCAATGACCAGGCGTGGACCGGCCGTATGAACGTCATCCAGAACGACGAAGCCATCTTCGGTCCAATCGCCCGAGCCTTTCTTGCCGACTAAGGCTCCGGTCGAGTCATAGTGCAAGTGATCCCCGCTGTAAAAGCCGCGGATCAGTAACGTCTTGCCTTGATACTGATCATGGAGATGTTGCTGCAAATCCGTCACTTGGGTATGAGCCGGAATCGCAAGGAGAGTAAGAGACACTATTGCGGCTGTATTAACAAAGCGACATCGTCGGCGGTTCATGGCGAAGATTATAGAGCCACCTCCATAGGTTGCGATCCACACGCAGCAAAACGCCCGGGATCACTCCCGGGCGTCTTTGTCTGAATGCTGAGCGCTGAAGCTGAGATCCGCTTTACCCGATGTGCTTGTTCAGGGCCTGCGTCAGGAAATCTTTGGGCTTGTAGCCGACGATTTGTTCGACGACCTGGCCTCCCTTGAAGACCAGCAGCGTGGGGATGCCGGTGACTTTGTAGCGCATGGGGGTGGCGCTGTTGGAGTCCACGTCCATCTTGCCGATTTTGATTTTGCCCTGATACTCGGTCGCCAGTTCTTCGACGATCGGGGCGATAGCGCGGCAGGGGCCGCACCAGGTTGCCCAGAAGTCCACCAGAACGGGCTTATCCGATTTCAGAACATCCTGGTCGAAGTTTGCATCGGTCACTTCGACGATTCCATTACCTGCCATTTTTCCATCTCCTCGTTGTGTACGCCGCACTGCCGGGCTACGCCTACTCGAGCGGCGCTGCCGGGCCGGCGATCTGTATATGAGTGCTTCCCGAAACTGCCTAACTTATCATCGTAACACTGACATTGGATGCATGGGCAGGGGGGAAAGTCGCAATCAACTCACCAAGTCCCAATCAGGCACACGGCAGGCGCGTTTTCATGGCTGACGGACAGGAGGGCCAGAAGAGGCGAAGCTCTCAGGCGGCCTCCCTTGGCCATCCGCAGGCTTGGGGAGAGGAGTGAGCGATTTGATATAGCTCACCAACTGCCAGCGCTGTGGTTCGGGGAGCTTCGACCATACCGGCATGCCGCGGCGAACGACGCCGTTGGTAAGGAGCCAGAAGATGGTGCCCGGAGTGGCTTGCTGCACGGCGGGGGCAAGCAGGCTGGGGGCCTTCTTGCCGCCCTCGGCCTTCACTCCGTGGCACTCGGCGCAGTGCAGGTCGAAGAGCTTGGCGCCTGCCGCCACGGCCTCGGGATCGGTTGCGAGGGGATTCGCACGACCAGCCGCCTTGCTGGGAGCCTTCGTCAGTTCCGCATAGACGGAATCGTCTTTCGCGGCGGGCGCAGACTTCTCGCTTTGACCGGCGGCGATGCCGATCGTCAGGAGCACGACGAGGAGCGCCGACATGCTGCCGGCTGGCGCAAGGGCATTTTGCCCTCGCCGGTGCGGGCGGGACGCCCCCACCGCCTGCCCTGAGCTTGCCGAAGGGACAGCCGCCGGGACGGCGGCGGTACTCTGCGGCAGATACGTCGTCCTCGGCATTCTCAACGTCCTCCCAGGAGGTGGCCGATGGCGTTTCCGAAGCCGGAAAACTCGCGGGAGACACCCCAGCGCAGCAGAAAACGATGGCTGTTGTCGTTGAGCCCGAAACCGGGGGACAGCCGTAGAGTCCAGTCGGAAGGCAGATTCCAGGCCACTACCGGCGCGAGGTAATGAGAAGTGTCAGGCAGGCCGAAGCTGTAACGGTTGCCGAGACCGCCATACATCTCCACTCCGGCAATGAAATTTTCTGGGCAGAAGCTGCAATGCTGGGCAGAAGCTTTCAGGGCCAGAGGACGGCTGGCTCCGATGGCGTAGCCAAATTCCCAGGAGTTGCCGCCGGTGAGGTTCTTGGTGGCGATGGTGTTTTGCGCAACGTTCCAGCCCTTGAAGGTCTTGGAAAGCAGCAGCTTCGATTCCAGTTCGTGATCGTGTTCCTGGCGGGCCAGCGCATTCGGGACAGCGTAGTCCGATTCAATGTCGTGGCCTTCGACTTCCTTCATGATCTTGTCGGCGCCGCTGGTTTGCTCATATTCGACGTAGAGCACGGGATTGACGAAGTGCTCGTGCTGAAGAAGGCGAAAACGGTTCTCCCAGCGGAAACCGGTGAAGATGGTGCTGTCGCCGAACGTGGTTTGGCCGTCGAAGTAAAGTTCGGTGGTCCACCAGGCGGTGACACCATATTCGAATTCGGTCCAGTAGGCATGGAAGTCGTTCCCCCCGCGCTGCGTGCCGAAGGTGGAGAAGTATTCGACTTCAAGGCTCCCCGGCTCTTCCAGATAGTGGTCGTAGGTCACGATGTAGGGGCTCTCCTGCGCCTGTGCCGGGAAGGCGAGCGGAGCGAGGAACAGCACGAGCAGGACAAAGAAGAGGGATTTCCCTTGGTGAGGTTTCGCGGGCAGGAGTGCCCGCGCCACATAGGAAATGACTGCCCGAGAATGAAACCGCATGACGATCAAGACGCGATGATTCCTCTCCACTCACTAAGAACCCCAGTCAGTTCAGGCGAGGGCGATGATTCAGATGCGACCAACTTGCAATTATCAGGAAGCAGCGGCTACGCCTCAAACAAAACTGGACTCTATCCAGTTGCAACTGAGTCGCATCTAATGTTAACCTCAAAATCATGCCGGATCAGGCGCTTGCTTGTCCAGTTCCGGCAGAAGAATTCGTCGCACTCGAATTGCGACTAGTTGCGACGGTTAGGATCCCGGCCCATGCCACTCCCACAGACCGAAATGCCGGGCCGGCTGCAGGCCCAGTTTGCCGAGCGCGGAATTCGCATGACCGGGCAGCGGCGCGCCATCCTGAGCGTGATGGAAACGGCCCGCAAGCATCTCGACGCCAGCCAGATTTTGCGCAAGGCGCAGAAGCTCGACCCCAGCGTGGATCGCAGCACCGTCTACCGCACGCTGCGCCTGCTGAAGCGGCAAGGGCTGATCGATGAACTCGACCTGATGCACATTAACGGCGAGGGACACTATTACGAACGCCGGCTGGGCCGCGACCACATTCACATGGCCTGCCTGCGCTGCGGCAAGATCACGGAGTTTGTGAGCGATGGATTCGAAAAGCTCAAACAGCAGGTAGAGAAAGACTGCCGGTTTCGGGTGCTGGTCTCACGGCTGGAGATTGGCGGCTATTGCGCGACATGCCGGGGAGCACAATAGGGGAAACGATGGAAATCCGGTTTCTGAATGGCGGCGATGCCGGCGAGTACTGGAGACTCCGGCTGGAGGCACTGCAGGGCGACCCGGAGGCGTTCAGTTCATCGGCGGAAGAGCATCAGTCTCTCAGTTTGGACGAAGTGCGAAGGCGCCTGGGCGCCGGGGGAGCAGATTTCTTCGTCGTGGGCGCATTCGACGGCGGCTGTCTGATCGGCACCGCCGGCTTTTATCGCGAGAAGGGCCCGAAATTACGGCACAAGGGACGGGTGTGGGGCGTGTATGTGACGCCAGAAAGCCGCGGTAAAGGAATTGGACGGCAGATGTTGCAGAAGCTTCTGGAACGCGGAGCTGGAACCGAGGGAGTGGAGCAGATATTGCTGTCGGTGACGACGACCCAGACGGCCGCTGCGCACCTCTATCGCTCGCTGGGATTTGACTCGTTTGGTTGTGAACCCAGGGCGTTGAAAATCGGAGACCGGTTCATCGACGAGCAATATATGGTGCTGCACGTAAAACCGCCGGGCCGAGAGTGAGACGGGCGGGTTTGAGGGAGGCGGAAAAAGAAAAAGCGCCCTCGACTTTTCAGTCCAGGACGCCTCGGCAGCCCTCCCCCAGAACTGCCAACCACGAAATGGATATTAGAATTCACCTCATTTTCTGTAAACGTCACTTTGGTAACGCAGTTTGCCGAGAGTTAAGGGGCACGCTGACGGAAGTAACCCTGTGCATTGGCCGGCAAACATGGTCGGCGCTCGGCACGCAAAGAGCGGGTCCCGCTCGGGGCTGAGCTGATTATTGCTTCTGCCAGGTTTGGCCGTCGTCGCTGGTGATCCAGACCTCGGAGGTTGAGGTGGTGACCTTCCCGTGCTGAGCGTCGGCAAAGTCCAGGGCGACGATATCACCGGTCAGGGTTGCGCCTCGAGATGTAGGCCAAATATAAGTCCAATGGCCTCCGATATCTACCGAGTGGAGGAGCAGGCCGCCCGAATATCCGACCCAGACTTCCGGTCCGTTGGCAGCCACCACGCGCAGGACGTAGCTCGAAGCTGACGTTTTGGGAGGTTTCTTCTTCGCCGCACGGGCTTCCTTTGCAGGCGCCGTCGGGAGAATCACGTCCGGATGGTCGTAGCTCTGACCAAAGCCGGCGTTCACATTGACATCCACGTCTTGCCAGGTCTTGCCTTGATCGAAGGAACGGGCAAGGCCTCCGGTGGAAGTGATGGTCCAGCGCGGCAGCCGCGAAGCTGTCGGGATGGAAAGCTGGGCAAGGTTACGCGCGGTCAGGCCTGAGTTCCCGGTCGCAACCGGGAGTTCCTGCTGCGCCGTAGCATCCGCCGTCTGCGGTGCGGGGACGTTGGCCGCCTCTACATTCACGGGCAGCTTGGCCTTGCCTACAGGTCCGCCCAACGAATTGCCGAACTGCGCTTCGGGTTGGGTCGGCTGGACTTGAAGGCTCGATTCTTGATTCGTTTCAGCGTTGGCTGACGGAGCCTCATTTGACGCTTCCACCTCTACCATCCGCGACGACGGAGGAACTTTTCGGTTATCCGCTAGGTTAGCAGCTTGCTGCTTTGCGGCAGCCGAAGGCGCCGCGGGCGCAAATGCCTGCACCCGGTTGTTCTGTTGATTCCACTGCGTAGGCATCCGAGGTCCGTGAACGAATTGGTTGTGAGCCACTCCCGAGGCAACGCCCCCGACAACCCCCGCCGGCACGTGGGCGGAAGGCGGCGGTGTTTTGGCGCGATTCATAAGGTTAGGCTGCGTCAGCTCCGAGCCCGCCTTATCGCCGGAAATCACATCTTCCCGGGAAGAAACAGGGGGCAACGACTTCACTTTCTGCTCGTCCTTCTCGGCTGGTGCTGCGGCTGCGGGCTGAGTCTGTACATTGGTGGCTACGGCCTCGGGGAGAGGAGCCTGCTTTGCGACCATCGCCGCCGGCTGGAGATGGCGCTGGTACTGCACGATTCCCAGGGAAACAATGGCAAGGCCGGCTGCCGCGACAAATCCCCAGCGCAGTGCGGGCCAACTCAACCATCCGCCGCGAGCGGGAGAGATGACCGTCTGGACTGGCTCGGACGCAGGCAAGGCGAGCGCAAGCACATCGCGGCAATCGCCGCAGCGGGCCAGGTGCTCGAGCACGATGGCGCGCTCCAGCTCCGGCAGCGAGCGTTCGACAAAGGCCGTCAGCACGTCCGCGCCGGGATGATTGGCGACGGGCGTTGCGGCCCTCAGCCGCTCGCGTACGATTTTGGGGACATCTTGCATTTTCAGCTTCCAGCCGCTAGCTCCTAGCTTGATCCTAGAACTGGTTTCACAAATGGTCTTCCGCGCGGTGAGTGCCAAGCCCTCAGGGGCTAAAGCCCGGCGTTTATGCGGCCCTTGGCGGCCCGGCTGAAGCCGGGCCCTACCCAAAACCTATTTGTAACCAGCTCTACTCATTTCAGACTGCAATTCCCTCATCCTTCGCCCTCCCGGACCCGGGCCTCTACCCTCTTTTCAGAGAACGCAGCAGTTGAAGATTCTTGCGCCAAACTGCGGCGAATATCCAGCTGCAAGTCGCGAACGTCCACTTCGAGGGCCTCTTCGGCTTGGCGGCGGGACATGCCGCGGCGCACCAGGCCTGCCAGAATCTGCTTGCGCAGGGCCTTGGCCAGCTTGTCGAGCTTGCGGCTGATGGTGGACTCGTGCACGCCCAGCATGCGGGCAATCTCGGCCAGAGTGCGGCCATCCAGATAATACGCGCTCAGCACCATGCGGTCTTCCCCGGAAAGAAAGGCCAGAGCCTCGTCGGTGGCCTGGGCCAGGCGGGGATCGGCGGAGGGAACTGGCTCGGGATTGGGGGCGCGGAACTGGACGCCTTCTTCCGCCTCTTCGTCCAGGCTCACCAGGCGTTTCGTGCGGCGGTAGCGATTGACATACTCCTGGGCCAACACCGTGCGGAGCCAACCTTCGAGTGAGCCGCGTCCGGTATAGGAAGCCAGCTTGGAAACGCGCTGACCTTCACGGGTGTTCGTGCCATACAGGTCGGCGTAGAGGGTGTCGGCCAGTTCCCGCGCTGCCGAATCCTCGCGCGCAATGCGCAGAGCGGCCTGGTAGAGTTTTTCGCGGTAGCGCGTGAGGAAAACTTCCCAGGCGGAATTGTGGCCGGCGGCACAGGCGCGGGCGAGGGCGAGTTCGTCGACCCGGAGACTCAGGAAAAAGGTGCGGATTTCAGCCTCGGGGGTGGCGGGTGAGGCGTGCTTGCTTCCGACCTCGCAAAGGATCGCGGTAAAGGATTCGCGGGTGAGGCCGACCTTTTCGCAGGCGCTGCGGGCATGAAGCTCCGCCAGCAGCTCATTCACAACCGACTGCACGGCGGAGATTGGTTTGGTAGAGCTCATTCGCGGGATGGAAAAATTGTGCCGTCCCTCTGGGACTGCTTCCGGCTCTTGACTCTGAGCAGGACGACCTTCTCCCCGATGCTACCAATTAATTAGACGCGCAGTAGAGGAAAATTGGCCGCAAGGCGGACGGCTATTTTCGTTCTTCCCATGAGTCGAGACCGGCAAGATCCCATGTCTCTCAAAAGCGGTGAGACATGGGGCGCCCGGCTCGTTTCTGGCTGGGGGAGGAGCGTTTATGAATCCGAAGATTTTCTTAGGTTTAACGGTGCTGGTGATCGTGGCCGGGCTGGTGGTGGCGGACCAGCGGCAGGCACAGGCAGGCGAGGTAACTACGCCGTCGGGATATAAGGTGCTGGAACCGATCCGGCACGGGAATCTGACAGTGTTTCCGGTAGTGGCTGCGAAGAGCTATCCGACCTCCGAATTTCTCACCCTCGACGAGGGACTGCGATCTGGAGAAGTAGTCGTAACCGAAGCGGGCAACGTGCAGGGTCTGATCCGGCGGCCTTCTACGCCTGCTATCCGGCATGACGGTGCGCAGGTGAACCGGTTGGTACTGGTCAACAATTCCAAGCGGCCCCTGCTCCTGCTGGCGGGTGAGATCGTTACCGGAGGCAAGCAGGACCGGGTGATCGGCAAAGACCGCATTGTTCCCCCGGAGAGCGATCCGGTGGACCTGAACGTGTTCTGTGTTGAGCCGGGCCGTTGGGTAGCCACCAGCGAGCACTTTGGCGGTTCGGGAGTGATGTATGGTACTGCCGGCGGCGTGGGCAGTTCAGTAGGCGGTCCCGTGACCATGATGGCGCAGCCGTCGGTGCGCGCCAAAGCGATGGCCGACAAGGATCAGAACGCGGTCTGGGCGGAGGTACGAAAACAGCAAACAGCAGAGAGTCTCGAACTGTCCGCTGCGGCGCCTGTGGCAGCCGGTCAGATAGCGCAAACTAGTTCGTACGCCAAGGTAATGGAGAACGAGGACGTCAGGAAGCAAGTGGACGCCGTGGCGAGGCCCATTGAAATCAACTATCAGAGCCTGATTCGCCAACTGCGCGACCGCAACGCCGTGGGCGTGGTCGTCGCGGTGAACGGCCGCATCATCTGGGCCGATGTGTTTGCCAGCACCGATCTACTCGAAAAGTACTGGCCGAAGCTGGTGCGCTCTTATGCTTCCGAGGCCGTGGTCACGCGGGCGAAAGACGTGGGAGTGGGTGTCAGCCAGGCGCAGGCCTTTTTGGAAGACCTGGAAGGACGCAAGGAGACGATCGAAAGGGAGCCGGGAGTCTACCAGCATACAGAAGTGACCGGGGATGGCTTTAAGGCGTTCGCTCTAACGTCGCTGTTGCCGAAGACAGGCTTCGAAGTGCACGTGGCCAAGATGGCAGAGTGATAAGGCAGTGGTCAGGGGTCAGTGATCAGTGATCAGAAAGTTAGCGGATCAGATGGACTCAACGCGCGTGATCGCTGTGGTTTAACTGGCCACTGATCACTGACCACTGATCACTTGCCTCTCGTACCAGCTCCGCCATGCGGCGGAGTCGTTAGGCAGGCGCTGGTGGGTTATGTCCCCCAGCGCCTGGAAGGCCCAGGCGTGGGTCTGCGCGTCGAGTGAAGGATCGTCAGTATAGTGCAAGAGTTGCGGGACGGCGCTGAGCCGCTGTTCGGGCGTGAACATGCCGGACTCGGCGAGACTGCATGCGGCTCGCTCACGCACGCTGGGTGCGGCATCGTCGTGCATGACCTGGAGAAGAATGGGGATTGCCTCCGACGTTCCCGCCAGCGCCAAGCCCTCGACCGACCGGCGCCGCGAGTCCGCGTCAGAATCCTTCAAGTGAGCGCCGAGGACCGCGACCACGCGGTTGGGTTCAACCCCTCGATTTCCCATCAGGCCGAGCGCCCACAATGCCCAAATCTTCTGCACGTGATCGGGAGAGTCGGCGGTCTTCAGCAGATAGTCGAGACTAGCGGAATTCTTCGACAATCCGTAAGCCGCTAGCTCGACCTCGATGCCGGATTCCCGCACCCGCATGTCATTGGAGTTCAGTGCCGCTGTGGTCAGGGTCGCGATTTGCGAATCCCACTGTAGCTTTCCCTGCCAGCGATCCACCCGCGAGGAAATCTGTTCGACCGCGCCATTGGAGCGGCTGACTGCCAGTTCGAGCAGGGTTTCGGCCTGCTTCTGAGGCTTGAGGCGATCCAATTGGCTCGAATCGCGCGCGGAGGATGCGGTGCTCTCTCGCTGCGGCGACTGAGAAGTAAAGCGGGACCAGGTCGCATTGTCGAGACCCGCAACGAATAACGCCAGCAGGACGCCCATCGCGACGGCAAAGGCAGATCGTGCGCCGTTGCCGCGGCGGCGAGGAACTGAGGCCGCCCCCGGACTGCCCGGCGCAATATCCGAACCGGGGCCGAGTGTGCCGTAGTCGGGAGTAGGATGCAGGCGCGGATCCGCGTTGGACGCGCGATCCGGCGGCGTGCCTATCCCAGATGATGGTTGCCGGAAAACTTCCATATAATCTGCAGTCTAGGTTGATGGCCGAAATAGGGTAAAGTTACTTCGGTTTGAAACCCCGACGGTTTAGATGCAGGAATGCAGTCCCTCGTGCCGGCATGGGGCGATGGAATGTGGGCCCAATCGAATTCACAAGGAGGACGTTCTTATGAAGATCAAGTGGTGGGCGTGCGTAATGATGTTGGCTATGGCGGCACTGGCCCTGGCCGCAGCTGGCCCGGGATATCACGTGACCACAACGTACAAGGTGGGCGGCGAAGGATGGTGGGATTATCTCACCGCGGACTCCGACGCGCGCCGCGTCTACATCTCCCGCGGCACTCATGTGATGGTGCTGGACGCGGATTCCGGCAAGAGCGTGGGTGACATTCCCGACACGCCGGGGGTGCACGGCATCGCTCTGGCCCCTGAACTCGGGCGCGGATTCACCAGCAACGGCCGGGAAGGCACGGTCAGCATTTTCGATATCAAGACGCTGGCCACGAGCAGCAAGGTGAAAGTTGGCGACAATCCGGACGCAATTCTCTACGATCCGGCGACCAAGCGGGTGTTCACCTTCAACGGGCGGAGCCAGGATTCGACCGCGATTGACGCCGCCAGCGGCAAGGTGCTGGGCACCATCAAACTGGATGGCAAGCCGGAGTTCGCGGCCAGCGACGCCAAGGGTGAGATCTTCGTGAACATCGAAGATAAGAGCGAACTGGTGGCGATTGATCCCAACAAGCTGGAAGTCAAGGCGAAGTGGCCGCTGGCCCCGTGCACGGAACCGAGCGGGCTTGCCATCGATCGCAAGAACCGGCGCCTATTCGTCGGCTGCGACAACAAGATGATGGCCGTGGTGGATGCCGATAGCGGCAAGGTGCTGGCCACGCCGGCGATCGGAGAGGGCGTGGACGCCACCACCTTCGATGCCGAGACCGGGCTCGCTTTTGCCTCTTGTGGCGAGGGCGTGCTCACGGTGGTGAAAGAGGAGTCGCCGGACAAGTTCAGCGTGGCGGAGAGTGTTCCGACCAAGCGGGGAGCGCGCACGCTGGCGCTCGATGCGAAGACCCACAATATCTTCGTCGTGACCGCGGACTTCGGACCGCGTCCGGAGGCGACGGCGGACAATCCCCATCCGCGGCCTTCGATGCTTCCGGACAGCTTCACCGTGCTGGTTGTGGGGAAATAGCCGCAGGCTCTGGCCCAGACCTTGGGTGCTGCCCTCGGCAGATGAAATAGACATCCTCGCGGAATCCAGTCCGCGAGGATGTTCTTTGCCGAGGTCTTTACATCGAAATCTAGTCCTGCTGAATCTAAACCCTGTGGTGTCGGTTACGGACGCTGAACAGAAGGTCTGAAACAGTTGAGGGCGACTGCAGATGACGATTCCGGACGAAAAATTCTACCGCGCGCAAATCACGGAGCGCGTTGATTTCGCTGCGGACCTGTGGATGTTTCGCATCCGCAGCGGAGGCGAGTTCAAGTTCGTCCCCGGCCAGTACGCTACGCTGGGAGTAGAGGAAGGCGGAAGGCGCGTCGAGCGTCCGTATTCGATTGCGTCCGCGCCATCGGAGGATGAGGTTGAGTTCTTCTTCGAACTCGTGCCCGAGGGCGCGCTGACGCCTCTGCTGCACAAAATGCAGCCCGGCGACCAGTTGCTGATGCGCAAAGTACCCAAGGGCAGGTTTTCGCTGGACACGCAGAACGGGCGGACGAACCATCTGCTGATTTCGACGGTGACCGGGGTTGCGCCGTTTGTGAGCTACGTTCGCACCCTGTACAAGGATTGGAAGGAAGGGCAATTTGACGGCTCGCACAAACTCTTCCTGCTGAACGGAGCCAGCCGGCCGTGGGAGTTTGGCTACCGGGAGGAACTGAGCTGGTTTGACAAAGAGCTGCCGTGGTTCAAGTATGTGCCGACTGTCAGCCGCCCCTGGGATCACGAGGACTGGGCGGGGGAAATCGGGCGGGCGGATGACATTCTCCGCAAATATGCGGATCATTGGGAACTGGATGCGAGCAACACGGTGGCTTACCTGTGCGGGCATCCGGAGATGATTGAGCACAGCAAGGCAATTCTGAAGCGGCGCGGATTCACCGGCAAGGGGTCGGTGAAGGAAGAAGTGTATTGGGTGCCGGCGAAGTAGCGCGTCACGGTCGTGACGTATTGCTTCTAAGTCCCAACGCTGGCGCTTCGTCGCTCGAGCAGGAGCACGTCTCTCCACACATCTCCGAGCTTGCCAATCCGGCACCTCACGCCGACCTTCCTAAACCCGCAGGACGTGTGGAGTGCGATACTGGCCGCGTTCTCCGGGAAGATCCCGGCCTGCAGCGTCCAGATGCCGTTCACTTCCGACTCTTTCACCAAAGCCTGCAACAACGCGTTGCCCACACCGCGTCCTCGCGCGGCAGCAGCAACGTAAACCGAGACTTCTGCGACTCCGCGATACGCGTAACGACTTGAAACCGGGCTGAGGGCGGCCCAGCCAAGCACGGTGGGCTTGTCGAGCGAGACCGGAGGTTCCGCAGTGTCCTTGCTAATCGGCTCAAGAGCAACCAGCCGGCAGCTCTTAAGGTGCCTGTTGTCCCACTTCTCCCAGTCGGGAAGCTCCGTTTCGAAGGTGGCGTTCCCGGTGGCGATGCCCTCGCGGCAGATTTCCTGAACCGCAGGCCAGTGCTTCGGGAACATGGGTAGGATCGGGTATTCCATATGGAACTCGGCTGGAAGTCTAGGTCTCCGCCGGCGCAAAGAAAACGAGCACAGCGAGTTCTTCGGAAATGTCGTAGAAGCGGTGCTGGGCTTGGGCCGCTACAAAAAGAACGCTGCCCGCGCGAACTTCCCAGTCTTCATCGCCGGCGCGAAAGCGGGCGCGGCCGCGAATGACGTAGTACATCTCGTCTTCATGGTGTGGATGTTGCGGGTCTGTGCCTCCGGCGGGAAGTACGTATAGACCCGCGCTCATAGCGGTCCGACGCAGGAATTCCTGATAGCCTCTGCCACTCTGAGCGCGCTCCCGGTCAATCTCACCTACGGTAAAGAAAGATGCTTCCGATTCGCTCACGACTGATCTCCCCGCGAGCCGCTGGCCCCCTCGTCGATTAACTCCACTCGTCTTCGGCTTCGGTATCCTCACCCTTGTCGCTGGTGACGATCACCCGGACCGTATTGTCGCCCGGATACTGTCCTTGCTGATTCAGTTGCTCCTGCCAACTACTGATCGGCGAAGCAAAAGTCTTGTCGTATTCGGGAGAGTCATTGACAAGAATCTGGACCCGGGCGATCTTCTCGCCCTTGTCGGCCTTGGCCGAGGCGGAGATATCCCAGCCAATTGCCGGGTTTTTCTTGTGGGTGCTGGTTGCGGTCATAGCGGTCCTCCTTTGTCCGGTTGTTTCACGCGAGAATCCCCGCAAAGATGAGACTGGTGAATTGCGGAACCAGATTGTGCGTCTGCAATTCACCTTCCGGCTTATACCACTGGTAAATCCAGTTGATCATTCCCAGCAGGGCAAAGGCGGCGGCGCGGGGGCTGACGGCGCCCTTCGACACGCCGGCGCGCTGGGCGTTTTTTTGAACTTCAGCCATCAGGTTCTCGACGAAGTGGATGTAGTCCTTCTTGCGCATGTTGATGCGTTTGCGGAGTACGGGCGGCAGGGGATGGTTCTCGTGCAGCATGACCGTGATCTCGCGGTCGAGCGGGCTAAGCACAACCTCGATGTGCAGCCGGATCAAGGCGCGCAAGCGCTCTTCGGGATCGGCGATGCCGCGCACGGGCGCGAGCACGCGATCTTCGGTGATGTCCATGGCGTGGTTCATGATCTCGAACAGGATTTCGTCCTTGCTCTGAAAGTGGTGGTAGAGACCGCCCTTGCTGAGTTTGAGCGCGGCGGCGACGTCGTTCATGGACGTGGCGTCGTAGCCCTGCTGCTGAAACAGGCGGGCGGCAGTGCGCAGGATTTCCTGCCGGGAGTCGACCAGGGTCTCGCGAGCCATCGCCGACATGGTAAACAGTTGCTGGCCGGAATGCCAATGCCGCCTGAAGTACTGGCCAATGGAGCAGGTCTAACTGCAAAACCTACTCACCGGAACTGTACAGTTCGGGGACGAAGGTCTGCTCCTGGATCGGCGGCCTCACGTATTTGGTTTTGTCGAGGGGAGGCAGCTTGAGGCGCTCCGGGGTCATATCGCGGTAAGGGATCAGCGACAACAGGTGGTGAATGAGGTTGAGCCGGGCGCATTTCTTGTTCTCCGCGTTCACCACGTACCACGGCGCCTGCTTGATATCGGTTACCGCGAACATCTCGTCTTTCGCGCGAGAGTATTCCGCCCAGCGCCGCCGGGATTCAAGATCCATGGGACTCAGCTTCCAGCGCTTCGTAGGGTCGTTCATGCGGTCCTGAAAGCGGCGTTCCTGTTCCTCGTCACTCACCGAGAACCAATACTTGATCAGGATGATGCCCGCTCGCACCAGCATCCGCTCGAATTCCGGGCAACTGTGCAGGAACTCCACATACTCGGCCTCGGTGCAGAAGCCCATCACATGCTCGACGCCGGCGCGGTTATACCAGCTACGGTCGAACAGCACCATCTCGCCGGCAGCCGGCAGGTGCGCGACATAGCGTTGGAAATACCACTGGGTTTTCTCCCGTTCCGTCGGCGTGCCCAACGCCACTACGCGGCAGATGCGGGGATTCAACGTCTGGGCGATCCGCTGGATGGCACCTCCCTTGCCTGCGGCGTCCCGCCCTTCGAACAGGATCACCACTCTGAGACCCTGGTGCCGAATCCACTCCTGAAGCTTCACCAATTCGATCTGCAGACGGCGAAGTTCCCGCTCGTAGTCGCAATCTTTGCCCAGGCGCAGGGGCTTGGACGTATTGCTGTTGAGGAGAGTTGCTTCTGCTTTTTTCGGAGACGAGGGCGCGCTTGGCTGGATTCTCTCATTGGTCGGAGTGCGCTTCTCGGCCATTCACACCTCCTGCAGCTGGAGCCCACGCTTACACCTTACAAGCGTACGCCCACTCCGCGGGAGCGGGATTTAAATTTCCGCCAGGCGTGGCTATTCGCACCCCATAGATTCCCAAAAAGTACGTGGGATTCCCTCCGGGAATCAACCAGAGTTCCGCGGGCCATTGCCGACATGAGCAATGCTCTCGCCAAGCTGTTCGGCGGTTCCTTACCCAGATTTGGGAACCTCGCCGCCGGCGTTTTCGAGAATCAGTCTGTCAACGGGTCAAACTTGATGTAGACGCTCGATTCCACTTCGACCGGTTCCCCATTGAGCTTGTACGGTTTCCAGCGCCATTGCCGCAGCGCCTTCAGAGCTGCCTTGGCAAGGATGGGATCACCTTTGGTCACTCGCAAGTCGCGCGGTACTCCTTGCTTGTCGATCGTGAGTTTCACGACGACGCCCTCGGCAATCGCCTTCGCCGTCACTACGGTCGGATAAACAGGCGTCACCGATTTGACTACCTTGCCTCCGGAAACAGCGGTGGATATGAAGTTATGCTTGGCCGCAGCCTGTCCCTCGACCGGGGTCGCAATCAAACATGAAAACACGAGGAAGGCCAGCGCTGTCAGCCACTTCGGCATTGGTGTGTCTCCTGAAGATTGAGACACCGGAAAAACCGGCAGCGGCTCCAACCCCCCTCACTTTTGATTGTGGGTTCCCCCTTGACAGGCAAAAGGCAGGAAGATAGGATATTGGAATACCGACCGACCGGTCGGTTCGCAGTCTAAGCCAGATCTCCCCTCTGACTTTAGGGGAGAAGCGGAACCCGTCCCAACCGCAAGGGTCATTTTCTCCCCTTGTGTAACGAGAAGAGTGCAACGAGAGGAGCACGCAGTGGCTACTATTTTTTACGAACGCGACGCCAATCCCGACGCCCTGAAGGGCAAAACCATTGCCATCCTGGGCTACGGCAGCCAGGGACACGCCCAGGCACAGAACCTGCGCGACAGCGGCTACAAGGTGATCGTGGGCCTGGAGCCTACGCGCCCCAGCGCGCAGCAGGCGCGGGCCGATGGCATGGTGGTGGTGGCGCCGGACGAGGCCGCCAAGCGCGCTGACTGGATTCACGTGCTCACGCCGGATGAGACGCAAGCGGAGTTATACGACCAGTCCATCAAGCCGTATCTGCACCCGGGG
>Ga0209517_10005166_pt1 | contig 16739 bp, 8 predicted proteins | sample PeaSoiMetSII2010_FD_187695 | JGI IMG/M metagenome (GOLD analysis project Ga0209517, IMG submission 187695) | Peat soil microbial communities from Weissenstadt, Germany - SII-2010 (SPAdes) (version 2) | ecosystem: Environmental > Terrestrial > Soil > Wetlands > Peat | place: Germany: Weissenstadt...
TCGCGCTCGGCGCAGTATCTATCCCACGATGTCGTCGGATACGAGGACTTGGATGACAATGGCGACTGGCGCGACGAGTCGAGCTACGGCCACGTCTGGTTCCCCAACCGTGTTGCCGCGGGCTGGGCGCCTTATCACGAGGGCCACTGGGACTGGATTTCTCCCTGGGGATATACCTGGGTCGATGACTCCGCATGGGGCTACGCGCCGTTCCACTACGGACGCTGGGTGACGGTCGGCGGACGCTGGGGTTGGGTGGCCGGGCCGGTCGCGGTGCAGGCGGTATATGCGCCCGCGCTAGTGGTCTTTATTGGCGGTGGAGGAGGTGGCTTCGGCGGCAATGTGGGATGGTTCCCGCTGGGTCCGCGAGAAGTTTACGTGCCGTCGTACCACGTCAGTCGGGAGTACGAGAACCGGATCAACATCAGCAATACGACGGTCAATTCCACCACCATCACGAACGTGTACAACACCACCATTATCAATAAAAGCACGACAATCACGAATGTGACTTACGCGAACCGGAATGTACAGGGTGCGGTGACCGTGGTTCCGCAACGCGCTTTCGCGAGTGCGCAGCCTGTGGCTAGGGCAGCGGTCGCCGTGAACGCACAGCAGATCGCTGCTGCACCTGTGAGTGCGAGGGTTGCGGTGGCTCCCACACGGGAGAGCGTACTGGGAGCGAAAGCTGCGACCGCGAATCATGTGACCGCGCCGCCGGCAGCAGTGATGAACCGGCAGGTGATCGCGAAGAGGACGCCACCTCCTCCGCCGGTGCCGTTTGCAAAGCAGCAGCAGGCACTGGCAGCGCATCCGGGAGAGCCTTTGGCGAAGCACGAGGTGCAGAGCTTGCGTCCAGCGGCCGCTGCGGCTGCGCACCCGATGGTCAAGCAGGCGCCTCCGGGCAAACCGGCAACAGCGAACATGGTCCGTCCGGGCAACCAGCCGGCGAACCAAACGAATGCGGCGAAACCGGGGCAGCCCGCCTCCACGCCGCCCAGCAACCAGCCGGCGAATCGTCCCGGAAATCAGCCGGCGCCGAATCAGCGTCCTGGTGCGGCCGCTCCCGCACAGTCGAATCGTCCGCCGTCAGCGCAGCCGAATCAGCTGGCACCGTCACAGCCGACCAATCGGCCGGAGACGAATCGCCCTCCTGCGGCACAGCCGAATCAGCCAACTCCGAGTAACCGTCCGGAGACGAATCGTCCGCCGACGGCACAGCCGAATCAGCCGGCACCGTCACAGCCGACCAATCGGCCGGAGACGAATCGCCCTCCTGCGGCACAGCCGAATCAGCCAGCTCCGAATAACCATCCCGAAACCGCTCGTCCTGCACCCAGTCAGCCCCAGCCGAGCCGGAACCAACCCGCTCCGCGGCCGCAAACCCCGCCGCCGACTGAGCGCCAGCAGCAGCGCACTCCTCCTCCTGCAGCGGCGAAGCCTGCGCCGGCGCCTTCAGCAGCGACTAAGCCTGCGCCGCCGCCTCAGCGCCAGCAACCGAAACCGCAGACCCCTGCGGAGAAAAAGCAGCAAGAGGAACATCAGAAGCCTCCAGGTGAGTAGAGGCTCAGCTTTCAAAAGATTGAATGTGAATAGTACCGGGCATCCCGAGTCTTCTCAGGATTCCTTTTTTGCAGTTCTGCTATGATCGCGGCAGGGCCGGGAAAACCGGTTGATTCTGCATTAAATCACTTTAGATCAGGGCTACTGGAAGCGCATTTCTTCTTTTGTTAACGATAACCGGCGACGAGAGAGCCATGAGAATCCTTCGTGCGATCGATGACTCCAAGTTCTCAGAGGTAGCTACGGAGACCGTGATCGCGCAAGCCAGGCCGAAAGAAACCGAAGTACACGTATTAAACGTTATCGATGTACTACCACAACTGATGCCCGAAATGGGAGGGTACTACCCCGGGATTGAACACGAGCGGGACGCGCAACGCAAGCCCGCGGAAGCGTTAGTTGCGAAAACCGCTGAACTGCTGCGCTCCAAGGGGCTGGCGGTGACCACAGCCGTCGAGTTGGGAAATCCTAAATCTAAGATCATCGACGCCGCCTCGAAGTGGCATGCTGACTTGATCGTACTGGGCTCGCACGGGCGAACAGGCCTCGAACGCTTTTTGATGGGAAGCGTTGCAGAAGCCGTCGGACGCCACGCCGGATGTTCCGTCGAGATCGTCCGAATTCCTTCGAAGCACTGAGGAGGCGAGCGCCCGCGAGTAATTCGGGAGGCGAGATGAGTACGCAAGCCGTGCTGAGCACATGGGAGCCAAGACCCGAGTGGGGAAAGTCATGCTCCCGATGAGCAGAAGACAATGACGACCGCGCCGAAGAAAATCGTTCCCAATTCCTCAAGCAGCAGAGAACAGGCTCCCGTACTCTGGTTCGAAGAGTTTGGAATTGCCGACGTCCCGATCGTGGGAGGCAAGAATGCCTCGCTCGGCGAGATGATTCGGCACCTGCTACCTAAAGGCATTCGCATCCCGAATGGATTTGCGACGACAGCGCAGGCATACCGGCGCTTTCTCGAATTCAATGGCCTGGACGTGAAACTGCGCACACTGTTCGCTGGCCTCTCCGTCGAGGATCTCAATCAGCTTCGCCAAGTGGGAAGCCAGGCTCGCGCTCTAATCCTGGAGGCTTCATTCCCCGAAGATTTGGACCGCGCTATTCGCGGTGCATACGCTCGTTTGTGCGAGCAATATGGTTCCAATACAGACGTCGCCATCCGTTCAAGCGCCACAGCAGAAGACCTACCCGATGCCAGCTTCGCCGGACAGCACGAAACGTATCTGAACGTGCATGGCGTAAGCGCTGTTCTGGACGCATGCAAGAAATGTTTTTCTTCGATCTTTACCGACCGCGCCTTTTATTATCGCCAGACCCACGGCTTCGATCATCTCCGCATCTCCCTTTCCATCGGCGTGCAGAAGATGGTGCGTTCGGATCTCGCGTGCTCCGGCGTAATGTTCTCTATCGACACCGAGACCGGCTTCACGAATACCGTGCTCATTAGCGCCTCCTATGGCCTCGGCGAAAACATAGTCCAGGGTGCGGTGAATCCGGATGAATTCATGGTGTTCAAACCGACCCTGAAACAGGGATTCCATCCAATCCTTTCGAAGACAGTGGGCACGAAGGAAACCAAACTCGTCTACGACGTCGGTGGCTCGAAATCCACGAAGAACGTTCCCGTCCCGCCCAGCGAGAGAAAGAAGCTGGCGCTAAGCGATGAGGAAATCCTTGAACTCGCGCGGTGGGCTTGCGTGATCGAGGATCACTATTCGAGCGTGAACGGTCGATACACGCCGATGGACATGGAATGGGCGAAGGATGGGATTACGGGACAGCTCTTCATCGTTCAAGCTCGCCCCGAAACCGTTCAATCACGAAAGAAAAAGCTGTCCCTTCGGACCTATCGGCTGAAAACGACCGGGAAGCGATTGGTCAGTGGACACAGTGTCGGCGAGGCGATCGGGTCGGGGAAGGCGCGCCTCATTCTCGACGCGCATGGCATGGGTGAGTTTCAGAGCGGCGAGATCTTGGTGACGGACAAGACCGACCCTGATTGGGAACCCATCATGAAGAAAGCTGGCGCAATTGTGACAAACCAGGGCGGGCGTACCTGTCACGCCGCGATTATCGCCCGCGAACTCGGCATCCCGGCCATCGTTGGAAGCGAGAATGCGACGAGCGTGCTCAAGACCAGCCAGGAAATTACTGTTTCGTGCGCCGAAGGAGAGGTCGGCTACGTGTACGAAGGGAGTCTTCCATTCGAGGTGTCCGAAGTGCCCCTGGATCAACTTCCCAGGCCACGCACAAAAATCCTCATGAACATCGGCAATCCCGAAGATGCGTTCAGCCTCTCGGCCATTCCCAATGACGGCGTTGGATTGGCGCGACTGGAATTCATCATCGCCAACCACATTCAGGCCCACCCGATGGCGCTGGTCCATTTCGAGGAATTGACCGATCCGAAGGTGAAGACGCAGTTGGCCGATCTCACTGCGTCCTACAAGGACAAAACTCAATACTTCGTGGACAAGCTGGCGCAGGGCACAGGTCTGATTGCTGCCGCCTTTTATCCCAAGCCGGTGATCGTGCGTCTTTCTGATTTCAAAACCAACGAGTACGCGCATTTGCTCGGCGGCCAGCAATTTGAACCTGTAGAAGACAATCCGATGATCGGCTGGCGGGGAGCATCACGCTACTACCACGATCGCTACCGGGAGGGATTCGCGCTCGAATGCCGCGCTATGAAGATGGTTCGCGAGGAAATGGGTCTGGTGAACGTAATCCTAATGATCCCCTTCTGCAGGACTATCGATGAGGGGCGCGCGGTCTTGGCCGAGATGGCCAAGCACGGCCTGGAACGCGGCAAGAATGGGCTGGAAGTGTATGTGATGTGCGAGATTCCGAGCAATGTTATCCTCGCTGATGAATTCTTCCAAATCTTCGACGGCTTCTCGATCGGCTCGAATGATCTGACTCAGCTCACACTCGGTCTGGATCGCGATTCGGCGCTGCTCGCTCCCCTTTTTGACGAGCGGAACGAGGCGGTCCGACGGATGATCCACCTTGCAATCGAAGCAGCGAAGAGGAATTCGAAGAAGATCGGTATCTGCGGGCAAGCGCCCAGTGACTACCCGGAGTTCGCACGGTTCTTGGTGGAACAAGGAATCGATTCTATTAGCCTCAATCCGGACTCAGTGTTAAAGACGCTCGTCGACGTAGCCGCGACAGAAAAAACATTAAAGTTGAGCGGGAAGCTTGCGTAACGGAATTATCCCGCGGATCGGTAGGGATGGGCTTGTCGACGGGGCTGTTGCGGGTTTTTGTTCGGATGTTTGTACAACTTTTTCGTCATCAGTCTTGGCAAAGCGTAAGCTGCCGGCAATGACGTCGTTATCTCAAGGAAGCCCGCTGGGTGATGGAGCGACTGCCGGAACCGGGAATCAACATCGACAATGTGACGCGTCGACTCGAAAATGAAGGAGTCGAGAAATTCAACAGGCCGATCGACAAGCTGATGGAGACTTTGACGCAAAGGTCACCACGACATTGAGGAGTTATGAAAGTAAGTCCGTACGCAGGAAAGCCGGCCACCGCATCGATCCTAGTGAACGTGTCCAGACTCGTCACGGCCTACTACACCGATACGCCTGACCCTTCCGTGCCAGGGCAAAGGGTTGCCTTCGGCACCTCAGGACATCGTGGTTCTTCATTCGAAAAAGCATTCAATGAGTGGCATATCCTCGCGATCAGTCAAGCGATTTGCCTGTACCGAAAGCAGCACCAGATTGATGGCCCACTGTTTCTTGGCATGGACACGCATGCGCTCTCGGTGCCCGCGCTGGCAAGCGCGCTGGAGGTGCTGGCGGCCAACGGAGTGGAAGTGATGATCGCCGACGGGGACGAATATACGCCCACCCCTGCCATTTCCCACGCGATTCTCACTTACAACCGTGGGCGCAAGACCGGACTCGCCGACGGCATTGTCATCACGCCGTCACACAATCCGCCCCATGACGGCGGCTTCAAATACAATCCCCCCAATGGCGGCCCGGCAGAGGGTATCGTCACGAATTGGATTCAGGCGAAAGCAAACGAATTCCTCGAAGCCGGGCTGCAAGGTGTGAATAGAATATCTTTCGAAAAAGCTCTTCGCGCCTCCACGACGCACCGGCACGACTACCTCAATACTTACATTGCCGATCTTGCGAGCGTGGTCGAGATGGACGCCATTCGCGACGTGAAGCTCCGCATAGGTGTCGATCCCCTCGGAGGCGCCGGGGTCCACTATTGGGGGCCGATTGCCGAGCGATACGGGTTGAATCTCACGGTTATCAACGAGGCCGTCGATCCGACCTTTCGTTTCATGACGGTGGACTGGGACGGCCAGATCCGCATGGACCCATCCTCACCCTATGCGATGCAGCGATTGATAGGAATGAAGGACCGCTTTGACCTTTCCTTCGCTTGCGACACCGACCATGACCGGCACGGTATTGTCACCAAGAGCGAAGGATTGCTGCCGCCCAACCATTACCTTTCCGTCGCCATCTTCTACCTCTTTCAACATCGGCCAAAGTGGCGCAAGGAAGCGGCGGTCGGCAAGACAGTGGTGAGCAGCCAGATGATTGATCGTGTCACCGCAAAACTTGGCCGGAAGCTCTATCAGGTGCCGGTAGGCTTCAAGTGGTTCGTTGACGGCTTGCTCGACGGTTCGCTTAACTTCGGTGGCGAAGAGAGCGCCGGGGCTTCCTTTGCTCGTTTGGATAGCACTGTTTGGACGACGGACAAAGATGGAATTGTACCGGCTTTGCTGGCGGCGGAGATCACGGCCCGGATGGGCCGCGATCCCGGCGAAATCTACGGCGAACTCACGCGCGAGTTTGGTGAGCCTGTGTATGACCGCGTTGAGGCACCAGCCACTCCGGATCAAAAGGAACTGTTGGCGAAACTTTCGCCCCAGCAGGTCAAGCTCACCGAGTTGGCAGGCGAAAAAATCCAGACTGTCCTCACTGTCGCGCCTGGCAACGGTGCTCCTATCGGCGGGTTGAAAGTAATAGCCGAAAACGGCTGGTTTGCGGCGCGTCCCTCAGGGACTGAGAATATCTATAAGATTTATGGAGAAAGCTTCCGGGGAGCGGATCATCTGCGCCGCATCTTGGAGGAAGCTCAGACGATTGTCAGCCATGCTCTAACGGTGGTGCCGGAGCAGTATAAAGGTCGCACCGCCGTCACTTGACCACCTGACGGCGAGCGAATCCGAACTTATGCGTCCGGAAATTCAGTCCAGAACAAATTTGGGGAAGAAACGGTGAGCAAAAAAACACGCGTCAGCCACCCCATATACAGCCTTCTTCCCACGGACGTCGAGGGGTTCGATTCGCTGGCGGAGCTTGCCCTGGACATGCGCTGGTCGTGGAACCATGCCACGGACGGAGTGTGGCGCGCGCTTGATCCCATCCTGTGGAACCTCACGCAAAATCCTTGGGTTGTCCTGCAGACGGTCTCGCGGGACCAACTCGAACATGTGCTGGCAGATCCGGCTTTCCGTAAGAACGTTGATGACCACCTGCGGGCAAAGCGTGAGGCGGCGGAGACGCCCGCATGGTTTCAGCAAAAGCATCCGCAAGCTCCTTTAACCTGCGTCGCGTATTTCTGCATGGAATTTATGTTGAGCGAAGCGCTCCCGATCTATTCGGGCGGGCTTGGCAATGTGGCCGGCGATCAACTCAAAGCCGCAAGCGATTTGGGCGTGCCGGTGGTCGGAGTGGGGCTGCTCTACCAACAAGGCTATTTTCGCCAGGTGATTGACAAGGACGGAGCGCAACAGGCTCTTTACCCGTACAACGACCCTGGACAGTTGCCAATCACGCCGTTGCGTCAGCCGAACGGCGAATGGTTGCGGTTGGAGATCGCCTTACCTGGTTTCTCGGTCTGGCTGCGCGCCTGGCAAGTCCAGGCCGGTCGAGTCAAGCTCTACCTTCTAGATAGCAATGATGCGGCGAACATTCCCATTCATCGAGGGATAACCAGCGAACTGTACGGGGGCGGGCCGGAGTTGCGCCTCGTGCAAGAACTGCTTCTTGGGATTGGTGGTTGGCGATTGCTCCGCGCACTGGGCATCAAGCCGGAAGTGTGTCACTTGAACGAAGGGCACGCAGCCTTTGCCGTGTTGGACCGTGCTCGAAGTTTCATGGAAGAAACCGGGCAGCCCTTCGAAGTCGCGCTGGCCGCCACGCGAGCGGGGAACCTCTTCACCACCCACACGCCAGTGGCCGCCGGCTTTGATCTTTTCACTCCGACTCTCATTGAGCAATACCTTGGAGGATATGCGGGGAAGAAACTCGGCATGACACTTCACGATTTGCTGGCCCTGGGCCGCCAGAATCCGAACGACTCGTCGGAAAGTTTCAACATGGCCTATCTGGCAATCCGGGGGAGCGGGGCGGTAAATGGTGTGAGTCGCTTGCATGGGAAAGTCAGCCGACACCTCTTTGAGTCTCTTTTCCCCCACTGGCCAGAGGACGAAGTGCCGGTCGGGCACGTGACCAACGGAGTGCATATGCCAACCTGGGACTCGGCGGCAGCCGACGATCTCTGGACGGAAGCTTGCGGAAAAGACCGCTGGCTGAGGCCGACAGAAAACCTGGAGCCGAACATTCACCGCCTCTCCGACACCACGCTCTGGCAATTTCGAACCGTTGCTAGCAAATCTCTTGTTGAATTCGCCCGCGAACGATTGTCTGGTCAACTGGCCGCCTCCGGCGCGTCGCCCGAGGCGATTGACGAGGCGAAACATCTTTTTGATCCCAACGTCTTAACACTGGGCTTTGCGCGGCGCTTCGCGACCTATAAGAGACCGAACCTGTTACTGCACGACCCGCAGCGGCTGCTTCGTCTATTGAACAATTCCCAGCGTCCGGTGCAACTCATGATCGCCGGAAAGGCGCATCCAGCGGACCAGGCGGGGCAGGCCCTAATCCAAGAATGGGTGCAGTTCATCCGGCGGCCCGAGACACGTCCGCATGTAATTTTCCTCAGTGACTACGACATGCAGTTGACCGAGCAACTCGTACAGGGCGTGGATGTCTGGATCAATACACCACGCCGGCCCTGGGAGGCTTGCGGGACAAGCGGCATGAAAGTGCTCGTCAACGGTGGCATCAATCTATCGGAGTTGGACGGCTGGTGGGCAGAAGCATACACGCCTGATGTGGGATGGGCATTAGGGGATGGTCAGGAGCACGGCGATGGTTCCGCTTGGGACGCGGCTGAGGCGGATGCCCTGTACGACCTGCTAGAGCGGAAAGTGATTCCGGAATTTTATAGTCGAGACGAGAGCGGCGTTCCTACCGCATGGGTCAAACGGATGCGGGAGAGCATGGCACGGTTGACACCGCTCTTCTCTGCCCACCGCGCGGTGCGCGAATACACCGAACAACGCTACCTCCCGGCTGCTACGGCGTACCGTGAGCGCGCGGCGAACAAAGGCGCAATCGGCAAGCAAGTAGTCGATTGGCGGCACAGTCTGGAGCAGAAATGGTCCGCGCTACACTTTGGCGAAGTGAAGATTGAGACTCGTGGCGAACAGCACGTATTTGAGGTTGAGGTCTCTATGAATGACCTCGATCCTCAGGCGGTGCGGGTAGAGCTTTACGCCGACGGCGTCACGGGCGGTGCCCCCGTGCGGCACGAGATGAAACGCATTCGCAGCGCATCGGGGACCTACGTTTACGGTGCAGCTGTGTCTCGGGGCCGTCCAGAAACGGATTATACGGCGCGAGTGATCCCGCACTACGACGGCGTCGCGGTGCCTCTGGAAGTCGGTCCGATTCTCTGGCAGCGGTGAATCAACCTCGAACCGGAAGAGGACGACAGAAGACAAAGTATGAAACCGTCAAAAACACTAAAGCGATTGAGAAAGCCAACGGCGCGGATGGTTTCCGTGGCAGGCCAAGCCCCGAAAAAGGTGGACGTAACAACAGATTTGACTGTGTCCGAACGCCCTCTGAATGATTTTCTCGCGGAGGTATCGGAACGGACTGATCTTTGAGTTGGTGTGCCATTGCCCCTGGGAGCCTATGCGGTTGAGGAAGGAGTGAACTTTGCGCTGTTCAGCCGATACGCTAGCCGCGTTCAGCTGGAGTTATTTGATCATCCCGAAGATGCCACGCCCGCCAGGGTGATCAATCTGGATCCTGCGCGCAACCATACCGGAGACGTATGGCACGTTTGGGTAGAGGGGATCGGTCCTGGTCAACTCTATGCCTACCGCGTGGACGGCCCGATCATGCTTGCTTGTACATCGACGCAAGACTCGCAACGGCTTTGCGAAAAACCTCGGCTCCCGTATCGGACAGACTGCCCATTGAGAGATATCGAGCTCCCAGGCCTTCGACTTCTGCATGCAAGGGGGACGCCCCGCTGTGCTCCTCCTCTAGCTGTTCCAGTTTTGAGACAACAGACTGCATTTCAAGATGGTGGATCTCACGTAGCCGGGGAAATAGCGATTTCCCCTCGTCAGCTGTGTGTTTCGGCGCAGCCTTCGCGAAGCAATGCAACGCGGACTCCAGCGCTCGGCGCGTTTCCTCCGTGGCAGGACGATCCACCACAGCCGCTACGATCTCGAGTACGCCGAGGAACATCTCTATGCGGCGGTGGCAGTCCGAGAGCAAACCGGTGGGGTCAGTAAAGTTGTAAGTCCTTCTGCCAATTTGAACAGGCATGGACTTAGTCTACAGACCGCATTGATAAGCGCTGTGACGAAAGTCACAGCGCTCAGAGGTAGGGTTTGCGATGATCGACTCGCTTGCGGTTTGCCTTTTCTTTTGGCGAGCCGCCGAGCCATGTATTCACGGCGAGTCGGTATAGAATGCACGCCGTTTTCGAACTCAAGAAGGAGATCTTGAATTCATCACGCCAAGAGAGAGGAGATGATCCGGAAAACATCGCCTCAAATGATGTAATCCCCGAGGGTAGCCCATCATCACTCTTGAGACGTTCGGTTCTTGTCGGTCGAGCACAGGGCGTCGGTTAGCATCAGGTTCGGATTGACAGAATCAAAACTCGACTTGACGCCTGCGGCGTCGCTCACTTGGCCGTGTGGCCCGCTGTTATGCTTATACCATTAGGTGTTTGCGATGGCAAAGTTGTGCCATTTCTCGGGCTGGTCGTCCATGGCAAAAATTGCGCTGACCGGACAGACCGGCACAGACGCGCGACAATCAATACACTCATCTGGATAGATGTACAATTCTGTCTCTGATTGGAAGTCTGCCTCGTCTTTGCGTGGGTGGATACAATCCACCGGGCAAACATCAACACAAGCCATGTCTTTGACGCCGATACAGGGTTCAGCAATAACGTATGCAATCTTTGCCCTGGGGATCGCCGAAGCAGACGTATCGTCGTTCCACGGAGCAGGAGGTCTAGATGAAGAGGGGGTTCTGGACTGGGTGGTGGAGTACGAGGCTGTTGTTCGTGAGTGTCTTTCTCCCGACGCTAATGCTCATGGCAAGTCCAAGGCCAGGATGGGCTCAGGTGTCCGCCGCAATCTCCGGAAGAGTAGAAGACGCATCGGGAGGGGTGGTGAGCGGCGCAACCGTCACCGTAAAGAGTCTGGAGACAGGAGTCACTCGCACCGTGACGACGGACTCGGCGGGTGACTTTAGAGTCTTAGCTCTCCCTCTCGGCCCGCAGGAGGTGAAAGCAGAAAAGTCCGGCTTCCGGGCGGTGATCAGGACGGGCATCAATTTAGAGGTGGGGCAGGAAGCGACGGTAAACCTGCGGCTCGAAGTAGGCGAAGTTGTTCAGCAGATAATTGTTTCGGAAGAAGCTCCGGTGGTCAATACGACCACTGCCTCCGTTTCCGGAATCGTCGGAGAGCGCGAAGTGAAGGATTTGCCGCTTAACGGCCGCAGCTTTGACAATCTGATTACCCTGAACCCGGGAGCGATCAACTACAGCGCGATGAAAAGCGCTCAAACGAGCACCAGCAATGGGAACACGTTTACGGTGGCAGGGCGGCGCACCGCCGAAAACCTCTTCTTGCTGAATGGCATTGAATACACGGGCTCGAGCCAACTCGCCATAACGCCCGGTGGTGTTAGCGGCGAGCTGCTTGGTATTGATGCCGTTCGGGAGTTCAACGTGCTCATGGACACCTACCCCGCCGAATATGGGAAGCGAGCCGGCGCGCAAGTCAATGTTGTGACCCAATCCGGGAGCAATGCGCTGCACGGAACTGTTTTTGAGTTTCTCCGAAACAGTGTGCTGGATGCGCGCAACTATTTTTCTCAGGGCTCGTCCCCTCCTCCCTTCAAGCAGAACCAATTCGGAGGTGCGTTGGGAGGACCTCTCAAGAAAGATCGGTTGTTCCTGTTCGGCAACTATGAAGGATTCAGGCAAGCACTGACAGTGAGTAACGTCAGCGTCGTCCCCGACCAGCAGGCGCGTCTCGGCAATTTGCCGAACGCCTCGGGCGTCGAAACCAAAGTCTCCAATCTGAATCCGTCGATGTTGCAGTACATGTCCTTTTGGCCCCAGCCGAACGGCGCGGAGTTGACCGTGAAGGGGCTGCCGAGCGGCACGGCGCTGTCGTTTAACAGTCCCAAGCAATACATCCGCGAAGACTTCGGTACCCTTCGAACAGACTACAATTTGAGCGATCGAGATTCTCTCTCGGGAGCGTATACGATCGATGACGGCAATAGTCTGGTGCCCTTGCCGGACCCCTTATTCGCTTCGTACACGATACTTCGAATGCAAGTGGCCAGCATCCAGGAAACGCACATCTTCTCGCCGAACTTTCTCAACACCTTCCGCGCAGGGTTCTCCCGCGCAGGATTTAATCTGAGTTCGTCTCCGTTGGCCAGCTTTCCGACAAACCTCGACTTCGTCACCGGTGCCGGCCCGGGCGGGATCGTCATTGGAGGCGGTGTTACGACCACGGGCATTGCGGCTCTCACTTCGGCAGGTCCCAGCAATGCCGCCGGGGTTTGGAATCGGCGAAACCTCTTTACCTATGCGGACGACTTGCAGTTGAGCAAGGGAATTCACGAGATGAGCTTCGGGGTCTGGTTCCAGCGGGTCCAGGACAATGAGGACAGTGCCTCGCGCCAACTGGGACAAGCGAGCTTCACCAGCCTGCAGACTTTTCTCCAAGGGACCGTGAGCACGTTCCAAGTCGTCCCCACTACCACGGAGCTTGGCTGGCGAAGCCTTTTCGGGGCATGGTACTTCGAAGATGCAATAAAAGTAAGGCCGAATCTGACCTTCCGCGTCGGCATCCGGCACGAATTCACCACCGGATGGAATGAGGCTTTTGGACGAGCAGCGAACTACCTCACCAACACCTCCGGCGTCCTTGTGACCAATCCGCAGATAGGCAATTCTGTTTTCACGCAGAACAATGCGAAGCTGCTGTTCAGCCCCCGGATCGGTTTGGCGTGGGATCCTTTTGGAAACGGAAAGACCGCGGTGCGGGCGGGATTCGGGACGTACTATTCGCTGATTGACGATCTCGCGTTTCTGCTGAACTCTCTTCCGCCCTACAATGGCTCGCTTTCGTTTTCCGGGCCATTGTCCTCGATCGTGCCGATCGCGCGAGGCGTTGCGCCACCGCCCACGTGCGGGCCGAATGTGCCAAAACCTTGCTCGACGTACGCTCCTCAGGGAGTGCAGGCCAATGCGAAAACACCCACGGTTGAGGAGTGGAATCTCGCTATAGAGCAACAGTTGAATCAGAGCACGGTTTTCCGCATCGCCTACGTGGGATCGCATGGCTACCATGGCCTGCTCAGCATCGATCCGAACGCCATCCCCTCGCAGATTTGTTCGAGCGCGGCGGGGTGCCAAGCCGGCGGCGTTGCAACCAATGGCACGCCCGCCACCGTAGCCAATCAAAGCCACGTTGCTCAGGGTACCGAATACATCCCGGTAGGAACGCGACCGAATCAGTACTTGGGAGCGGGGTTCTTTTGGTTTACCGAAGGCAACAGCAGTTACAACGCGCTGGAAACGGAAGTGTCGCATCGCCTGAGCCAGGGACTGGAATTCCGTGCCAACTACACATGGTCGAAGAACCTCGACATCAATTCGGGATTGACGGGCGCCCAAGCCAACAACCAGGCGCAAATGGTGTTGGATCGGAATCGTGTGTCCCGCGACTGGGGACCGTCCGCCTTGAACGTAACCAATCAGGCGAGCATCTCCGCCCGATACGAACTGCCATTCGGCCAGGGAAAGCGCTGGCTGAATGCGGCCAGCGGACTCGGAAGCAAACTGATCGGTGGCTGGCAGTTGAATGGGATCAGTACTTTCCTGAGCGGGTTTCCATTCACGCCTCTGATCGGCTCGAACCGGTCCGGAGATGGGGACACCAGAAATCCCGACCGGCTCTCCGTGAATCCGGACTTCTCGGGACCTGTCCTGCTTCGCGAACCCAGCCAATGGTTCAATCCGAATGCTTTTGTTCTGCCCGCTCCGGGCACCTTCGGCAATTTGGGCAGAGGAACGCTCACCGGGCCGGGCCTGGCCGATGTGGATTTGTCGCTCTTCAAGAACACGACGGTGTCGGAAAGGACCAGCCTGCAATTCCGGGCAGAATTTTTCAACGCGTTCAACCGAGTGAATTTCGGCCTGCCAAACACGACCGTATTTTCGAGCGGTGCGATCAGCGCGTCGGCGGGGTTGATCACGACGCTGGCTACCAATCCCAGGCAGATTCAGTTCGGGCTGAAGCTAATCTTCTAGCTTTAATGGTGAGTTCGCTACAAACTTACTTCGAATCTGGTGAGAAATCCAAGCCTCTCTCGTGTCCCCATCGCCATCGTTGTTTCTCCCGAATCCCAATGCATTCTACGGCAGATGCGGGCTCACGCAACTTACAGCAGCTGACTTCAACCTGTGCTGCGCAAACATTCCGTCTAGCTTCGAAGTCTGACCGATACGAGAGACAAACCATCCGCTTCTTCGACCAGAATGCCAGCGGCACTCCACTGACAATCAGGATGTCGCCGTGCATTCCTCGGCCGCTCTTCTTGGCTTCGGCCGCAAACGCAACCAGTTGATCGACGGTGCGCATGTCCTCCCCGACAACGGCAGAGATCAGCAGCAGCCCCCCGCCCACTGCATGACAGTGGCTGTCGATTAGCCCCGGCATCAGGAATTTGCCCTTGAGGTCGATGAACTTCGCGTCGCTCGCCACCGCCTTGGACACGTCGCCACGGTTACCAACGGCTACAATCTTGTCACCGCGGATCGCCACGGCCTCGGCATAAGGATGCTCGGGCTCGCCGGTGAAAACCTTGCCGTGGAAGAGCACAACCTCATCCGCAGCTTGGGCCGGCGATGCACCCTGAAGGCAAAAATAAAACAAGAACGCAAGCACCCACCTAGGCACTGATATTCTCCTCCGCGAGAAATTGAAGCACCTGGCTGCGGCGCGCATTTCTTAGTTCTCCCTTTCAGATGTTTCCCACCCAGTGCGTGATCCGTAAGGGAGAGCGATTGTCACTCCTTCGATCTGGCGAATCTTCCCGCCTTCGATCTTGAAGAATTCACCAGCCTCAACACTGGATGGTCTTCGTGCGACCGCCGGCATTGGGACCTTTCCTACGCCCGGCACCTCCGCCGACTCTACCTTCCCAGGATGATTGAACATGAGCATGCCCAACACGATTCCCATCCTCTCGTCGACCACTACGAAGCGCCGGGGTTCGATCGACCTGATGTAGGTCCAAATTCCCGTGTTCATGTTTTCTCGGATTCCCATCGAGTCTGGCCTAAACGATCCCATGTCGAACCACCCCTTTGCAGTGGGATTGTTGGTGTCCTGGTATCCGTCGAGGATGCGGTTGCATTTCGGATCAAAGGGCACCATGTCACCCGAGGAATGAAGAATGCCCTCGAAATACAGATTCACGGCCTTGAGCATTTCTTGGCGTGGCGTCCTCTGTGAAGCTTCGAGAGGTTGAAGCCAGACGGGGTTTGGGTGCCCGAGCTTTTCAAGGGCTTCAGCATCCTCCGCGTTTCGATGGACCAGCGTCTCCACCTCAGTGATCTTGTGGTTGACCACTTTCAATCGGAGCAAGAGGATCGCAGGCGTATCGTTCTCCCGGATCGTTGCTTCAAGCCCGGCCTGTCCCGCCTGAGGATCAGCGAAGTAAAGCTTATAGGTTCCCATCCCGCTCATGGTGCCCCAGAGGGCATCGCCGAGTTTGAGCGGAATCGTGTTCTCGGTGAATTTGACGTGATCTGCGACTGGTATCTGGCGGGGATCGTGCGCCGCGAGGGCCGTCAGGTACCGATCCACGAGGCCCGTGAGGCAAGGGTAATCGCACGATTTTTCGAGAGAGATGGGCTGCTCGCGTGCGGCACCAGCCGTCGCGGTGAAACGCACCGCGGAGGCACACAGAAGCAGTGCGGTCACGCTTATAGGGACTCCAAGTCTGTGTCGCATATTCACTCTCCTTTTCGTAACCTTTGGGTGGTGCAGGCATCGCACTTCGTCGTGCATTGCCCGGAGCGCGGAAAACCGGAATGACAAGGCAATGCACTACGGGAGCGACCTCTCGGAAGTCTTCTCCCATCCAGATGTTATGCCGTAGGGCAAGAACCCGCCCTCAGCAGCGACTTGCAGGATCAGTCCGTTCCTGATTTTGAACGCCTCAAGAATCTCCATGCTTGTCGGTTTCAAAAATTCAGGCGGATTGTTGACGCGACCAAACCCAGGTACGTCGAAATATCTGACCGTACCGGGATGATCAAACATGATGAGTGCAACCACCAAGCCACGTTCTTCATCGATGATGGGGAAGCGTCGATCGCGAATGTTCCGTATGTAACTCCAGATACCGGTGTTGAGTTGCTCTTCACAACCGAGTTTATACGGGCGAAAGGAAGACTTTGGATCCCATGTCAGCGTCGGGTCGGGATTCAGGACGGAGTAAGAGCCGTTCTCCGCTCTTCTGCAGTTCTTGTCGAACGGCGCAAGGCTGCCATTGCTGTGCACGATAGCTTCGAAGTAGGAGTTTGTGATCGAGGCCAGTTGCTCGCGCGAGCGCCGCTCGGATGGCGGAAGCATCTCATCCCAGAGTGCCAATGGCCCACCGCTGGCATCTAACGTGGAAGCGCTCTTTGACTCGCGAGGAACAATTGCCTCGATCTCCGTTATCCGGCGATTCACTATCTTCAACCGAACGGCCAATATCGCCGGGATATCGTTT
>Ga0209517_10005168_pt1 | contig 16736 bp, 9 predicted proteins | sample PeaSoiMetSII2010_FD_187695 | JGI IMG/M metagenome (GOLD analysis project Ga0209517, IMG submission 187695) | Peat soil microbial communities from Weissenstadt, Germany - SII-2010 (SPAdes) (version 2) | ecosystem: Environmental > Terrestrial > Soil > Wetlands > Peat | place: Germany: Weissenstadt...
TGCGCGGTACCCCAGTTCCTTCTCCAATATGTCTTTCGTCTTTGCTACCAGCAACTCCCGCACTTCGGGAGAGAGGTTGCCATGGGTTTCCTGGCGGTTTATATCCGGCAACCGGACGGCAATATCCACAATTCTAGGAGAATGGCCGGCTACCCCTGACTCCGCCTGGTGCTGATTCACGAGCAGGAGCGGCGCACTCGCGTCTAAACTCTGATGCAGCCGGCAAACCAATTTCAAGGGTGGGAAAAACTTGCCCAGTTCGGCGTGGACCGTGACCGGGGTCAAACTCGTCCAGCTGCTAAAAGCTTCTGCCCGCAGAAAACCAGCGGCTAGCCATGCTGTGTTGACCGCGGCCAACTGCATAAATTCTCTTCGTTTCATTTTGTTTCCCCGTCTCGATTCCACCGCTGTTCGCCGGCACCCGCGCTACAGTTTCTTCTAGAAGTCGTAGCGCACAGCGACTTGCATCTCGCGGGCGCCCCCGCGAGGTCCGGCTGTCGTGTACATCCGTCCAAACTGATTGGCGCTTACCGTCAAATTGAACGCTTCGGTCGGATTCTGCAGACCCGGATACACGGTAGAGAATTGACCCGGCGTACTGCCGAAGTTCACATCGTTGAAGACGTTAAAGGCCTCGACGCGGAACTGCAGCAGATGATGTTCGTTCCAAGGCATCTCGAAGGATTTGCTCAAACCCAGATCCGAGGCGAAGTATGCAGGCCCAGTCACCACGTTGCGGCTACCCGGGTAGCCTGGGCGCGTGTAGACGACGTCCTGATAGGCTTGGGTTGGATTGCTGAACAAGTTGGGATAACCATTCGGATCCTTTTTGGTCACCGAAGTGTGCAGATTCCCGATGATTGTTGCCGCTCCGGCCTGCCATTCGTTGGTGGCATAACCATAGCCATTGCCCGGCGTCAGCGGGAAACCAGAGCGCCAACGTAGGGTTCCGGTGAGCTGCCAGTTACCGATCACGGCGTTCGCAAACTTTCCGGCCTGCGCACCGAACCGCTTGCCCTGTCCGAACGGCGCCTCGAGAACCCAATCGGCATTGAAGTTATGCCGCAGGTCGAAGTCCGAGCGCGCCCGGGCAGCGTTGATGTTGAACGCATTGGGGATCTGGCCGTTTACCTGACCTTCAGTCAAAAATAGATCGGCATTCTCCGACGCCGAACCATTATCGATGGACTTCCCGAACACATAATTCGCGTCGACCGATAGCAGTCCGACTTTTTTCCGCACTGTGAGCTGCAGGCTGTTAAACACGGAACTCCCCTGCGCGGTCCAAGAAGGCAGGGTGATATACTGCGGCCCAAACAACACTCCACCGGCTCCGTTGGGGTCGACGCTGGAAGCCCAGGGACTCCCATACGATGCTGCATTGCTGTCCAAAGCAAGCAGCGCATCGCTCCAGTCTGGTGTCCACGTACTTATTTCTTCATAAAACGCCTGCGTCGGCGTCATGGAGGCAATGGCCGGATTGCCCTGCATTTTGGCGACGACCTGCGGCAGGTTGGGCATCAAGTTAGTGAAGAAGGCAACAGGCGTGATCGAAGCTACGGGTGTCGTGGGAGTAGCCGGGTTCGGCCCCATCTGATCCACCACTAGGTTGTAAGCTTGCCAGAGCGTCTGTCCCGACGTCTTATCCTTGAAATTCCCGTAGTATTGACCGTAATCCTTCTTCAACAGCAAACGCCGGCCCATGTTACCGACGTAGGCCACGCCCACGGTCACGCCCTTTCCAACAGCCCGTTCGACACCCACATGGAAATCATAAGCGTAGGGCGTGCGCAATCGATCGTCCACCGCAAAATTGACATTAAACAGATTGCTGGGCGGCACAAAGGGGAAGGTAACGCTGGTGGGCGAACCGGGGAACATCGTGGCAAAAGAGGGCAAACCCGTGCAGCCAGCCGAACCGGTACACGTGCCAGCGAATCGCGGCGCAGTGGCCATACTGAACTGATCGAGAGGCGTGATCAGACTGTTGGTAAGACCTGTGTCCCCGCCATTGGTGGCTTCATCGACGGCGATGGCACCGCCTACGCGCTGATAGAAAATGCCGAAGCCGGCTCGAACCGAGGCCTTCCCCGGCCCACCGAAAATTTTCTTACCGATTCCGGAATCAAAAGCGGGCGAATAAGCTATCCCAATGCGTGGCGCGAAATTGTTCCGCGTGGGCGAATACCACGACGCCTTGCCGTTGGCCTTCCCGCCTGGTGTGAATCCGATCAGCGGCGAGGCACTCGCCGAAATTCCGTTGTTCATATCAGAGACGCGCTGCGCGAACCACTGGTCCAAGGGCATCGTGGGAATCGTCTGCAAACCGTTCTGCTCCCAGGGCACGCCAAAGTAGCTGTAGCGCACACCCACGTTCAAGGTCATATTGGACCTTACCCGCCAACTGTCTTGCAGGTAGACCTCCCAGTCATCCTCGGCGTAATTCCGGGCCACAGGTTGGCCTTGCGGCGACGTAAGAACTCCCGTCTTCGGATTGGCATACTGGGTCGCACCGGCGTAGATGATGGAACCCAGCAATTGTAAATACGAGGTCTTGAATGAGTTTATGCTCGAAGGCGCATAGCTCACTCCCCCAAAGTAAGATTGCAGTGCATCCAACGAGTCTGAGCAATTGTTAATACAATAGCCAGAATCGTCCAAGTAATACGTCGGCGAGGATGTTTGGTTCGTGACAAAGTGATTCCTCGGCAACTGCACATCTACTCCGGCCTGTATCGTATGCGTTTTGTGCGCCCAAGTGATGTCGTCACGCAGCTCTTCTGTAGGGACACGGCGACCGCCTCCCCGTGTGAACCCCAGCGGATCCGAAAAGCCCTGAGCAGTCATGGCCGGGCTCGTGCTTCCGGTCTCCGCCACTCCCTGGCGGACGAAACCCCATTCGGCAGTGTTGACCAGCATCGGGCTGAACACGCCGGTGTAGTTAACGATTAAGCTCCGGCTGTTATTCTGCAACCGGCTGCTCGCGGGCAACGCTGGAAATTCCGCGGGCTGGATATCCGTATTGATGGCCGCCAGGTTGCCTCGCACAAACATCGAGTGCCGGCCATCGCTGGTCAGCTTGATGTCCATACGCGCCGTATAGATACCGTTGTTCGTGCGAACCGGTGCATCGAACAGGTATCCAGTGCTGTTCAATCCCGCATCGAAGCCCATCGCGGCAGAGTTCCCCTTCGGATAGAGCGTCTGCATCATCGTCAGCATGGCTGGATTGTCGCCACACCCCGCGGAGCCGATGGTCGTACAACCGGGATCCAGGGCGGCAATATCGGTAGGCGCCAGCATGCGGCACGTTCCGCCGCCCACCGGACACGGAATAACACCCGGAGCGCTCGCGTTGTAACCCGGAGCGCTGGGGTCCAACTGGTAATACAAGATCCCTTGCTTCAGCGTCTCTGAGGGCACCACACGCGCAAGAGGCTCCGCGCTATGATCGATTCTTCCCTCGTAATCCATGAAGAGGAAAAGGCGGTCCTTCTTCACCGGGCCGCCCAGCGAGGCTCCGAAGATGTTGCGGACGAGCTGCGCCTTACCTACTCCGTTCATGTTATTGAAGAACGAGTTGGCCGCCATAGCGGAATTGCGGTTGAACCAGCGGGCATTGCCGTGAATCTTGTTGGTACCCGACTTAGTCACCATCTCAACCTGGGCCCCTCCCGCACCCCCGCTGACTGCCGTGGCGTTGGTAGTAATGACGCGAAATTCCTGCAGTGAGTCCAGCGTCACCGGAACAGCACTGGTGAATGCCGACTGGTTCTGATAGTCGTTGGCCTCGATTCCGTCGAGGGAGATGTTGCTCTGATTGCCGCGCACGCCGTTGACCACGCCTTCGCGCGGATCCAACTGCTGCGTGGATCCCATGGCAAGCAAGTCCGAGTCGGAAGACCCCGTAACAACCACACCGGGTTCAAAGGTCAGCAGGTCCACCGGGTTACGCGCGGCAAACGGCAACTGCTTGATTTGGCTCTCTACAAAGGGCGTGCCCACGCTGGCGTCCTGCGTGTTGATCATCATCAACCCGGCTTCGACGTTTACCGTCTCACCGGCCCGCCCGACCTGCAGCGTCAAGTCCACGCGAGCTGGCGTGGCCACCAGCACGGCGATGTGCGCGCTCACCGCCTTTTTGAAACCCTTGGCCTCCGCAGCCAGTGTGTATTGGCCTGCGGGAATCTGGGCAAACACATAAGAACCTTCAACGCCAGTGACCGTGCTGCGTTTCGCGCCCGTTCCTTCATTGGTCAGGGTGATTTGCGCCCCCGGCAAGACCGCACCGCTCTGGTCCATGATCGTGCCCTCCAGGCCGGTGGAGGTCTGCGCCTGAGAAGTTGATACAGCCAACGAGCACAGCAGAATGACCTGGCAGAACAGCATCACGCGTCGGCCGAGCCAGCGTACCTTTTCACTCCTAAAAGCATGCCCTTGTATCTTCATAGCTTCCTCCACCAAATCAGAATGCCCCTTGAGATCCCCTTGTGGTGTGTCTACAACTGAAGACCGCTCTTGCAGAACCTCCTCCCCTCACTGCGCACAATCGCCACGAGAAAAATCGCCTGTGTCTCTTGGTGAACTAGGAATCTTTAATACTTTCCGGAGATTAAGTCAAGAAAATTGTTTGATTCTCGACACACTTGTGCTATATAACACACAGCCACTCCGTGCCCTGCTGCGGATTGCCTCCGGAGCCAAGTGACGCGCTACACTGCTCCGGCCCGCAAGCAGCCGACGGCCCCGGCTTTTACGCATTCGGGTGACGAACTGAACGCCACCTCATTAGCATCAAGCGCGTGTGACCGCGAAGCGGTCATCGCTGACAAGGCATCTAGTCCGTTCCGGAGAATTGCATGGCCAAAGAATCCGCTGACGTTTTTACTTTGGAGATCATTCAGGAAAGCCTGATTTCTGCCGCTGAGGAGATGTTCTTTGCCTTCGGGCGCACCAGCAAGAGCCCGGTCATCTATGAAGTGCTCGACTACGCCTGCGGAATCACCGACGAAACCGGACAACTAATCGCCCAGGCTGCCGGTGTGCCGGGCTTTCTGGGTACGCTCGACCTTGCCGTAAAGCAAACGCTGGTCAAGTACAAGGGCCGTATTCATCCGGGGGATGTCTTCATGACCAACGACCCGTATAGCAACGGTACACACCTCAACGACGTCACACTGCTTCGCCCGATCGTTTTTCGCGACACCGTGGTGGGCTTTGCCGTCAGCAAGGGCCATTGGACCGACGTTGGCGGCATGCACTTTGGAAGCTGGACCTCCGACTCGACTGAGATCTATCAGGAAGGACTGTTTCTTCCGACCATCAAACTATTCGACCGCGGTGAGGCCCTCAGCGACATCGTTGACCTGATCCGCCACAACGTGCGCATTCCGGAGATGACCCTCGGCGACATGTACGCACAAGAGGCCTCGCTGCGTGTCGCCGCGCGCCGCGTGGAAGAACTGTGCTCCAAATACGGCCTCTCGACGATACGCCTAGCCATCAAGAAAATCCTGGCTGCCGGAGAAGTTGTCACTGCCCGGGCGCTCATGCGACTTCCGCACGGAACATTCGAAGCCGAAGATTTTATTGATGACGACGGCATCCATAAACACCCGATTCCGGTGCGCGCCAAAGTCACAATTTCCGCGAAAGAATTCATCGTCGATCTTCGCGGATCCAGCCCGCAGACTTCCGGCCCAGTCAATTCGCCGTACCCGGCCACGCTGTGCATGGTCAAAGCCACCTTCAAGGCGCTCACTTCCCCGCATACCCCGGCGAACGACGGCAACTTCCGCGCGTTGCGCCTTCTGACCGATCGGGGGAGTATCTTCCATGCGCTCGCGCCCTCTCCCATTTCCACCTATTGGGAGACCGATTCCTACGCCTCCGATCTGGTCATGAAGGCCCTGGCTCCGCATATTCCCGGTCGCGTGCCTGCTGGTCATTTTCTCAGCGTCTGCGGGACCATCTTGGGCGGCCAGGACGAACGCACGAAGCAGTCCTACGCCATCGTGGAGCCGCAGCCCGGCGGCTGGGGCGCGTCGGGCAGTCGCGATGGCCAGAACGGCCAGTTTTGCTTCGGCGACGGCGAAACCTTGAACATGTCCAACGAAGTGATCGAAGCACGGTATCCGGTTCGCGTCGAGCAATATTCCTTAAACGTCGCTGCCGGAGTGGGCACCGGGAAGCGCCGGGGTGGTTACGGCGTGGTGAAAGATTACCGGGTGCTGACCGAGGAGGCCAGTTTCACCGCCTCGTTCGGGCGCTCGAAGTTCCCTCCCTGGGGATTGAACGGAGGAAATGAGGGCACCTGCAACCGCTTCTGGATCATGCGCCAGGGCGCCGCTCCAGAAGAGCACGGCAAGATCGCAGCCATTAAGCTGCGCAAGGGCGACATGGTGCGCATGGCCACAGGAGGCGGTGGGGGATACGGTCGCGCGATCGAGCGCGAACCCGAAGCGGTTCAGGCCGATGTAATCGATGAGCTTCTAACCGTGGATCAGGCCCGGGAGATCTACTCCGTGGTGCTCAACCCTCAGACACTTGAAATCGAAGCCGAAGCCACTCGGGCACTGCGCGAGCGGCGGACGATCGATCAGCAGGCCTAGTACCGTTCCAGAAGGCGTACGATATGGCCGCAAAGAAGCGCATCATCTGGCTTGACCCAGTCGGGCCCAATCCGCTGGTGCCCGAATTCGAGGCGCTGCTGAAGGAGATTGCCAGCCCGGATACCGAGGTGGTCGTGCGCACCCTGCCGCGCGGCCCCGAGCACATCGAGTATCATTACTACGAAGCGCTCATCCTCTCCGACCTGCTCACTGAAGTGCGCCGCGCCGAGAAAGAAGGCTTCGACGCCGCGGTGATCGGCTGCTTCTACGACGTCGGACTCCAGGAAGCCCGCGAAATCACCGGGAGAATGATCGTGGTCGCTCCGGCGGAGTCCTGCACGCATCTCGCCTGCCAGATGGGCGACCGCTTTTCCATCATCGTCGGCCGCCAAAAATGGATTCCCCAAATACGCAAGACCGTCGAAGGCTACGGTTTGGGCCAGCGCCTAGCCTCGTTCCGTCCTCTCAACATGGGCGTGCTCGATTTTCAGGTGGACCACAAGGAAACCATGCGCCGCATCGAGGAACAGTCCCGCCGGGCCATTGAGGAGGACGGCGCCGAGGTCATCATCCTGGGCTGCACCGCCGAATTCGGGTTCTTCAAGGACGCCCAGAAGAAGCTCGGCGTCCCTTTTCTCGACCCCGTTGCCGTACCCTTCAAGACGGCCGAATTCCAGGTGGAGTTGCGCGAGCGTTTCGGCTGGACCCACAGCAAAATCTGCGCCTATGAAGCCCCGCCACAGAAAGAAATGGACGGCTGGAAACTCGACGAGCAGTACGGCATCTGGAAGACACCAAAATCCTGATCGGGCCCCGGCGGCCAGGAGCTCATCTTCCGCCTTTTCCGCGTCGTAAGAATACAGCGAGGCGGGAAGCATTCACTTCCCGCCTCGCTGTATTTTGTTCGCTGTGTTGTTGCTTCGGTCCTACTTTCCGATTTGGATGACCATATTGCCGTAGCTGTCGATCTCCAGTTTGTCTCGCCGGTTCACGATCGTCGTAGAGGTCGCCTCTTCGATGATGGCTGGCCCGGTGAGCCGCGCTCCCAGAGACAAGCTGTCGCGCTCGAATATAGGCACCCGGGCCTTGGCATCGTCCAGGAACACCACGCGCGAGTCTTTCGGCTTGGGCCGCCCGCCTTGTTTCTCCTTGCTCAGTTTTTTGAAATTGGGCTTCGGCAGTTTGGCGCAGGCTACCAGGTGGCAGTTTACGATTTCCAGCGGGTCCGTCAGGGTGAATTCGTAGGCACGCTGGTGCAGTGCGTCGAAACGCTTCTGCAAAATGGCCATGCTCTTGCCGTTCAACGGCCCTGAACCCAGCGGCACTTTCACGGAATGCTCCTGGCCTTGGTAGCGCGTGTCCACGTAAAAATCGAGCCGCAGGTTCTTGCCGTGTCCTTCCCCGATAAATTGCTTACGCGCCTGCTGCTCCAGCTCCCCAAACGTCTTCTGCAAGCGTCTCAGGCAGTTGCGGTCCACCGGCATCAGCTGTGTGCGCAAAAAATCTCGCCGCAAATCCGCGAGCAACATGCCCCAGGCCGAAAAGACTCCTGGAAGAGGCGGAATCACCACCTTGCGAACACCCAGTTGCCGCGCCACGCTGGCGGCATGCAGCGGTCCGCCGCCGCCATAGGCGACCAGCGTGAAATCACGTGGATCATAGCCGCGCTTCACCGATACCAGCTTCAGCGCATTGATGATTTGCGAATTGGCCAGGCGCACCGTCCCCTGTGCCAGCTTGTGCATCGCCATGCCCAGTTTCTTGGCCATCACCTCGTATACTTCAAGGGCTCGCGCGACATCCAGCTTAATCTCCCCGCCCAAGAAATAGTCCGGGTTCAGGACGCCCGACAGCAGGAATGCATCGGTCAGCGTCGGCTGGGTTCCGCCGCGCCCATAGCTCGCGGGCCCCGGCACGGCGCCCGCACTTCGCGGCCCCACGCGCAGCGCTCCGCTTTCGTCCTGCCCGAAAATACTTCCTCCGCCCGCGCCGATTTCCACGATATCGAGTGAGGGTACCTTGAGCGGATAGCCGGCGAAATATGTGCTCTTCTCGATGAAGTAGTCGGTGTTGATGCGCATCTGGCCCTGGTCGATCAGCGTCGTCTTAGCCGTCGTTCCCCCCACGTCCAGCGTCAGCACATTCGGTTCCCCGATCAGATTCCCGATCGCCTGCGCCCCGATCACTCCGGCCACAGGCCCCGATTCGACCACATGGATTGGCGCCTGCCGGGCCTGCCCGAAGCTCATCACCCCGCCATTGGATGCCATGGAGTAGAGCTGGCTCTCCACCCCGCGCTCGCGCAACCCCTGCTCCAGATTGTCGAGATAGCGGGCCACCGCCGGCTGCACATAGGCATTCAACACCGAGGTGTTGGCCCGTTCGTATTCGCGGTATTCCTGCGTCAGCTCATGCGAGCAGCAGACGAAAACTTCCGGCCACTGCTTGCGGATCCACTCGGCGCACTCGCGCTCGTGCCGGCCATTGAGGTAGGCGTTGAAAAAGCAGATGCCGATCGCTTCGACCTTCTCTTCCCGGCAACGGCGCAGATGCCCCGCCAGTTCCTCCAGCCGCAGCGCTTCTACGGTCTCCCCCTGCGCCTCCATCCGTTCTTGCACCTCGAAGATCAGACGGCGCGGGATAAACGGCTTCGGTTTAGCATAATTGAAGTTGTAAATGTCCGGGCGGTTCGAACGCTGGATTTCCAGAACATCGCGAAACCCTCTGGTGATGAACAGCGCCGTCCGCACGCCCTTGCGTTCCGTCAGGGCATTGATCACGATTGTCGATCCGTTGGCGAAATATCTCTGCACCGCCGCCGGGTCGATCTTCGACTTCTCCAGCGCCGCGAGCACTCCCTGGGAGAACTCGTCCGGCGTGGTGGATTCCTTGGCGACGATCAGCTGCCTGGTTTTTTCATCATACCCAACCAGATCAGTAAAGGTCCCTCCAATGTCCGTCGCAACGCGTATGCTCATGGCTCTGATCATTCTTTCTTTTTCACCCGCTTTCACTGCATCACAAAGTCGCCTATATGCTTCTTTGCTGAGCCAAAACCTTCAAAACAGAATTCCCACTTCCACTCGGGCTCTCTCGAGAGACACCGGATCAATTTGCAACGTCGGAGTCTCGACATCCGGGCTGGATCTCACATTCGCCGGCAACTCCTCCCAAATCCGGTTACTGAAGTAAACCAACTGCCATTCCCGCCGCTCCAGCCACCCCGAAAGCGGCTCGATATCCTCCATAATCACCGCGCCGAAAACCACTTCGGCATTCGGAAACTGCCCTTGGATTTGTTTGATGAAGAGCTGGCCATATTCCACGTAGTCCCGCCGCTTAAAAACCAGCGCCACACGGCTGCCGGGCTTCAGTCCGCGGATGCGCTCCAACATCTTGGGATCCCAGTGCACGGATACGGTAACGACCTTGAGGCGATGTTTCTTCGCGACTTCGCAAGCCTCTTCATAGTGAAACGGAATGGTACACAGGTGCCGCGCTCCTTGCAGTTCTTTGCGGCTGGCTCGCCGCAGGCTATCAAAATCCATGCCTCGCACCGGCACTCTCCAGGCCTTCGCGACGTCCTCCGCGAATTGATCCGCCTGTACGTGATTGCACTCGCCAAAGAGGATTAGGGATTCGTTGTTCTTCGATTGCCGCAACCAATGCTGGAGGTAGACGGCAAAGCTCTGTGGATGCACGCCCAATTTCAGAACTTGCGGCAGAATTTTTTCCGCCAGTTTGCAGATCTTTTCCTCGGAGTGCTTGCTCTCCCGGCTGTCGCGCACCTCGCGGTGGACGATGACACGCCGGCTCCGGCTGATGTCCAAAATGCCAGCATCCGAAAGCTGCTCATAAGCCCGCCGCACAATGGCGGCGCCGACATTCAATTCGGCGGCCAGTTCGCGAATCGAAGGCAGCGTGTCGCCCGGCCGCAGTTCCCCGAAGGCCAGCGCGATGCGCACACCCTCCTTAATCTGTTCGTGCAGAGGATACTTGCTGGTGGGGTCGATGAGAAATTTTGGCAAGTATTTGGCCTCACATCTGTTACAAAATTAGCACAAGTGTGCGTCAGAACGCATTCTTAGCATGGGAAATCTCTTCCTGTCAACTTCATTCGCGTTCTCTTGGAAGCAGATCATCGGCCAGATCTAAAGGGTCTAGTCAGCAAAAATGCTCCCCTTTTGCGACGGAGCCTCTTTCCATCAACCCCGCGTGGCTCGCCTTTTAGTGCGGCAGCGGTTGCGGCATGTTCGCAAGCGCATAAGCGAGCACCGCCATCACGGCGGCATTCTCTGCTAACTCGGAGGGATGAACCTTGTCCAGCGTATCTGCCGCTGTATGGTGATAGTTATAGTAGGTTCGCCCGTCCTGAATTATCCCAAAGACCGGCACGCCGGCGTTTCCCATTGGTTCGATATCCGCACCGGCATCTCCCCCATCCTCCAGCAGATTGGCGCCAATCGCTTCCAGCACCGTGGCAACAGTCTTGAACAGATCGACCGTGGCCGGCTTAAGTGAACCATTGAAACCGACCGGATGGTCAGCACCCCCGTCGCTTTCAATCGCCCCCACATGATTCACTAGCTCGGATTTGTGCTCCTCAGCATAGGTCTTAGCTCCACGCTGGCCATTTTCCTCGTCCATCCAGGCGATGATGCGCAGCGTGCGTTTCGGACGCAACCCGAGTTGCTGGAACAGATTTGCTGTTTGCATCGCCATAGCCACGCCCACGCCGTCGTCAATTGCGCCGGTACCCAGATCCCAGGAATCCAGATGCCCGGAAACGATGACCACCTGTTCGGGGTGCTCACTGCCTTTCAGGTCAGCGATTACGTTGTAGCTCACTGCGTCGGGCATGGTCTGCGGCGTGAGGACAAGATGCATCACTACGCGTCCCTGCCGCGTTAAGTCCGTGAGCAGATCCGCGTCTTCAGCCGTCACGGCTGCGGCTGGAATCCCCGCAGCCATGGCCGCCCCGGTATGAGGGAGACGGTAATCCGCGCCGCCCACCGAGCGGACCAGCGCCGCTACCGCTCCCAATGCTTTCGCAGCCTGAGCCCCCCGCACGCGATACACGACGGCTCCCTCGTACGCTGCATCCGCCTTGCCTTGCGCCGCCATGCGTTTGTCGAACTGTTTATTGAAGAGCACGATCCGCCCGCCTATCTTTTCGCGCCCCAGGGCGGCAAGTTCGTCGAAGCTAGTGACCACCACCACCTCTGCGGTAAGGCCCTCGGACGGAGTTGCCGCACTGTTCCCCAAGGCAGTCACCACGATCTTTTGTGTCGTCCCGCGCGCCTCACCGGGAAAAATCGTCAGTTCGCCATGCTCTTCTCCGCGCACCCAGTGTGGCACCATGAACTTCTCGAGCTTCACCTCCAGCCCAAGACGCTGCATCTCGCCCGCAACGTAGTTCACTGCCTGCTCCGCCTGTGGTGAACCAGAAAGGCGTGGTCCGATGTTCTCTGTCAATTGGGCCACTTGTCGCCAGGCATAATCGCTGCCAAGCGCGGCGTCCCGCACTTTTTCCATGTTGGTCACAAGTTCCAGCGGCCAGGCGGGCGGCGCTTGCGGTTGTTGCCCGCCAGCCCGCTCGAATGGCGAGATCATTGCCGCCGCAACAAGCCCGCAGCAAATAAGATTCTTGCTACGTTTCCCCATAAGTTTACGCAAGGGTTTCCTCCGCATTCTGGAACAGCCAAATCAAGCTTCGCTGATTGTAGATTGCTGGCTGGTTGATGTTGCCTTGACAAGCCCTTTCATCCAACTAGAATGTGATTGTTGTCACTACTGTGCGTACATTAGCACAGGTGAGCGTATTCCTGGGCACCTTGGTTGCTCCAAAGACCGAAGGCAGCATCCGAACGCGAACCCGGCTGGATGTCGGAGCTGCCCGAACAGGTGTACGAGCTGGCGTAGCGGACAAACTGACTATTTCACTCCCCAAAAACCCAAAAAGTGATATTCCCGTACAGCGATTTCTGGCCAAGAAGCAGTACCTTGCGGACTATCCCTTGACGCCAACTTCCAGCACCATAGATTCGTATGCGGGCGGTGTCGGCCTGCGCGAATGTTCGCGGCATTGGGTCGAGACTCCGAGCATCGAAACCAGAGCAGAGATTGTAAAGGGCTGCTATTCGGAGAGGAGTTTTGCTTCGGGTGAAAGCCTCAAAACAACAGAGACACTTAGGTTAGCAATGGGGAAAATCCCTTGTTTGAGCTCACCGGAAGTATACTAACCAGCTTGAATGTCCCAAATACGGAAAAATGGCGATTTTTGGGATTGGAAACAATGCGATGCACCATAACCCCCCTACTTTACGTTCGCAACAGGCCATTTCACGCTCTTTTCGACACGAAATCTTCCCGGCATGTGAAATGGGTCCGCCGCTCAAAGTTTTGTCGCTGTTCAGACCCTGGCGATGGAGGGATGATCGGGTTTGCTCGCTGAGCGCGTCTGGGAAGCGAGGTTTGGCTTGAGGCATTAGTGGCCGCATGCCGGTCAGCCGCAGAGCGTTCGGCGGATAAAGGACGGAGGTAATGATGAGCCGATTCCCGCAGCCGCAGGGTGTGAAGGGCAGCCTTCGCTGGATCCAGCACCTCGTGAATCAACATCCCGACGTGTTGAATAAGTCCATCGGTATCGGTCCGGTGGAGTGGCGTTCTCCTCATGCGGACGATGAGTTCGCCGAATACCGCGACCATGCCTTCCTGGACCGGCTTGGGGTCAGCCTTCCGAAGCGGCGGCTCGACGACTTCTGGCCCTCCAGAGGACCACAATGGGATGCGCTCGGCCGAGCATCGACCGGAGAGATCGTCCTTGTCGAGGCCAAGGCCCACGTGCCGGAGTTGTTATCACCACCGACTAAAGCCACAGACAAGAGTGCGGCGATCATCCGGCGCTCTCTATCCGAGGCGGCGAATGGTCTGCATGCATCGCCAGGTACGGACTGGTCCCAGCGCTTCTGATCGAGCTTGAGCAGGCGGCCGGCGACGGTGATGGGGCCATAGGCCCCGTACACTTCAGTTGGCCGCCGCGGCATTGACGCCGCCCAAGTGTCGGCAGCGCGGCCGAGCTTGCCGAGTACCTCATAGCCCAGAACGAGCGCTATCAGCAAGTCGCGCCCCGCGACGCGCTGCACCTCACCAACAGCGAGTGCCGTTGGTAGGGTAATAACGCCTGCATGGATACCCGGGACATAAAGCTCATCATCGCGACCCAGATCACCGCGCATGAGACTGCAGTTGGCGTCATCGCAGAATCATTCCGTCTGTTGCCCTCCGACGACCCGACACACTGATCTGGCGCGCGATGGAGCGAAGCTGTTGGCCCTGGTCGGTGAAAACGCCTTCAAATGCTCGACCGAACAAGAAGACAATCTCCTCCTTGGCCTTGCGGATAACTTCGGGCGGTAGATCTTCGAATTTCGCGCCAACGATGAAATCGGCGATCTGCTCGCTCAGGGTGTCCATCGGTTTCTTGGCACGGCTAAAGGTGCACCTGACAGATCTTTTTTACAATCCGTCCGTCGGCGCGACCAACGCCATCAATTTGGATACGTCATCGACGTTTTCGAGGTCGCCAATCAGATGTTCCAGCTGCTGGAGTTGTGTTAAGGGGAGTAGTCGCTTGCCGTCTGCCTGCAGCCAGGCCCCCCACATGCTCGGTGGAAATGGGAAAGTAAAGTTTCCGGAAATGTCGGAGTGTTCGGAGTCGGTCACCAACTTGCGCCCATCCGTCGTGTAGACCGCGAGGCGGCTATAACGCACAGATCCGTGGCCCTCCTCGAAAATGACATGGATTTTCTCCATCACGCCAGCGACGATGGCATCGTTCAAGTTTGGGCCGTCTCTGAATCGCTCTGGAGAGACCTCCCCGTCGACCAGTACCAGGGCGAGTGCGTACGGCAGCGACGAATACGCTTCGGTCCAATTCTGGAACGGCCCGCGGAGCGTCAATTCCTTCCGGCGCTCCTCGGAATCCTCGGGCCGCGAGGCAAACGCGTCAATTTTCACGACTTGGCTGACGGTCAACTTGTTCTGCTTTACTAGCTTCAGGAATAGCTCCGTCGCGACTGTGTTTTGCCCAGTGCCGGGATAACGCTTCTGAGCAGCGTTGCGAATCTCCCAATCGGAGCCCAGGCTGGCAATCAATTCCGGGAGCGTCGCCGGCACGGCGCCGAAAAACGAACGATATACACCAGTCTCGCCTTCGATCGTGTATCTGCCGTAGGGCGCGCCACCGGCTTCCGCGAGCTGCGCGGCGAAAGTTGCGTTGCGGCTCATGAGGCCGTAGAAGTATTCCATTGGGCCCGCAGGGACGCCCATCCCTAGATTTGCCGCGTAGCCGAGCGCGTTGGCCATGTGTTGCTGGTCGAGCTTGAGTAGCCGCGCGGCAACGGTAATCGGACCGTAGGGCCCATAGATCATGGTGGGCCGGCGCGGCAGCGGCGCTGCCCATGAGTCAGCGGCGCGGCCGAGTTTACCGAGTACCTCATAGCCGAGGACGATCGCCAGTAGCATCTCTCGCCCGGCGATGCGTTTCGCCTCGCCGATCGCGAGCGCTGTCGGTAAGGTCATCAGGCCCGCGTGAATGCCTGCGGGCCAAACAACGTCGTCTTGCCACGTCGCACGCATCAGCGTGCAGTTGGCAAATGCAGCGTCCAAGGGAAATAGTCGAACACGCTCGCCGATGACCGTCGTCCCGCCGCTGGGCTGTCCCATCTGCCGCAGGACATCGCGCATTTTGGCGGCTTCGGCACTGAATGTGCCAGAAAACGCAATTCCAAAATGGTAGACGATCTGCTCTTTTGCCTTCTTAATCACATCCGCCGGGAGGTCGCTGAACTTCGCACTCACAATGAAGTCGGCGATCTCCTCGCTGAAGGTCTTCGTCGACCCCGCGGCCCCGGCCTGCGCACCGAGCGCACTGAATGCCGATGCGGGGTGGAAGATTGAAGCCCACGTCCTCCCGCCGTCGCGCGCATTGATCGCGACGGCACCCAAGTTGACACCCAATAGTTTAAGTAGGGTACGCCGACGCACGGTAGTTAGCCCCCTTCCTCAGCAATTGCTTCGTAAGCATCCATTGGACTTTGCTCGGCAGTCCTTCGTCTTGCTCCGCCAATTACGCCGGGACGTCCGCCGGCACGACACACGCCATCAGTTTCGACACGTCATCCAGGTTCTCGAGGTCGCTGACCAGGTGTTCCAGCTGCTTGAGTTGCTTCAAAGGAAGCAGTCGGCTTCCGCGCTCCTGAAGCCAGTCGCCCCAAACGGTCGGCGGAAACTGGTACGCAAAAGTCTCCGCTTCCCGAACGAGCTTTGAGCCGTCGATCATGTAAACCTCGATCCGACAGTAGTTCTCTCCGTGACCGTCTTCAAACGTAAGGTGGATTATTTGCATGACGCTCGCAACAGCGGGGTCGTTGACGTCCGCATCGGCGGCGTATCGATCGAGGGCCATCCGGCCGTCCAGAAGGACCACCGCCAGTGCGTACGGCAGTGACGACCCCGCCAGGCTGGACGCCGTGAACGGTCCTTGTGACAAGACTTCATTATTGCGTGCCTCGGCTTCGTGCCAATCGAGCATGAAGACGTTGACTCTGCTCACCCCGTGCGCCTTCAGCTTTCGTGTCTTGACCAAGTCCAGAAGTAGCTCGATCGCGACAGTGTTTTGCCACGTGCCGGGCAAACGCTTCTGCTCCACCGTAAGAACTTCCCAATCTGAACCGAGCTTGCGAATCAGTCCAGGCAGACTGGCAGGTACCGTTCCGACGAACGATCTGTACAAGCCGGTGCTACCCTCGATTGTGCTCTCGCTGTTAGCCGCGTCGCCCGCTGCGGCCAACTGCGCGGCCAATACGCCATTGCGATTGATCAAGCTGTAGTAGTGATCCATCATCCCGCCCTCGGCGACGCCTATGCCCATATTCGCTGCGTAACCGAGTGCATTCGTCATGTGTTGACGATCGAGCTTGAGCAGGCGGCCGGCGACGGTGATGGGGCCATAGGCCCTGTACACTTCAGTTGGCCGCCGCGGCATTGACGCCGCCCAAGTGTCGGCAGCGCGGCCGAGCTTGCCGAGTACCTCATAGCCCAGAACGAGCGCTATCAGCAAGT
>Ga0209517_10005169_pt1 | contig 16731 bp, 30 predicted proteins | sample PeaSoiMetSII2010_FD_187695 | JGI IMG/M metagenome (GOLD analysis project Ga0209517, IMG submission 187695) | Peat soil microbial communities from Weissenstadt, Germany - SII-2010 (SPAdes) (version 2) | ecosystem: Environmental > Terrestrial > Soil > Wetlands > Peat | place: Germany...
GGCTGAAGCGCCGGAACACGCTGTTCCAATCGCCAAACGCTTCCGGAAGATCGCGCCAAGGAGAGCCTGTACGCACGATCCAAAGCACGCCCTCCACGAACATCCGGTTGTCGCGCCCGGTGGATCAGGGGCGCTATCCGCTCCCAAGCCACATCGCTCAAAACCAAACGATCCATCACACCCAAGGCCGCCTCCCAAAAGCAGCCTTGAATCTGATTTGCTGATAAAAGGGAATCCTTAGAGTCCACAGGACCTAGGCCACTCTGCTGCTCGGGGGTCTTGGTTGGCACGAACCGCATGGTGGCCCTGGTGACCGCCTCGCAAATGGCCTCCGCATCAGCCGCGTCATTCTTCTGCCGCTTGACGTAAGGCTTCACATAGGCCGGCGGTATCAACCGCACCTTGTGGCCCAGCGCCTGCAGCTCGCGCGACCAATGGTGCGCCGAGGCGCAGGCCTCAATGCCGACCAAGCACGGCGGTAACTTCTGAAAGAACGCCAGGACCGAGCGTCGTTTCAACTGGCGGCGGATGACTACCTGTCCGGCGCCATCAACCCCAAGAACTTGGAAGACCGACTTGGCGATGTCTAAACCGATTGTCGTTATCGTCTGCATGGCTCGCTCCTCTGAATCGTGGGAGCCTCAACAGCGCCCACATCCATGGCACCGATGTGCCGGTGGAGGAGCCGTCCACAGCATCAACAGCGGAAGTCACCTCTCTACTCAATCACGTCGTCGGCGAGGGCCAGGAGCGTCGGCGGTACATCAAGGCCGAACGCCTTGGCGGTCTTGAGATTGATGACCAGTTCGAACTTGGTCGGCTGAAGTACCGGAAGGTCGCCGGCCTCATCCTAGCGAAATTGTTGGCGCAGTCACCGAAGGCGAAAAGCTGTTATGCCTTCATCGACCTGTGACAGCTTTCCAAAGGAGCTACGGCCTCTCCCACTGTCTTCGTGGACACCGAGAACCACGTGATTTAGATCACGCTCAGCAAATCCAGTGAATTTGGGCATGAACCCCGAGCCGAGTTCCCGCATCGAACCGCTTGAACGGCAATGAAGCCGCTCAACGCAACTTAACTTTATCAGAGCGGCGATCATGCCGCTCTCTCAACAGGAGATGACGATGTTCAAAAAGGAAGACGAAAATACTGCTCCCGAGGTTCTGACCGACGAGCAGCTCGAACTTGTTTCCGGCGGTGATATCATCGATGGAAATATCCCGATTTGTCCGCCGTGGTTCCCGGGCCGCCCGGGCGGCCACCCTGGACCGACCTTCCCCGTCGCCCCCACTCTGAACAAGTAGGAGTTACGCAAATGACCAATATCAGCATAGAAAGTAATCGCGAGTTGACCGACGCGGAACTTGAGTCGGTTGTGGCGGGTACCCCGACGGTGAAGTCCGTCATTGCAGGCGCAGAGAACGGCGCCAAACAGGGTTCAGCTTTTGGGCAATCCCACTTCGGCGACGTCGGAGGCGTCGTTGGCGGGGCAGTGGGTGCCGTTGTCGGAGCCATCGCTGCATTGTTCGAATAATCGCAACATCCATCCTGGTGTTGTCAATCAAGGGGCTATGCTCTTTGCATAGCCTCTTCCCTGTGGAAAGTGCGTGACAGGATCCCTGTCGGCACAAAATATATTTGGTGGACGCCGACTTCCGAAACGGGGTCAAACTCGGAATGTCCGTTCGACCCTCAGGAGCAGACATCATCCGGTGACACGCTCAAGTCCGCTTCGTGCCAAAACCGGAAGTGAGGCAAGCTTATTCGATCACCTCGTCGCCACGGGCGAGCACCTTAGCCGCGATGGTTCCTTTCATTTTGAATTCGAGTGTGTTTGCCACACGATGCCGGACGGTTGGAACAACGCCCGGCACCTGTTTAGCACTTCGCTCGCGCCGGTTTCACGGCTTGGGGCAATGATCCGCTGACGAAGCGGGAGTAATGCCAAGTGCCTTTTTCATGAAGACCTCCCTGAAATCCAGTAAGCACTCGACAGTGAGGGATATCGCATAGCGCTTTCCTCCTCCCACTATCGCGGGTTGAAGGTCAGACGTCTTTTCCGATTCCTGTGTGAACGGCATCGCCGGATGGGTAGTGTCGCCCTTCGTTTTGTCGGGCCAAATCGCTTTTCCGCCGAGTTGATGATCGTTATTGCTGAACTGGTGGCAGCCCGCACAAGTCTGCGTGCGCAGCCGGTTCACCACGTTCAAGGTCGAAAGCGGGGAATGGAGCGAGGACAGAGATGCGCCGATATTGGACTGAATAACGGGATTTTCCTTTCCACCGGGCACCGAAATGTAGGCGGTCACGATATCGCCGAGGTCCGCGTGCGACTCGTCGCTTTCGAACGAATTGACGCCCTGGCCGCTCGTTCCGAAGCCAATCGAATTGACGTCGTCGACGCCGGTTCCGGGACCGGCTGCACCGAGAATGTTCTTCATTTGCGCTCGGATATCCTGGTTCAAACTTGCTATGCGCACGTCGTTTGAACCAGCTGCAAAAAGGCTGTTACCTGGATTGGTTTTGACCGAGTCCGGGATGATGGTGAGTGTTCCGTTGTTGAGAAAGGTCTTAAACTCTCGCAGCGTCCAATCGAAGGGAGGCGTCGGCAGCCTTACATCGTTGTCGTTCAGCATGAATTGGTTCGAGCGAACCTGGCCCGTGCCAAACGTGTAGTGGGCCACGTCGACGATGGGACCGACGTTGCTTGCCGGCAGACCGTTCAAATAAAAGTCGTGAAGTCTTCTGCCGCGTTCGATCGCGCTGATTGAAGTGTCCGACAGGCCGTGCCAGAACTCCAGGATCGGGCGACAGCCGTTCAATCCATCGGTAGGTTTCGGATTCGGTACTCTTGCCTCAAAGATAATGAGATTGCGATTGAGCGGATCCAGCCTGCCGGAATTCCTTGCGAAAACGATGCGATATTCCCCACAATCATTAGGCGGGCTCACAAGGTCGAAGCGATTGCTGAAAGCGATCGCACTATAGGAATTCGGATTGGTTTCGACCTCATTGGTAAAGGGGTCGCTGTTGGCCTCAGCCTCCTCGAGCCGGGGGCAACGATAGGGGAAGGAGTTCAGCGTTGATAGGGACGTAAATGTCGATATCCCGGAGGCCGGACTGGGTACGGTGTCGTCGTCGCAATGAGGTCCCAGACCAAGGCCAGGTCGCTGGCCGGCGGTGTCCCACCATTGGTGAAACAGAATCTCCTTTGTCAGTAATGGATCACCACTCTGACTGACGAGCTTGTCGATTACCTCAGAAAATTTGATCTGATTGACGGTATCGACGTCTGAAACGAAGATGGACAAGTATCTATTCAGCGCCAAATTGGGCTGGTTCGTTCCGATAGCGCGTAACTCGTTGAGCCTTACGACGCCGCGTTCCGGGTGGTGATGCGGCGCATTGGCGCGCAAAGACTCGATCTTGAAAGTTGCGCTAGAGCCCCCTGGGCTCAAATTTTGCGCAAGAGTCGGCGTGACCCATCCGCCGCAGATGCACAAGAGCATTCCAATGACGGGGCCGGCTTTGACTCGATTGGACTGCCTGAGGTTGTTCGACCGGATTGGAATAATATCGATGCCAGTGAGCTGCATTTTAGTCCTCCAACATAGGAAAGGACCGCGCTGGAAAGGCAACGATATAATAAGAGGCATAGCCTCATTGTGAAATGGATGACAGCGCTCAAGATTTATTTGGTACCAGTCGCTTCCATGACTTGGAGGTAAGAAAGGCCAGACTTTCTGGAGCACTGCATTGAGGCAGTAGCCCTTACGCTAGCAACTCGAAGCATGCCCGGAGGTCCGCAAAGGTCATTTGCGACCAAATTGGGCCGTTGGACGGAACCACGTCAGCCCGCTTAGTGGCTTTGGGCAAATGCACTTCGACTGAAAGAATCGGCTTCTTGATTGTCTGGTGTTTGGTCATTCCATTGCTCTGTGAACTGGCGCAGCGTCATCGACTTTTTCGCAGCCGGGCGGGAGTCGAGCGCTACTCGCCACGATTCGATATCGCGTAACCTACACTGAATTTGGCGCAAGCAGTGGGACGCTCTGCAAGCGGCCTTCGGCTATCTACAAAAAATCGTTAGCGGACCTGCCACGAACAGGCCAACTCAGAAGGACTCAAATCGTTCCACGGCTCGCCGCTGGCCTATTGATGAGATTCGCTCGTTCTCGAAATAGTATGCTTGGCATACGATTCAGCCAGACGAACTTCCTGCCGAAGGCGAAGCAATTCGGCGTATCTATTGGCAAGACATTGTTCGGAACCCTTGCGGATCACCATCTTCGGCTTTGGTATCGGACGATCTTCAGTCATGATTCTGGCTCTATTTTCCAGTTTGTTTTCGGTTGTCGTAATGAGCTGCTTTCGGGTTCATTACGTTCGAAAACAAACATAGTGATCGCGAATCTTTAGCCGGTTTGCGAAATGCCCCAACGAAGCCAGCCGCTACCCAGTCGAAGTCGAACTTTACTTCGGCAATGATGAATAGTGGCAGCAGGTTCGCTTCATATTCGGTTCATTTTCACTCAAAGTATGGGCGGGGTCGCCGGGGGTGGGAAAAACGACGACCCCTATCGCGTGATTTTGAAAATGAAGCCGGTGACTTGGGGGTCGTCGGCAAATCACGCGATGATTTACGATAGCCCGCTGTCGCGATGACACAATGAGACTCGCGCCTTAACCTAACCGGTCAAGGTTACCGCAGCAGCTTGTGAAGAATTGGGTAGCAAGTGAATTAGAAGCATGCGTCGTTTGACGGCTTGACCGACCATCGCCCATGATAGCTATTTCGCAATCGTCAACTCTAACCGTTTGTCGTTATCGTCCACGTCGCAAATGAACCTGGCACCCTCACGTTCGAGATTTGCGAAAACACCCTGACAGCCGGTGCGAATGGGTCGGCCCTTCGGCGACCGGCAACTTGGGAACACTACCGGGCGATTAGCGCCTATCCCGCAAAGTAAACCTCGCTGCCGCGACGGCGGCTACTACATTCTTCTTCGCCCCACGAGAAGCAAAGAAGCCGAGACCGACCAAGCCACCGAGCATCTTCGACCAAGTTCGCGGGAGGGGGTGGCAGAGACGGCGGCAGCGGCTGTTCCAGACCTAACCTTTCGGGCGGGCATCAAGATTAATCACCGACTTAAGTTGCCGGACTAACTGCGCCCCTTATCCTCGCGGCAGGCCGAGCGTTCACTAAAGGATGAGTCAAACTCCAAAATGTCCGCAGCACAGAAAGCCTTGAATGGAACCGGGTCGAGCGGCGACGGGCCAAACGCAAGCTCGTGAACGAAACCTTGCTGCTCTCTCTTCCCGGTCAGATCACGCTCCAGCCCTGTAGAGTCCGGGATTTGACGGCTTTTGGAGCGGGCCTTTGGCTGAATTGGTTCGCGCTGCTGCCGACCGAGTTCGAGCTGTCGTTCGATGGATTTCGGACTACGTTCGACTGTCGCCTTGTCTGGCGCAGCGGAGACCGTGGGGGAGTGGAATTTCGATGACCGGTTCCTCCAACAATACCCTTTGACGGCGCTATGATGACCTCGCCTTGGGCGTAGAACAAAAACGGCTCGCCTAAAGCGAGCCGCTCGTCCTATTTCTTTTTGCCCGACCCTGATGTCGGCCGAGCGGTTAGTTTGAGGGCAGTCAACCCCGAGTATCCAACGACACGCCCAATTGATGCGCCTTGACGGCGGTAGCACCAACGCTTCGCTTCAACGCTTTGGCAATTTTAGCAACGCCGACCCGCTTCTTGGCCAGCGCTTTCAACTTACGCACGTCCGACAAAGTCCATGCACGTCTTACAACTTTCTTCTTAGCCATATCGGTTCCTTTTTTGAGAACCGGGCTTTTATCATGGCGAGTCCAGTTAGCAATGCTGCAAAAAACGATTGGCAGGTTAAACTTTCGAAAGATGCAGCTTACGTAATCATCGGCCTTTCTTAATGGGAGAAATCAACAAGCAACGTAACTCATCGATCTGGCGCGCAAAATCTATTGCATGTGCCTTCAAGACTTCCATTGCATGACCCCGATGACCTGCGGCTGCTAATTCGACAATCCGTTCGTTAAATGCGTTCAGTTCGTCCTCTAGTCTCTGAATTTTGTGTTGAACAGGAAACTGCCGAGCGGAATATTCTTTATCTGGTAATTGATTCTTGAAACGACCCGCCAACCTACTACCGACGTTTTGTCGCTGTGTGAACATGGCCCCTCCGAATCACGGTGCCCGGATATTGAATCATATCCGCTCAACGATTTGGTAGCCGACTTGTTCGGTTAATTTTCTGGACAACTCAACTATTTCACGAGTGACTGCATAGGGGAGGTGACTCGGTGTCTGTGGCTCAGTCCGCCAGCAACTGCAAAATCGATTTGAACCGGACGCTCTGCTTGCCCACGAGGGCCACAGCGTCGATTTCAGCGCCATCATCGTTATAGGTTCCCATAAATCCCAAGGTGACGATCTTTCGTGCCCACGGATGTTTCCCATGAAAGGGCGTGTGTTCTTGGGTGGTCGCTTCACCTTTCCACTTTCGACCAGAGCAGCTATAGCTTCCAACGGTATAAAAGAACGGACCACCGCCGTGCAGTTTGCCGTCGTGCAATATCATGACGTGGACATTGCTGATGCCTGCGCCATCCAGAAATTCGGTGCTGATTTTATAAAGCCCGTTCTTAATCATATTGCTGCGCCAGTGTTGGGCGACAAATCATGAGACGGATGGCAACTTCACAACGCACTCAAATCGTCCGGCACGTCGCCGAACTTTCGCAACACAGTCGCATCGCGGAAATCGCCGGTCGCCGGATCACCAGTGCGGCTAAATGCGACCGCACCTGTATGGCCCAATACCTTCCAAAGACCCAATGCACGCTCAATGGCGGCAGCGGGACCGGGACATTCGATAGGTTCACCAACGACGACGCTGCCGTCCGCAACATCGAACGGCAACGCCACGAAATATGTGATGGCCATGGCCTGACCTCAACTCAATCATACCAATCCTTGCGGTCGCTCGGCACGGGTTCAAACTTGCCCCGTGCATAGCCGTTCGAGACAGCGGCCTGTAGCTCCGCGATCTGCGTTTCTAGGAATTCGTTCGTGACGAGTAGTGCCTTCACGGCGTTGCGTGCGTTGCCGCCGCAAGCCGCAATGGCTTGGTCGGTCGCTACTTCGAGCCGGTCGGGCTCTGGGGTTGGCTGAGTCTTGGGATCGGGTGACATGGCACATCCGGGGGCGGCCCGGAGTATGTTCCTGTTATGTTCCGTGGGGGCGACTGCATCTGCATGTCGGTTTCGTGCCATTCCGGAAGTGACCGCACTCATTCAATCACCTCGTCGGCCCTTGCAAGCAGGCTCGGCGGCATCATCTGTGCAAGCGCCTTAGCGGTCTTGAGATTAATCACGAGTTCGTATTTGGTCGGCGCCTGGACCGGAAGGTCGGTGGGCTTCTCGTCCTTGAGAATGCGCTCGATGTAACCGGCCGCGCGCCTGGCCTGATCATGCAGATTGGGCCCATAGGCCATTAGCCCACCGCGCACCACGTACTCGCGAGCGGTATAGATCGCCGGTATCTTGTACCGGGCCGCCAGCGCAATGACGAGGTCGCCAAAGGTAACCGATAGCGTGCTTGCCGTCAGGATCAGTCCGCCATTTGGAGAACTTGCGAACGTCGCGACCGAGCGCTCGATTTCGGCGGCGTTCGCTACACCGAACGGAATGACGTCCACCCCCAGTGATGGTGCCACGGATTGGATGATGGCGACCTGACCGATCCCGGCGGCTATTGCAGGGTCGCGGAAAACCGCTGTTCGTTTCATTTCGGGCACAGTTTGCTTAAGCAGCTCCAGCCATTTCCCGCTGATACCGTACTCAAACAACATAAAACCGGTGATGTTGCCACCTGGCTGCGCCAGGCTTGCAACATAGCCGGCACCAACCGGGTCCGCGACCGTCATGAATACGACAGGTACACTGCGAGTCGCCTGTTGTAATGCCGCTACAGCCAAGCTGCCGATGGCCAGAATTGCATCCGGCGCGAGCGCTACCAATTCCTCCGCTTGCTTGCGCGTGGTGTCGGGATCGCCCGCGCCCCAGTGGGTATCGAACCGGACGTTGCGCCCGTCGCTCCAACCGAGTTGAAGCATTGTCTGCCGGAAAACTTCCACGCGTGCCATTTGGTCCGGATTCGCGGCGGTGCCCGAAAGCACGCCGACAAGTTTGATGTGCGGCGCCTGCTGCGCTCGCGCCTCTACTGGCCAAGCTATCGCCGCACCGCTGACCAGCGTAATGAAATCCCGCCGCTTCATTCGATCACCTCGTCGGCTCGGCCCGCCAGCGGCAGTGGGATGGAGATGCCGAGCGTCTTCGCGGTTTTGAAATTGATGACCAGTTCAACCTTCACCGCTTGCACCACCGGCAGGTCGCCCGCCTTCGCGCCGTTGAGGATCCGTGCGACATATTCGCCAGCCTGATGATAGGCGTCGGGCAAATCGGCGCCGTAGCTCATCAAGCCGCCTGCAGTTGCAAATTCGCGCAGTCCGTAGCAGGCGGGTATCGCGTGCAAGGCCGCTGCCGCAACTAACTCCTCGCGCCACTCGTAAAATTGCGGATCAGAGCTGACGATGATCGCTCCGACGCTTTGCTGGCGCAACGATGCGAAGGCTTCGCTGACTTCTGCTCTAGTCGCGATGTTCTGTACAACTAACTTCAGACCGAGCGCGCGCGCCGCAGCTTCCAACTCTTGGACGTGAACTCCAGCATATGGATAACCTGGGTTTTTGACAAAACCGATAAGTGCTGCGGAAGGCACTACTTCGCGCAGCAGTTCCAATTGCTTTGGGCCCATCGAAGTCGAAAAGAAGGCGACGCCGGTAATGTTACCACCTGGCCTGCTAAGGCTGGCGACCAGTCCTTGCTGAACCGGGTTAACTCCACTCGTAAAAACGATCGGGATCGACGAACTTTGCGCTTTGGCCATGGGGGCTGTACCGCCGCCCGCAAAGATTACGTCAACTTGCCGGCGGGTCAGATCGGCTAATAATGCGGGCACCCGCTCGAAATGATCCTGAGCCCAACGATATTCGATTGCCACGTTCTGGCCGTCCGTGTAGCCGGCTTCACTTAGCGCGCGCTGAAACGCTGCGACTTGTCGGCGCTGTAGGTCGGCTAAGCCCGAATGGAGAAAGCCAATTACGGGTATTGGTTGCTGAGCTCGCGCCATGAGCGGCCAGCCAACTGCCACACCGCCGAGAAGCGTGACGAAATCGCGGCGGAACATGTCGGACCCCAAGTTCAGGATACGGCATCTTAGCAACTAAAGGGAGCGCTTTGGTAGGGCCGAAACCTATATCGGGTACGTTGCCGTTGAACGCGGCCAATGTCTCAATTGGGTCCTTTTCGGAAGTCGGACAGCTTCCGTGGCAGGTCCGCTAGGTTCTGTGGACTCTAAGGATTCCCTTTTATCAGCAAATCAGATTCAAGGCTGCTTTTGGGGAGGCGGCCTTGGGTGTGATGGATCGTTTGGTTTTGAGCGACGTGGCTTGGGAGCGGATGGCGCCGCTGATTATAGGTCGTCCTGACCAGAAAGGCTCCACCGGGCGCGACAACCGGATGTTCGTGGAGGGCGTGCTTTGGATCGTGCGTACGGGCTCTCCTTGGCGCGATCTTCCGGAAGCGTTTGGCGATTGGAACAGCGTGTTCCGGCGCTTCAGCCGGTGGAGCATCAAGGGTGTCTGGTATCGGATATTCGAGGCGATGTCCGATGATCCGGACTTCGAATATCTGATCATCGATTCCACCATCGTCCGAGCCCATCAGCATGCTGCCGGGGCTAAAAAAGGGGGTCTGAAGATCAGGCGCTCGGTCGCTCGCGCGGCGGCCTGAGTACCAAAATACATATGGCCGTCCGAGGCCTGGGGTGCCCGGTGCGCTTCACACTGACTGCAGGCCAGAAGGGCGATGCACCACAAGCCGACGCGTTGATCGAGGGGCTTCCTGCCGAGGTCGTCATGGCCGATACAGCCTATGACGCTGATCGTCTGCGCAAAGCTATCGCCGCCAAGGGCGCGCTCGCCGTCATTCCCAACAACCCATCACGGGCGCTCAAATACCCGCTCGACAAACATCTCTATGCCCAGCGCCATCTCGTGGAGTGCTGCTTCTCAAAGCTCAAGCAGTTCAGGCGCGTCGCAACGCGCTTCGAGAAAACCGCTCGGAACTATCAGGCCGTCGTTACCCTTGCCGCCATTATCCTATGGATGCGATAAGTGTCCACAGAACCTAGGGCAAGAAAGCGAGAGTTTTCACACCCTCGAGACTTCCGCTTCCGAGCCATGCTTGGAACTGCGAGTTGCATCTGGGCCAAAACAACGACGGAAGCCGCGGTCTCAATCTGGGTCGAGATCCGAGCTTACCGCTCACACATTGCCTTACCTGCCATGAGCAGCCCTCGCCGGGCCAGCGACACCCAGTCAAGCCCGCGAGCCGGCGGAGCCGGGCGCGCGAGCAGCGCGAGGCTCGACGGGGTGGAGCAGGTCTGGCCCACTCGCCATCGGCAGGCAACAAATCGCTGTACGTTCGGTACTCGCGCAATCACGGCCATTGACTACCATCCACTGAAATCGGTTTAGCGAAACTCCTCGCAAGCCCTCAGAATATCAATGAACCGCAGAATGAATTTGCGTGCTCTGGCGTAGTAGCGGTGGACCGCCGGCTCTCGGCGCATTGAAAGCAAAGCGAAAAAAGAAGAATGCGACGCCGCGCTTGGTCTACTCGAAACTTCGCGCAGCGAAAAACAATGTGCAGACAACTTCTTGCAAGGGAAGCGACGCGCGAACGAAGTTCGCTTTATCTTGCAGTCGTTCGATGGGGCTACCTTTCCCACAGCGATCGAGTTTTTTCGTTCTCCGAAACAGTGTTTCACGCATCAACGGGCTTGCGATTTCTCCGCACGTCGATTGCTCGCTGTTGCGCGGATCGACCGCCCTCACCGCGTTAGGTCTCGGCTGCAAACCGTGCGCTCGACCGCAATGCGGACGATAATCGGACGCTTTGGTTGTGTCGTAGACCGGATCATTTGCCGGCTTTATGTTGCCGATTTCACTTCCGCTTTACCCCCAAAAGCGGACTCAACTCGGACATCGCGCCATGTCGGTTTTGTGCCATGAGCGGAAGTCGCCACGCTCACTCGATCACCTCGTCGGCGATGAGCAGTATCGATTGCGGTACAGTAAGCCCAAGCGCCTTCGCCGTCTTCAGATTGATGATTAGCAGATATTTGACCGGCATCTGGACGGGTAGCTCGGACGGCTTGGCGCCACGCAAAATGTTGTCCACATAGCGGGCGGAACGACGAAACATGTCCTGGAAGTCCGCGCCGTAGGACAACAAGCCGCCTTCCCTGGCGCTGACAGGCGTCTGATGGATCGCGGGCACCTTGTTGCGCGCGGCAAACGCAATAATTGGCCCTTGGATAGTATTTGCTCATGAAGGACAGCCAGCCGAGTCGCGATACCGGACGTTCGAACATTGACGAGTTCGGAGCCAAGTTGTTCTTGAATGACATTTTCGAACGTCTTTGTCTCTACGCTTACCCCGATATTGCCGCCGATTTGAAGTCCACGATACAGAAACTGCGCTCTGCCCCACCCTCGCCTGAGCGAGAGCAAGCTAAGCAAGATGAAACGAGCCGCAGCACCGCCAAGTCGAGGAGCGTGCATCAAGCGATAAACAAAGACGGGATCGTTGCATACAAGAAGCGGCGGGGGAAATAAGGCCACTGGTGCGTGTTTGATTTGCGGGCTTTATGGCCCGGCCGATCGCCGACTCTAGGAACGCCGCTGGTGCGATTTAACCTCGGAAGCCGGGCGGAAGCCGTCGCGCTCCCAGTCGTCCATATCAGCGAGCCTCTTCCAATAGTCAGCGATTCTCATGAGGCGCTGGAACTCGTGGGGATCAGGTTCTTTGCCAGCCTTGCTCGCTAGTCGTTCAGCCCAATTCCTGAAATCTGGTCCTTCGGACATAACATCCCCCCAAATCTCGACCCAATGGTATGGGGTCGCTGGGCGAACGGATAGGTTCAACTACCTTTGTTCAAAGAGCCTTGGGATTGGCCGGCTGTCGCGCCGGTCGACCGGCACAAGCGCAGGGCACGCCTGCGTAGTTTGGCCGCGGCGGCAATCTGTACCGAGCAGTTCAACTGAATGTGCGATCCGGAACAATCCACGGGCCGCTAGATTGGAATCTCCTGTACTTGGCGGTGTCGAGTGCGGGGAACACCCGAATGTGAACAAGCCCCCTTCCGTCGGGAGTTCTTATTGGGACGGCCTCAGCTTGCCCCCATGCTGGGGCCGTCTCTTTTGGCGTTAGCCCTTTGCCGATTCTAAGGAAGGCCGCTGGTGTGTCCGGGATTTGGGGGCTTCACGTGCCGGCCCTCCACAGAAAAAGCGTCCTGCCGGCCGCCCGCTGGCCCGGAACATGCATAAAATCGATCACCTGGGCGAGTGATCGGCCCCCCGGTTTTCGTTCAGGCGCGTTTCCTCCAACATCTGGCCGCCGCATTGCCCACAGTGCGGCGGTCATTTTTTAAGGCCGATCGGCCGGATTCCCGTCGACGGCATGCCCGGCGGCTAGTCCCCAAATCCAGAATGAAACCATTTTCCCGACACGACGAAACAGCCCTGAAACGTCAGGCCTTTACCGACGTATCTGCACCCGTACCGATGCGAGGGCAGTTTCTATGTTTGAGTTGGCTGCTGCATTAATAGCGCTGTTCAGCGCCATCATTTTCCTGGCACATGGCATTGAAGCCTATTGGGGTCAGCGAGGTAGCTTCAGATCTCGCCGCCTTCAGGGACAGAGATAGCTCAGTCTGCCGTGAAGCTTAGAGATAGCCGGTAGTCCAGGCATGTCGTTACGCTGCCTTACCTATGCGAATTTAGCCTGCCTCAATAGTGTCTGATCGGTCATTCTTGAGGCTGCGGGGCTTCATCGAAGGAGCAGCGACATGTCATGGCATGCGGCAGGTTTGCTTCTGGCGTTAGCGATGATGATCGGCGGTGCTATTGGTATCGGCCTTCCGTTGACGTTGGTGATTATATGGATTTGCTCCTGATGCGATGACCGCATCCCGAGGGAGTCCGTCCTAACTCCCTATGAAAAGAGTGATGCCTGCTTTGATCGTGCGAGTTGGCGCGAGGCTAATGCGAGTTGAGAACGGCTGCAAAAGGCCGCGGGCGGCGCCTCTCAAAAAAGAACCCGCCGTTGGCGACGGGTCGCAGTCTAGAGAGAAACCGCAAAGTAAGTCGCTTTGCGGCAGCGCTATGTGTCACAATTCACACACGGAGGGGGAAACTCTTGGGAGTCTACCGAGACGGCCCAAATGTCCCGCTGAAGAACCCTGAGCGGAGGCCAGCAAAGAAGGCGAAAATCACATGAAGGAAACCACCCTATCCAAAATCACCGCGTCCGTCAGGGTCGCAAAGGGGATGGCAGAAAGGGTTCTTGCAGCTAGCCCAAATCCGCAGTGGACCGAATATGAATTGCAAACCATTGACGAGTGGATCGCGCGTCAGGGCGTGAAACTTGATCGCTCCGAAGCCATTCGCCGCCTGGTCGAACTGGGGCTGACGGCGAAAGCAAAATGATCTCCCGTCTCGGCGCGCTGCTTTACTGGTGTTGCTTGGCGATAACATTCGTGTGCGAGATAGCAGCAATCACGATTTTGACGGCGCTTTTCACAAACAGGCTTCAGGACCACTCTGAGGCTTGGATGGCGGTGTGGTTCTTTGCCGTGGCCGGCGGTTTTTTCTGGATAGTTGGTCGCGTGGCGAGGCCGATCTCGGGCTGAAGGGGCAGAAATGAGCGACGAGGACGACCGCAAACTGATCCGTCAGTCGCTGGTGGCGGCCGTAAATACACGGCTGGAAATATTGAGCGCGGAAAGTACGATCGATTGATTGAGCTCGGTTGGTTGACGTCATCAGTGACCAATATCACCGACGTCGAGTATCAGATTACGGAAAAAGGCCGAGGAGCGGTGCTGGAAGATAGCAAATCCCGATTGTCCGCGGCTGAAGGCAAAGGGATGAGCGAACCGAAGACGGGTCTGGCGAGCCTCGGATTGGACAATGCCATCCGCCTGCGCTGGGTCTTACGGGACATCATAGGGAAGCGTCTGAAGTTCAGCCCGATCGCCCCGAATGATCTGCAAACCTTGATCGATTTGGGTTATATCGAAATGAAGGACGAGCTTCCGACGGTTACAATAGCGGGGCTGGACGAGATTGCGATTGGCATTTTGCCGTCTGATCGAGGCGGAGCTGAAGGCGAAAAATAAATGACGCGCAGCTTTGTTGCTGACATCGAACAAACTGTAAAACGACCGCTCAGCGATACTGAAATCGCGGCAATTGGTAAGCTTATTTCGAGCGTTGCTTTGCTCCCCTTAGCTTGCTGTGGTCTAACGTCCATGAATAAGTCCCTTTCCACCGGTTGGATGGGAACCTGCGGCGGAGGATACCCTTCCGCTGTCACTGCTCGCGTGCATTCCTTCATCACATCGTTACTGACGACGCAGAAAATAGTAAGCGGCCCAAAGCGCAACGCGCTCTGGTCACGTCCTTGAACCCAAGGCCACCAACGATCCCGGACTAGATGAACGGCACCGGCAATGTTGCGCCGATAGTTTGCTCACTGCCATCCACGCGGTTGCCATTTGGAGAGTGGCCAAAAAACACCACGGAAATTTCGCTCGGTGTCAAAATCCTGACCTCATTTAGGCCTCAGTGTCCCGGTTCCATCCCGCTTTCTAAATTGAGCGGGGGGAAAGTGTATGCGTTTGAGATTCAAACGTCCTGACGATTTCAGGTCCAGATGCTTGCCGGTTCAGGACGAAGATACGGGCAAGGAGGTCGGAACCATTCGATTAGGTGGGACCGGGGTGGATTCTTCCGACGGCATCGACATTTGGTTGTTCGATGGCAAATACCAGACACACGTGAACGGTTACGACACTGCGGTTGGATTTGTGTTGGGCGTCGAATCGGTCCTCAATCACCGTGAGGACCTACAGTTTCAGTTTGCTTCAATAGCGGCTTAGACGCTGTCTGAAAGAAGGCCACCTCAGTCTGGCGGCCTCAGTTCTGTTTTTTTCTCTGGAGGATTCCGACTCCGTCTGTAACTGGGGGGATAGTTTCTGTGGGCTGGCATTCGAGAACAAGTAAGGGCGTTGAGTATGTCTCTGCAGTTCCACCAACCCGTCGAGAACATGGACGTATGGAGCGCGAGCAGCGCTGACATTTCGTTCGTCATCACATTTGCCAGCCCGACCGGTTCCGGTTTCCACGGGCGTCATGGCTTTCTTGCGACGTGGCGACCACTCTATTCGTCGAGCACGGGCGCGGTCGAGGTCACCGGTTCACCGTTCAACACCTTCGCGGACGCCGAGAGGACCTGCAACACAATGCTTGGAGAGTTGGAGGCGGCCAGCCGGGCCGGTAGGGCCTACTCAAGCAAACAGCGCCGCACCGCTATCCGTGAACCTCACGTAGGTGCCACTCTCGTGCCGGAAGAGCCAGCCGAGAGCAATGGCGCGCTCGATCCCGGTACGGAAATCATCGTGGAAGGCGGATTAGGGCGCGCATTAAGCTAGGTGCCCGGTGGCAGATCAATGTCCGGTATTGCGCGCATAGCAGACTCATAGCAGACATCGCGCCATGTCCGAAAAGTGCCATAAGCCGACCTAGACTCATTTAGCACAGCTTGCCCACTATCAACCCTTCTCATAGGCAACAAGGCATTCGGCCAGTCCTTCCGCATTCGACAACGCAACAAGATGGCCACCGGGAATTTCTGCCACCTCCTTTCCGAGTCTGTCACGCGCGACACGGCGTTGAAATTCGATTGGGAAAAAGCGGTCATCTTTTCCCGCAAGAACATGAATGGGGATGTCAGGCCAACGCTCGAACAGACAGGGCTCGCCGAAAATGGTCTCGGCTTCCTCGCGAGGATGTTCCGGGCCAGTGCGCAGCACCTCCTGCGGCACGTCGTGCAGAAAGTACGTTCCCACGTCGAATTCCGCCGTATAGCCACGCACCGCCGCAGCTTGTTCTCGCGCCTCTACTGCTCCTGTTGCGCCCCACCATGCGCCAGCGGCCTCACCCGGCTTTGGGATCATCGCGTTGACAAACACCAACATCCGCACGTGCGCACGTGCGCAAACAAGGGGTGCCGTGAAGCCCGCAAGCGACTGAGCGACCAGAATAACATCGGCTCGTTCCGCGATTGAGCGGACGACGATGTCAGCATACGTTGCAAGACCGGCGTGGTTGTCGTCGCCAGGGAGGTCGACCGCCACGGGTTCGTGCCCTGACGCGTGAATAAGCGGGACCAGGCGGTGCCAATACCAAGCCATGCCGCCTGCCCCCGGAACTAGGATGAATGTTGCCACAATGGGTCCTCCTTTTCTTAAGACCGACCGCTCGCAAGCCGCACGGCTGCCTCCCTATAAGACGGCTTGGAATGAGCTGGACCGACGGCATCACAGATTTTTTTGTAAGCAATAGACTGATCTCCCGTTGCAGCCCGATGTCTGGTTGGGGTGTGCGCCGTGCAAAGGCGGCGCTTTCCAGTGGGTGGAAGCCCCACCCGGCAACCGCTCCAGCCGGAAGCAATCGGAGCAGTCATGGAGGTAACGAAGTGGCTGAAGCCTTCGATTAGCGTGTC
>Ga0209517_10005170_pt1 | contig 16730 bp, 15 predicted proteins | sample PeaSoiMetSII2010_FD_187695 | JGI IMG/M metagenome (GOLD analysis project Ga0209517, IMG submission 187695) | Peat soil microbial communities from Weissenstadt, Germany - SII-2010 (SPAdes) (version 2) | ecosystem: Environmental > Terrestrial > Soil > Wetlands > Peat | place: Germany...
AGGATGGAAATCACACCCTACAATCGTCATGAAGGCTTCTCCTGACCCGGATGCTCTTGTTCCTCAACAACGAACATACAGGTCGCTGAAGCCTTCGGCCTTATCCAATCAATTTTATCACTCGTTATCGGGGCTAATGAACTGAAAGCGGCTGTGATAACGGCTGCTGCGGCCTCACGCTATTCCTTGCACTTGCACCAGGGGGCGTGTTTATCAAGTTCCCACAGCTGCACCCATCCATAGAGGTCGTTGACGGAAAGACACGCCTTGTTTTTCTTGAATTCGGAGAAGCGGAATTTGAACGATTCTTTTGCTTTGCCGTCGCACAGGAGCACGACTCGATGACTCGCGTCTAAAGCCAATCCGGCTAGGCTCAAGCTTTCCTCTTTTGGCCACGGCACAGGTTTAAGTGCGTCTATCTTCAGAGTTACGTTGCCCGACGCACAGGAAAACCCTTGAGCGCCAGAGAAACACAGGTTACCTTTGCACACCGGCTTCGGGAAAGGTGCTACGCAGAGGATTCCGGAACCCTCCTGCGCGAGAAGGCTAGTTGACACGGATAGAAAGACAGTGCATACCAGAATGCAAAGTGCGGCCAATCGCAATCTGCGAATCATGTAGTGGATTCTACTCGCTGACAGCTATGAGGCAACCATCGCACAGAAGGTGAGTGAGGGCCGGATGATTGGCGATAACAGAGGTTATCACTAACTGGCCCCAGCCCTCCCGCCGGGAGCGGAGTCATGCCTGTCAGGCCGCCTTCGTCCGCTTCTTCCGCCACGCAGCCCAGCGTTGCTTCGCGGCTTGGGAAATCTGTTTGCGACCTGCCGCGCTCATCCGGCGACGGCGATGTTTCTTTGGTGCACTGGTTGAACCCGGTGGGCGGCCCCTCCGGCGTCCGGTTGAGTTGACGGCTTCAATTGCCGAAATCGCCTGGTCGATGCGGTCGCGCTCCGCACGAAGTTCTACAAGAATTCCGTTTGTGTCCATGTGGCTCCTCGGGCGGGTATCCTACCAGCAGGTGCGAGACTGGCAAAGGGGTTTGATCCGTGCGGGCGCTCCGGCGTGGGCGAGGTGGATCGCGTTGGGACGCGTGCGAGGCTGCTCCGCGCGCGGGCGGGCGGTGCCTACCGAGTTGTACAATCCTCCTGCCATGATCCGATGCATCCTCTGCGGAAGCTCGCGTCTTGATGCCGAAAAGGCGAGGTGCACGCGTTGTGGGGGCTCGCCGGCGGTTCGCTCCGAGCGCTGCCACATCGACACGGAAACGGCGGCGAAGCTCTTGGGGCATGCGGACGAGCTGAAGAGGTTCAGGGTGGTCGTCGAACGCCAGCAGGAGCAGGCCTTCGAGAAAGGCCAAATCGGGCTGGTATGGCAGGACTATGCCATACTCATCTCCTTGAGCTTCCAGGCCGCCGAGTCCCTCCACCCCGGCATCCTGCGCGACCTTGTCCGTTACCTGCGGAGGAGGCTCCGCATCCCTGAGGAGCAAATCATCCGCCTGCGGCTGGACGAGCCCGAGAACGTGGCGGAGAGTCTGCACGGCAAACGCAAGGCGGCCGGAAGGAAGCGCGCCGCAAAGCCTGCGAAGTCCAAGCGCCGGTAACGCGCGCCGGTCAAAAGTAGACCCTTCGCTTGAGTGAATAAACTTGGTCAACTTCCTGATGCAAGTTACTTTTCGGGATATGCAGCCTTACTTTGTCTGCTCCTTCCGCTGAGAGGCTCCCTTCATGTGCTCCCTCGAAGTAATCCAAGTGCTTCACCACATACAGGCCGGGAACAATGAACATGCGCTGTTCCAAGCCCACGCCGTGCGGCCCCACTGCGCCTCCTGCGGTCTCCTGCCATAGCAGGTGAACTGAATAGTGTTCCTGTTGAACGGTACTCAATTCACGGCTCAGCTCACGGTGCTTTGCGACGGCTGGAATATCGCACGTCACCGTAACGAGGAGACACAACAGGCAGAGTGCCAGCACGGGAGCGAGGAGAATGGTCGTCAACACTTTGGGCCAACGACGCAGTCGCAGCACGGGACGGACGGCAAAGAACGGGATTAGAAGAAACGCGCAAACGAAAGCGAGATTGAGTCCCTCGTTTGTGAAACGCAGGGCGCGTATACACAAGTAACCCACGGCAATCAGCGCAGCTAGCACCAGAAGTTGGCGTACCGAAGTGCGACGGTCATCAGCGGCTTCCCGGCGGAAAATGACGTAGAAAAAGACCCACCACACGACTAGCGCCACAAGGACAATGACGCGGCTCTCGGCAAGGGCGATGAGGCCAAAGAACGCGGCTGCTACTCCCGCCCAAAACACTCCGCGTTTCAGCAATCTCTTCTCGTCTTGGGTCATGCGCTTGCGACAGCCCTATTGTGCTTCAACACCGGCTCGATGAATAGTGACTGGCGAGAACAGGGGTTCACGTAACTTTCGGTTTTGCACCACCTGTGGTGCAGGCGATGCCACGGTTACTTACGTGAACGCGATTTCACGACAATTAGCCGAGTGCTGTTAGTGTTTATGGTTGCCGAAAAAGCAAGGGGACGATGCAGTTACTGGACATGCGGGTGGCTGGGGTGCTGTTCTCCAGCATCTGAAGAAGCTGCCCACACCGTATGGCCTTTGTCACCAACCCGCACGATGGCGCCTTCTTTCGTCGCGTTCATTATCACTGCCGGGCCCGCCAGCCTGCCCAACACCGCGATGGTAGCTGTTGTAGGCGAAGCCCTTTCTGGGCTTTCTGTTTTCCGTACAGCCACGCTGACCAGCGCCATCAATTCGCCGGAATCATCCCGCATCTCAATCCCTTCACCTTGTTCGTCCAACTTAACCGCCATACGTGGCTGACCCGAGGCGCTGTAGAAGAGAAGTTGGGTTGTACCGTCGCTTGTATCCAGCTTCGCCTTGGTGGAACCGTCCGGCCCTCTCAGCACGAAAGCTTCGGCCTCAACCGTTCTTGTTGGGCGCGACTGCGCCATCACCACCAGTGCGACAGCCGCTATGAGTACACAGACCAGAACCCCTCGTAGGGTCAGATTTTCTCGCTGGAATGGTTGCAGAAGCCTAGGAGCGTCGAGATTGGCACTCATTCGCATACATCCTCCGACAAGACCAAGCGTGCGTCATGGGAAGCATCTTGCAAGCACATTATGCGCCCCTACAGGGGCAGCGGGTGCGTAGTTGTTGTAAACAGGGGTTCTCACTAACTGAGAATTTGCACTGCTCCCGGTGCAGAATTTGCAGTTAGCTTTGCGGATGATGTTCAGCCACACCTGCGCAATCCATTCCCGATCATCGCTCTCGGGATCGGTTGGGTTAAGGAGATGGCCGAGACCGTGCTCGGACCAGCGGTCCTCTTTATTGTTTACGCCGTTGCGAAGCAGCACGGGAGTGCCGAACTCATCCAACAGAAACAGCGAATACCGTTTAGCCGAGATCAGAACACAGTAAGGCTGTCGTGGGTCATGCGTGCTAGGGTCGCGATTGTCCGCTTCAATCTTGAGGACCGACTCCGGTACAGCGTCACGGTCGTAGGGATTGAGCACTAAGAAACGCTCTGACAGACCCTCGACTTGTTTCCATGAAAGTGCATTCAAGGTCTGGCCATGACACGCGATTTCGCCGCCCTTTTCGGTCGCGACAATTGCCATGGAATCGGTATCCTCCATCGCATATGTCCCGCCCAATTCACGCACGACGCAGTGTTCGAGGAGCGCCAGCGTGAGCCGTGCCGCGCCCGTGATCAGCGAAGCGAGTGGGGAAGAGCAGAACTCGCCGGGTACGTCGGGATGTGCAACCCGGGCAGGTGAATGGTTCCGGATCGATCCCGTGACAGATCACCTTGACCTTACGATCAAGTTCCTGGCGAATCGCTCGGAGTCCCTCGCCAAGCGTTCAGCCACACAACGGATGCACAAGCAAGCCATCAACAATTGGAAACCCTCGGACCTGCCGGTTTGGCTGACCCGCGAGGTGTACGTCAAGCGAGTGCAAGCGGCGCTCGCCAGTGTCGCGAAGTCCCGAATACGTTCGGCACTTGGGGTGAGCGAGCCGTACTCTTCTGATATCCAGGCAGGTAAGCGCGTCCCGCATCCACGGCACTGGCAAGCGCTTGCGCAACTTGTCGGGGTTTCGTCGAACGTGTAAACAAATCAGGTCAACCCGCGCGGAGCAACTGACTCAGATCCCGCGCAGAAGTTGTGAAGGCGTTAGTTCGAAGCCGATGGCTAGGATTTCTACTGTGCGTAGACCGGGTTCCTTTTTGCGGCTCTATCAGGCTGCTGAAAAAGTGTTTCTTAGGCTCATTTCGGACGGAAAGTGGGTTGCAAGTACTTGAATCTTCGTTCGCCGAAATGATCGAAATTACCAAGTTGGTTCATTTTTCAGCAGCCTGCTATAGCACAATTTGTGGGTAAGAGGGCCATGGAAAAAGACGTTTCGTGGAAAAGTTTCCGAGCGGACTTTTCCACTGCGTTTGGAAATCCCGCGAAAGCGGCGGGATTCCCACTTTTCCCACAGCCCCGACTGCGGCGGGTCGATGCTCCGATTTCACCCTGGCAAAAAGAATAGCTGAACTCCGGCGGGCTCGATTAGTTTGCAGTCCAGAGCTTGCGGGCTTGCGGCCCCAGGCTCCGCAGGTACGCTTGGGTAGCCTCAAGTAGTTTAATATGAATCGCGGGCCGGCGCGCAAACGGCGCAATTCTCCGTGATGCCTGCCGCAATTACTTGCACTGTTCCGACCCTGACCCTGATACCCGGCGTTTTCCAGGGCGGTCCGCTGTAGCAACCCTTACAAGACCATACGGCGCGTTTACCAAGTTCGTGCCGGGGTTCGACGCGGGAATGCACGCACACGAACGATTGTGTGGCTCGTGGCTGTCAAAGGCGCTCATCTGTGTGAGGACGAGGCGGGTGAAAAGCGTGTCGGGCCGGGCAGTTTCATACGGATTCCGGGCGAAAAGAAGCATTGGAGCGGTGGCGATAGGAAAGAGAGTGTGCTCTTTTATCAGGAAGCGTCCGGCAAGTTCGGCTTGATTCCTATAAAGTAGTGGTTCTGCGTTACGACCCTAACTCCGAGAAATCTTCCTGGAATGGGTCCAGGTCTTGCGGGACCAACGCCAATAACGTGCTCCGCACCTTGTCGGGAAAATCGGCCACAGCCAAGGGCCGGCTGAAGTAGTACCCTTGAATTTCGTCACAACCCTGGGCGCGCAGCAAAGACATTTGTTCCTCGGTTTCGACGCCTTCAGCAACAACTGTGAGATTAAGACTCCTCCCCATGTTGATGATCGTGCTTGTGATGGTAGCGTCGCCCTGATTCACCGTCATGGCCTGCACAAACGAACGATCGATTTTCAATTTGTAGACAGGAAAGTTTCGCAAGTAGCTGAGGCTGGAATATCCGGTTCCGAAATCGTCGATGGACAGCTTCACCCCCCTCTCCTTTAACTCCTGCAACATCGATAGCATGACATCGGAGTTGGAGAGGAGCAGGCTCTCCGTAAGCTCCAGTTCGAGGTATTGCGGGAGGAGACCGGTTTCGTCCAGTACGTTCGTGATGACCTGGAGGAAGCGGTCCTGGCGAAACTGGACCGCCGACACATTCACCGCAACGGGTAGTGCGGGAAGGCCCTCGTCTTGCCATTGCCGAGCCTGAGCGCAGGCAGTCCTGAGGACCCATTCGCCGATAGGGATGATCAGTCCGCTGTTCTCCGCGATCGGTATGAACTTGTTGGGTGGGATCAAGCCCAGGTCTGGGTGACGCCAGCGGAGCAGAGCTTCCGCCCCGGTGATCCTTCCCGTCGCAAAGTTCACCTGCGGCTGATATTCCAAGAAAAGTTCTTCCCTCTCTAACGCCCCGCGCAAGCTGTTCTCCAGGGTCATCCGCTCCACAGCCCGGCCGTTCATGTCCTGCGTGAAGAACTGAAAGCTGCTCCCGCTCTCCTTAGCGCAGTACATGGCGGCATCCGCGTTCTTGAGCAGGGTTTCGCTATCCGTGCCATGGTCGGGAAACACGCTGATGCCGAGGCTGCAAGTAACGCTGAGTGAATGCTCTTGAACCACGAACGCAGTGGTCATCTCCTTCATGATCCGATCGGCGGCGACGGCGGCATCGGCTGGGTCTTTTACGGCCGTCAGCACCACCACGAACTCGTCGCCGCCTAACCGGGCCACGGTGTCTTGTTCGCGCGCACACTTCTTCAGGCGCTCTGCGACCTCCTTCAGAAAAAGGTCGCCAACAGAGTGCCCGAGTGAATCATTGATGGTCTTGAAGCGATCGAGATCAAGGAACAATAAGGCAACTTTCTCTCTGTGCCGTCGAGCACTAGCCAGCGCCTTTGCCAATCGGTCTTGGAGAAGAGACCGATTAGGCAAACTCGTGAGGGCATCGAAGTAGGCCAGGTGGCGGACCTGCTCTTCCAACAGCTTGTGTTCCGTGATGTCTTCAGCCGCCCCAACGTAATACAGTAGGCTGCCATCGGCACCGTGCACTGCACGCACGCTCGCCCGGAGCCAGATCGTGCTCCCATCCTTGCGATAGACTTGAAATTCACAATTCTCACACTTGCCTTCCTCCCGCAGCTGGCGACCGATTTCGCGGCGGCGGCTGGGGTCAACATAAACCTGCGCGGCGTTGCTGACACGGGCAAGCATCTCCTCGGGGGAGTCGTAGCCGAATATGCGCGCGAAGGCGGGATTGACGCTTAAGTAGCGTCCATCTGCCGCGCTGTTGCAAATTCCTATGCTGTTCTCTTTAAAGATGGTCCGGTATTGTTCCTCCGCTTCCTGCAACGCAAGCTCCGCCCGCTTGCGCTGAGTGACGTTATCAAAAGTAGCTATAAAGCATCCGTTCCCCGCGCCATAGGCTGAGATGGAAAGCCATATCCCCAAGGGTTTAAGTTTGATCTCGAATCTCTCCGGCTCACCGGTCAGTGCCACTCGGCCATATATCTCCAACAACTCTGGCTGAGACTCTTTGATCCCCGGGATAACCTCGGTCACTCTTCTGCCCACCACGTTGTCCAAGCCGGTCAACATTCCAAATGCATTGTTGACAGCGAGATAGATAAAATCAATCGGACGGCCCTGGTCATCAAAAAGCATCTTGCAGTAGGCGAACCCTTCCAACATGTTTTCAAACAGCGAGCGATAACGGTTTTCGCTTTCTACCAGCGCCTCTTCCGCTCGCTTGCGTTCCGTGACATCCACCTTAATTCCAACAAAATTGCTGATCTCGCCGTCCGCGGAACGAACGGGCGTGATGGTCGTCTCCTCGACGCAGAGGCTGCCGTCTTTCCGGCGATTCGTGATCGCTCCCTGCCATACGTTGCCTGAAAGGATCGTCTTCCACAGATTCTCGTACAAGGTGACGTCATGCTTGCCGGACTTCAGGGTCCGTGGTGTCTTACCGAGAACCTCCTCGGATGTATAGCCTGTCACTCTAGTGAAAGCCGGGTTTACCCACTGGATGGTGCCGTCACGGTCGGTGATGATAATGGAATTGGCAGCCGATTTCAGGGCTGAGGCTTGCAGCCGAACGGCCTCAGCGGAACGCTGCAGCGCGGCGAGCGTGAGATTGAGCTTTGTGCCAAGTTGCACGAACGATGACGCCAGCAGGCCGACTTCATCGCGGGAACGAATGTGTTTGAGACCATCGAGCGCGGACGGCGAAGGATTGTACGCCCCTTTCGTCTCGGCATCTTCCAAATCTGTGCTAATTCGAGAGGCGACCCGTTCTAGCTGTTGAAGCGGCCTGGAAACGCGACGGATGGCCAGACCGCCGATGAGGATGGCCCCCAGCATCGCAGCACTCAATACATAAAAGATACGTGCACGTGATTCGGCAACAGGCGCATAGGCTTCCTTTTGCGACACCTGGACCCCAACGATCCAGTCAGTATGCGGAATGCGCCTGACCGCGAGCAGCATGGGCACGCCCACGGAGTTGACGCTCTCTCCCGCTCCTTCGAAACCGTTAAGCGCGGACTCGAGCACCCTGTTCTTTCCTGCTTCTACGTACGTCATCTCCCGCTCGTCATCCGGGTGCAGCACGAGCTGGCGCGACTTGTCGAAGACATACAGATAGCCCGCTTTCCCGACCTTCTGTTTGCGGTAGCCACCGAGCGCTTCTTGAGAAAGCAGATCCACCGAGCAGGCCACAACGGCAATAGTTTGCCCACTGGCGTCGCGCACCGGTGCGGTAAACGTAAGCACGGGCTTTCCCGTTCGCTTCGATTTGTAAGGCTGGCCAACGATGCCTTTCTGTTCTTGAAGAGTGCGTTGGTAGTATTCCCGGAAGGCAAATGATTGGCCGCGCAGTTCTGGATGGGAAGGATAATCAACCAGGAACCTTCCCTCTCTGTCGAGGATGAATATCCCGTTCTGGAATGCTGGAAAGACCTCGGACATCCGTTTCAGATGAGATTCGACCTCACCGAGCCTGCCCCTCAATAGAGCATCTGTTGGTAGGGTAGCGGAGATGGCATTGGACGCCCTGAGGCCGTCATCTATGAAAGACGCGATGCCATGGGATGTGACCTTTGCCTGGCCGTCCAAGCCCTCGAGGATGCTCTGCCTGAGCGACTCTCCCTCGTAATGCAGCAAGAAAAGGCTGGCGGTTAGCAGCGCTGTGAAGAAGGTTGCAGCGATTAGTGTAGTTGCCTTGGTACTAAGGCTCATGAGGTGTCTGTTTATTAACACACGTGTTCGCGTCGATGCGTTCGGCTCGCACACGACCGGAGCGGGATCAGCATCCTTCTCCTGTGGTTTCAAGTTGTTGTTCACAACTCCCTCCCGGGTCCACCGTTACCAGCCTGAGGAGCGCAGCTTGCCAGACCGCGGGAGGGCCGGTCGGCTTTTGCAGCTGGTCGGGCCGGGCCGATGATGGCTGCGACCTGGTCGTTGAGTTGTCGGGTCCGCGTTTGCCAGTCCTGATGATTCATGTAGTGCTGCCGTGCCTTAGAACATGATCCAATGCCGCATGCCGGCATTCTTGCATTGTTCAGTCTGTCGGATGGCCAGGAAAGGGAACACGTCCCAGCATCGAGTGGTTGGCCGACCTGCAACTGCACGCGGCCCATTTTGGCAACGCTCATCACCGCTGACTGTGATCCAGGGCACATTCGGACTCACGTTGGTACCGTGACCAAAGTTTCGTAATGGAGTGCTCTAAAGACAGAAGCACGTCACTGCAAAGGCAAGAATTGTGCCGAGACAGAATAGTTTCATTTTTCGATCCAGCCACGCTCGCGCGCGGATCGGCTCCCCCCCCCCCCCCCCCCCCCCCACCCCCAAAACCCGCAATCCCAGAGGATGATTCCGAATCACACTGGTATGTGACCTATGTCACCGCAGTCGTACCCGGTCGCTCTTACCCTGCCACCATGGTGCTTGAGCTGCGGAGCGCCCCGTCATTTTGCTCTGTTTTTGGAACAAGACTCACATTTCACCCACAGAAACGTTGACAATTGATAAGCGTTGCCCGTGCAAGCAGACGAGAGTCCGTCGTCGCGCCTCGTCGTCTTCTGCGAACCACCGCCATTTGACACGGAGGAACTGCGGGATAAAGAGTTCGTATTCGTTGTTTGCAGTGGTCGTTCCGAGTTCCTATCCTGCCAGTTGCTGCCGTGTGATGCCATCGTCATGACGACCGGCCACGCCAATTGCGAGCGTGCGAGGCCCTGGTCCTGTTCTGGCCTGCAGCTCGCCGTGCGGCCAAAGCTGCCGCTGCTGATTGTGATGGCCGATGACCCAACGGTGGTGCCGCGACACTTGCATCCGCACGCCATCATTCCGGAGCGAGCAACCGCGAGCAAGCTAATGGCGGTGCTTCGGAATCTTCCATGGAACCGTTGAGACTCAGACAGTCCCCCTCGGCCCCGGCGACGCCGTTTTTCTGGTTACCGCACTCCGCCGGGATTGCTGACGAAAACAGGATATTACGCGAGTAGCCCGCCAGTCGCGCCCCTCGCCCGCGCCCCCTCGCCCTCACGTTTCCCACGGGGGTGTAGCAAAATCCCCTCAGTGCGTATTACCCCGTCAACGGTGAGCGGGGATAGGCTACAGCGCGCTCCGAAAGTGCCCCCCCTTCTGCACCGTCTTGTGTGCATTTAGCGAGGGCGCGGCATAAGCCCGTGGGGCGTGCGAGCCGGGCGCGTGCGGGCGCGGAGCGCGAGCTCTCAGCGTTCATCGCCGCGCGGTAGCGGAGTTGTTCGGTGCAGAACAGGCCAGACTTTCGGCAGAGGACTGGCTCGACGAATCGGAGTTAATGGATAGCCCGCCTCGATCTACAAGCCGGGATTGGCGGACTGTCACGAATCGCAGCCTCTGCACGATGGGCACATCGCGTGTCGATCGCTTTCGAATCAGCAAACTCCCGCTGCGTCGAATGATACGAAGGTATCGCCGATACCATAGTCCAATTGTTTTGCTTCCACGCTTTTGTCTTGATGTGCTCATCGCGGCAACCACGCACAAACCAAATGAATCCAACACTACTCAAAAGGAGGACACCATGACTCAAACTAGTGCAACACAACAACGCAGCGAGCAGGCATCTGACAAGGATGCGATTCGTCCGTTTCATGTGAATGTTCCGGGAGCGGAACTTACCGAATTGCGCAGACGCATAAACGCAACCAAGTGGCCAGATCGGGAAACGGTCCCGGATCAATCGCAAGGCGTGCAGCTCGCGACGATTCAGGCACTCGCGCAGTATTGGGGGACGGAATACGACTGGCGGAAGGTGGAGGCGAAACTGAATGCCCTGCCGCAGTTCATCACCGAGATCGACGGGCTGGACATTCACTTCATTCACGTTCGTTCGAAACATGAAAACGCGTTGCCGCTCATCGTCACGCATGGATGGCCGGGCTCGATTATCGAGCAGATGAAGATCATCGGTCCACTGACCAATCCCACAGCGCATGGCGGCAGCGCATCCGATGCGTTCCATCTGGTGATTCCGTCGATGCCAGGCTATGGCTTTTCAGGCAGACCCACCACTACCGGATGGGATGGTCCCCACATCGCGCGTGCCTGGGTCGTGCTGATGAAGCGCCTCGGGTACAGGAAATTCGTGGCGCAAGGCGGCGATTGGGGCGCGGTCATCACCGAACAAATGGGTCTGCTTGCGCCTCCGGAGTTGCTCGGCATTCACACCAACATGCCTGGCGTGTTTCCAGCCGACATCGACAAGGCGGCCTTTTCCGGAGCGCCTGCGGCCTGGGAACAGCCGCAACTCTTCTCTGAGGAGGTCCGAGCGGGGTTTCGATCGCTCCGGAAGAGCTTCCTAGGCGAGAAGGCCGGCAGAGCAGAGCGCGAAGTGGCTTGACAGACAGGACTGCAACCGGATTCTGCCGAGCGTTTCGACGTTCGGCAGATCTTCTTATTGGTGTGCCATGTCGTGCCGGTTGGCTGGAGAACTCCCGGCCTGGATGAGCGGACAACCGGGCTGGGCCCAACGGTTACGGGATTCCCGACCCGTCTGATGTGGCGGGATTGCCCGACACCGGCGTTTCGCGGAGATCACTGGGAGGCTTTTCCGCCCCATATTGTGTGCAATTTGACTGGACTTGGCGTGCTGATCGTGGCGTGATCCGCGCGTGCGATGGCGCGGGCTGGCGGGCGCGTTTGAGGGCATGGGGCGATCAACCGTGAACGTCAGAGGAAGTACACGGTTGACGGTTTGACGCGTGCTGCGCATGCGTGTGAGTCGCCGTTCGCAAGAGTCACTGCATGCGTCGCGGCCCGAAATTTCCACCAGTTTCGCCAACGCCTGCCAGTGCCGTGGATGCGGTACGCGCACGCCTGCCTGGATAGCTGAGGAGTACGGTTCGCTCACCCCCAGCGCTGCACGTATCCGGAACTTCTGCAACGTGAACGAGCTCTGGCTGCACTCGTTGAACGTAGACATCGCGGGTCAGCCAGCCTAGCTGGTCCGAGGGCTTCCAATCTTGGATGGCTTGCTTGTGCATCCGTTGCGTGGCCGCACGCTTCGCAACGGATTCCGGGCGCTGCGCTGCCTTGCGGCCCGCATCGAAGTTTTCACGGACCACGGTCACGGCACAGTCGGCACAAAGTCGTCGACGCTTGTCGGGGTCAACGGCGAGCGCCGCCTGTGTATAATGCGCGGCTCGGCGCCCAAGAACAGCGCCTGTTGCGGAGCGTCCGGCGCGGAACAGGGCAGTCTGGAGGGCATGCGGATACGCCATCGCTAAGTTGTTCTCTGGCAAGGACTCACCACCTGGCGTACATGTCCTTCGGCTTCGCGTGGGTACCAAAGAGCCCCTTTCTAGTTACTAGTGCCCGGCTACAATTCGAACAGTAGCAGCGAAGTTCAATGCAGTGAGGGCTCCAGTCGTGGATTGGCAACGATACGTACGGAAAATGCGGTCGGTGGTATTTATCCTGATCTCGCTGACGGTGGCGTGTGTGCAGGCTTTCGGCGCGAACGCGGCGGTAGCCCGCATCGCCCCGCGCAAGGGCCGCCATACCACTCGCTCCCGGCGCGTGGTTTGGAGCCCGCTGCTGCGTGGCTCCTACGAATCCATGCTCCGGCAGAACGAGGAGATCGACCGGCTGGAACTTCCCCGCATCGCCGACGAGGTCGAGCTGGCGGAGCTGGAGGCGCGGCGTGATCTGGTGCCCATCGAAGAGACCGATGGGGTGCACATTGCCATCCGCGAGGCCTCCCACCGCTATTGCCGTCCCTGGACGCACACCTTCCTGCAGGACCTGGGCGAGGCCTACTACAAGGAATTCGGCCAGCCCATCCAGGTGAACTCCGCCGTGCGCACCGTGGAGTACCAGCGCAAGCTGCGCCGTCGCAACGGCAACGCCGCCCCCGAAGCGGGCGACACCGCCTCGTCCCATCTGGGCGGCCTCACCGTGGATATCAACAAGCGCGGCCTCAGCCGCAAGCAGCACGACTTCATCGTGGACTACCTCTTCAATCTGCGCGAAGAAGGCATCATCGAGGTCGCTGAAGAGCGCCGCCAGCCGGTCTTCCATATTATGATCTCCGAACGCTATACTGAGTGGCGCGAGACCAGCCGGCTCGCCAGTGAGCAATCCGCCGGTCAATAGTCCTTTCTCGCTATCCTGATGCGTTTGCGCAACGTGCTGTTCTGCTCGCTCGTCGTGTGCCTTTCCGTCTCCGCCCAGAATCCACCCAAGAAGCCCGCTCTGGACTGGCGCGCCATTCACCAGTCCGCCATCATCATCGACGGCCACGCCGACACGCCGCAGCGCTTCGTCGATGAAGGCTTTGACATGGGCTCCGACTCCGGGGCGGGTCACATGGACCTGGCCAAAGTTCGCGCCGGCAACCTGGGCGCGCAGTTTTTCTCCATCTGGCCGGATCTGGAACGCTATCGCGGGCACTACTCGCGGCGGACGCTGGAGCTGATCGACTCGGTGTACCAGCAGGTGGCGCGGCATCCCGACCGCATGATGATGGCCGTCACCGCCGACGACATCGTGCGCGCCCACCAGCAGCACAAGCTGGCGGCGCTGATGGGCATCGAGGGCGGACACGCCATCGACAACAGCCTCGGCCTGCTGCGCGATTACTACAGCCTGGGCGTGCGCTACATGACGCTGACCCACTACGAGTCCACCGACTGGGCCGATTCCTCCGGCGACATCGACGATCCCAACGTCAAGCACCACGATGGCCTCACCGATTTCGGCGTGCAGGTGGTGCGGGAGATGAACCGCCTGGGCATGCTGGTGGACATCTCGCACGTCAGCGACCGGACGTTTTACCGCACGCTGGTGATTGCGCGCGCCCCGGTGATCGCCTCGCATTCGTCGTCGCGCGCGCTCACCAACCACGCACGCAACATGACCGACGACATGCTGCGCGCTCTCGCTCGCAACGGCGGCATCGCCATGGTCAACTACAATGCTCCCTTCGTGGGTGAGGATTACCGCCGCGCCTGGGAGGCGCAGAAGGCGGAACGCGACCAGGCCATCGAAGACGCGCGCGAAAAAGAGAAGGCTGCCGGCCAACCCTTCACCTTCGAAGCAGAAGTGAAGCTGGAAAAGGAGTGGGCGGCAAAGATCCCGCGCCCGCCGTTCAAGGCGCTTATCGACCACATCGATCACATGGCCAAAGTTGCCGGCGTCGATCACGTGGGGCTGGGCTCGGATTTCGACGGCGTTGCAGCCCTGCCCAAGGGCATGGATTCCGTCGCCGACCTGCCCAAGATCACCCAGGCGCTGGTGGAGCGCGGCTACACCGCCGAGCAGATCCACAAGATTCTCGGTGGCAATCTGCTGCGGGTCATGCGCGCGTGCGAACAGACTGCGCGCGAACTGCAGAAAGAAAAACCGCTGGGCGCCCAGCCGCTTTCCGGCCCGGAAGTCGTCAAACCCAGATAGAATGCTGGACGGTCGTGTTGTTTCGGAGGGGCGCAACTTTAGCTGCGCCGAAAAAAAGGTAAGAACTGTCATCCTGAGCGACCGAGGCTCCCGCGCGTTTTCTCCGGCGCGGGAAACGGTCGCGAAGGATCTTGGTTTTTTTGAATGAACCAAGATCCCTCGACTCGCGCTCCCTCGCGGCGCTCGGTCGCGCTTCGCTCGGGATGACAATTGTTTAGAATCTTGCGGCGCGGATGAAGCCGCGCCCCTCCGAAAGAAACCGCTGCTCAAGGAGTCATTTCGCATGCGCCATATCCTGTTTGCCTTGCTGTTCGCTGCTCTCGCGCTTCCCGTCCTCGCGCAAGAAAAATCCGCGGCTGAGCCCACCGCCGTCTTCGACACCACCATGGGCACGCTGCGCTGCAAGCTGTTCGCCAAGGAAGCGCCCAAGACGGTGGCCAACTTCATCGGCCTCGCCGACGGCACCAAGGACTGGAAGGACTCGGCCACCGGCCAGACCAAGCACGGCGTGCCGCTCTACAGCGGGACCATCTTCCATCGCGTGATTCCCGGCTTCATGATCCAGGGCGGCGACCCGCTGGGCAGCGGCTTTGGCGATCCCGGCTACAAATTTGCCGATGAGTTCGTGCCCTCGCTCACCTTCGACCGTCCCGGGCGGCTGGCCATGGCCAATTCCGGGCCCAACACCAACGGCTCGCAGTTCTTCATCACCGATGTGCCAACACCGCACCTGAATGGACGGCACACCATCTTCGGCCAATGCGACGCCGCCAGCGTTGAGCTGGTGAAGAAGATTGCGCGCGTGCCCAAGGGCGCCGGGGACAAGCCCCTGACGCCGGTGCGCATCAATAAGATCGTGATCGAAAAGCCGGCGAAACCGTAGGGGCATTGTCCCTCGACTTGCGCTGCGCTCGACAAGCTCGCGTCGCGCGGCGCTCGGGATGACAGTTATTTTGGGAGCGCGCTGTTCCCGACCAACAGAAAGGAATTTTGATGCCACGCCAGCCTGGAACCTACGCCACCTTCGACACCACCGAGGGTGCCATCGTCTGCCGGCTGTTCGAAAAGGAAGCGCCCAAGACGGTCGCCAACTTCGTCGAACTCGCCGAAGGCAAGCGCGAGTGGACGCACCCGGTCTCGCGCAAGAAGTCCACGGACCGCCTCTACGACGGCACCGTCTTCCACCGTATCATCCCCAACTTCATGATCCAGGGCGGCGACCCGGCCGGCACCGGCATGGGTGGCCCCGGCTATCGCTTCGAGGACGAGACCAAGGGCTCGCCGCACAAATTTGACAAGGCGGGCAAGCTGGCCATGGCCAATGCCGGTCCTAACACTAACGGCAGCCAGTTCTTTATCACCGTGGCGGCGACGACGTGGCTCACCGGCAATCACACCATCTTCGGCGAGGTGGTGGAAGGACAGAACATCGCCGACAAGATCGCCAATGCCCCGCGCGGCGCGCAGGACCGTCCGGCGAAGGAAGTGAAGCTGAAGGCGGTGACGATCGAGAGGGTGTAGCCCTAAGGCCTACCGCGGATTGACGCGGATGCTCGCGGATCTTGGTACTTGGTACTGGGTACTCGGTACTTGGTACTCGGTACTATCTTTCTCCCCACTTCAATTTCATCCGCAGCACGTCGAAGAAGGTGCGGTCAGCGTGGCGGAGCAGGCGCACCTCGCGCACCGATTTCCTGCAGGTGATGTGGTCGCCTTCGAACACGGGGATGCCGACCTGGCCGTCCACGGTGAGGAACGCTTCTTCCGGCGTGCCGATCACCAGCACGGTCACCACGCGGCTGTCCTTCACCACCACCGGCCGATGGGTGAGCATGTGGGGAGAAATCGGGGTGATGATGAACGCCCCCACCTCGGGAGAAACCACGGGCCCGCCGGCAGCCAGGGAGTAGGCGGTGGAACCGGTGGGCGTGGCCACGATGAGGCCGTCGGCGCGGTAGTTGGCGACGAAGCGGTCGTCCACCCGGATCTCGACTTCCAGGATGCGCGCCATGGCGCTCTTGTGGATGACGGCGTCGTTGAGCGCGTCGAAGTGCGCCACCCGTTCGCCTTTCCGCATGAGATGGCAATGCAGCATGCCGCGCACTTCCACCGCACAGCGGTTCTCGGCCACCGCCTCCAGCGTGGGATAAAGCTCGGAGAGTGAGACCTCGGTCAGAAAGCCGAGCGTGCCCAGGTTGACGCCCAGCACCGGGATCTTTGCCTCCGCCAGGGCGCGTGCTGCGGCCAGCAAGGTGCCGTCGCCGCCCAGGACCAGCACGAACTCCGGTTTCCGGGCCGCCAGTTCGTCGCGCGGCACGGGCGGATGTCCGGGCAGATACGAGCCGG
>Ga0209517_10005173_pt1 | contig 16722 bp, 14 predicted proteins | sample PeaSoiMetSII2010_FD_187695 | JGI IMG/M metagenome (GOLD analysis project Ga0209517, IMG submission 187695) | Peat soil microbial communities from Weissenstadt, Germany - SII-2010 (SPAdes) (version 2) | ecosystem: Environmental > Terrestrial > Soil > Wetlands > Peat | place: Germany...
ATTGGAAGGCACGAACACCAAGATCCAGCTCATGAAGCGCCAGGCCTATGGCTATCGCGATCACGAGTTCTTGAAGCTCAAAATCCTGGGCCTCCATGAAACAAAATACGCATTAGTCGGATGAGCCATCTTTTCTTCGTTTTGTCTGGATTTCTGATCACGGGCATTCTTTACGATGCAAAGGGATGTGAGTGCTACTATCGCAACTTCTATGCGCGGCGTGCGCTTCGCATTATGCCGCTCTATTTCGGCTTCCTCATTACCTCCGTGATCGTACTGCCCAGGTTGCCTTTTAAGTTCTGCCATGACCTGTGGATATCGCGCGTTGGTGCCTGGTCGTTGGGATTATACGTCTACAATTTGCGAGGGCTTTATCCGCCGGTAACCTATCTCCCAGTGCATGCTCCTTTCTGGTCGCTCGGGGTTGAAGAACACTTCTATCTACTGTGGCCGCTCTTTGTGGGTGCACTTGACCGGCGCCTGCTGATGAAGGCATGCTTGGCCATCGCTGGAGGTTCGGTGTTACTGCGGGTGATCGTGGTCCTGGCCTCTCAGCCGCCCTACAACGGGCCGGCCATTGCTTACGGCATCACTCCGTGTCGACTGGACGGATTGCTTGCAGGTTCTTGGTTAGCCTTGTGTCGCAGAGGAGATCTGGAATGGGCATGGTGCCGACGATATGCTAGTCGGTTGGTCGTGGCAAGTGGTTGCCTATTTCTGAGCGCGGCTTTGGCCCAGAGGTATTGTATTCCGAGGGTAGATACTGGTCTCGTACATGACGTAGCACTCGATGGCAGGCTTGTAACTACTATCGAGATCGGAGCTCTTTCAGTACTGTTTGTAGGCATGATCGTGCTCGTACTTGAGTGTGCTAAAGGCAGTTATCTTCGATTGACGCTCGAGAGTGCAACGCTAGTAGCCCTCGGAAAATACAGCTATGGAATGTACGTGTTTCATTCCTTGGTTCTGTACGTGGGTGTAAGACTCTTCTGGCCGATGTCTCTTGTTTCTTCGGTTATTTCCAAGCCGTTGGGAGTGCTTTGGGTGACGGCCCTGAGCCTTTTGGTGGCTGGGCTGAGTTATCATTTGTTTATGAAGAGCGATTCCTCGGACTCAAACGGTTCTTCGAACTTCAGAGAGCTACCGCTCCGAAACAGTTGGTACAAGGACTCTCCGCCGGACAATCAAGTGCCAACCTTTAAAGGCTGCCAGCCAACTTAGTTAGCGCGGCGTGGCTGTTCATGACGCTAAAGCGCCCTTCAAAATATGAAAGACAAACGACTGACGCGGCATCGCTGGGTCACCACTTATATGAACACCACTCCGTGCGCCGGACGGGTCGGCTTTGCGAGGAATCCCACCCGGCTTGGTCGGCTGCAAGAACAGTTGGGTGAGCTCCCATTGGTCATCCGTGAGGTGAATGGGCGTATGGCTTCCTTTCCGTGCCGCCGTCTTATGAAGGTTACAGCTTTTGGAACAACTTCTGATATCGTTGCATCGCGACTCATGATCGGCTCCTAAAGCCGCTCTTCGCCTCCCCTCACCGTGACCTAGAGGTCGTTCATGGAACATCGGCTATGCTTGATTGGTGGCGGGCCTCGTGCCACCTATGTACTCCAGCACATGCTCGAAGCATGGCGGCATCGGCCGTTGCAGGGGCGCCTGCGCATCTGCATCATCGAGCCAATGGAGTTTGGGGCCGGCGCAACCTACTGCACGTCGCAGCCGGATTTCTTGCGACTGAACACAATCATGTCGCAGGTCACGGCCTATCCGGATGAAACGGTCGTCAGTGCATTGCCCGGGCCCAGGGGCCCAACCCTATATGAGTGGTACCGAACTCCCGAGAACGGAGTGGATTCGGCTGCTTATCCCTCACGTCGAGCTACCGGGCGCTACCTTGCTGCAGTGTTCCAAGAAATGATCGATGGCGCGCCTTCGGGCGTGACGATCGAATGTCATCGCACGGCGGCAATTGACATGCAGCCAACGGGCGATGACGAATGGGGCATTCATCTGGGAGATGGTAGGGAGTTGCGTTGTGATGCCGTAGTGCTCGCTGTTGGAGGGGCAGGCTCGGCACAGGTCGATTCGGCAACGCTGGCAATCGAATTTGGAATTCCCGAAGCATGCGCGGACGAACGGATTATCGCTCGTCCCTATCCAATCGAGCGGACGCTTGCCCGTCTCAAACCCAGGGAGACCGTGGGAATCCTGGGACTTGGCCTGACGGCACTTGACATTATCCGGGCTTGCACATTTGGACGTGGCGGCAAGTTCCTCCGTGAAGAAGGCAAGCTCCGTTACGTTCCGTGCGGCGACGAGCCTCACATCGTTGCCTGGTCCCGAAGCGGTCTGCCGCTTATGGCGCGGGCCGCAAACCAAAAGCCGATCGATCTGAAAGTTCAAGCCAAATTCCTGACCGAAGAGGCCGTGGACAAACTTCGGGATGGGCGCCAGCGAAACTGCGGGAGTCCCAAACTGGACTTCGTTCAAGACCTGCTCCCTTTGCTCGTGCTGGAAATGGCAAGTGCCTTTGATGTAGCTCTCAAATCGCCCCCTGAAGAGGTAGCCTCGGGGCGCTCTCGCTCTTGCGAGAATGCGCACCAGTGCGAATGGCAGAAATTCCGTTGGCAGGATCTTGTCCATCCTCTCACGAGCGATGCCTGCCGCAGCGAAGACGGCTTCAGGTCTTTCTTCCTGGACTACCTCCGGAGCGATATTGCCGAAGCGCTGCAGGGAAACCTTCGTAGCCCTGTGAAGTCTGCCTGCGATGTCATCCGAGATCTCCGGGACAAGCTCCGCTACGCGGTGGAATTCGGTGGCCTCTCGCCGCAGTCGCACCGGTTATTCGATGCGGAGTTCGTGCCCCTCCACAATCGTCTAGCAGTCGGGCCCCCGGTTGAGGCGAGTGAGGAACTCCTGGCTCTTGTCGAAGCGGGTATTGTCGATCCGTTCTGCGGTCCTGAGCCGCGACTCTGCTGGGACTTTCGTAGCGGCCGGCTCGGCCTTCGCCCCGCGGCTTTCCAGGGGCCAAATCGCGATTTGTCGATCATGGTCAATGCCCGCCTAGCCCCGACGGATGTTACCGCGACAGCCTCGCCGCTCGTTCGCAAATTGCTGGCGGGTGGCCACATTGTTCCGTACATGAATGCACTCAACGGTACGGCCTATCGTCCCGGCGGCATCGCCGTGACGGATTCGTATCGCGTGATCAACAAGCACGCGCGGGTTCATCGTAATCTCTTCGCCATCGGCGCGATCACGGAAGGGTGTACCTGGTATAGCCAAGTCCTGGCCCGACCCTATGTGAATTCGCGCTCGATGCGCGATGCCGCTTGCGTAGCGCTGTCGCTTTGGGATTATTTCGCCGGCCGCGCCACTCTCCGCTCCGACTCCGCGAATTCTGCGGTGCGGAATATCAAAGGCAAGAAGCAGGCGCGGAAGCAGAACCGGCGACCATCAACTCCCGCCCCGCTCTGATATTCATCAGGAGCCGCATTCCTTGAAAATGCCCCGATCAGCGTCTTCAGTTCACATAGGTCTTGCATCACCAAGTTCACGCCTTTATTGAGGACTGCGCAACCAATGCATCAAGCGGGTGCCATGCTTTCGTACTCGAAAGCATGCTTTGGAGTACCAAAGCATGGCACCCATTTCCCAATGGTGCATTAGCTGCGCAGCCTTCTATAGCATGATCACAGCGTGTCTTAAACAGAAAGCAAGTCCATGGCCAAAGATTTCACAAAACCCGACCCGAGCGTCGTTCTCGATCTGCTCCAGGCCTTTCGCTGGTCGAAGACCATGTTTGCCGCCGTCTCGCTGGGTGTCTTTGACGCGCTGGCCGAAGGCCCCCGTTCCCTCGAATCGCTGGCCGATGGGCTGAAGGCGAACCAAGACGCTCTGCGTAGGCTGCTCGACGGCTGCGTTGGCCTGCAGCTACTCGACCGCGACGACAATGGCTACCGGACTACCCCGGCCTCAGCCACCTATCTTTGTCGGAAGAGTCCACTTAGCGTTGCCAGCTACATCAATTATTCGAACACGTTTTACTGGAAGCTCTGGGCGAATCTTGAGGATGCCGTCCGCGAAGGGACCCATCGCTGGAAGCAGGCGTTTGGCTGGGAGGATAATATCTTCGCGAATGTGTTCCGCACCGAGGAAGCCAAGCGAGAGTTTCTGCTGGCCATGCATGGCTACGGGCTAATGACGTCTCCGGAGGTGGTGGCCGCGTTTGACCTGAGTCGATTTCGCAGCTTCGTCGATGTGGGCGGAGCAACCGGCCATCTGGCGATAGCAGCGTGTGAGCGCTACCCCGACATGCGAGGAGTGGTTTTCGATCTCAATGAGGTCGTTCCCCTAGCGCGCGAAGTAGTGGGCGCCTCGAAGGTTGCCGGCCGGATCGAGGTCGTGGCCGGCGACTTCTTCGAAGATCCCCTTCCTCCAGGAGACCTTTATGGACTGGGACGGATCCTACACGACTGGCCCGAGCAGAAGATCCACAAACTGCTCAGTAAGATGTATGAGCGCCTGCCGCCCGGCGGGGGTGTCTTGATCATGGAGAAGCTCATCCACGAGGACCGGCGCGGACCTGTTTGGGCGCTCATGCAGTCGCTGAACATGTTGACGCTCATGGAAGGGAAAGAACGAACGCTTTCCGAGTACGAAACGCTCTTCAAGCGGGCTGGCTTTGGCGACGTGTATGGGAGCCGCAACGCAACGCCTCTGGACGCCGTGCTGGCTCTGAAGGCACCTATCCCCCCGCCGAGTCTACGTTCTCCACATAGCGCCTAGCTCGCTTCGGATTGATTACCAACTGATACGCCTCCTGGGCCTTAACGGCAGGGATCTCTCACATCTATGAGTTCAACTCTTGATACAGCCTGGATTCAACGTGGGCGCGTTCCATGCCTCGACGGTTATAGAGGCATAGGATCGCTACTTATCGTCTTTGGGCACTCAACGGTGAGCTCGCGTAATCCAATTCCTGTGCCGCGCCCGCTGTATATCTATGTCAATTGGGCGGCGATTGCTCTGAACCTATTTTTCGTCCTCAGCGGATTCCTTATTACTCTTTTGCTCCTAAGGGAATCGAGCAACTATGGGCGGATATCCCTAAGAGGGTTTTATCAGCGCAGGATCCTGAGGATCGTTCCCGCGTCCGTGACATTCTTGATCGCCGTGTTTCTCCTGCAATTGACTGGGGTGCTTGCAATCAGCAACCACACTTGGCTTGGAGCCCTGACCTACTCAATCAATTTTCGTCTACATTCATGCTGGGAGCTTGGGCATTTTTGGTCACTTTCGGTTGAGGAACACTTCTATCTGATCTGGCCCATTATCTTTGCAGTCTTTGGCCTGGCTGGCGGCCGATGGACCGTCGCCATCTGCATCTTATTCGCACCGATCATGCGCTACGTATCCAATAGATACTTCACTAGTTACTTAGATGTAGAGCACATTACATTCAACTGGGTGGATGTTATTGCCTTTGGCGCAGGCCTCGCATTCCTGTGCCAAAGTGCAACGTTTTGCAAACTGTCATTACGCTTGCAGCCCATCTGCGGATGGCTTCTAATTTCGAGTTGCCTCGGGTTGGTTGCTTCTTCTTGGCTGTCACTTCGTTCCTGGCGTTACGATGCTCTTCTCCATCCCACGATTACCGGCTTTCTTTGTGCAATGCTCATCTATCTCTCCGCGGCCTTTTCTAACAAATGGGTCAAAGTCGTTCTGGACTGGCGTCCTTTGACATCACTCGGCCTTGTTTCCTACAGTATCTACATCTGGCAAGAGCTGTTCACCGGAAAGTCCGGACTGCCTCTTTGGTTCTCCACGTTCCCCCAAAACTTGCTATTCATTGCGTTTGCCGGGGCGCTATCTTATTACCTGATTGAGCGGCCATTCATGCGCATCAAAGATCGCAAGCAAATGGCGAGTGTTGCGCGTCCGGAGAGGCAGTTAGTCGGGGCAAGCCCCAATTGTCTCGCTTCATAAAGGAATAGCGTGTGCTGAGACCGAAGAAGCCGGTGCGCCTCCACTTCACATTATTTCGGCCGACAGAGGACTTGGGTAACTACTCTGACCGTCTCGCCCTTGAATTCCACCGAGGCAATTGTCTCGGAAGTGGGCAGACTGCTACAATTCCTTGCGGGGGGGGCACCCCTTTTTAGCTTACATTCAGGGGCCTCAAGCAAGTGCTTAACCTCAGATTTGATAGAAATGATCGATCGTCGCTTTCCGTGCTCTGTTTGGGCGCTCATTGCGATGACATCGAGATCGGCTGCGGCGGTACGATCCTCACCCTGCTCGAGCAGCACAACCGGGTAATCGTTCATTGGGTCGTTTTCAGTTCGAACGATCAGAGGGAGCGCGAGGCCCTTGATAGCGCCACAGCTTTCCTGGAGGGGGCGCTAGAGCGTCGAGTCATCGTAAAGGGGTTTAGGGACGGTTTCTTTCCCTTTCTTGGCACGGACATCAAGGAAGAATTTGAGGCGCTGAAGGAAATGCTGAATCCTGATCTGGTATTTACGCACCATCGACATGATCGCCACCAGGATCACCATCTGATCTCGGATCTGACTTGGAATACATTTCGCAATCATTTGATCCTGGAGTACGAGATCCCGAAGTATGACGGCGATCTGGGTGCCCCCAACGTTTTTGTGCCGCTAGAAGAAAGAATCTGTGCGAGCAAAATCAGAAACATTATGCACAGTTTTCGATCCCAGAGAGAGAAGCAGTGGTTCGATGAAGAGACGTTCATGGCGGTCCTTAGACTGCGCGGGATGGAGGCCAATTCGCAAACACGCTTCGCGGAAGCCTTCTATTGCCGCAAGGTCGTACTCGCGTAGGGGCAACGACGCGGCCAGCGACTGTTTCTTTCCGGCGATCAACTCCTCTGGCCGCAATAACGAGGGAATGAGATGAAAGTATTGATGACCGGGCATAAAGGATACATCGGCTCCGTGATGGCACCGATGCTCCGCCGGGCCGGACATTCAGTTATCGGGCTCGACAGTAATTTGTTCGAGGGCTGCACGCTAGGCGAATGCCCGCCTGAAATTCCGGCAAAGCGCATCGATTTGCGCGATGTACAACGTTCCGATCTAGAAGAATACGATGCTGTCGTTCACCTGGCGGCGTTGTCAAACGACCCACTGGGTAATTTCAATCCAAAGACCACGTTCGACATCAATCACCATGCCTCGGTTCGCTTGGCAGAGTTGGCCAAGGATGCGGGAGTGCCGCGTTTTCTTTATGCCTCATCCTGCAGCCTGTACGGTGCCGCAGGTGATGAGGCCCTGACCGAGGAGGCTGCTTTCAACCCTGTCACGCCGTATGGAGAATCGAAGGTTCGAGCAGAAAGGGACCTTGCACATCTAGCAGACGATGAGTTTTCTCCGACTTACCTTCGTAATGCCACAGCGTACGGAATGTCCCCGTGCCTTCGGGTGGATCTGGTGGTGAACAGCCTTGTGGGCTACGCCTTAACTACCCAAGAAATTCTGATTCAAAGTGACGGTACTCCGTGGCGACCCTTGGTGCATGTCCAAGACATCTGCCGGGCCTTCATGGAGGTATTGCACGCCCCGCGGGAGGTAGTCCATAATGAAGCTTTTAACGTCGGGAGCAGCACCGAAAACTATCGCATTCGTGAAATTGCCGACATCGTGCGCGAGGTCGTCCCCGGAAGTGTAATTAAGTATGCCGACGGAGGAAGGCCGGATGCCCGCTGCTACAAGGTTAATTGCTCTAAGATTGCTCGAGTCCTACCCGGCTTCAAACCCCAGTGGACAGTTCGGAAGGGCGTTGAGCAACTACACAACGCGTACCGGCGCTCTGGCCTGACAGCATTCGACTTCGTCGGAACAAAATATCTACGCATTAAACGCATCATGCAGCTGCAGTCTGAAGGTCGCCTTGACAGCTCGCTCCGCTGGCGAACTGCCATGCCCCTTGCTGAGGCTTCAGCGACCTAGCCAATCTCGCCGAGTTCTTCAACCGATTCTCTGTCGTTATCATGAATTCTCGGATGCCTCTCTCGATCGATTTGCCCGGAGATTCCCGCGAAGCCTTAGGGTCAGCGGAACGTGCGTTGTCAACGCGCGCTAAGCCACACTTTGCTGCGAGCCCTGCTCAGCCGGCTCGTGCTTCCATAGCCCACAAAGTAGGCTTTTTCTTGTTTCTTTTGGTCAATGCTGCGCTCTTTATTCGTCCTGCTGAGATATTTCCTCAGCTAGAGGATTGGCCAATCTATGAAGTACTGATCCTTGCCAGTCTCTTCTTTTCCGGTCCGACGCTTCTGCGGCGCCTGCGTCCAAGGTCCATTGTCGATCGACCGATAGCGCTGTGCATCATAGGTTTGCTACCAGCGGTTATTCTATCGCATTGGTCACATCTTCGTATCGGTGAAGGGTTTGGTTGTGGGATCGAATTCTCCAAAATAGTATTGTACTACCTGCTCCTTGCTGGCCTTATCGATTCACCGAACCGGCTCCGCCGCTTTCTGATTGCGCTGACAGTCTTCACGACAGGCGTGATTGTCTTAGCCGTCCTTCAGTACCGTGGGCTTATTCAGATCGAGGCCCTCGCCCCTATGCTGCAGAAGGGCGAGACAGATCAGACGACAGGAGAGCGGGCGCTCTATTTGCGATTGCAGGGTACCGGGATCTATGGGGATCCGAATGATTTTTGCCTGATCATTGTGGTGGCCTTCATCACTAGTGTATATGGTTGGGTTAGCTCACAGTCCAAAGTGCTCAAGGGGATGTGGATTGGCCTTGGAGGCATCATGCTCTATGCATTCAGCTGTACGCAATCCCGTGGAGGTTTTATCGCTTTTCTTAGCAGCTCGCTTGTGCTCTTCAGGGCTCGCTTCGGGTGGAAGAAAACCATCGTGCTCAGTATGTTCGTGCTACCGCTTTATTTTATCCTGTTCGCAGGGCGACAAGTTAGGATTTCATCGGATGAGGATTCCGGCCAGCAGCGAATCCAACTTTGGAGCGATGGATTGGAATTGTTCCGCGAAGCACCATTGTTTGGAATTGGCCAGAAGGAGTACGTAGAGCGCGTCAGCCTCGTCGCTCACAACTCCTACATTCATTCTTTTACAGAGCTAGGCTTCTTCGGCGGCGCTTTATTCTTGGGCGCATTCTTTCTTTCGTTCCTTCTATTGCATCGCTGCGCGTTAGCAGACCCACGAACGTTGGATCCACAATTAGTGCAATTGCGTCCCTATCTTCTCGCCATCGTGACGGCGTATGCTGTTGGCCTCTTTTTCCTCTCGCGCGTCTATGTGGTCCCCACGTACATGATCCTGGGATTGGTGTCGGAGTTTCTGACTTTATCGATAAAAAGACCACTCTCTTCTTTCGATCGGTCACAATCCCGGCTATTCGGGCGGGTCCTGGGTTTTGCAGTCGTCTTTTTGATCGGCCTGCATGTTTTCGTTCGCGTGTTCGCGAATTGGGATTGATCTGTTTTTCGCAATGGGATTTAGGGAGCGCGGAATGCACGCCTCAACATTTACAGTCCTGATACCAACGTATAATTATGGCCATTTTTTGCGGGATGCCATCGAGAGTGTTTTGGCTCAGACCCGCCCCGCTACGGAAATCATAGTCGTGGATGACGGAAGCATTGACGACACGAAGCAGCGCCTTTTTCTTTACCGGGATCGGATTCGCTACATCTATCAAGACAATCAGGGACCCTCGGCGGCACGGAACACCGGCATTCACGCGGCGACCTCTTCCTGGATCGCGTTCTTGGATGCGGACGATCTTTGGCATCCACGGAAGCTTGAGGTTCAGGCCCAATACCTGTCCGGCCACTCCGAGGTCGATTTGCTCGCGAGCGATTGCACATCTACTTCCCAAGGAGAGTGGTCGTTTAGTGGTGAAGCCTCGGGCATCCATGGGCGAAGGATCGGACTGGATGATCTCGTGTTGCGATCTCGTTTCGGTCCAAGCGGGGTCGTTGTTAGGAAAAGGTGCCTCGAATCTGTCGGGTTATTTGACCCTGCCCTTCCTGCCAGTGAAGACAGGGACTTGTGGATCCGGATTGCTGCATCATTCCATATTGTGAAACTCGATGCCCGTCTTTGGTGTTATCGTACACATGCCAATAACTCGTCCCGAATGGCAGAGCGCATGGAGGCGGCAGAACTGAGAACTCTGCGCAAATCATTCCAGACTATCCCAAGCCTTCGTGGACGGCGCCAGCTCAGGTGGAGAGCGCTAAGTCTTGCGTCCTATTCTGCTGCCTATATGTATGATGCCAGTGGCAGGAGATTCCTTGCTCTTTGGCGAATGCTGCAGTCACTTGCATTATGGCCACTGCCGCATGCGAGTCGCGATATGAAGAAGTCATTTGAACGCGGTCGAGCGTTGGCCGTACTGGTCTTGCGTTTGGTAAGAATTATGCCCGAAGGGCCCCAACCAAAAGAGTCAATTGCTTGCCGAGGCGCCAAGTCATTGGAAGTGGCGGCCCGTCCATCTTCTGAGGGCTAGGTGCCTTGGGCTGATGAGCCGCACCGAGGACTAGGCAAGTTGTGAGGAGCTTGTCTCCGTCCGGTGAACCACATAACGTCGCTCCGTCGCTTTTGGGGGCAGGGCGAGGGGAAGGTACAGGCTGAAGGTGGGTGGGTGCCGGCCTTAAACGGAGTCAGTCTTCTGCGCTGCTTGCCAGCGATCGAATCGCAAGTCCGGCAGTTGCTCTACCGATGTGGCCGGCAAACGCGTCAGCACACCCTTCAGATAAGCCCAAGGTTCGACGGCCAACCGATGGCACGTCGACGTCAAGCCGAACAAGATCGCCGCCCGCGCTGCTGAAAAACGGCGCGCCTTTGCGGCCGATGGCGATCCGCTTGTTCTCGCGTTCGACCCACTTGTTGTCGATGCCCAAGGAATTCGCTTGGGTGTTGGCAATAGTTTCGCCTACATATACTTCACACACCAAGTCAACGTGCAAATCGATCACGTAGTCGCCAGTCCTGGCTGGCGATTTCGGCGCTGCTGGATCGGGCCAAATATCATGTCACCACATCACCCGGTGGGGTTCGAGAGATGACGTGGGAAGGCGGCTCCAATCATCCCCGCGGTCAATAGTGCTGCGGGCATTGTGACACTTCTCTCTTGCTTCTCACCCGCGTGCGCTCGCAAACACGCTTAGGATCGATAACCATGACAGAATTCGCACGAAAACCCGGGGTTGCTCGACGGCTCCGAATCGTTCATGTTACCCCTCAGCTCGATGTTGGCGGGATGGAAAAGCTTCTCGTTGAATTTGCGCGGCATGCCGACCGTACAAAGTTCGCGTTGCACTTCGTCTCGTTGACGGATCGAGGCCCGTTGGCCCAGGAAATCGAGAGCTACGGCTGGCCAGTCGCGGCGATGGGTAAAGCAGACGGATTGCAAGCACGCTTGGTGTTTCAATTGGCAAGATTCTTCCGCCGAAAGCAGATTGACGTCGTACACACGCACAACAACGCTTCACTTATCTACGGTGGGCCCGCGGGTCGCCTTTCGGGGGTGGCCGGCATTATTCACACCCGGCACGGCAGGAGTTGCCGCGCAAGCCGTCGTCAACGAGCCTTATTCCAAGTGTCTTCACACTTGTCCGACGACATTGTGTGTGTTTCGGAGGACGCGAAGAAACTTTCAAAGACGGAGGGAATCGCGCTCAACAAGCTCAGCTGCATCAGGAATGGGATCGATATCAGTTCCTTTAGCTATTCTGGCCCCCGGCAGGACGGTCCGGTCGTCATCGTCGCCCGGCTGAGTCCGGAGAAGGATGTGGAGACACTTCTTCGCGCGGTGGCCATGATCAAGCACTTGCCGGAGTGTCCTCATTTCGAAATTGCCGGAGCCGGACCGTGCTTGTTCAAGCTTTTGCGGCTATCAAGCGAACTAGGGCTCGATGAATGTGTGAGATTTCTTGGCCAGATACGGAACATTCCTGAGCTGCTAGCGCAGGCTTCACTCTTCGTGCTGCCGTCGCGCAGCGAGGGCATTTCGCTGACCTTGCTTGAAGCGATGGCTGTGGGACTCCCGGTGGTCACTACGTTGGTTGGTGGAAATCCTGAGGTTGTATCCCAGGAGGAGACGGGCCTTCTAGTTCCTGCTGGCAATGCAGCCCAACTCGCCAGCGCCATCACGAAGATTCTTCGGGATCCAGAGAGGGGGTATCAGATGGGATTGGCAGGGAGAATGCGAATAGAGCAGTACTTCGATGTCCGACGGATGGTGCGTGCGTACGAGTCGATCTACCTAAAGCATCGTCCAAGCATTCATCGAGCATCTCTTCATGCCGAACCCCTAAGACATTAAGGCATAATACTTTACTCCTCCGGCCAGGACGAGCCGGCGCCAACGATGAGGATCTGAGATACAGGTCATGCGTCTTCTCTTTCTTACAAACGTCTTTCCTAATCCACGCCAGCCAACCAAGGGTGTGTTTAATCTAGAATTGGTGCGCGCGCTAGCGCAGGAGCATTCACTCCAGGTAGTGTCGCCTGTAGCCTGGGTGGATGCGTGGCGTAAGTTCAGGCTTAAGCAGCTGGCGCACCACTCTTCCTCTCGAACTTCAATCGAAGGAGTCGAGATTCACTATCCTCGCTATTACTATCCGCCCAAAATCCTCCGCGAGTTCTATGGCAAGTTTCTTTGGCTTTCTATTTCTCGCAAGCTTTGGCGTTGTGTGAACGACTCCCCGCCTGATGCGGTCATAAGCTACTGGATACATCCCGACGGCGAGGTTGGACTGCGCACTGCCAGGTCCTTGGGTGTGCCATCTATCGTCATGACAGGTGGCTCGGACGCACTGCTGCTCGCCGGAACCCAAGGAAGGCGCCGCCGCATTCTAGATGTTCTCCATGGTAGCGATGCTGTCGTTGCCGTGGGTCAAGACCTAAAAGAGAAGATCATCGCGTTCGGAATCCGGCAGGAGAAGGTGTATGTGGTTCCGCGAGGCGTGGACAACTCACTGTTTACCCCTGGCGATCGCGTGGCTGCCCGTCACAGCCTTGGTTTTGACTCGAAAGTTCCGTTGTTGCTTTGGGTCGGTCGAATGGTTCCTGTGAAGGGACTTCGGATACTGCTCGAGGCCTGCGCTCTATTGCAGCAACAGGGAGTACCGTTTCAACTTTGCCTTGTTGGAGACGGCCCCCTAAGACAATCATTGCAGGCCAGTTGCAAATCCCGGGGCTTGACGAAGAATGTGACATTTGCAGGCCCCGTCACCCATGACCAATTGCCACTTTGGTACCAAGCTTCGAATGTGACTGTATTACCAAGTCTGTCGGAGGGTGTCCCGAACGTGCTGCGCGAGTCCCTGGCTTGCGAAACTCCCTTCGTGGCTAGTCGCGTGGGGGGAATTCCGGAACTCGCGCGGGGATCATGGGACCAGCTTGTGCCACCCGGCGACCCCGTCGCGCTTGCGGACGGGATTCTTCGAGTACTGCACGAAAAGCATCAAGCACCATGCCCGCCGCGTCAATCCGCCGGATGGGATGCGTCCGCGCGATCATTGACTCGTATCATAGACGCGTGTATCAAGGCCACCAAAGATATTGGGCCCTTCGATAAGGCTGATTCACCCATAATGGACAAACGCCCTGAGGCGCCTTCTCGATGGCGCTTCGCGCGACAGTTTCTTCGGAATGCAATGGCCGCCACGCTCCCGCGTCGTCTTTTTCTAGTAAGGGAATCTGCGGGATGCCGCTCTGTCTGTCTGACATTTGATGACGGGCCCGATCCGCGTTATACTCCTCCATTGCTCGATGCTCTGAGGAAACATGACATTGTTGCGACGTTTTTCGTCGTTGGGCGGCAGGCAGAGAGATACCCAGAATTAGTGCGCCGAATGGCGTCGGAAGGACACGTTGTAGCCCACCACTCCTTCTATCATCGCCAGCCGGACGCGACCACCGCCGGACAACTCATTGCCGAAGTTGGGCGCACGCATCGTGTGCTCACGGAGATCCTAGGGAAAGCACCTAGTAATCTCTTCCGGCCTCCCCACGGAAAACTGACTCCCATGAAATTATTGTCTTTGTGGCGCGGCGGGCATCCGGTTGTTCTGTGGAACGTCGACCCAAAAGACTACGCCCGCCGTTCGGCCGACGAAGTACGAGAGTGGTTTCGCAGCCATCCGCTTTCAGCCGGCGACGTGGTACTAATGCACGATCGCTTCTCCTACGGTGCCGAGGTCTTGCCCGAATTAGTCGAGCAAGCTAGGGAAAGCCACTTAACCTTTACCACTCCTCTAAGCTGGATGGAGTGATTCCAATCGTGTCGTATACCTCAGCGACGGATATGCGATCTCCCGAAGAACCAACCATCCTATACTTCGGCAACGATTGGGCTGCCGAAAACCGTACCTCCAGTCACCACATCGCCAGGTGTTTGGCCAGGACATATCGCGTCTACTATGTGGAATGTCCAGGGCTTCGCGCTCCCAAAACATCCGGAAGAGACATCGGCAAGATCCTACGTAAACTCTACCGGTTTCTTCAGGGTCCCAAGCGCGTACCGGAAGGTCTCACTGTCCAAACCCTTTTGCAGATCCCTTTCCATCGATTTGCGCTGGTTCGCTATTTAAATCGCTTGATGATTCGGGCGACGGTGCGTAGGCTGATGCGCCGGGAGCACATTCAGTGCCCAATCTTGTGGTTCATGGTCCCCCACCTCGCCCCGATCGTTGGACATTTGAATGACAAGCTGTCTGTGTATTACTGTATCGACGATTTCGCCGCTTTGCCAGATGTTGACGCGGCTGCAATCCAAGCCTTGGACAACGAGTTGACGCAGAAGGCTGACCTCGTCTTTGTCGCTTCCGATACCATGCTTGATGCCAAGCGCCGGCTGAATCCTCGTACCTATGTGAGTCCGCATGGCGTGGATATCGAACATTGGGCAGAGACCCAAGACGATGACCTTGCTGCTCCTGCCGACATCGTCAACCTCTCTCATCCAATCGTAGGCTTCTTTGGACTGATCGAGAAATGGATCGACCTTGATCTCGTGAGCTTCTTGGCTAAACAACGTCCCCAATGGACGTTTGTGATGATTGGCCGAGTAGCGGTGGCCCCGAACGAGATTCCCGCTGAACGGAATCTTCACTTTATCGGGCGGCGGCCGTACGAGAGCTTACCTGCGTATGGCAAGCAATTTGACGTGGCGATAATTCCCTACCACTTGAACGACCAGACACTACACGCCAATCCGATCAAGCTCCGAGAATACTTGGCGATGGGAAAACCCATCGTTTCCGTGAGCACCCCGGAGATCGACAAGTTTGCGGACGTCGTGGAGATTGCTCACTCCCAAGAGGAATTCTTGGCCAAACTTGATGTTGCTCTGGCTCGTCCGTCGCTGCCCTCGGAGATCGAGCGGCGAACCAAGCGCGTCGCCACGATGGGCTGGGAAACGCGGGTAGATGAGGTCATGAAACTGGTCCTGGGACAGAATGGCGGCATCGAGAACCTGGCGGTAGGGAGTTAGACTATGGCCGTCAATAGCGCTCTTGGCCGAACGGGCACGTATCTACGTGCGGCGGGCTATTCGCGCTAACTGGCAAAGAAATTGCCTCGCATCTGTAAGGGTCCGGTGGCCTGACGTCGACCGGGATATTCGGTACTACCATGAATTGGAAGCTAAAGGCTCACGGGCTGGCCGTTCTCAGCAGGATGCCCGGCGGCAAGAGTCTTTATCACGGGCTGCAGAAGTGGATGGGTACCAACAAGCTCGATGCTGGGGAATACACCCAGCGGGCCATTGAGATACCGGAACTCATTCGCCAGTGCAGCAAAAACCCGTGCGGCGGCACTTATCTGGAAATAGGCACTGGATGGAGGCCGTTCCTTCCATTTCTCCTCTACCTGATTGGCGCCCGAAAGATCATAACGCTTGATGTCAATCCTTGGTTGAGCAATGCCTACGTAGCAGAAACCTATCGCGCTCTTGCTGGGCAATTGCCGGAAATTGCGAGCCGCCTCGGACTGCTCGATGATGAACTCCGGGAGCGGTACCAGGCGGGCATGCCTCATGCAGACGATATGCATGCGTTGCTCCGAGCCTGCAACATCATTTATAAGTATCCGGCAGACGCCACGCAAACTGGTCTTCCAAATCAATCCGTGGATTTTGTGGTAAGTTCGAACGTCCTCGAGCACGTCGCTCCGGAGGTGCTGCAAGCTCTTCATCGTGAATCGTTGCGGATCCTCGCTCCTGACGGCACCATTGTCCACCGCTTTAACCCGGAGGATCATTTTAAGGACGTGGATAAATCGATTACCGCAGCCAACTTCCTGCAGTATTCGCCAGGGCAGTGGTTTTGGTATGGCGGATCCGGATTGGCCTACCATAACCGTTTGCGGTGTGTGCAGCACCGCGCCTTGCTCGAGGAGGCCGGGCTTTCGGTTCGGGTCGCACGAATACGTACCGACGCCCGGTCGCTACAAGCGATCAAGAACGGCGAACTGTCTGTCCATTCTGATTTTTCTCACTTCTCACCAGAGGAACTGGCCGCGGACTACATGTGGGTTGCGGCCACGCGCCCGGAGGAGCATGTGCCAGCTGCAAACAAGCCTGTGCCTAACCCATGTTTAACAGGTGCTGAAGGCCCAACTGGCGTTCGCCCTGATTTTTCCGCATCGCAGACCTCCATTTCGCAAAACACATAGTGACAATATCAGCTGCGTTCTCCTGGGATTATCGTAAG
>Ga0209517_10005175_pt1 | contig 16713 bp, 10 predicted proteins | sample PeaSoiMetSII2010_FD_187695 | JGI IMG/M metagenome (GOLD analysis project Ga0209517, IMG submission 187695) | Peat soil microbial communities from Weissenstadt, Germany - SII-2010 (SPAdes) (version 2) | ecosystem: Environmental > Terrestrial > Soil > Wetlands > Peat | place: Germany...
ATTCGCCGGACTTCAATCCCATCGAGCCCATGTGGAGCAAGATCAAACAAATCCTGCGCGGCCACGCTCCCCGGACCGAAGAACAACTGCTGCGTGCAGCGAAAATGGCCTTCCAGTCCATTTCCGCCGCAGACTGCAAAGGCTTCTTTTTTAGCGCCCGATACGCTACATAATAAATGGAAATGCTCTAGCGGGGCGGAGCCTACAAGGGAGCTTCCGCTGGCTTATCAGTGCTTGTCAAATAGCTCCCAGACTGGGAAATAGAAACCGCCCACCAGACTGCAACGTCGATGTGGCAAGTTAACGCGCAATGCCCGACGCCGAGCAATGCCGGCACCAGTTACTAGCGCTTCCGTGGAGGGGTGGGAGTTTTTGAGCCCGATCTGAAACCCAATCGCTGCGCCTCTGCTAAGACTTCCGCACGGGTGTTACGCGACCGTCGGTCGAAACCGATCGCACGTCCGTACCCTCGAAGAACACAGCGGCAAGAGAGGCTTCAACCTTGGCTCCCGCCGCGAGCATGGGCGCCGTGCCCGCCGCCATTGCGCGCTCCAGACCGCATCCTGGAACGCTGGTGAACGGCTCAACGGCCATCACGTAGCAGCGTCCGTACCAAGGGTACCCAAAACTCCCTCGCAGTTCCTGCCAGAACCACACGTAAGGGAAAACCGCCTTAGGCCAAGCCAAGCCCACGCTGAACCCTAAAGAGGGATTTGAAAGCTGGCTCCAGCCGTCTTCGAGTTCGCTAACGTAGCCGAATTCCGTCACGCGCTCCGATGTGGGTGGAAGTACGCTCAGATCGACCTTCCCATGCTTGCCGATGACCTGGGGCCAGGGGCCGGTCGCCGCGGGCGTGAGCCGGCTCAAGGGACTGATTTCGACGTCGTGGGCCGTGAAAGTGCGCGCAGGCAGATGCAGGCGGCATCCTCCCGTCAAGAAAGGAGCGCCGAAGGCGGGATGGTGACCCCACATATAGTGCAGGGCTTCTTCCGAACGGTTTTCGATCGTCTCGTGAAGAAGCACGGCGGCAAGCGAACGCTCGACGGTAACGGTTCGTCGCACCCAAAAAGGGCTGCGATAGAGTTGCACGGTGAACTGCACACTGACCGAAGCCGAACTCTTGCAGACCACCCGATAATCCCAAGGCAAAACAGAGGCTTCGCCGTGGAAATTCAACACTGCTCCCTTGTATCGGCACTCGTCTCCGCCATTGGGGAAGATCAACTGCCAACCGCCTTCGTAATGTTCCAACCATGCCGCTTCAGTGCTGCCGCCGTAGGAAACAACTCCCGTTCCCGGCTTCTTCAACCCCCAGGGCGACTTCCACAGCACATCAGTCCGGCGAGGCTTGTAGACCAGTGAATAAATATCCACGCCTTTCTCCGGCAGCAAGGTCACGGAGAGGAATTGGTTTTCCAGCGTCAGGGTGCGGAAGCCTCCTAGCTGGTGCTCGCGCAGGGAACAGGCAAGGCGAGGCATTGATTTCCTCCATTAGCGGGGCGGAGTCACTCGACTACCGTTACGGGTGCGGCAAGAGCTTGTTCGACCGTCTGGGCATCCAGTTCCACACCCAGACCCGGGCAGTCGGGCAAACTCCATTGGCCGTCGTGCAGCTCCACTTCCGGGACGGCTAGTTTGGAGCGAAGGAAGGACGGGAAGAAATCCTGATGAAAGAACTCCGCATAAGGGCACGCAGGAGCGGCGGCGACAAAATGGCGAGTGGCCGCAACCGTGAGGCCGGTCTTCCAGGCGTGCGGAACACAATAAAGTCCGCGCTCGGCGGCCAGACGCGCGCAACGCAAGGCCTCAGTCAGTCCGCCGACGCGACCCATGTCAGGCTGAATCACGTCGCAATGGCCGCGGTCCATTAATTCGCGAAACTCATGGTGGGTCTGAAGGAACTCTCCCACCGCTACTGGTGTTGTGGTGGAGTCCGCCAGCCGCGCCAAACCTTCCAAGTCGTCGGTATGAAGTGGAGTTTCGACGAAAAACAGCTTGTCGTCCTCGATCCTCCGGAGTACCCAAAGAGCATCATTAGCATTTCTCCAGCGATAACCAACGTCAATCATGAACTCCATCTGGTCGCCCAAGACTCTGCGGCACTCATGAATGAAAGCCACAAGCTGGCGATCGTCGACCAGATCGTAGAACAACATCTCCATCTTCACGGCCCGAAAGCCGTACTCGAGCGCCTTGTTCAGCAAGGCAATGCAGGCCTGGCGCATCTCCGTCCAGCCTCGTCCCTGAGGCATGCTGGGGAAGAGCGTAGCGTACGGGGTGATCCTAGCGCGCGCCGAGCCTCCCACAACCTGGTAGACGGGCTTGCCGAGAATCTTGCCCCGCAAGTCGTGCAGGGCGTTGTCCAGGGCGGACATCAACATAATGCCCAGCCCCCGGCGCGCGTGGTAGATGGTGCCTTCGTAGACCTTGTCCCACAGCCGCTCAACTTCCAAGGGATTCTCGCCCAACAGCAGATCGCGAATACTCATGCTCCAGATGTGCGCACTGGGGGTTGCAAGCAGCGCGGCGATGGCGTTCGGAGGAGCGTCCGTTTCTCCCAGACCCTGCATTCCGTTGTCGGCGGTGACTCGGATGACGGCGGTGTCGACGGCCCCATCACAATCCGCTGCGTTCGTCTGCGGAGCGCGAAGTTGCAGGCATTCAATTTTTTGGATTCTCATTTCCCCTCCTCCAGTCCTTCCGTGTCAGCGGTGGTAATCAGAATCGTTCCAACGAGCGTCAGCAAGCCTCCCACCAGCATGGCAGGCGTAATTCTCTCTTGCAGTAAGAGCGCGGAAAACAACACGCCGAGCAAAGGCAGCAGATAAATCGACACAGAGGCTTGGCTCACATCCAGTCGTCGCAGCAGGTACATCCACAGAATCATCGCCAGGCCCCAACTGAAAACGCTGAGCACTGCGAGTGAAACCCACACGCCGACAGTGTACGATCTGGTGGCGGCCAGCGCCGAGGGCTCCATTGCCGCCACCAATGGGATGCAAAGTCCAGCAGCAACCACGTACCCGAACACCAGGACTTCCAAAGGAGTAAAACGCCCCAGCAGGCGCTTCGAATAGACGTTATAGAAAGCGCTGCCGATAATGGCCAGGAGGATAATGAGGTTTCCGCCCAGGAACTTCATGCTGTGAAGGTTGGCGTGACGCCAATCAGGGCCGGAAACAATCAACACGCCGAGGAGCGCAAGTGCCAGGCTTCCCCAGCGCACCAATGTCATCCTTTCTCCGAGCAGGGTCACAGCCATGACGGCGGTGATCACCGGGAGCGTCAGATAGAGCAGAGCTGCATTCGAGGCCGTGGAAAGTTCCGTTCCCCAGGCGAGCACCGCCGAGCCGGGGATCAGCCCAAGCGCTGCAAGAAGTGAGAAATGCAGCCACTCAAACTTGGAAGCTTGCTGCGCACTCTGCCGCCTTTCCCAGAAGTAGAAAGGAGCCAAAACAAGCGCCGCAATCAAAAACGTCCACAGGCTGAGGGCCACAGGCCCGGCCACGCTGGTGGCGGTCTTGTAAGCAGGATATTGCGCGGCCCACATGGCGTTGACCAGGACCAGCAAGCCGGCATCCGTAATTCTGCGGCGCGTAAACTGCATGGTTCAAGTCGTCGGGGCGCGCGGCCACCCACCTCTGCACAGGCGTTCAATGACCCGCCGCGGTCATAGCCCCATCCACCACCAAATAGGTGCCGGAGATGAACGCGGCGGCATCAGAAGCCAGAAAGAGCGCGGCATCGGCGACATCGCGCGGTGTTCCAATGCGGCCCAAGGGATGAAAGCTCAACACTTGTTTCAGGGCAGCTTCAGAGTCCGGCTGAATGGCCAGCCACTCGTCCATCATGGGAGTGTTGATATAGCCCGGACAAATGGCGTTGGCGCGGATCTTCTCAGGACCATATTCGAGCGCCAGAGCGCGCGTGAGCCCAATAATACCCGCCTTGGAAGCATCATAAACAGCATTGCCAACATAGGAAACAAATGCATGCACCGAGGAGATGTTCACAATGGCACCTCCGCGGCCGCGCATGACGCGGATGGCATGTTTCGCAAAAAGAAAGTAGCCCTTGAGATTCACTTCGAGCACGCGGTCCCAATCGGCGGAGGGGTAATCCACCAACTGCCCAGGTCCCGCGATTCCGGCATTATTGACGAGGATGTCGAGTGCGCCGAATTGCTCCAGCGTCTGAGCGACAGCGCGTTGTATGTCTTCTTCGCAGGCGACGTCGCCCTGTACCGCAAGCGCCCGCCCCTCTCGGCTGAGTTTCTCAGCGATCTGGCGAGCCGCTTCGTCTTTAATGTCGAAGACCATGACCGCCGCGCCGGCTTCAACAAAGCGCTCCGCAATGCCGGCGCCTATTCCCATGGCGGCGCCGGTTACGATCGCGACTTTATTGTCGAGGCGCATGGAGTGGAACCTCCGCTTAGGCGTTCTGAAGCCGGTTGGGGGTAGTCCTGCATTCTCGAATACCATCGCAAAGCAGCCAACAGCGGACCCTGCCCCCAAGGGAGAACTCCTCCCCGCGGCATCCGCCTGTAGTGCTGGACCGAGGTGCTGGGGAAGGTCTCGTAGGATACTCCATCGAGCAAACCGTCGGCCCGGACATTTTCGAGAAGAGATCGCATGGCCAATTCCACTACCGGTTTGTACGTCTCCGGGTCGACCCAGCCGTGCAGCATGGCTCGTGAGGCGGCGCTGATCATGAAGGCCGCCACTGACGACTCGATGTACGAATCGGTATCGGTGAGCACTGTGTGCCAGCCGCCCGCTCGGTCTTGCAGTTCCGCCATCCGCTTCAGCACTCGCCCCAGCGCAGCCCCTATTCTTTGGGCACCAGGCTCGTGGGCAGGCAAGTGCTCAAGGGTCTCCACCAGTCCCAGCAAACCCCAACCGTTTCCACGCCCCCAAGCAACACCATTACGCGCCCCCGTCCGTTCGATCCAGAAATGGTGGAAAAGCCTATCTGCCGGATCGTAGAGCAGATCAATTTGCGAAAGCACATTTTCCAGGGCAAGCTGCCGGTACGCATCTTCTCCCGTAGCGCCGTAGAGCGCAGAGAAGAATGGCCCGTCGAAGTGCATGGAATCAACAAAGACGCACGGTCCCCCATCTTGAACAGCTGCCGCCAACTCGCGCCAGGCATCAAACTCAGGATGGTCGGAAGGCAGTTCCGGTGGCAATTCGAAGGCAGCATCTTCATACCGCACTGCGGCGCCCGATTTGGTCTTTCGAAAACCGGACATGTAGAGAGCGTGCCGCTTGGCTGCTTCCAGCAACGCAGAGTCACCGGTTAATTCACAGACCCGCAAGAGGGCGACCCCGGCGGCAGTATAGTCAAACTTGCTGCGAAACTTTTCGCGCGCAATCCAGGCCTTGAAAAACCCATAGACGTATCCCGCGTATTTTGCATCGCCTGTGAGTTCGGCGGCATCCAACAGTCCTTCCAGCCCAATCGAATCCCCCCAGAACCATAGTTTCCAAGGGTAACTCATCAGGGCGTCTGCGGCTTTGGCCGCTATCTTCCGCAGTTCCTGGTCCTCAATCCGGTCAGGCATAGGGTTCGATTGGACGACGCTGGGGCGGCTTCACGCCGCCATTTGGCGAGGTGAAACCGGCACTACGACAAAAGCTCAATCAGTCACAGTCCGACATCAGCCGCGCAGGGCGGCTCCCCAGGGATGCCCACGTTGACATGGTACACGGCTCCGCCGAAGGGACCGGCCTGGGGATCGTATCCCGTTGGCATGATCGGCATGGGTTCAGATTGCGCCGCCGAGGTCACGAAGATATCCGTCAATTGCTCTCCGCCAAAGGTCAGCGAGGAAACCTGCTTGGCGGGAAACTCCAAGCGCCGTTCGACCTTTCCGTCGGGATCGTAGCGAACAATCGAGCTGCCGTACCACTGCGCGGACCAAACGTAGCCTGCACTATCCACGGAAAGACCGTCGGGCAGGCCTTCCGTCTTAGGCACCTCCACGAAGACGCGACGATTACGAACCTGGCCACTCCCAAGGTCATAGTCATAAGCGAAGATCAGTCTCGCGGCGCTGTCCGCAAAATAGAGTGTCTTCCCATCGGGCGAGAAGCCCAGGCCATTGGCAAGATGGAATCCGTCGTCAAGGACTTTTGTTTTGCCGTCGGTGTCGAGGCCAATCAGCTTTCCAAGTTCGTACTCCGCGCTCGGATTATAAAAGCAAGAACCTGCCAATAGCCGGCCCTTCGAGTCGGCAACGCAATCGTTCAGTTGACACTTCCAGTTATCGGTTTCTGCGGCGACCAACTTCAAATTATTCGCCCCATCCCAAAGCCAGAATCCATCGTTGTTGGTGATCACATAGCCACCACGGCGATTAGGCCGGAAGCCATTGATGGCCAGGCCCGCCTTCACCAGAACACTGCGACGAACCGCCCACGCCAACCGAAAGAATTTCTGCCCGGTTTGGTCGGTCCATTCCAATGTACCTAGCAAGGGATTCCAGACCGGGCACTCACCGCAAAGGTTCTTTTGGTCGGCTACAACCGTAATGCTGGACATAGCAGCATCCTCTCGCGATGCGGGGCGCTCGGGAATTTGATGAAGCGTTTCATCCCGATGACCAAGACTCTAGCAAGATGGACGAGGAATGTCAATCTGCTCCCACTATGCCCGAGGCGCGCAATTCGAACGAACGGTCCGTTCAACCGGAGTGCGCGCGAGAGCACCTGGGCGCTGTCATTCCTCGCTTCGCTCGGAATGACAGCTTGTTTCGGAGCCGGGTAGGTGCGCGGAGGGCGACTTGTCGTTGACTTTCGTTCGCGGAGCCATTACAGTCTTGGATGTAGCGTTTCATGGGGGGACCGAACAAGTCCCCCGCGCGCGGCGCTGGCGAGATTTCATGCCGATTACCATTAAAGACGTTGCGAAGCGCGCGAAGGTAGCCATCGGAACAGTTTCGCGGGTTATCAACGATCAGCCGGGTGTCGACCCCAGACTTCGCGAACGCGTCGAGCAAGCCGTCAAGGAACTGAACTACCGGCCGAATGCCCGCGCCCGAAGCTTCGCGCAGAACTCAAACTCCGTCATCTCTTTCATCCAAAGCAACCGCCATCTGCTCCACCCGTTTCACGTTGGGGTGCTCCAGAGCGTAGAAGAGTATTGCGCGGAGGCGGGCTATTTCGTGCTCTTCACGAGCTACAACTATTCGCGCGACACCAAACCAGCGGAACTCAGGTTGCCCAAGGTGCTGGAGAGTCACGGGGTCGCGGATTGTCTGATTCTGGCAGGTATGAACTATGAGAATTTCGTCGAAGCGGTGGAAGAACTCGGCGTTCCGTACGTTCTCCTCAAGAACATTTACACGGGCGAGAAATTGCGCGCGCCGGTGGACCAAGTAGGGTGGGACGATCTCGCCGGTTCCTACGAAGCCACGAAGCACTTGGTGGAACTTGGCCACCGTGACATCTGGTTTATCGGTGACACCTCCTATGTTTGGTACAAGATACGCTTCGATGGTTATACCCATGCCATGCGCGATGCCGGATTGGAGCCTCGCGGCCAAACCGTTGGCCTCTCCGACAATCTCTATGCCAATGGGCACGCGTCGATGGAGATGATTCTCGAGCAAGGCTATCCCGTCACCGCGATTCTGGCGGGGTACGATGACATTGCCTACGGCGCCTGGGATGCCTCATTGAAACATGGGCTGAGCGTGCCGCGTGACGTGAGCATCGTCGGTTATCACGACGAGGACCAGGCCCAATTCAAGATTCCACCTCTGACCACCGAGCGCGTCGATAAGGTAGGGGTCGGCCGTCAACTCGCGCGCATGGCCATCGAGAAGCTGCGCTTTCCAGGTAAACACATTCCGGAAGTTATACTGCCCATGGAACTGATGAAGAGAGGCACGACCCGCTTGCTGCTGCGCGACGCGCCAGTTTCCTGAACGCCTTGTCGCGACTGCCGTGCCGCACTTCCGCCCGAATCGCCCCCCCGCAGTTGCCGGTCATCCTGAAGCGCCTTCGGCCCGCTGCAGGTCGAGGCAAAACCGGGCGTTCCCGAGGCACGCCGTGCGAGGGCACAAACCGCTTGACATCGTTCTTAGGCTGTCCTAACCTGAGTCTCAATGAAGCGCTTCATGAACGCGTTCGAGAGGCTCGGTGCGCCCCCAAAGGGACGCCCCGGATGAGCCTGTACCTCCCTGTCCGGGAGTGAGGTTGTCGCGTAGGAAGGCGCTTTCGCAGGAGGCCGTCCATCATGCGTCCAAACTTCAGGGTTGTTTCTGCTTTCTCTCTTCTGGGTGCCTCACTGTTCTTGGCCGCCCAACTATTCGCGTCTATCGACCGCGGGCAGATTCAAGGTGCCGTCACCGACCCTCAAGGCGCGGTCATGCCAGGAGTGACCGTGTTGGTCACCAACGTGGCAACCGGCGTTTCTGTGCAGGCCGTTACAAACTCGACCGGCTTTTATCTGACCGCAGACCTGGTCCCGGGCAAATACCGAGTCCAATTCAGACTGAATGGGTTCGCGAACCTGGACATTACTGATGTGTTGGTCACGGCAGGAACAACCACCGCCATCGACGGACACATGCAAGTGGGTGCGACCTCTCAGCATGTGGAGGTAAAAGCTGAAGTTCCGCTGGTAGAAACGACCTCCTCAAACTTCACCACCGTTGTGGACAGAAGCTACATCGAGAACATGCCCTTGCAAGGTCGCGACATCCAAACGCTGGTCCAGCTCATTCCCGGGGTCATCCAGTCCGCCGGTCCCTCCGGGGCGAACTTCGGGTTTAACAGCCAATTCGGAGGGTTCCCCGATCCTTTGCACCTGGTCGGCTCCTCCATCAGCGCTAACGGGGGCCAGGCTGGGGCCAACGCCTGGTACCTGGAGGGCGTCACGAACGGCACGGTGGGGGCGCAAGCGGTGGTGGTCAATCCCTCGCCCGACGCCGTCTCGGAATTCAACTTCGTCGATAACGGTCTAGCCGCCGAGTACGGCAGTACCAGCGGCGCCGTCGTCAACGTCGTGTTGAAATCCGGGACCAACAAAGTGCACGGCGATATATATGAGTACAATCGCAATTCCTATTTCAGCGCCACCAACCCCTTTGCTCAGCGCGATGCCCATGGCAACCCCTATCTCCAGCCCGCGGTGAATTGGAACGATTTTGGCGGCACTTTGGGTGGCCCAGTCTATCTGCCCGGTATCTACAACGGCAAGAACCGGACCTTTTTCTTTGCCTCCTGGGACATTTCATTGCTTCATCAGCGCCAGAACAGCGTCCAGACGGTCCCTATCGCCGCCGAAAGGAATGGTGATTACAGCGCTGACCCCAGGTTTGCCCCCAACTGTGGTCCCAATTACCCTGGCGTGACCAATTGCCTCTATGATCCATTGACCACTACAGGGCCGGACGCGAACGGCTACTACCACCGCACGCCATTCCCCACCCCGGTCATTCCCCAGAGTCGCATGGACCCTCTGGCTAAGTTTTATGTGAATAGTTTTCCCAATCCCAACTATGCTGATCCTCTCCAGCAAGGGCCGAGTGGGTGCGGGAACCTCTGCAACAACTACATCGGTACGGTGGGAAGCAGCATGACCACCCACAACATCTCCGTGAAGATCGACCACACAATCAACGATAAGCACAAGCTATTTGTCGCATGGCTCTTCAATCCCAGTTACTACACGAATTTCCGGTATCCCTGGGACGGGCCTACGGCGCCGACCAACACCGGCGTGGCCGGAGCCCAACCCTACAACACGCGCAACCAGCTCGCGGAAGTCGGGTTCACCTCCACCTTCACGCCGACCGTGGTAAATGAAGTGCGGTTTTCGTTTGGCCGCCAGAACCTAGTTTCCTTGCCCAACCTCGAGAGCGTCACAGATAACCAGGCAGTGGAGCAGAGGGTGCAGGGCCTGAACTTCCTGCTCTACGAACCTTTCCAACCCGTGCCGACCATCTCCTTCGAGCAGCCCATTGGCTCTTATTCGAATTACACGTCGTTCGGGCCCATCCAATACCAGAACAGCAGTTTGGGACAGCAGGCCTACACGCTCACCGACAACTTCACTAAAGTCGCCGGGAAGCACACGCTCAAATTCGGCATGCTCTTTCAGCGCAACAACCTGTGGACCAATTCCGGTTATGGCTACAATATCGGCTTTGACCACGGACTGACCAGCGACCCTTTTACCGGCCAGGGTGGCGATGGTCTTGCGACGTTTCTTTTGGGAACTGTGGGACAGGGCGGAGCCAGCACCGGCGTCCAATTTGCTCCCTGGCAAACTAATGACAACTATGGTTTCTACGGGCAGGATGATTTTCGCGTGAAACCAAGCTTCACTTTGAGCCTGGGGCTGCGCTATGACATTTACGGGTGGATTCGCGAGCGGCACAACATGCTGGCGAATTACGATCTAAGCGCTATGAATCCGGATGTCCCTTTCAAGGGGAAAGTCGTCTATATGGGAACGTCGGGGCATCCTGATCGCAACCTCTTCCCGGCCAACAAGAATAGCCTTGGTCCGCGTATCGGTTTTGCCTGGTCACCCGGCAACAGCAAGAAGACGGTAATTCGCGGCGGTTACGGGATCGTCTATAGTAACAGCCTCTCCGCGCTCTTTGGCCAAGGGAACGGCGCCGTCAGCTCCCCCGGCTCCTCGCTCGGCGCTACCATTCCCATTACCGACTATTCCTACCAGACGCCTTCCTTCATTCTCAGCCAGGGGGCGCCTACCATCACTCTTCCTGACCTTGCCGCTAATCGCACCCAGCAGTCTCAACTGATAGGAACCAACCTCTGTTGCTTCGGTTTCACCAAGGGTGACCATGACCCGTACGTGCAGCAATGGAGCCTCTTCCTTCAGCGCGAACTGCCCGGAAACATGGTAGTCAGCGCCGGGTACGTGGGCAGCCATGGCCTGCATTTGCTAGGGGAGGAAATTCGGAATCTCGATTACGTCCCCACCAAGGTGCAACAACAGATTCGTGGCAACATCAACAACAACGTGTATTCGCTTGGCCCTTCCATGGCCAACCAGTGGGACTGCGGACCGACTGGCGACACTTGCACGGGTTGGTACGCTTTGGCTCCCTACCCGCAATGGTACTCGGTCCAGAATCTGCTCTCACCCGATGGCTACAACCGCTACAACGCCCTCCAATTCCGCCTCGAAAAGCGGTATTCGCAGGGATTGAACTTCCTCGTTGCTTATACTTACTCTAAGAACATGGTCAGCGAAGGCTTGGGCGCCCTGGTGGCGAACACCACCGGCCCCACGACCATCAGCAACAAGGGTGTTGGACGCATCAGGTATATTCCCGGGGCGGCGGGGGGCGGAGCGGCCGATGCCGGGCACGTCTGGAGTGGCGATCCTGACAACCGCAGGCTTTACGATTCGCTGTCACCCGACGATACCCCGCACGTGCTCAACATTGCCACCACGTACGAGCTTCCCTTCGGCAAAGGGAAGCACTTCCTGAATCAGCGGGGCGTGGCGAATGCGGTCCTAGGAGGATGGAAACTGAGCCAGAATTGGAACTTCCAAAGTGGAGTTCCTATGTATTTCCAATCGATCGCCTGCAATGACTTGTACGGCGCTCACAATAGTTGCCTGCCTGATCTGGTCGGCAACCTCGCCGCCGGCCGGAGCAGCAAATCACGGGCGCAAAAGGAAAACCAGTGGTGGAATCCCAACGCTCTCGCGCCACCCTTCGGGACCGACCCCACTCTGTTGTATGAATATACGAACGGGGTTGATCCGAATGGGAACCCCATCGATCCCAATACCATCGATGCGTTCTGGAAATTTGGCAACAGCGGCTTGCGTCCTCCCTCGGGTAGGATCCCCGGCTTCTGGGATGCCGACATGTCCCTGGGGAAGGATTTCCACTTGAATGAGTCGAAATACTTGACCTTCCGCTGGGACGTGTTCAATGCCTTGAACCACCAGTCTCTCGGTGTCCCGAACAATACTTGGTGTGATGGTCCCTATGCCGGCGGAAGCGTCGATGCAACCCACGTGGTCGGCTGCACGTTCGGATTGATCACCGGCACCCAAACCGACCCGCGCGAAATGCAGTTTTCGTTAAAGTTCTATTGGTAGATTCGGAGCACGAGTCGTCGCGATTGCATGAAGAGGAAGGGACAGAATTGAACTCTTGCCTGTACCCTTCAGCTTTGGGACTCCTGGAGAGGTCTCCTTAAATGCCAATCTGCTCTTCCACTCGATGCTGCCGGAAGGACAGTGAGAAGGCCATGCGGCTGAACTTCAGCATTGCTTCTGCCCTCATCATAGTTCTGCTCAGCGCCGTCCCCGGTGCCCGCTCGGCCACAGCCCAAACTACTCCCGCAACGGAGAACTCGCCGGCGAGCGCGGGTAGCGCTCACCCCACTTTCGTCTTGCACCCTGCTCCGTTCGCCCGGATGCCAGGCCTGAAGGAATATCGCTACCTCCACGCGATCGACTGCAACAGCCCCCTGCATTGGGATGGCGACACGCTCTATCTCTTCAATTCCTTCCTGCATCCATTTCGCACCTCCGGGCCGGACCTCCTTCACCAGGCAAACCAGACTCGGGTTCATCTGGGGGACTTTGATGATCTTCTCGATATGTGGATTGAAGCCACATTTAAGGACAATGACGGGACCCTTTACGGCGCTTTCCACCATGAGCCCGATGGAGTCTGCTTTTCCGACACCCACCTTCCCACTGCGCCCAAGATCGGATGGCTAAAATCCGAGGATAACGGGAAGAAGTGGAAAGATCTGGGGTTCGTGATTATGGCTAGCCCTTGCGCCATCAACTGCAAGACGGAGAGCCCCTGGGACGCCGGGGGCACAGGCGATTTCGTATTCCTCCCCGATTCACAAAAAAAGTTCTTCTACTTCTACGGGACGAGTTACGATCCTCGGCTCGAAGAGCAGGGAATCTGGGCTGCTCGCATGGCTTACGCTGACCGCAACAACCCTGCGGGAAAGGTCCTGAAGTGGCACCGGGGCGGATGGAGCGAGCCCGCACTGTGGGGCCACGTCACACCGGTCTTTCCCTCCACGCGGGATTACCACAAGAAAGACGGGTCCATGTTCTGGGGTCCGTCGATCCATTGGAACACGTACCTAGGCATGTACGTGATGGTGCTCAATCACGCCATCAACACGCGCCTCGATGCCGATGGTATTTACATCAGCTACAATCCTGAGGTTGGGAACCCGAAGGGGTGGAGCAAGCCTGCCATGCTCATTCCGCTGGTAGACATCCGCAAAGCCATGGCAGGGGGAGAAACTGGCCTCCCTGATGTAATGAACAATGGCTGGTATCCACAAGTCATCGGCATGGCAAAGGGCGAGACCGATAAACTGGCGGGTCAAAAGGCTCGACTGTTCATGGGGGGAGTCTCAAACCTCGAAATCATTTTTCTGAAGCCAGGAGAAAAAGCGAATTGACCGCGACCGGGGACAAAAGGTGAGCGCGCCCAAAATGTCAAAAAAACTCTCCCGCCGTGACTTCTTCAGCGGGACTGTTGGAACGGGTGCGGCCCTTTCGTTATACTCCCTCAATCCTGCACGGGAGAATCCCGGCCTTGCGCCGCAGGCGACAAACAGCGAGGCTGCTGTTATTCATGTGGCTTCGCCTGCGGGGCCTCCGCCACTCGGCGCTCCGGTTGAAACCAGCGTCCCCTTCGCCCGCGGTCAATTACTCTCCACAGAAAAACTCTCAATTCGCTCCCCTGACGGAAAACCAGTCCTGGCGCAATTCCGCGCTGCCCAACAGTGGCCGGACGGCAGCGTTCGCTGGCTGGCCACGGCCTTCGAAGCTGCCGCGGGACCCGGGGATTACACCCTCCGGGAGGGTGACAACCCTCGAGCAACGGACATGGTGAGCGAGAAGCCGGGGGCGGTCGTCGTTAACACGGGCGCGCTAACTTTAGAGATTTCAACCACGGGTGTCGAGTGGATAAAATTGCTGGCCGCCCCCGACCCTCAAGGCGTGACACAACCGGGGGTAGGCGGGGCTCGCTCCGCCGACTTGGTGTTAACGCGCCACGATGGCAAGCGGTTTTATGCTTCACTGGATGGCGGGACGCGCCGCGTCGAGGTTGAAGAGCGTGGTCCCGTGCGGACGTGCATTCAAGTTGAAGGTCAGTGCCGCGACCAAGCGGGCCGGGGTCTCTTTCACTACCTGGTCCGCTGCACTGCGTTCCGCGACCGTCCCGAGCTCCACCTTCAGGTAACTTGGATCAATGCAACCGAGAATCCCTCGGAGCAATTGCGGGATATCCGGGTGGTTTTCCCGTTTGATTTTGAGCCCGACCGCCTGGTCCTCGGCTGCGAAACCGGGGTCTATGACGGACCGTTCTTGAAGGACTGGCCGGTCTATGTTCTCCAGGAAGATCATGACTGGTACTGGGCCAGGACGCAAAATCCGGACGGGCGGGTTCAAAACCTGTCCTCGGGCGGCTCGAACGGCGCTCATTCTCCTGGATGGCTTTACGTCCAAAACTCGCAGCGCTGCCTAGGGGTCTGGGTACTCAACTTCTGGGAAGAGTATCCCAATGAGATCGCGGTCAGAGCGGGTGAGTTGAGCGTCGGCCTCTGGCCGCAGCGTGCGACTAACCACCTGCTGAGCAAGCCTCTGCTCCCGGCAAACCCCCAGGGTACCCCCTATACGATGACCAAGTACTCGCCCATTCTCCCCCACCCCTATTGGGCCTTCCTGGATCCCGGGAAAAAGTGCTTGGACGCTCGCCAGGGCATGGCCAAGACCCAGGAGATCGTCCTGAGCGTCTGGGCTAGGCAGAATGGAGCTCCCACCTTTGAAGCGAAATGGTGGCGTAAGACATTACAGCCCGTGCGAGGGCATCTGGACCCGCTCTACGTGGGGAGAACCGCTGCGATTGGCCCCATACGGCCAAGCGATCCGAAGCGCTCCCCGGAGTTGGAGGGCCTCTTTGACGAAAGCTTCGGTTGGTTGAACCGCCACATCGATCTCTTGAAGTGTTACGGGAAGTTTGATTACGGCGACTTCAAATACTTCACGCCTTCGACGACCTACCTTTGCACCCCCGGTACAAAGTGGGGGGATTTGGGCGAAATGCCTCGTGAAGGGTACTGGCAGAACAACGAAGGCGACCAACTTCTGGGATTGATCTTGTATTACTTTCGGACCGGGAATCCCGCCGCCTGGAACCGCTGCAGAATTGCGGCGCGGCATCTTCTCGATGTTGACATTCGGCATCACCCGACCTGGGGGATGTACACGCACAGTTACGGGCACTGCTACGTGGCTACTGCCGATGCGGGCGAACCGGACCATTCCTGGCTTCTGGGGCTGCTCGCCTGGGCAGGCATCAGCGGAGACTCCACGGCTTGGAACTGCCTCCTGCGGTGCGGTGATTATCTGGCTGGCCTGAAGCCGGAATTCATCGAGGGTGATGCCCGCACAGCTTCCGTCCTCCTCCATATAATGTGTGAATTCCACCGATACACGGGTGAGCAACGTTTTCTGGCGGCTGCCAAGATTCCTGCGGAAATCCTTTTGAAGTACCAGAACGCCAACGGGAGTTGGCCTGCCTACTTGGGAAATCCCGAAAAGAAGACTATTACAGGATTCACCGACCATGCCGTGATGGCGTTGGCGGACTTCTACTCCCTGACCGACGATGAATCTTGCCGGGAGCCGCTCGAAGGCGCCTGCGAGTACGTTATCGGCGCGGAAGGTATTGCGGACAGCATGGATGTCTCACCGCTGACAATTTACGGGATGGTAGTGTTCTCCAACAAAATCGACAGTCCGCGTTTCGCGGACGCAGCCCTGAACGCGCTCAAGAAGCTGCGCGCAACCCAGGATCTTTCTGCTGACCCCTACGGCCATGGCGACACTTGGGCAGAGTGGGGAGTAAACAATGCCGATGCAGCCAAGAGTACCGGCCGCCCGCCCCAATTCCTCGGCCAGACGCGTCCGGTTACGGTTGGATTTGTGCTTTCGTACGGCCAGCCTGCCTTCGCCATCCTTTCCAAGCCGGATCGCTTGGGCGGTGGAGCCTGACGGCGCCATGGCTTCTCGGGAAGGCACCATGCGGATTCACAGAAGAGCAACCCGGAAAGAAATCGTCAGCTTCTTTTTGACGTGGGTCTGGATTCTGGCGCTTCCGTGTGGAGTGTTGAGTGCAAAAGACCGTGGTGGCGGAAAAGTTGCCACTGGGACAAGTGACCTTCCGAGCGTCGTCCTCCGACCCGCACCGCTAATCCAGATGCCAGGACTTGACAACACCGACTATAACCCCCACCAGATTGACTCGAACAGTCCCGCTCATTGGGATGGTGATACATTCTTTATCTTCAATTCCTGGCTTCACCCTGTGCGATTCTCGGGCCGGGACCTCCTTCACTTGGGCGCGCCCCTTCCAGTTCATATGGGCACGGTCAACGACCGGCTGTGGACCTGGATCGAAAGCACGTGGAAGGATGATGACGGCACGCTATACGGCGCGTTCCATTATGAGCCGGACAATCTCTGTGTTGCCAATGACCACCTTCCGACCGCACCGAAGATCGGCTGGATCAGGTCGCGGGACAACGGGGAAACCTGGTCGAACCTCGGCTTCGTACTGGCCGCAGACCCGGGCAGCATCCGTTGTGACACGAAAAGTCCCTGGGACGCCGGAGGGGAAGGAGATTTTTCGGTGATCCTGGACCGCAACAAAGAGTACTTTTATTT
>Ga0209517_10005176_pt1 | contig 16713 bp, 16 predicted proteins | sample PeaSoiMetSII2010_FD_187695 | JGI IMG/M metagenome (GOLD analysis project Ga0209517, IMG submission 187695) | Peat soil microbial communities from Weissenstadt, Germany - SII-2010 (SPAdes) (version 2) | ecosystem: Environmental > Terrestrial > Soil > Wetlands > Peat | place: Germany...
CAATCGACGTCGCTTGGCATCGTATGCCAAAGCCCTTAAAGAAATGGGCTATAAAATCGAATCATTAGCTGCCTAGGGGACGTTCGTTGCCCCCTGAAGTTTCACAAGAGGATCCTCAAACGTTTCTGGACCCCGGCCTCAAGATCGACCGTGGCCCCATGCTGGAGCCATTCGGTTGCGGCCGGGTTATCAATCGCCGGGGTGACGGTCTTATTGAGTTTTGCAAGAGGCTCTCGTAATTGCCCTTTTCGCTGTTATGGAGCATCTAAAATCTAAAATAACCTATTAAATCAACTGGATGAGGGACCAGACATCAAAAGTTGTCCTGTATTTTCAGCGACTACAGCCGGGATAATGAGAGAATTAGCAGTTCTTTTTCGCTGTTCGTCCTCAACCGCTTACATTGTAAAATGCAGGCCGTTGGTTTTTGCTGCTCCCTGCTCCCTGTCCATCGTATTTGGATTCTATTTTCAATAAAACGACGTCTCGGGCCATGAGTTTCGGGTCAAGAGGACAGTGGTCTTTGAGAACCACATAAATGAGCCACAAATAACGGACAGGGAACACCCCAACGGGAGCTTGTTCATTCCTAATTCCTAATTCGTCCTAATTGGGTTTTCTCGCGTGCAGCATAAAATCCGCGAGGACCAGCAGCGTCATTGCTTCCAAAACCGGTACTATTCTTGGAATGGCCGAAATGTCATGGCGGCCCTTTACACTTATAAGAGCGGGTTCGCCGCTGGAGTTCACCGTTCTCTGCGTTTTTGATATCGACGGAATTGGCTTCACTGCGGCCCGTATTACTATTTCCATCCCCGTCGAGATGCCTCCAAGAATCCCGCCGGCGTGATTGGACTCGTAACCATCGGCAGTTATCGGATCGTTGTTCTGGCTGCCGAGCATCCCTGCTGCCCGAAATCCCTCACCTATTTCAACCCCTTTGACTGCCCCTACCGACATGATTGCCGCAGCCAGCCGCGCGTCAAGTTTATCGAACACGGGTTCGCCAAGACCGGGAGGGCACCCTTTGGCGCGGATTTCTACTACTCCTCCTGCCGAATCGCCCTCCGTCCTGATTTCTTTGAGCCGGGCCAGCATCTTTTGCGCTGCTTGCGAATCCGGGCAGTAAAGCTGGTTTCTATTTATTTCTTCCGGGTCGAATTCGTGGCATTCCACACCCGCAAGGGCAAGAGTGAAGGCCTGTACGGAAATTCCGCGCCCATCCAGAAATTTCCGGGCGACCGCGCCGGCAGCCACTCGGGCTGCGGTCTCACGCGCCGAACTCCTTCCCCCGCCCCGCCAGTCTCTTATGCCGTATTTCTGTTCATATGTCCTGTCGGCGTGACCGGGCCGGTAGAGTTTGGAAATTTCCGAATAGTCGCTGCTTCGCACGTCCCTATTGTATATAATAAGGCTGATGGGGGTCCCTGTTGTGAGCCCCTCGAAGACTCCCGACAGGATTTCAACGGCATCGGTTTCGGCCCGTGGTGAGCTGATCGCCCCTCCGGGCTTCCTGCGGTCCATATCCTTTTGAATGTCCGCAGGGCTTAAGGGGATTGATGGCGGGCATCCGTCGATGACGGCCCCCAGGGCCGGGCCGTGTGACTCTCCCCAGGTGGTTACTGAAAAAATGCGTCCAAAGCTGTTTCCTGCCAAGGTAGGTCCTTTCTGGGAGCGGGAAGCGAGGAGCGGGAAGCGGGAAGCAAAACACCTTCCTGCTCCCATTTTCGACACTGTTTAATGAAAAAGTGATACATTATATTATAATTGAGAAGAACGGACAGAAGATTCCTATATTGTTTTGAAGCGGAGGGAAGGGATGAGTGACCATCATCCGAATTATTGGGAGGATGTGGAACAGCAGGTCGAACAGGAACTCGAACTGCCTCCCATGTATAAGGTTCTTCTCCATAATGATGATTATACTACTATGGAGTTTGTCGTCGAAATTCTCCAGCAGGTCTTCCGCAAGGATGCCGCTGAAGCCACTCGGATAATGCTCCTGGTCCATAAGACAGGGTCCGGTGTTTGCGGAGTTTTTGTCGAGGATGTAGCTGAGACTAAAGTGGAGATCGTGCACCATCTGGCAAAAAAGAGCGGGTTTCCGCTCAGGTGCACTATGGAAGAAGCATAAGATGATAAATAAAGAGCTCGAAATCACATTTGCGGCAGCGATCAAGGAAGCAAAACAGCGCCGGCATGAATTTTTCACTTTGGAGCATATTTTATACGCCATAATTCATGACGCTACGGGCAGACGCATCCTTTACCAATGCGGGGCTGACCTGGATAAGCTCAAAGAGCGCCTCGACAAGTATTTCGACGAGCGTTCGGAAAAATTGCCCGACGGGGTGGAACAGGACCCGATTCAGACAATGGCCGTTCAGCGCGTTTTGCAGCGGGCACTCATGCATGTGCAGGGAGTGGAGAAAAAAGAAGTGGACGCCGGCGACATTCTGGCGGCCATGTTTTTCGAAGAGAACTCCTACGCAGTCTATTTTCTGAAATCTCAGGGAATATCGAGGCTCGATGTACTCAGCTATATTTCCCACGGTGTCTCCAAGGTGCCGGACTCCGAGGAAGGCGAATTTCAATCTGTTTCCCAGGATCAGCCCAGCCGCAAGGCCGGCGCCCTGGAGAGCTTCGCTGTAAACCTCATCGAAAAGGCCGGTCAGGGTCTGATCGATCCGCTTATCGGCCGTGATGAAGAAATTCTAAGGACGCTTCAGATACTTGGCAGGCGCAGCAAGAATAACCCCATCTTCGTGGGGGACCCGGGCGTAGGTAAAACCGCCATTGCGGAAGGGCTTGCGCTCAGAATATACAAAAAGGAGGTCCCACCTGCATTTTTCAATGTCGAGATCTTTGCGCTCGACATGGGTGCTCTTCTTGCCGGGACCAAATTCAGGGGTGATTTCGAAGCTCGACTCAAGGGCGTGATCCTCGAACTTAAGAAGAAACGCGGAGCGATTCTTTTCATTGATGAAATTCATACGGTTGTCGGCGCCGGTGCGACGAGCGGCGGGTCCATGGACGCTTCCAACATACTTAAGCCGGTGCTTGTGGCGGGCGGGCTCCGCTGTATCGGCTCAACAACTTACGAGGAATACAAGAACCACTTCGAAAAAGACCGGGCGCTCAGCCGCCGTTTTCAAAAAGTTGAAATTCGCGAGCCTTCGGTCGATGAGACTTATCGAATACTCCAGGGGTTGCGGCCGTATTACGAACAGCATCACGGGGTCAGGTATACTGACGGCTCACTGAGGGCCGCCGCCGAATTGGCGGGCAGGTATATAAACGACAGGTACCTGCCTGATAAGGCAATCGATGTGATTGACGAAACCGGGGCAAGCCTGCGCCTCAAAAAAGACAAAAGGGTCCGAAGGATCGTCGCGGTGCGGGATATCGAGACTGTGGTGGCCAGGATAGCCAGAATTCCTGCCCGCAGCGTCACTTCCGCAGATCAACTCAGGCTTCAAAGCCTGGATGAAGAGCTCAAGAGAACCGTTTTTGGACAGGACCAGGCAATTGATATGCTGGTAAAAGCGATCAAGAGATCGCGGGCCGGCTTGCGGATCCCTGAAAAACCGACCGGATCTTTTCTTCTCATCGGTCCCACCGGGGTGGGGAAAACCGAAGTGGCAAAGCAGCTTGCCAAGGTCCTGGGCAACAATTTCCTGCGGTTCGACATGAGCGAATACATGGAGAAGCACACAGTGTCCCGTTTGGTAGGCGCTCCTCCGGGGTACATCGGGTTCGACCAGGGCGGCCTTCTCACAGATGCCATCCGCAAGCAGCCTTACACGGTCCTGCTGCTCGATGAAATCGAAAAGGCGCACCCGGATTTGTTCAGCATCCTTCTCCAGGTAATGGACCACGCTACTTTGACCGACAATAACGGTAAGAAGGCGGACTTTAGAAATGTGATCCTGCTCATGACTTCAAACGCAGGCGCCAGGGAGATGAATGCGCCTTCGATCGGGTTTGAGGGGGGTGAGCGGCAGGATACTCGAGTCGCAAAAGGCATTAAGGCCGTCGAAAAGCTTTTCAGCCCCGAGTTCCGTAACCGGCTTGACGGCGTTATTCCATTCAATGGTCTTAGCATCGGAATTATGGAGAGGATCGTCGATAAGTTTTTGGCCGAAGTTGAAGAACAGCTCGCAGAGAAAAACATCCGGTTCGAGCTTAGCCGCAATGCCAGAAGGTGGCTGGCGGAAACGGGCTATGACTCCAATTTCGGTGCGCGGCCGCTTGCAAGGTTCATCCAGTCCGAAATCAAGGACACTCTGGCCGACGAAATCCTGTTTGGAAGACTGGTCAAGGGAGGCCGGGTAAAGATTTACCGGCCCGAAGAAGCGCCAGGACAGCAAACGGAAGACCTGAAGTCGGAGAACCTTGTCTTTGAGTTCCCCGACAGGGGCCTTGTGCAAAAAGTTGAACAGGAGCTTGTGACTTAATTAGAGCCTTTTTTATGCCGGTCTACCAGCTTACAGACGAACTCTCATTTCCTCATCCGTCACTTGCCGATCCCATCGGTCTTCTGGCCATCGGGGGAGACCTCTCCCCCCAACGGCTCCTGCTAGCCTACACCCACGGGATCTTCCCCTGGTACTCCGATCCCGCTCCGATGCTTTGGTGGTCCCCTGATCCGCGCCTGGTCCTCTTTCCCGGCGAGCTGAAAATATCCCGCAGCCTCAAACGCGTTATTAAAAAACAGGTATTCACCGTCACCATGGACAGGGCGTTTGGCGAGGTGATTGTCGCATGCGCCACGACTCGCAAAGAGACCTGGATAACGGGAGAAATGATCGAGGCATACGTGGCGCTGCACAAACTTGGATATGCCCACTCGTTTGAAACTATGCATGAAGGCCGGCTGGTCGGTGGACTATACGGTGTGGCTATGGGCAGGGCTTTTTTCGGAGAGTCCATGTTTTCCATCATGAGCGACGCTTCAAAGGTTGCGCTGGTGTACCTGGTGCACTACCTTGAGGGACTTGGTTTCGAATTTATTGATTGCCAGACGACAACCGAACACCTCAAAAGGTTTGGCGCCAGGCAGATCCCGAGAAAAGAATTCCTGCAACGCCTGGCCAGGGCGTTAAACGGTGAAAAATGAAGCAGGAAGCGGGAAGCGGGAATCAAAACCCTGTTCTTCTTCCCGCTTCCCGCTCCGTGCTTCTTGCTCAAGCCCGGAGGGCTCATGATCGAAAAAGTCATAATCGTTGGTGCGGCCGGACGAGATTTCCACAATTTCAATGTCTACTTCAAAGATAATCCCCGATACAGGGTGATTGCTTTTACAGCAGCCCAGATACCCAACATAGAAGGCCGGACATATCCTCCTGAACTTGCCGGAGAATTATATCCGGATGGAATCCCAATTTATGCCGAGCCAGAGATGGCAGAGCTTATCCGAAAGTACCGAATTGACCTGGTGGCCTTTTCATACAGCGACGTTTCATATGAGGAAGTGATGCACAAAGCGGCCATAGCTATGGCCGAAGGGGCCGATTTCATACTTCTGGGCGCCACCTACACCATGCTCAAATCCCAAAAGCCCGTCATTGCGGTATGCGCGGTCCGAACGGGGGCCGGAAAGTCCCAGACTACCCGAAAGATCGCCGATATAGTGCAGCAATTCAGCAAAAAGATTGTGGTTGTCCGTCACCCCATGCCTTACGGCGATCTTGGGATACAGGCAGTCCAGCGCCTGTCGACCTACCAGGACTTCGAGTTGAACAAATGCACCATAGAGGAGCGCGAGGAATTCGAACCCCTGATCGAGAAGGGAATAGTAGTTTACGCGGGAATTGACTACGGCAGGATTCTTGCCCGGGCCGAATCGGAAGCCGATATCATCATCTGGGACGGCGGTAATAATGACACTCCCTTTTATGCCCCCGATATTCACATAGTGGTCTTCGATCCACACAGGGCGGGCCATGAACTGCTCTACTACCCTGGCGAAACAAACATGATCATGGCGGATGTGGCGATCATAAACAAGGTTGACACCGCTCTTTTGAGCGACGTCGAAAAGGTGAAAAAAAATATCGAGACCAGCAATCCCGAGGCAACAATCATAATGGCTGAATCTCCCATCGTGGTCGATAATTCCGAGCGCATCAGGGGGCGGCGCGTGCTGGTTGTCGAAGATGGGCCTTCCATCACCCACGGCGGAATGGCTTTCGGGGCGGCAACAATTGCGGCCCGCAATTTCGGAGCGGCTCAAATTGTGGACCCGCGGCCGTTTGCGGTTGGATGGATAAAGGAGACTTATCAACGTTATCCCGATATCGGAAATCAGTTGCCTTCCATGGGCTACTCCGAGCAGCAGATAATGGACCTGGAGGCAACGATAAATTGCGTCGATTGCGACCTGGTAGTATTTTCGACCCCGATTGACCTGAGTTGTCTTCTCCGGATCAATAAGCCGGCGCTTCGGGTCCGCTACGAATACAAGGACCACGCCCCGCCTTTTCTCAAGGACGTGCTCGCGCAGAAGCTTGAAAGTTTAGGGGTTTTATAGATGGGGATAACCGGGGACAAAACACGGCCGATCCTGCTGGTTGCGCTCGGGGGAAATGCCCTCATCCGCAAAGGCGAGAGCGGCACAATAGAGGAGCAGTTCAGAAACCTTTCGGTCCCTGTTGCACAGGTGGCGCGCCTGTCTAAACAATATCGCATCATAATCACGCACGGAAACGGCCCGCAGGTCGGCAGTCTTCTCCTCCAGCAGGAATGCTGCCCAGAGACCCCCAGACTCCCGCTCGAAATTCTCGTCGCTCAAACCCAGGGACAGATCGGCTACATGATCGAATCCACGCTCGATAACGAACTGACTGAAATGGAAGGAGAGCACCAAAACCTGATCGTGACCGTACTGACCTATGTGCTCGTCGATAAGAACGATCCCGGCTTTCTCACGCCGACAAAACCTATCGGCCCTGCTTTCGCGGAAGATCATGCCGCCAGGCTCTCCTATCCGACAGTGAAAACACCCCGCGGCCTAAGGAGGGTTGTCGCATCTCCGAGGCCTGTAACCATTATCGAGAAGCGGGAAATCAAACGGTTGATCGATATGGGATTCATCGTGATTGCGTGCGGAGGAGGCGGAATTCCGGTCATCCGGCATGGGAGGGCCTTTCAGGGTATCGACGCGGTAATAGATAAGGACCTGGCCAGCGCGAAGCTGGCTGAAGAAGCTGGAGCAGATGTGATGATAATCGCAACCGACGTTGAGGGAGCGGCCATTTCATTCGGAGGCGCCAACGAGCTATTCGTGCAGAAAATGAGTGTGGATGAAGGAATGCGCTTCCTGCGCGAGGGGCACTTTCCGGCCGGTTCGATGGGACCAAAAGTTGAAGCCGCACTCCAGTTTATCAAATCAGGCGGAAACCGCGCCGTTATCTGCTCGATTGATTCCATCGAAAAAGCAGTGGCCGGGAATGCAGGGACTGAAATAGTGAGGTGAACAAAATCTGTGGCCGCAAGGTAGTTTTTTTCTTTTAATCCTGTAAATCCTGTTAATCCTGTCTAATTATCAGTTCTTCCGGATTAGCTTACGATGTAAATTTACTACGAAATCCTGCGTGTTGGTGAGAATTGATCTGGCGGTGAGCGAGCCTCGGTCGGCCAGCTTGTTGGCAGCGAATTCCGACATATCGATGACAAAGAAATAGACTGGACGAACCGTTCCGTTTTCCATCACCCTGAATGCAGGCGTCATGTTCCCGGCCGCAATGGAATGGAGCTGAGTGGCCATTGCTATCACCGTGGTCGCCTTTCGGACCAGCGCCCGCATTCTGTCCTGGGCCTCGCTGGAGTTTACGATGACTTCGGGCAGCGGACCGTCGTCCCGAATGGAACCGGCCAGCACAAATGGTACTTCGCGTTTCACAAGAGAAGCCATAATGCCGTCTTTAATTATCCCTTTTTCAACGGCTGCTTTGATCGATCCAAGCTCACGAATTTTGTTGATCGCATCCAGGTGTTTGTAGTGGCCCAGTTCGGCGTGCTTTTTTGTATAGATGTCCTGTCCGAGCGCTGTTCCGAAGATCGCCGCCTCTATATCGTGAGTCGCCAGGGCATTGCCTGCCAGGACTCCGTGCACGAAGCCTTCGTCGATAATGGCTGCCAGGCACTCGCGCGAGTCCTTGTCGAAGGCGACCGCCGGGCCAAGCACCCACAGCAGGAAACCATTTTCACGGTCGTGTTCGAGCAGGTTGTAGAGTTCGTCGTAATCATAGGAAAAAGAAGTCTCACGGGATATCCGGGTCCGAAAGGCAAACTTTTCCGAAACCGCGTATTCCCATCCGAAAGCATCCAGGTGGACATAAATCCCGTCTTCCCCATTTTCGTGCCGGCCGCATGCGACAAGATCTCCGGGTTTTAGGGTCCGGAATTCCCGGATCTCGATGGTCCCGGCGGTTTGCAGCACTGCCACGCTATCCATGCGTGATTGCTTTGGAAGAATCCATTCTCCCTTATGGACCTGGAAATACTCCGGGTATATGGAAGTTGCATGGTAGCCTTCAGGGGCCACTCCGGCTCTTTGGACTTCTTTGAACTTCACTGCGGGGGCGTTATTCAGGGGGGGGAGTGTGAAGTCGGGCGGTCGAAATTCAGGAAGCTTGAATGATGACATTTTCCCCCAGTCAGGCTAACTGCCGGGTTGGCCCTGGCGTTTAGCTTCCCTGTAAAAACTGATGAAGTAATCCAGGGCGGATACATAGCCCAGGACCAGCGAAATCCACAGGAAGGCGATCCCTATTAAACTCAGGGTGGACTGTATACTGGGAATGACCGGCAACAAAAAGATAAATGCCACGGTCTGGGAAACCATTTTGTTTTTTCCCATCCGGCTGGCGTTGATGATCAGTCCGTGGCCGGCTGCAATCGAACGAAGGCCGGTTATGCCCAACTCGCGGCCGACAATAAGGAAGACAAGCCAAGGCTGAATTTTTGGGATAAGCATTATGAGCACGGCTGTAGTCAGAAGCTTATCGGCAAGCGGATCGAGCAGCCTTCCAATGGAAGTGACGGTATTGGAGCGACGCGCCAAAAAACCGTCAAGATAATCTGTGAGCGAAGCGATGCAAAAGATTATGAAGGCGAGGTTCTGCGCAAAACTGGATGCAGGAGGCACCAGGAGCGCCACTATCACCGGTATTGTAAGCATCCTGAAGTAGGTCAGGACATTGGGCAAAGTCGTGAGACTTTGCATGGAAAGATCGCTTCGTTTCAAAACAAGCATAAACTCCAAACTTTCGTGCTTGCCGGTTGTTCCCAAGACTTTTTTCCGCTCTCGTTCCTTCAGGATTAGTAACGGTACCGATTATAAAAGTCCATAACAGTCTTAACATAAATTTGAGTTTCGTCAAAAGGAGGAATTCCACCGTGCTTGGCGACCGCTTCCGGACCCGCGTTGTAGGCGGCCAGAGCAAGGGCCGTGTCGTTGTTGAACCGATCGAGCATCATTTTGAGATACCTTGCCCCACCGTCTATATTCTGCCTGGGATCGAAAGGATTGTCCACGCCGAGGTCCCGAGAAGTCCCGGGCATGAGCTGCATCAAGCCCATCGCGCCTTTTGGAGACACCGCAAATGGATTGAACCCCGATTCCGCGCGAATGACCGCTTTGACCAGGTTGCAATCAAGGCCGTAAAGCTTGCAGGTCAGCTTTATGTGCGGATCATAAGCAGCCTGATTCGGCAGATTTGAAAGCGGGCTGAAAATTCCCGGTTGAAGTCCCGGATATGAACCTTTGTAAGCTGGAAAATATCTTTGCAGGTTCGCCTCCGTCAGGGGAGGCAGGCTTACGGCTGTTGACTGCACATACGTGGGCGTATTGGTGTAATGGATCGTACCGTCCTTATCGACATACTTGAAGATTTCCGCAAATGGGCTCGTTGGCAATGCTATGGATAAAACAATGATGATCGCCGTGAAAAGGAGATACCTGACACCTCTTCCGGTTCGATTCATAACCCCTCCTGTTCACATATCCATCGAGCCTCTTTGCAAAACTCAATTTTAAGGAATCTGTAGATCCCGAACATTTTGCAAGATGCTCCAGCGCTTGCGGTCTATTTTTCCACCTTCTTCCAGTCCTGCAAGAATTTTTCTATCCCCAGATCGGTCAATGGGTGACGCGCAAGTTGTTCTATGACCTTGTATGGGATAGTAGCAATATCCGCGCCTAAGTGCGCCGCCGTAAGCACATGCACAGGATGCCTAACGCTTGCGACGATAACTTCGGTTTCAAAAAGGTAATTCGAAAATATGTCCAGGATCTCGCGAACCAGGTTCATACCGTCCTGGGATATGTCATCGAGCCTGCCGACGAATGGACTGATATAGGTCGCTCCGGCCTTTGCCGCAAGAAGCGCCTGGATGGGGCTGAACACCAGGGTCACATTTGTATGCACCTCTTCTCCGGATAATATTTTGACTGCCTTCAGGCCCACGGTAGTCATGGGTATTTTCACCACGACGTTCTCGTCTATTGCCGCAAGTTCACGCGCTTCCTTCAGCATGCCGTCCAGATCGCAGCAGACACCTTCGGCGCTGACCGGACCCTGCGCAATTTCACATATTTTGCGAATATGGCTCTTGAAAGCATCCCTGCCGGTGATTCCTTCCCTGGCTATCAGGCTGGGATTTGTTGTAACCCCGTCAAGGACCCCGAGGTCGTATGCATCTTTTATTTCTGCAAGATTGGCCGTGTCGATAAAGAATTTCACATTGGACTCCTGAAAATGTTAATGAGCGGGCAGTCAAGAGTGAACGGAAAAAAACAGATGATCCTTCACTCTTCGCCCTTCACTTTTTTGAGATATTGGTCGTAGCACTTTTCGCTGCAAAAATGGATGACCTTGCCTTCAACCACCCCTTTTACACCTTTCGTTCTCAAAAAGTAGGCGCCGCATTGAGGGTCGCGAATCAGTTCGGCGTCGGTGGCCGGGCCGCCTGCCTGGCCCGGGGGGCTGGACGGACCTGAAAGAGACTTCCAGACCGATTTAGCAACAAAGTAGGCCAACCATATTATTACGCCGAAGACAAATAGACGTGACATTTCACTTTTCCAGTTTTTGAATTTGCTGCTGGTGATCGAACTCAACGAGTCGATTCAGCATTTCATAAACGGAGAGTCCAAGTACTGGATGCACCCAGTCAGGTTCTATTTCCGCCAGGGGCTTCAAAACGAAAAGGCGTTCGCTCATGAGCGGATGGGGAACTTTGAGCCCCGGCAGATCAAGTTGAATATTTTCATAGAAAAGAATGTCCAGATCAAGGGTACGCGGTCCCCATTTCTTCGTCCGGACTCTGCCGAAACTCTTTTCCACATCGAGCATGAGTTCCAGCAGCGCCAGCGGCTCAAGCCGGGTCTGCACGACCACCGCTGCGTTGATAAACCAATCCTGCTCCTGCTCCCCCACAGGGCTGGTCCTGTAGAGCGACGAGGCCCTAAAGATACTAACTGCAGGGTGATTTCGCAACAGATTAAAAACTTCCAGACATATCCGTACCGAATCCCCCTGATTGCTCCCTACTCCGATTGCAGCTTTTTTCACTTTGGCGGCGGATTTTCCAGATCGAGTTTACAGATTCGCTCAACCGCTTCCATAATACGCTCCCTGGAAACGGTGAGAGCCATTCGCACATAGCCTTCGCCGGGTTCGCCGAACCCGCTGCCGGGGGTAGTCACTATACCGGCTTCGCGGAGCAGAAGGGACGTGAAATCCTTTGAACTGTACCCCGGTGGGGTTGGGCACCATACATAGAATGTGGCCTTTGGGATTTCCGGATGCAGGCCTGCTTTTTTTAAACCGGCAATGAGAATATCGCGTCTTTCCTCGTAGATCTTCTGCATATGGGCAACCGGCCCCTGGTCGCCCTCCAGCGCCGCGATCCCGGCCCACTGCACCGCGTTGAAGGCGCCGGAGTCGATGTTGCTCTTTATCTGGCCAAGCGCTGAGATCACGTCGCTATTGCCCACGGCAAATCCCAGACGCCAACCGGTCATGTTATAGGTCTTGGAAAGAGAATGAAACTCTACCCCGACTTCCTTTGCGCCCGGGACCTCAAGAAAACTCATCGGACGATACCCCCCGAAGGCCATTTCCGAATAAGCGGCGTCATGGCAGACTATAATGCCGTACCGCACCGCAAACCTCACGACCCGTTCGTAAAAGTCCCTGTCGGCCGTAGCGCCTGTAGGATTATTCGGATAGTTTATGAACATGAGCCGGGCACGAGCGGCCACCTCCGGCGCAATGGAGTCCAGGTCGGGAAGAAACCCGTTTTTTTTGAGTAGCGGCATGAACCAGGATTCACCGCCCGCGAACATGGTGGCAATATGATAAACGGGATAGGCCGGTGAAGGGATAAGGGCCAGATCTCCCGGATTGATGAGCGCAAGAGGCAAGTGAGCCAATCCCTCCTTGGAGCCTATAAGCGTGAGCACTTCCGAGAGCGGCTCCAACTCAACTCCGAATCTTCTCTTGTACCAGTTGGCCACGCTGATCCGGAAATCGTTCATCCCAGAGTAGGAAGGATACTGGTGGTTGGCGGGATCTTTTGCCGTTTCCGCCAGCTTTTCGATTATATGTGGCGGGGTGGGTAAATCAGGATCGCCTACCCCCAGGTTGATTACGTCCGCACCCTTTGCGACCAGGTCAGCCTTGAGCCGGTCGATCTCGGCAAAAAGATAGGGTGGGAGCAGGCGTACCCGTTCAGCCTTGGTAACTGTCATTCAGACCTCCGAAAAAGATTTGGGGATTTGAGGGATTCAGGGATTTAGGTATTGAGGAATTGTGATCGAATTATTGGTTCTTAATTCCTCAATTCCTAAATTCGCAATCCCACAATTTACTTAATACCCAGCACATCGCTCATGTCATAGATCCCGTTGGGGCGGCCGATCACCCATTTGGCAGCGCGTATAGCCCCCCTGGCGAAATTGTCGCGGCTGTGTGCGCGATGGACTATCTCAATCCTCTCGCCCAGGGAAGCGAACATCACGGTATGCTCGCCCACAATGTCACCGCCTCGAATGGTCTGAATTCCGATCTCCGGCCCGCTGCGTTCTCCAATCATTCCATGCCGCGCGTAGACGCCAACCTGGGCCAGATCTCTGTCCAGGGCCGTGGCTACAACCTGCGCGAGCTTCATGGCCGTCCCGCTCGGCGCATCTTTCTTGAACCGATGGTGAGCCTCGATTATCTCGATGTCGCAGCCCTCGCCGAGAAGCCGCGCCGCGTCGGCGACAATTTTGAACAAAATATTGACCCCGACGCTCATGTTCGGAGAAATTACGCATGAGACGGCGCTCGCGAGCATGGCTGCCTCATTTAGCTGCTCCCGTGTAAATCCGGTCGAGCCAATGACCATTGACCTGCCTCGAGTCGAAGCTGCCTTCAGGTGTTCAAGCGACGATGCGGCATTGGTAAAGTCTATTACAATGTCGGATATCTCCAGCACGTCTTCGATTCGCTCTGCGATCTTTTTGCCCGTGGGACTGCCTCCGATCGCTTCGCTCAGATCTTTTCCGACCAGAGGGTGGCGTGAAAACTCGAAGCCGCCCGCCAGTTCGATACCCTCGGACTCGCCGAGGATCTGGGCTATCCTCGAGCCCATTCTTCCCGCAATTCCAGCAACCGCTGCTCGTATCATAATATGCCATCCGTTAGAAGACCCTGTGCTTCGAGGACTTTCCTCAGCCGTTCCTTGTTTGCTTCGTCCATAGTTACCAAAGGCAGCCGCACTTCTTCGGATTCGATTTTTTTCATCATGACCAGCGCGGCCTTGACCGGGACAGGGTTGGTCTCAATAAAAAGAATGTGCAGCAGGGGCAATATCTTGTAATAAAGCCTGCGTGACTCTTCCATCCTGCCTTCGAAAAATAGTTTGCAAAGGTCCGCCATTTGCTTTGGAGCAACGTTTGACACAACCGAGATGACCCCTTTGCCTCCAACGCACATCAGTGGAAAGGTGAGGTAATCCTCCCCGGAGACCACAATGAAATCATCGGCGCACATGGCGATAACATCCGTGATCTGTTTCATCGAACCGGAAGATTCCTTGACGCCCACGATGTTATCAATCCTTGAGAGACGCGCAATTGTGGCAGGTTCCATGTTGGACCCGGTGCGGCCCGGTATGTTGTAGACTATGATCGGAATATCGACTGCCTTGGCTACCTGCTCAAAATGCCTGTAAATTCCTTCCTGCGTAGGTTTGTTGTAATAGGGGCTTATCATCAGAGCTGCGTCTGCGCCTGCCTTTTTAGCATGGCGGGTCAGCGAAATCGCCTCATCCGTACTGTTGGAGCCCGTTCCGGCAATGACCGGAATACGCCCGGCCGTCTGTTCGATAACGACTTCAACCACCCGTTCGTGTTCCTTATGGGTGAGAGTGGGCGATTCACCCGTAGTCCCACAGGGGACAATACCATTGGTTCCATTTGCGATCTGGAATTCAATCAGGTCTCGCAGGCCGGCCTCATCGACCTTGCCCTGTCTAAAAGGGGTAACAACGGCAACTATAGCGCCACCAAACATTGCAGCCTCCTTTACCTTCTCAAGGTGTCTTCCCATAGTTCGGCATCGTAAACGACCTTTGCGTCGCCTTCCAGGTAGACATCCGAGAAGCTTATTTTACCTTCTCGTGAAATTTTCTCGAAGTAAATAACCAGTGTTTCCCCGCCCCTGGTGAGCACCTTGACCGGAGAAGCCGCCAAATTCCTTGCAGCGGCTACGAGGGCGGCTGCAATAGAGCCCGTGCCGCACGCAAGCGTTTCCGCTTCGACGCCGCGCTCGTACGTCCTGATGGAGATGTCATGGGGACTGTTGACAAAAATAAAGCTGGCGTTGGAACCCGCCGGCTGAAATATCTTATGAAAACGGATGCGGCGTCCCTGGGAAAATACGTCCATTTCCTCCAATTGCTCCCGCGAGTCGACAAAAAACAGAGCGTGCGGAACCCCCGTATTGACGAAACCGAGGTGGAGAAGGCAATCTTCAAATTCGACCGGGACATCAATTTGCATGCTGTGCGGCTGGGGCATGCGGACTTTTGCAACTTCGCCCCGGACATGTGCTTCGATTATGCCTGCAAGCGTCCTGAAAGAGAAGCGGTCCTTGTCTACTATACCCTTCAATAACGCAAACCGGGCTGCACAGCGGGAACCGTTTCCACACATCTCCGCTTCGCTTCCGTCGGCGTTGAAGAATTGCCACGCGAAATCGGCCTCTGAATCGTTTTCTATGAGAATCAGGCCGTCAGCCCCCACGGATAACTTCCTGCGGCAGGCAAGCCGGGCCAACTCGCGCCCGTGCTCCTTTGAAAGCTTCAATTCCCGGTTGTCGATTATTATGAAATCGTTGCCGCTTCCGGTCATTTTCGTAAAGCGAATTCTATGCATAGCACACAACCTTTTCGAAGCAAGAAGCACGGAGCAGGTATCAGGAAGAAGAACAGGGTTTTGATTCCCGCTTCTCGCTTCTCGCTTCCCGCTTCACCCTAGAGAAAATCAGGAATGATTTCGGGCCGCACCAAGTCTTCCCAGGTTTCTCTTTCTCTTATGACGGAGAATTGCCCTCCCTTAACGAGCACTTCCGGAGCACGCGGGCGCGAGTTGTAATTGGAGGACATGGTGAACCCGTATGCCCCCGCGCTCATCACGGCAAGATAATCGCCCGACTCCGGCATTGGAAGCCCGCGGTCCCTGGCCAGAAAATCTCCGGATTCACAAATGGGACCCACCACATCGACGATTTCTGTTTCCTTGAGGCTTCGTACGACCGGCTGGATATGATGATAAGACCCGTAAAGGCTGGGCCGGATAAGATCATTCATCGCCCCGTCGGTTATGATGAAGTTCTTCGCCTGAGTCCGTTTGGTATAAAGTACTTTGGTCACAAGAAGTCCGGCGTTTCCCACAATGACCCGACCTGGCTCGAAAATAAGCGTGCAATCGATATCTTCCAGCTCGCGCAGGAGGGCCCTTGCATATTCATGCGGCTGGGGTGGCGATTCCTGATCGTAGACTATACCAAGGCCGCCGCCCAGATCGAGATATTTGATGCAGGCCCCTTTCTGCCGGAGCCGGTCTATAAGAGAGCGAAGCCGTTTGAGCGCATCCACAAAAGGCGTGACATCGGTAAGCTGGCTGCCGATATGGCAATCCAACCCGACAATATCAATATTTTTGAGGTCTTTTGCCTCTTCGTAAGCCTGCAGGGCGCTATCGACCGAGATCCCGAATTTATTCCGCTTCATCCCGGTGGAAATATAGGGGTGGGTATTCGGGTCGATATCGGGATTGACTCGCAGGGAAACTGAGGGCCTCGTTCCCGTCTTTTCGGCCCGCCGGTTTATCTGCTTGAGTTCCTGGGTAGATTCGATATTGAACATAAGGATTTTTTCGCGAAGCGCGAAATCGATTTCTTCGACCGTCTTGCCCACCCCGGAATAGACTATGCGCTCAGGTGGAATACCTGCCTTGCGTGCACGGTAGAGTTCGCCACCCGATACGATGTCCACTCCGCCGCCCATCGATCCGAACAGTTTCAAAATAGCGATATTTGAGTTCGCCTTCACAGAGTAGCAGGTAAGGTGGGAAACATTAATGAAAGCAGAATCAAAGGTCATGAAATGGTGACTCAGAGTCGCAAGACTGTAGATATAGCAGGGGGTCCCAATTTT
>Ga0209517_10005177_pt1 | contig 16711 bp, 15 predicted proteins | sample PeaSoiMetSII2010_FD_187695 | JGI IMG/M metagenome (GOLD analysis project Ga0209517, IMG submission 187695) | Peat soil microbial communities from Weissenstadt, Germany - SII-2010 (SPAdes) (version 2) | ecosystem: Environmental > Terrestrial > Soil > Wetlands > Peat | place: Germany...
GTGGTGCGCACTGGGGCGGTCGATGGCCCCGCAGAAGGATCTTAGCCTCTCATCTGCGTCCATCCGCGTAATCTGCGGTTAAAACCAGCGGTCCCTTTGGTTGCGGCTTCGCCGCTCCGGGTGATCCGTGGTTAGAACCTTCCCGTTCCCCATTCGCGTCCATTCGCGGTTATTCGCGGTTTAAAAAACTCCGCGGTTTATTTAGTTCGCCCCCGCGCTCGTCCACACGCCGGCGATCTTCGTCCCGCAGAAACGACATTGGTCGCCCACAATGTCCAGCCGCGTGACCGCAAAAATGTCCCGCTCCACCACGGCTTTCCGGCAATTAGGACACCGCGTTGTGCCGGCGTCCTCCAGCCCAGGCACGTTGCCGATATAGACAAACCGCAGGCCCTCGGCGCGCGCTGCCTCGCGCGCTTGCACGAGCGTGTCCACCGGCGTCGGCGCCAGGTGCGTCAACTTGTGCTGCGGTTGAAAGCGCGAGAAGTGCAGCGGCCGGTCCGGCCCTAATTCCTTGGCAATCCATCCGCACATCCGGCGGATGCGCTCAAGATTGTCGGTGTAGGTTGGCACGATGAGGTTGATGATCTCGAACCACACGCCCAGATCTTTCAGCGTCTGGAGCGTCCGGAGGATGGGTTGGAGCTTGCCGGAGTTGAGCCGCTGATAGGTCTCGTCGTCGAACCCTTTCAGATCCACATGCGCAGCATCCACGTATTGGTAAAGCTCTCGCGCCGGTCGTTCCTCAATCGAGCCGCAACTGACTACGATGTTCTTGATTTTCCTTTCACGCGCCGCTTGACACGTATCCTGGGTGTACTCGTAAAAGGCGGTCGGCTCCGAGTAGGTGTAAGCGATGGACGGACAGTCCAGCGCACGGGCCACCGCCACGACATCGTCCGGGAACAGGCTCAGGCGCGTCATCTCTTCCTGAGTCAGGCCCGCCGGCAAAGGCGGGCGCAGTCGCAACTCGGGGCCCCGCGGGTCCTTGGTTTCCTCGGGCTTCTTCTGCGAAATCTCCCAGTTCTGGCAATTGAGGCAGCGGAACACGCAACCGGAAGTCGCCAAGGAAAACGCCCGGCTGCCCGGCAGGAAATGGAACAGTGGTTTTTTCTCCACCGGATCGACGTGGAAGGTGCAAGGATCGCCATACACCATGGTGTAGAGCGTGCCGTCGTAGTTGACGCGATTGCGGCAATGGCTTCGGTCGCCCGGCCGCAGCAGGCAGTTGTTCGGGCAAAGCTTGCATTGGACGTTGCGGCCCAGCTTCAGATAATGCCGGGCCTCCTTGACCCATCCCCGCTTCTGCCACAACTCCCAGATCTCGCCTTGAGGGGCATCGCCCTTGAAAACGTCCGCCGGCGCCTCAGACGAGCGCCACTTCGCGAAGAACTCAAAGAGCGAAGCCGCACTGCCTGCGGCGACGGCACCACCGACCCCAATTTTGAAGGCCGCGCGGCGTGAGAGGGTGTGCCCGGGCGGTTGGCCGGCGGGGTCGCTGTTGGCGGGGTCGTGCGGTTTCATGGCACTTCGCGATGTTTGATCCAACCCCATCGCTGAAAAGCAAGATACACCGCCGGCACGCTATGCGCCAGCACCAGAACCAGCAACGGCAAGTGGAGCAGGCGGTGGAAGGTGAGCGCCGTCTTTTCATCCAGCAGCCGGCTGAACCCAGCCTGCCCGGTCATGGCGTAGCCGGTTACCAGGAAGGCCGCCAGCAGCGGCAGCAGCGGCCAACCGCTCCAGCGAACTATTTTAAGGAGAATAAAGTTCAGTTTGCTCATGATCGTTTCCAAACTAATGCGACTGCTGCCAGCGCGTTGAAGGCCGCTGTCAGCCAACAAACGCCCGTCACACCTATCAAAGGAATTAAGAGCGTGCTGGCCAACAGCGCGCCCAGCGAGGCCCCCAGGAAATCGGCCGTGTAGAGCCGTGACGCTGACGTGATTTTGCCCTGAAAGGCGGCTCGGTTCGCGACCGGGAATTGCGCGCCCACCAGCGCCGCAAGAACGAAGGTGAGCCAGGCGATGATGATCTGAACGGCGAGGGCTGATCCACGGAATGCCACGCTCCGGCTCAACAAGTTCAGCCCTGCGGGCAACAGCAAACCCAACGTGGCGAGACTAATGGCCAAGCCTGCCAGCACCTTGGCCGGCTTGGTAGTCAGGGGCGGGGACGTTCCGTCCCTGCAGGTCTCTGCTTGGCCCTCTGGAACCAGAAGCGCAGGCGCTCGCGGAGTAACTTGTCCATGTCCACGCAGACCAAACGCGTGCTCCAAAAAACCGAGGCTTCGATGCTCTTCAGGCACGCCAAGCCCTTGGGTGCCAGCAGACCTGCCTGTCGCGGGCTGCGCGGACGAGACGCTCCATCGGTTCGCCCACGCCGCACCCACCGCCAAACCCGCCATAAACACCGTAACGATCACTGCAACTTGATAATAGAGAGAGCCGCACAGGGCCTGGAACGCGAGCAGCAAAACCATTTCGAGGGACGAGGCCGTGAAACCCGAGGCAAAAACCGTGACCACCGGGCCGCGCAGTCGCGCCAGGTAGATCCCCAAGGCCAGCACCGTCGCCCCTCCCACTATACCGAAACGCGGATGGAATTGGCTGGCCCAAAGGCGCAGACAATCAAAATACAGCACGGGGTTGAAATCGCGGTTCAGCGGCGCCGGTTGGGTCACCGCGCGCTGCAGGTCCGCCAGGCGATCCGGCGTCAGCATCGCGTCCAGGTAATGCCGGGTCACAAAGCTGGCAGGGATCTGCGCCCGCTCCAGTCGCTCGGCGATGTCCACGCCCAGCGCCCCGTCGGAAGCCAGGAAGAACACCCGGCCGCCCGGCAGCATGATGGTGTTTTTAAACGCGCTCTGAGTGGTTCGATACGTGGTTGCCAGCACGCGACCGAGCTCCGGGCTTACGAAATTCTCATAGCAGCCTACCGCTAGCGCGAGGACCCCATTAGGCGTCAAGGCCTGTTTTGCTTCTGCCAAAAACTCGGCGGTGTAGAACCGGTTGAGTTGCGCGGTCATCGGATCTGTCAAGTCAATGATGATCACGTCGAATAAGGCGCGGCTCCGTTGCACAACCTGCCGGCCATCAGCAGTCAGCGTGCGAAGGCGCGGATCGGCCAGATTTTCCGGCAGGAACTGGCGGCCCAATGCGAGAAACAGCGGGTCCAACTCGAGGCAAGTCACCTCGGCGCGGTATTTCAGGAGTTCCTTCGCTGCCCCCGCTACCCCGCCGCCCACGAGCAGCACCTGCCGCGCCTCAGGCCGTTGTGCCATCGCGTAGTGCACGCTTTCCTCGACCTGCGCGACGTTGGGCGTAGAAACCACGGGCGAGCCGTTTTGGAAAAAGTTGAGCTGACCGTCGGCCTGGGTGACTACCAAATGACCATAGGGCGAATTACCCCGGAACAAAACCTGCTCACCTGGATGCTGGACTGCAGTGGTGAGCGCGTCGGTGTTCAGCCCAAAACCGATCAGGGCGAGGAGGGCGCCGCTCACCATGGCCGCGCCTACTACCCTCCATCGCATTCCGCCCCACGCCAGCCATCCCACCACAACAAGGTTCACCAAACCGACCCCGGCCAGCAAGGCGAAGGAATTGATCCCCGACACCACGAAAAGGCTCAACAGCGCTCCGCCCGCCAGGCTGCCCAGACTGTCAGCAAGGTAAACCCGTCCCGCGCCCGCTTGGACCTGATCCCCCTGGGCGTTGATCGAACAAGCGAGCGCCAGCAAGAAACCAGCGGCTAGACAGTAGGGAAGTAACAAGACAAAGCTGGCGGCCACAGCCGCGCCGAGACCTACGGTAGTGCCGCGACCGAACATCGGGTTGCGCAGCACCCGCACCGCGAGCACAAGCGCCACCGGCAGGATGGCCAGAACGATTTGGACCACCAGGAATTTTGCCAGTGCGTCCCTCTGCCGCTCGCTCCGGCCTCCCAGCCAAGCCCCTGCACCCATGAGCAACAGCCAGTTGCCGAGCACCACCCCGAGCACCAGCTCATTGCCGGTGAGCGCGCAGAGCAACTCGCGCATCAACACCAGTTGGGTCATCACGCACGATAGTCCCAGGGCACCGACGCCCAGCAGGATGAGCCGCCCCTCCCTCACTCTGATTCCTCAAACGCTTCGACGTGATAAATCGAGAGGGAAGTTTCCTTGCCTCTCCATGCCGAAGGTGCGCACCCCGCCTTTTGCGAAAGTTGATTCAAAAACTCCACCTTGTCCGGAATCTGCGCCCAGACCTGGGGCAGGTACGTCGCCCCTTGCGAGCCGATGCGCAAGACCACCCCGTCCTCGTAAGGCTTGAGCCGGCTCAGCAGCTCATCGGGCGAAGCGAAGGACAGTGGCTCCGGCTCAGTCAGCACGCTGATTTCGATTTTGATCCGATCCACTTCGGCTGGCTCCACTGGCCGGAAGCGCGGATCGCGCGTGGCCGCGCTTTGCGTGTTGTCCTCGACCGCTCGGCACAGCGCCTCCTGGGGCAGAATATGGCCGATGCACCCGCGCAGCGTGCCGTCCTCCGTGAGGGTCACGAAACAGGCGCGGGTTTGCGAGAGACTCGGGGAGGTCTCGCCATTTCTGATTTCCGGCAGCGGGCCATTCGTAGCCACACACCGAAGGGTTCGACGCGCCAGCTTGAGCAGAAACTGTCGATCCTGCGCCGAAACTTTCTCCGTCACCGGCTCATAAAAGGCTACGGCCGCGTACCCGACCACTCGGTCTTTCTCGCCGGTGACGTCGCCACTATTGCGGTAATCCAACAATTGGGTCTTCCATCCTTTTAGCCTGGCCAGGTGCATGAGCGCCAAAACCGGCAATTTGCCGCAGGCCTCCCGGTTTTTCATAGCCTCGGTATCCAGGGCGCAGATTGCTTTGACGCATTGCTCATCCAGCGCTTTGGCTTCCGCCCAGGTGTGATAGTGGCTCAAATCCGAGCTCGCCACGACCACCGTTCGCTCATCCAGGATCGCGGCCAGCGCTTTGGCAAGCTGTTCGGGATCGGCATCCCCGACGACCACCGGCACGAGTTGGAAACTCTTCAAGGTCTTTTGCAGGAACGGAACTTGAACTTCAACGGAATGCTCCCAGGTTTCGGGGGTGTCTTCGCCGAGGGGGGGCGCGGGCTTCGGTGCCTGCGCCCACCAGCCTGGCCGTTGAACCAAACAGCGCGGCTCGAGCACAAAGGGTGCGGTTTTGACCAATTGTGACGCTTTGCCCGAAATGGAAACGCTGCCGAGCGGCGTCTGATACACCTCGGCGTTCGGCACCGAGGCCTGTCCAAAAGCCGCATAATGGCTGGGGCCCAGCACCACCACCGTCTCGAACGGGCGTCCAATCAACGTCTTGTAAGCAATCGCCGCCGTTGCTCCGGAGAACTCGTAGCCGGCATGGGGACACACCAGCCCTTTCAAGCGCGGGATATAGTGCGACGGCGCCTTTTCCAATAGCCCATCCAGGGTCGCGGAGAGAACCCGCTCTTGGGCCGGATAAAACAGTCCGGCAACTGCGGGTGCCCGGACGCGCTGCGAGGGTGCCGGTGGCTTGGCGGGCGCTGCCGCGCCCGTCGGCTGATTACCCAGGGCTGGCTCCGCGTGGGGACCACACCCGCAGGCCCAAGTCAGCATTGCGGCCAGGGTAATCCTGGCCATCGCCGCGCTTGAGGTTGGCAGCACTACCCCCTGCGGTTTCTGGATGATCTTGAGCGCCTTCGTACAGTGTTCCGGTTATTCGGGCTTTGCCGCCAAGGGGGTTGGCTAAAGTCCGCCAACACCCCTGTTTAGAATAGAGTATAAGAACTGCAATTACAACATGAAAGTACAATTACATTAATTAATGTCTATTATTAGTTATTACAAATGATGGTGACATCAGCAGGCGGCGATCCTGGAAAATCCTGGGAAATCCTGAACAAATTCGACCTTGAAAAGCTGGCACATCCCTGTAACGTAAGGACCGGCACTGATGAACGCAGTTATCGACCTTCGGGAAATTCATAAAACGTACCACACGGGCGACGTGGATGTCCATGCGGTGCGCGGAGTTTCGCTCGGGATCCAGAAGGGGGAGTTCGTCGCCATCATGGGCGCCAGCGGGTCGGGCAAATCCACCTTGATGAACATCATCGGTTGCCTGGACCGCCCGACCCAAGGACATTACCTGCTGGACGGCACGGATGTCTCGGAGTTGGACCGCGACGAACTGGCGGACATCCGGAACCAGAAAATCGGCTTCGTGTTCCAGGGCTTCAACCTGCTGTCCCGGACCTCGGCGCTCGAGAATGTCGAGCTGCCGATGCTCTACGTGCAACGGCGCCCCCACGGCCGCGAACAGCGGGAAATGTCTTTGCGCGCTCTGGAAATCGTCGGTTTGGCTGATCGGGCTGATCACCATCCGAACCAGCTCTCGGGTGGACAGCAGCAGCGCGTGGCAATCGCGCGGGCGCTGGTGAACCAGCCGGCACTTTTGCTGGCGGACGAACCGACGGGCAACCTGGACAGCCAGACCAGCATCGAAATCATGGGCGTGTTCCAGAAACTCAACGAATCGGGCATCACCATCGTGATGGTGACGCACGAGCTGGACATTGCTCACTACACCAAGCGGATGGTGGTGATGCGTGATGGGCGGATCGTCTCCGATACTCTGGTGGAGAAGCGGCTCAAAGCCCAGGACGAACTGGCCGCGTTGCGCGAGGCGCAACAAGCCGTGCAATTGGCGCCATGACCCGGGTATTGGCCACGCTCAAAATGGCGTTGCGCGCTCTGCGCCGCAACAAGCTCCGCACGATTCTGACCATGTTGGGCATGATCATCGGCGTGGCCGCCGTCATCGCTATGGTCGGCATTGGCAACGGCGCTAAATCACAAGTCGAGGCCCAGATCGCGAGCCTGGGCCAAAACGTCATCCTGGTGTTCTCGGGCAGTATCTCGCGCACGGGCGTCCGCAGCGGCTGGGGAGGCGCCCCGACTTTGACCGTGGAGGATGCCGAAGCCATCCAGCGTGAAGTGCCGAGCGTTACTGTAATTAGCCCGGAGGTGCGCAGCTACACCCAAACGGCCGCCGGCAACGAGAATTGGTACACCCAGGTCCTGGGCGAATCGGCCGACTACTTCACGATTCGCCAATGGCCGATCGTGGATGGGGCTTCCTTTACGGAACAAGATGTGCGGAGTGCCAACAAGGTGGCGGTGGTGGGTCAGACCGTCGCGCAGACTCTGTACCCCGGAGAAGACCCCGTGGGACAGATTATTCGAATCAAGAACGCCCCGTTTATCATCGTAGGCGTGCTCTACTCCAAGGGGCTCTCGGTTTTCGGGCAGGATCAGGATGACGTCGTGATCATTCCGTACACCAGCGCCATGAAACGCCTCTTTGGCACGGCGAACCCCCGCGTTATCAACGTGCAGGCGGCTAGCCCAGCCTTGCTGCTGCCGGCCCAGGAGCAAATCACCCAATTGCTGCGCCAGCGCCATCGCATTGCCCCTGACCATGACGATGATTTCACTGTGCGCAACCAGCAGGAGATTGCGGACGCGGCCACGGCGACTTCGAAAACCATGACCTGGCTGTTGGCGAGCATTGCCTGCGTTTCCTTGGTTGTGGGCGGCATTGGCATCATGAATATCATGCTGGTGAGTGTCACCGAACGAACTCGCGAGATCGGCATTCGCATGGCCGTGGGCGCGCGCGGCAATGACATCCTGCTGCAGTTCTTAACCGAGGCCGTGACCCTCAGCGTCATTGGTGGGGCCGTGGGGATCGGCCTGGGCCTGGGTGTCTCGAAACTCATCTCGGCAAAAATGCACTGGCCCACATTAACGCCCGTAATCTGGATTGGAGCTGCCTTTGCTGTCAGCGCTGCGGTCGGGATTTTCTTCGGATTTTATCCGGCCCGCAAGGCCTCGCGGCTCGACCCGATCGATGCCTTGCGTTATGAATGAATTTGTCCAACGATGCCCCCAAGCATTTCGCAGGCGGAAGTTCTGCCAACGCACACGCCGGAGCTATTTGAAGCGGCGGTGCGGAGGGCGGCGCAGTTGTTGCGCGAAGGCCAAGTAGTCGCGCTGCCCACGGAGACGGTTTACGGCTTGGCCGCCAACGCCCTCAACGCGGAGGCCATAGCGCTCATTTTCAAAATCAAAGGGCGTCCGGCTTACAACCCGATCATCGTGCATGTGGCCAGCAACCAAATGGCAAGGCAATGCACGCTCGGCTGGCCGGCGGTGGCAGAGAAGCTGGCGCGGGCTTTTTGGCCCGGTCCTCTAACCTTGGTGCTTCCGCGCGCCGCGGTGATCCCGCCGGCGGTCACTGCGGGTGGTCCCACGGTTGGCGTGCGCTGGCCCAGTCACCCGTTCATTCAAGCGGTCATCCGCGAATGTGGTTTTCCGCTGGCGGCGCCAAGCGCTAACCTTTCCAGTCAGCTCTCGCCCACCGACCCCGAGCACGTGCGAAAATTTTTGGGAGACAAGATTCCGCTCATCGTCGATGGCGGCCCTTCCCAAGTGGGTATTGAATCAACGGTGCTCGACGTTTCCGTATCTCCCCCCCAAGTGCTGCGGCCCGGCATGATCGATGCGACGGCCTTGCTGGCCACGACAGGCGAATTGAGCGGAGAGGCGGGAGGCGCCCCGCGCGCGCCGAAAAGTCCGGGGCTCTTGCGCCGGCATTATTCGCCCAAGGCTAGGCTGGTTCTAGTTAGTTGGCAAGACTCAGCCGAACTGAGGGCTCAGGCTTTACAGTTCCACGTTCCCGCCGCCCGCGTTCACGTTATTAGCCACACCCGGATTCCGTCGGGCGCTGGTTTTGGCCGGATCGTCGTGATGCCGCATGATCCGGCAGCGTATGGGCGGGCGCTATACGCGGAGTTGTACCGCTGCGACGAAGCGGGAGCGAAGTTAATTTTGGTCGAACCCCCTCCCCAGACCAGCGAATGGCATGCGATCGCTGACCGTTTAGGAAGGGCAGCGAGTGTGCCAGAGGATGCCCGTGGGGGTTGACGTGTGGCTGGGGTTCTCCGAATTTGCCTGAGCGTGACTGTGAGCGAGACGCGCGACAAGCTTGGCTCGCTGCTCCCTCTTTTAGGTGCGTTAGGAACACGAAAAGGCCGGCAAGGAACCCTCAGATATAGAACTGGCCGGGGCAAAGCGTTTGTTTGACGAAAGGAGAACTCTGGTCCACTCTGGGCGGACGATGAAATGGCTGCGAGCTTTGTTGGTATTGGCTGGCGCTAGTCTGGTGGCCCAGGCGCAGACTAACACGACGGTCCGCGAGTTGTCTTTAAGAGACTGCATCGAGTTGGCCCTGAAGCACAACCTTGATCTTCAAATTGACCGGTACGGCCCAAAGGTGGCGCTTTACACCTGGCGAGCTGCTTACGGGGCGTACGATCCGTCCCTGAGCTTATCCGGCCAGCACAGCCACAGCGAAACGGGCCCGCAAGTGCTTGGCGGGGGGTTCGTCATCCCGCCGTCGCAAACGGATGACAACAGCTTCAGCGGGAGCTTGGGGAGCATCAGCCCGATAGGCACCACCTACAGCCTGCAAGGGAACGCTACGGACACATACGGGGCCAATTCCGGCGCGCCGTTCGAGAACAGCATTGCTTCGGCCTCCTTTACCCTCAGTCAGCCCCTGCTCAAGAATTTTTGGATCGACAGCTCACGGCTCACGATTCGCGTGGCGAAAAACCGGCTGAAGTACTCAGAATTGCTGCTCAAGCTCCAAATCATGCAAACGCTTACCACGCTCGAGCAGGCCTATTACGATCTGATCTACAATCGTACCAACCTCGTGGTGCAACAGGAAGCCGTTCTCCTAGCCGAGCGCCTGGTCTCGGAGAACAAAACGAAACTCCAAATCGGGACGTTGGCACCGCTGGATCTGCAGTCGGCTGAGGCCCAGGCTGCTTCGAGCCGAGCGGCCGTCTTTGCCGCGCAATCGCAGTTAGGCACGCAAGAGCGCGTGGTCAAACAACTCATTACCGAACAATTCGCCCCCTGGTCCAGTATCGAGCTAGTACCGTTGGACAATCTCGGCGCGGTGCCGCGCAACCTCAACTTGCAGGATAGCTGGAGCCTGGGATTGACGCGGCGGCCTGAACTTCTGCAAGCCAAGTTGGATGTCGAAAGGCAGGGTATCCAGTTGAAGTACGATAAGAACCAGCTTTTTCCCGAACTCGATGTGTTCGGCACGTACGGGTACAACGGTTCGGGCAAGGAATTTAGCGACGCCCTTTACAACGTTCAGCAGGTGGGCCAGCGTTTTTACACGTACGGTGCCCGGCTTACCGTGCCGCTGGCGCGGACCACCGTCCGCAACACTTACAACGCTGACCGAGCGACCATGCAGCAACTCGTGCTCACCCTAAAGAAGCTGGAACAAGCCATCATGATCGCCATCGATAACGACATCGGTAACCTGCGTGCCAACCTCGACCAGGTGCGCGCCACGCGGGCCGCTCGCGAATATGAAGAGGCCGCGTTGGATGCCGAACAGAAGAAGCTGGATAACGGCAAAAGTACCACTTACACTGTCTTGCAGGTGCAGCGCGACCTCACTACTGCGCGCGGCAATGAAATCCAGGCGCTTGATAATTACAACAAGAGCCTGGCCCAACTCAGCCTGGACGAAGGCACCACACTCGACCGCCTGAATATCGACTTCCAGGTCGCGAAGTAATCATTGGAAAACCCAGTTGGCATCTCCCACGAAATCTGCCGCCATCTCAGCGGCATCGTCCGCTCGGATGGGGAGGTATTTCCCGGTGGCGCCGGCCAGGATGACTCCGGACTGTTCCTTCAACTCCGCACGGGCTTCGAACAGTTTGCCGCGGCGGTTGCTGGTCAGTTCACCGCTGGCGAACACGATCCGGCCCGGCCGCAGAGGCCGGTTGAAGCGGACGGTCATTTCGGCACAGTAGGCGAACCGTTTGGTCTGCACCGCGCACGCCCACACCATTAATTCATCGAGCACAGTTGCGATTAGGCCCCCATGAACTACTTGCTTAAAGCCAACGTGCTCGGCGCGGGGGAGGAACTGGGTTTGAACGATGCGGCCATCGGTTTCGAACCGGAGCCTGAGGCCGGACGGATTAGCTTCGCCGCAGACGAAACACGAGCGGGTATGGGGCAGCTCTTTCATTGAGCCAGCCTAACTCAGCCGGCCGATGGAGCAATGACGAATGACTAAGCTAAGCCAAGAGATATCCAAAGGACGAATTTGTGGCAGCCCCGGCCCATTCGAGCACCGGACTCGCAGCATTTTGGCCTCGTCCAACGCCTGCTCGCCCTTGATCGGAGTTCGGCCTTGTCACGGGGGCGCAGCAGGCTGAGCTTGTGTTTGGCCAGTCAGCCGATTAGCGTCTCAAGCGCAACGATCGAGTAAACGTAGATAAGATTCCGCCGTATGCATTTGCATGTGATTGATTGGGTGATCGTGTTGGGCACCCTCCTGATTTGCTTTGTCCCGGCGCTGTTTTTTGGAAAACGCGCAGGCAAGAACACGTCGGAGTTCTTCGCTTCCGGGCGTTCCGTGCCGTGGTGGCTGGCCGGCTTGTCAATGGTGGCCACGACCTTCAGCAGCGATACGCCAAACTGGGTTACGCAGCAGGTGCGCCAGTACGGGGTAGCTGGCAACTGGCAGTGGTGGGCCTTCGTGCTCACCGGTGTTTCCACCGTCTTCTTCTTTGCCCGGCTCTGGCGGCGCTCGGGCGTGATGACGGACCTGGAGTTCTACGAATTGCGTTATTCGGGGAAGGCCGCCTCAGTGGTCAGGGGCTTCCGCGCGGTGTATTTGGGCTTGTTCTTCAACTGCTTCATCATGGGCATGGTGATGCTGGCGGCATGCAAGATCGCCAACATCCTTTTTGCCATGCCGCCCTGGCAGACTATTCTCATTTGCGGCGTGCTGAACGTGATCTTTGCCGCCCACTCGGGGCTCTGGGGCGTGCTGGTCATTGATATGGTGCAGTTCTTTATCAAGATGACCGCGGTCATTGCGGCGGCATACTTCGGCCTGAAGGAGGTCGCCCGCCGGACCGGCGTGGGTGAGAGTGCCTTGGCCGGCCTGCAAAAATTAGTGGCCACGTTGGGCTCGCAACAGGTCATGCTCAAAGGTGGCTCGCCGATACTCTCGCCCATCAATGGCCAAGGCCAGCCGATCCTGAACATTCTGCCCAATTTCTCGATGTGGGACTTGGCCCTCATGATCTTCATCATGCCGATCGCCATCGGCTGGGGGGCTAATTGGTATCCGGGCGCCGAACCGGGGGGCGGCAGCTACATCGCCCAGCGCATGCTGGCCTCGAAATCGGAAAAAGATTCGCTGGGTGGCACGCTCTTTTTTAACTTGGCCCATTACGTCCTGCGACCATGGCCGTGGATTATCACCGCCCTGTGCTCAATGATAGTTTTCCCGGAACTTAAAGACATCCAAGCCGCGTTTCCCGGGGCTGATCCTCACCTGATCGGCCATGATAGCGCTTTCCCCGCGATGCTCAAATTCCTGCCGGTGGGGTTTGTGGGGTTGATGGTTGGGGGTCTCATCGCGGCCAACTCCTCGACGATTCTGACCCACTTGAACTGGGGCTCGTCGTACCTGGTGCATGACTTTTACCGGCGCTTCGTCGCTCCGAATGCCACTGAGAAACACTATGTCAACGTGGGCCGCGGCTGTACCGTGGCGCTGTACATTTCGGCGGCCCTGCTCAGCCTGGTGCTCAGTTCCGCGCAGGACGCCTTTGAAGTGCTGATCTCGATCGGGGCCGGCACTGGCCTGCTCTATTTGCTGCGCTGGTTCTGGTGGCGCATCAACGCGTGGTGCGAAGTCGTGGCTATGGGGAGTTCGTTCGCCATCTCGCTCGCGTTCTTTGCCCTCAAGAAGCACGGGCATGGGTTGCCCTTCGCGGACAGTGTTTTGTGCTCGGTGGCCTTCACCACAGTTTGCTGGATGCTGACGGCGTTCTTGGGCTCGCCGACCAGCCGCGAGCGGTTGATCGCATTTTACCAGAAGGTCCATCCGGCCGGTCCAGGCTGGACGAGGATTCGTCAAGCGGCCGGGGTGAGCGAAGCGGAAGCAGCTATGCATGGCGACCACATGGGAAAGGCGGCCCTTGGCTGGGTGTCCGGTTGCTTGACGATTTGGTCCTCACTCTTCGCGATTGGGAATTTTCTTTATGGCCGGCTGGAACTGGCGCTGGGACTTTCGGCGCTCTTTGTGGTGAGCGGCTCAGTTCTGCTCTATGTCGTCAACACGCTGTGGGACAAAGGCCCGAGCAGCAACGGGGCGGCGGCGGCGCCGCTGACCCCGGCGGCCACCGTCCCCGGACGAGAGTGAGCGCGGGGCAGGCTGCGGGTTCGAGGTTTGAGGCCAGGGTTGGGCCGAAGGCCCGGCGATCCATCAGGAAAAGCCAGGATATCCCAGGACAGGAAATCACTTGACAATTGCGTCCCCCATGAGGCGCTCCGGCGCCATCCCTGTCCGAGGCGGCCCGGGGCGGCTCGGGACACGGCTATAAGCCAACCTGGGGCCGGCAGCGGACCGATTGCTTGAGCAGGCGGGGATTGTTGGTGATGAGGCCATCGACGCCGGCTCGGAGGAGCCGATTCGCCAGGCGGAGGGTGTCCACGGTATAAACCCATACCTTAAGCCCTCGAGCATGGGCGCGCTCGACGGCGGCCCTGGGGAGGTGGCGGTTCCAGACAGCGACGCGGGCGCCGGTTTTCTGCAGTTCATCCAGGCAACGGGCGGCCAGGTGTTTGCAGGCAGGGGATGGTTTTTTGCCGTTGGCCAGGAGGGCCGGAGGCCCGAGCGCGGCCAGGACCTGCGCCGGTTCTTCCTCGTGGAGCAAGCGCAGGAACTTCCAGTCGAAGGATTGCACGACAACGTGGTTGACGAGACCCATTTGGCGAAGCAGGCATAGGCAATCGGCGGCGCTGCCCGTCTTGCGTTCAATTAGGGTCAGGCCGTTGGTTTGGATAAACTGCAGAGCCTCGGCCAACAAGGGGACCCTGGCGCCGGCGAAGCGCGGGTTGAACCAGGCCCCGGCGTCGAGGTTCTGGGTGTCCGCGGCCGTTCTGGCAGCCACTTGGATGTGCCGCTGACGCCAACGCGCCGGCGCGTCGGTGGTTCGGTCCAGGGTCGAATCGTGGATGACAAGGGGAACGCGGTCCCTGGAGGCCTGATAATCGAGTTCAACGAGATCCACTCCCTCAGCCAAGGCGAGGCGAAATGAGGGCAAAGTGTTTTCGGGAGCAGCGTGAGCAAAACCACGGTGGCCGATGAGCAGCGGGCCAGGGCGAGCCAGGAGTTCCAGGGCCGGGGCAGGGCGGGCGCGAGCGGCGTTCATGGGAACATCTTAGCGTGGGAACGGAGGATTTGCCCCTCAAATAGGTTAGGAGTTCTCGTAGGCCAAGCGACGTAATCTGCGATAAATCGCGAACAGGCCCCCCGCGCTTCCCCTGGACCTGGGCGTTGGCCTTAAGCCGACAGTAAACTTTGGCGTGAAATTCACGCGAAAAGAGTGAAAATCACGCCAGCGAGGGGGTAAACGCGGGCAAAATGGGCCATTTTTGGCCTAAAGCGCACTTGGTACTTTCTATGCTCAGGTAAGGTTGCGACTGTGCAAACGCACGGCAAGAGAATGGGCAGTGGGGGATGGTACCCACTGGTAAGAAAGCCGATAACGCACAAATTAGCTAGGCCAGGATGAGAACGCTTTTGAAGAGCATTTCCACGGGGCTATACTTTCAAGGGCCGGACAAATGGACGAGCGATCCGACGGACGCTCTGAATTTCAAGTCGATTGATCGAGCAGTGCAGTTTGTCGAGAGGTGGGCGCTCAAAGAGGTGGAGCTAGCTTTTGCGTTCCAGAAGTTTGGGCAGGTTAAGAGCGTACCCATCGAGAAGACGGCGGCCAAGTTCTCCGAGGACTAAGAGGGGTCGCGAGGATCGGCAGATCAGCCGACGGTGCCGTCCTTACGTTGGTGGAGGATAATTTCGTTGCCGTCGGGATCGGCGATGGTGGCGGTGAAACAAGGGGGGAATTCCTGGGGCTCCTGATTGATTTTAACTCCGCGACCTTTGAGCTGTTCAACCGCGGCTTTGACGTCATCGACTGCCAGCGCCGCGACCGCATTACTCTTTTGACCCGCCGGGATTGGCTGGGCGCCATAGGCGCCAATGGCCAAGGCGAGGGTTCCGGTCTCGAACTCGGCCCACGCACCGCCGAACTCCTGGAGCAGTTTGAGGCCGAGGGTGTCCTGGTAGAATTTTTTCGCGCGTTCGAAGTTGGTGACATTGTAAAGCACGAAATCCACTCCACGAATTTTCATAAAGGTCCTTTCATTTTATTTAAGGTTCGGAAACTGGAGGCACCCTAGCCGGAGACGTGGCGCTTTGCAAGCAGAATAAACAAGGTGCAAAAGGGGTTGAGCGATCGGCGACGCTCAGGGTGGTTTAGACCCCATTTCGAGATGCGGGGCACAACGTAGATTGACTTAAACAACTGAAGAAAGGAAAAAAATGAAAAGTTGTGCTCTAGTAATGGTTGTAGTGGCGGGCCTGGTGGCCGGTTGCACTCAAAGCATCAAGACTGCGTCGCAGAAATTCAATGAGTTGCCGCCAGCAGTCCAGAAAACGGTCCGCGCGCAAGCGCCCAATGCCGAGGTGGCGGATGTCACGCAGACAACCCAGGACGGTCGGCAAGTGTACGAGGTGGATTTCCAAGGGGCGGGACACAATCCTAAAGTGGTAGTGGCCGAGGATGGGACGCTGATCAGCAGTGACATGGCGAAGCCCGCCGGGCCAATCGAGCGGATGCTGACGCCGACGGGGGCGACGGGGACGCCGTTCAGCGCGCTGCCTGAGGCGGCGCAGAAGACGATCCAGGCGCAGGCGCCGGGCGCGCCGATCGCCTCGATCACACGGCACGAGAGCAATGGCCGGGTGATTTACAAAGTGGAATTCCAGGAGCCCGGCAAGAATCCGACGCTGGAGGTGGCTGCGGACGGGACGCTGGTGCAAACACTGCAAAAATAGGGCTAGTACTCGCAATTCTTAAAAAAAACAGGAGAATAAAGTTATGTTAGGCACAGTGTTGATCATCCTGCTGATATTGCTCCTAATTGGAGCGCTGCCGACTTGGCCCTACAGCTCCGGCTGGGGATATTACCCGAGCGGCGGCCTAGGGCTGGTTCTGGTAATCATTGTCGTTCTGCTGCTATTGGGCAGGATTTGAAGTGAGAACGGGATGCGTGCTGCGGGTGAGGTTGCCCGCAGCGCGCAGATCCTTGGAGGCTATGGGTCAGTGGAAAAGTTAGCGCCGACTCACGTCGGCGGCTACGGGGTTTTTCGGGCGCCCTTGGTCTTCGAAAGCGGCAGCCCCGAACTCCGAAAGCTTTCGCGAGCAGGAGCGTTCGGGGCACGCACTCCAAGCGCTTCGCGAGGTACGGGTCGGGCGTGTGCTCTTACGCTCCCACAGTGGGAGAGGTTGGCGGAAAGTTAGCGCCAACTCACGTCGGGGGTTACGGGGTTTCGGGCGCGCTTGGCCTTCGAAAGCGGCAGCAAGCTGCTTATCTTTACCCGAAAAAGCGCTTGCTAGACATCGCCTTGGCCTTGCCCCGGAAATCGAGAGAAGGGCCTCCTCTCCCCCGGCCCTCTCCTCCAGAGGAGGAGAGGGAGCAGGCTCGGGTATCAGAGTGCGCA
>Ga0209517_10005178_pt1 | contig 16711 bp, 20 predicted proteins | sample PeaSoiMetSII2010_FD_187695 | JGI IMG/M metagenome (GOLD analysis project Ga0209517, IMG submission 187695) | Peat soil microbial communities from Weissenstadt, Germany - SII-2010 (SPAdes) (version 2) | ecosystem: Environmental > Terrestrial > Soil > Wetlands > Peat | place: Germany...
CCGCCACTGATGAAACCCGCTAACAGAAACGGACTTGAAACAGATGAGCTAACCGTTATGTCTGCTAGGGGTGTTATGGCTACTCCGTTCGTAGTCATTGATGAGGGTGTGCTTAGTTGGCTGAGAAGAGCGAAAACGATGACGACGTTTGCGGGATGATGCAATACGATGACGTACTGAGATTTACCGACGCCACTGTAACTGATACTGCCGTTGAACTGTAAGCCTCCGGTTGGTCGTGGCGAGGTTTTCGTAACAGTAACAGTTTCCGGAATGAATGCCGTCGTTGTAACCGTTACCGATTGTTGAGGACGTAAATATTCCAAACTGGCTCCAGCAACAATTAAGATGATTAGGACGCAAGCCAAAATGATCTTGAGACTGTTCGGGAACTGATTCTTCTGCGACGTATCAGCCATTTACGGTAGCCTTCATCGTTAAGGAGAACCCGCTAAGCAAACCTACGTTCCTACTTGGATATTGAAATTCTGAGAACCGGCAAGAAGAGAGTAATCGATTCCCGAAGTGTTTATGAAAGCACCAACATTTGCCGGATATTGCTGTGAGGCGCTTGCGCCAGTTATCCATAGATTGAACGACACAGTTTCTGTACCGACCGGCGAGATTTCCCCATTCACAAAGCATGATGCAGGACTGCCGTTAACGCATGTAAGCGGAGAAGCTGATTCGACTTTGCCTCCCAAACTGTGTCCTAGTCCTGCGCTATTGAGAACCCCGATATCTACCTCAGTGGTTATTGGAGAACTGATAACGCTAGACAGATCCCATTTCACCGTTAGACTGATCGTAAAGTAAGCATTTCCGTTAGCCTGTAACGTGGCATTCGTGACATTGTTTATGTACACAACAGTTCCTGCAGCGTGAGCGATTGGTAAACCCATCAAAGTCGGAAGACTAACTAACACGGCGGCAAGAGCAAATATCTTCGATATTCGACTTGAAAACAAAATATATGCGGAAAAATATCTGATTTGATTGCATAAATGACTTGTGATGTGCTACCATCCGTGGCAACGAAACAAAGAACTATCTGAACTATAGGGCGATCTCAGAATCCGCCGCAATCTGATCTAGTCCTTGAACAAAGGGTGTAGTTAATTGCCCGCAACAATGCGCCTAAAGCGCCCCAATATCCAGAACGGCAAGAGACGAGATGTTACTCTCCTTAAGTCTACACTTATTGCCCGTGGTGCCGGTGAAGACCGCACAATAAAAATGACGATGAATGGCGAAAAAGCCGATCTGCAATTGAAATACGTACAAAGACACGGTGTCGTTGAATTGGTGCACATACATTGCCTGCGTCACAAAGAATCGAGTGATTGGAGAAAAACCTCAGGTATCCCTGTTGAAAAATTCTACAAAGTATCTTACAAGGATGGAATTTACGAGATCATATGCAAAGGTTGCGGCAGGCGATGGAACAGCTCTGGTGTAACGTCATGACCATGATACTGTAATAGTAACTTGGAACAACGAAGTAGAGCGCGAGTATCTCGATGGTGAGTACTGGCGCTTAGTGAAGAAACTTCAGAACGAAGGAAAATTGACGGCCAAGGAAAGAGACGATTTGCTATGGCTGTCCTCAATCAGAAATCCAACTCTCCACACAGGCAGCCATGCAAAATACGCAAAAGCATTGTCTAAAGGGCTAATGCCTCTAATCGCAGACGGAAAACCCGCCGAACAAATAATGATCGAACCGGATTGCAGGCGGGCCTTGAAGATAGTCGTTGATTTGCTCCATCATCTATCTCGATGGTAAATGACTCTACTTTGATTTTTGTTGGATGCCGATTTTCTCTTCATTCAGACACAGATCGAGAATGACAAATTCTTAATCTCACAATCTTGATTCTTGGGGGTACGTAGCGAAGAACGAGATTAAAAAATTGGCTCTCTCAATTTCGGCCGTTCTGCGAGTTAAGTCCGTACGATTCATACCGATCAAAAGAAGCCTGCATTTGCTTCAATTCCTACGACTCGCGCCGACTATCGTCGGGGAGCATTACAGGGTATTCGTGACCCTTGAAAATATGACTGACAGGTGCTTACGTGATGTTCGTTTGAAATTTAGTCTCAATGTCAAATTAGCTACAGGTGTTAGGACAATGCCCGCGATTGTCGAAATAGGTGACATATCGGCAAGAGACGTCAAGCCCGTTCGTGCCTACAATTATGTACTTACGAGAAAACCTGGCACTGAGGACTTCACAATCGTTGATGCATACTCGCGGATCCAAGGTCTCTCTCAAATCCTGCCATTTCTATATCAAGGCAATTCAAGTCCTAGCTATCTCGACGTGTATACGGTAGAACCGCGAAGCGCTGTATACTACAGAATACTCAATCTACTTCTCTTCATCTTCGCCGCAATTAGCGCCTATGGAGTATTCACTCGGTAAATGTGGATAGAATGAATCCATATTGGAAGACGTACTTCGATAATCTGCTGCGCGTATTGTTGCCGACCGTTTTCTACGTTGGCGCTGGTGTCCTGCTTTGGCATCTGAGCCTCCGGAATACTGGATATGTATCGTAATATAGCTATATAGCGCATGCGTACTATTACATAATGCAGCTGATAGTGATGAAAGTTCGAAGTCTAAGCATATGCGGCATCTGTCTACTCATGGCCGTATTAGCTACCGCAACGATGCCATATGTCCGTGCTCAAAGTTGGACGACGATTCAAACGTTCACGGGTACAGCGAACCTGTCTACGCCAAATTTCTCGGTTTCATCTGACTATTGGCGAATTACCTATACGGTTACGAGCCAAAGTGGACAAATAGCATTACTTGATGTCTACCTCTATCTTAGTAGCGCTCAATACCCTAACTTCTTCACGTACGTAACGCTAAACGCAGCTGGAACCGGTACAAGCTACGTGCATGAAGGGCCAGGATCCTTCTGGATCAGCGTGGAAACGACGACTAATGTGGTGTGGACGATTCTCGTCCAAATCCAACAATAATCTTAGAATATTCTGCAGACAGTAAGAACAAAATATTCGACGCGTATATTATTTCGTGGTCATTTTGCATTCCGCCTATGTTCTGGCACTCCTGGTAGGGAGTGTCACCGGTGCAGGTCTCGTTCTCACAGTCTACACGTTGCTTGTGACGAAGGGAGAGGATCTTCTCAAGCACCGAACGAAAACGAAACGGAAAATTCGCAGTGAGTATCTTGAGCACCTCAAAGCCCTTCAACAAAAAATGCCACCGGAGGACTTCAACAAAAAGAAGATCGAACTGGCGCGTGATCAGGGAAAAATGGTGAAAGCATGGGGCATTCCAGGTTACCTTGGAGACGGTCTCGTAGGTTCGTTCGTACTCTATGCCGGGACGGCTGTACTTTCAGTATGGTGGTTCTGGACTTCCGCTGCCAGTCGCGACAACATCGGGACGGTCCTTAGTTGGACCTTTGTGATCGCCACGCTGTTCCTTATCCTAGGCGGTACGGAATTAATGTTCGATATACGATCCTACTTGAAAGAAAAACTGTAAGGTCCGGCGAAGCCAAATGCGTGAATCATGATTTGGTTACGTCCTTGATCAATTGTACGAACTCTTTGTTGTTTCGTAGTTTCTTGATCGTGTCAGGATCCTCGAGGAATTTGGTTCTGAGGTCGATGCTAGCCAGTTTCTCTTGCATTTCTTCCATTTGTGGTCCGGTGAGTACGGTGCCGCATTTCTTGCAATACATGGCGAATGGAGCGTTTTGTTCTTCACAACTTCCGCAGACCTGAACGTTCACGATGGGTTTCAGGATTTGTTCTTTCGAGATTAATCCGTGTAATGCTAGGTCTTTGTTGTCGACATCTCGCATTCGTAAATGCGCGTACGTGGAAACTTGTTCAGGTCGTTTCCAACCGTAGAGCAGCATCATCTCTCGATCGGTGAAGTTGGACGCGTCTTCTGTCGCTCGAGTATGCCTGAACAGATGAGGATGGATTGGGCGTTTGAGTATGCGTTGGCCCATACGTTTCACGATTCGATAGAACTTCAGAGAGTTCATCGGATACGCGCGATTACGAGCTCTATAACCATCTTGGAAATAGAAGAGTGTTGCGTCCGGATCCTGCTTGTTTGGGTGAGTATTGATTTGTTCTCGGAGATCTTCGGAGATTGGACTGTATACTCGTCGTCTTCGTGTGCCCGTCTTGCCGTCAAGCATGACGATGGCGCTGTACTTGTCCCATTGAACATCTCGGATTCGTAGCTTCCATAACTCACCACGACGACCGCCTGTCGTGTCTAAGAGTTCGATTATCAATCGTTCTTGGAGGCTTGCTGCTTGGCGTATGAGTTTCTGACGATCTTCTCGAGATAGGATCTGAATGTTCCTGGTTGTGTCTTCACGCTTAGGTATGATCAGTTCTTCAGCCAGTTCTTCGCGTCCAATGATCTTGAGCGCTTTCTTTAGAATCACAACGTGAAGTCTGTAACTGTTGCGTTTAACATGCTTCTGGTACTCGTCCGTATGTTTCAGTAATTCTGCCTGCTTGACTCTCGAGAGATCGAGATGATATTTTTCCCAGGTGTAGAATAATTCCGCGGTGAATCTGGCTGTGGTGACTTCAGACATTCCGCGGCGTCTGTAATCATCTCTAACCTTCCGGATCCAGACGGGTAGGAGTGGCTCGAGGTCGCGTGTATGTTTCATAAGTGCCTGAAGGGACTCTACCTGATCTCATTTAAGAGGTTTCAGGTATCATAGCCCAAACGCTCAGATACCCCAGGTTAAGATCATTTGAGCATCATGCTTGTGACTGTCCTCATTGCCAACAGGCAGGATCATCTTGTGAGATGAATCCAATTACTGTTTTGGCAAGAACTGTGTATGTTGGCTAACGTTTGGCTTTCTTAATGGCATACGCGGCGATTTTGTCCGCTGCATTAATGCCTGTTGCCGCCAGTAGTCCCCTAAATCCGGGAGATGCGTTGACTTCGATCACGAACGGATTTCCTTTGGCTGAAATTAGGTCTACGCCGGCGATCTCTACACCTACGGCGTCTGCGGCTTTCAGTGCGATCTCAGACTCAGCGTTCGAAAGTTTGTACGCGACTCCGTGACCCCCTATGTGGATATTGCTCCTCCATTCGTGTGGGGCAGCTTTTCGTTTCATCGCTGCAACTATCTCTCCACCAGCCACGAAAACCCGTAAGTCCTCACCCGGATTAGGAACATATTTTTGTAAACAGATCATCTGGTCCAACTCGGACAACGTATCGATTATTGGACCAGCCTCCTTCACATCTCTAACCCGCATAACTCCGATTCCTTGAGTTCCAGTAAGGAGTTTTAGAACAATCGGCGGAGATAAGTACTTCAGAAGGTCCTCGTTTCCATCTCTTAACGCTATTAGTATGCTATCGGGAATTCTTACGCCGACCGCGTGAAGTGCTTGCAACGTGAAATACTTGTTTCGGGCGGTAAGTAATCCATTGACGGACAAAGTTGTTGGGATTTTCATCAGTTCAAGATGCTTAAGAAGCATAACGCCAAGTTGGGTCAAGCTGCGCCCAATCCGCGGAATTGCAGCATCTAACCTGTGAAGAGACTTGTTTTCGTAAATCGCATCAACCTTCTCTGCCTCTAGGGCAAGATGGATTCGCGGGGTATGAAGATACAAAGGCTCTACGTGCTTGCGCTTTAGTGCACGAATTATCTCAGTAGTTGCCCAAAATGATTCATTCCTTGAGATGACGCCTATTTTCATGATGAGCGCCTGGGCCTACACTGGGGTTATACCATAGTACTGATAAAGAGTATGTCAAAGTGAACTGGTTGAGTGCAAAAGAGCGAATCTTCATCGGGCCCATCGAATACGTCAAAGTCATTGGCCACCACGGCGAGGCGCGTGTGAAGGGAAAGGTCGATACGGGTGCATCAAGAACATCGGTTGACGTTTGGCTAGCTGCAAACATCGGTCTCGGACCCACAGTGGATGTCGCTAAAGTAAAATCAGCGTTTCTGGATGAAGTCAGAACGAGACCGCTGGTTCGAGGTGTCGTAGAAATCGCCGGCGTGAAATTTGCGCTCCCAGTAACCGTCAATGACAGATCCGACATGCGCTATCCTGTCCTAATCGGGATGGATATTTTGAAGTCCGGTCGATTTCTGATAGATCCAACGAAGAAGACCCCGAAAAAGTACAACTTACCGAAAATGGGTACTAAGAAACACGAAACTAAGACCGAAATCGAATGAATCCTTTTCATAGAGGCATGAAGATCACTGGCTATGTCCTAGAAGGCACTAACAGTATCGTGTGCCAACAGGCCGACAATAAGTTACACAGCGCCAGGGTGATTTTGGCCGCTTTCGTCGGCGCCTAGGATTCCATGCTTAGACAGCGTTTCAATTAGCGCGTTCGCCTTGCGCAAAGTCTCTTTCGCGTTCTTGAAGGTTAACCTATTCATCGCACTATCATATGAGAGCCAATCAAAACCAACATGTTCCCGAGATAGACGGACTTTGTCGGTGCTGGTTTCCATCAGGAAAAAGATGACTTCCTTCAGGACGGTCTTTCCAGCACGTCTGTAGTAGTAACTAATCGGCTCACGGAATCCTTCAACGAACGTAAGCTCTGTTATCCCTGCTTCCTCCTCTGTCTCACGTAGAACCGTCTCTCTCTCCGTTTCATCGCTCTCCACATGCCCCTTAACAAAATCCCAGTGTCCTCCTTCGTAGTGCAAAAGAAGGTACTTCATCGTTCCATCTCGTCTGAATATTACTGCTCCACATGACTTTTCAGACGCCAATCTACTCACGCTCGATGTGGATTGGCGTCTTGCGATCGAGTAATTTATTGATTCTTCGATTCGGTTTTAGCCATCTTGTCAGCTTTTTCTTTCAGGTCAGAACCCTTGTTCAAGACTCCGTGACGATCGCAGTAGTAAATCTCATCCTTCCGGCCTTGGGCCTCCGCGGCGCTCTCGCTCATTTTCGTCATATCCTTTCCACAGAGAGGACATTTCAAGCCGGGAACCTTCTGAATTACGCGTTTACTTATCGCTATTATTTATTAAAACTGTTCAGGGCAACTTAACCTGTGCCGTTGTCACTAACGCAATCACGATATCCGACGAATCTTCTGCAGCAATCGCGACATCATCTAACTTAAGTACAAAGTCACGAAACCGAGATAGGAAACACTCAAGAACCATGCACTACGTACTGGATCCACGAGAAGTCGCTGAATCAGGATAGATCAATCTTTGAGGTTTGTTAAGCTAACTGATGCTTTCGAGAAGATTGATGCTACGACGAAACGGCTCGAGATGACAAGTCTTCTCGTGGAAGTTATCAAAGCGACACCCCAAGAGGATCTGAACAAAGTTGTGAATCTTCTCCAGGGAAAACTCTATCCGGATTACGTGGGCGTAGAACTTGGCGTTGCAGAAAAACTGTTAAGCCGAGCAGTAGCAAACGTCATCGGAAAAACAAATGCATTCGTCGAATCGGTATACAAGAAGACAGGCGATCTCGGACTCAGCGTAGAAAAACTTCTTCAGAAAAAATCTCAAGCAACACTGACGCAAAAACCATTGACGGTTGCAAGCGTCTACGACACGCTGGACAAGATCGCGCATGCTTCAGGGACTGGTTCGGTGGAAACAAAGATCCGTCTGTTGATCAATCTCCTGAACAATGCATCTCCGTCAGAGGCCAAGTATATCGCTAGAATAAGCCTCGGCAAATTACGACTTGGCGTAGCAGACATGACGATCCTCCAAGCGCTGGCGATCGCTTATGGAGGCGGGAAAGAAGCCAAGAAACCATTAGAAAAAGCATACAACCTATCGTCAGATCTCGGATACATTGCCGACGTTCTAGCAAGGGAAGGCCTTGAGGCCGTCGAGAAATTCAAGATCACAATAGGACGACCAATAAGATCGATGCTGTGCGAGCGTCTCCCGTCAGCGAAGGACATAATCGAAAAACTCGGCGAATCCGCAGCAGCCGAATACAAGTATGATGGACTCAGAGTTCAGGCCCACATCGACGCGAAGAATATCCAGCTCTTCTCGCGAAGACTGGAAAACATCACCGAACAATTTCCGGACATAGTGAAGCTGCTTAGAAAATGCGTCAAAGCAAACAAAGCGATAGTTGAAGGAGAATGCGTTGCCGTCGACGTTCACACTGGCGAGATGTTACCGTTTCAAGTAATCTCTCAACGGCGCGGCAGAAAATATGAACTAGAGCGCATGTCTGAGGAAGTACCGGTCACTCTCTTTCTTTTCGATCTATTGTACGTGGACGGTAAAGATATGACGACCACATCATACCTCGAACGCCGCAGAGAATTATCGGCCATAATTCAACAGTCGGAACACCTCAAACTATCTGAGCAGTTCCAAACCGGGAGTCCAGAACATCTGGAGGAGCTGATGGAGCAAGCAGTTGCCGCAGGCTGTGAAGGATTGGTTGTGAAAAGCACTTCCCCAGATTCAATTTATCAGGCGGGAGCGAGAGGGTGGCTTTGGATAAAATACAAGCGATCGTACAAAGCTGAGATCCAGGATACGTTTGATCTCGTCCCCGTAGGCGCTTTCGCAGGGCGAGGAAGACGTGCGGGAGCGTACGGAGCTCTTTTGATGGCCACATACAATCCGAAAGATGATGTATTCGAAACAGTAAGCAAATTAGGATCAGGATTCACCGACGACGACCTCATGACTCTGCCTAAACTTCTAAAGGACTCTTTGACAAAACAAAAACATCCCCGCGTAAACTCTCTAATGGAACCAGACTTCTGGTTCATCCCCTCAATAGTTTTGGAAGTCACTGCTGATGAAATCACACTATCTCCACTACACACGTGCAGCAGAGATGCCGTCAGACCAGGAAGTGGACTAGCACTCAGATTTCCACGATTCACCGGAAAGTGGAGGAAGGATAAGAGCTCAGAGGACGCCACAACCTCCAAAGAAACGCTAGAGATGTATAAGAAACAGCTAAAGCAGATCGAAACGTAACTCGGGCCGCGTTATAATTAGCTTAAAGATGTACTATTCTCCGCCTTTTCATCGATTTGATACGCCAGAATCCGGAAGAGTCACGGTAATACTCAATACTATCTAAACTCATGAGTCCTCTGAGTACTGAGTAGTATTGTTTAGTATATTTAAGGCTTCGTAAGCCTCTTAAGGCCTCGGAGGCCTCAGCAATCCTGAAGGGTAATGTCGCAGTCGGTGGACATCGTTCGGTTACAGGACTTCCGAGGCCAGTTCAGGATAACGATCCCACGCGAAATGGTTGAAAAGTTACGGTGGCAGAAAGGCCAACCGTTGTTCGTCTTGCTGGAGGGATCGAAGATCACCGTCGAGCCCGTTAATACCAAACGGTGAGCTGCCCGGCGTTGTCGGTTTCAGTAACGTCAGGATTCCTCGGAAAACCCAGGTCAACACAGAGCCATACCTAAATCTGTAGGTACGTAGGCTCGCCTCGCGAGCCGCCTACTTGACTTAAATATTGTCTGGGTGACGTGCCTACACTGATGTTCTTTCTTCCACGTAAGCTAATATTCCCGCGTCGCTCAGGATCAAACTAGGCTATCATGTTCTCACGAATACTCGTAGCCGTAGACGGATCCCCATACGCAGAAAGAGCGCTGAAATACGCCATTGACCTCGCAAAGAAGTATGGCTCTAAGCTAATTATTGCGCACGTGATCATGCGGCGTTTCTACGCTGTGACGCCTTCAGAGGCTGGAGTTTTGGCAACGACAACTTTCGTGAAGGAGATGCATGCTGAGGGTAAGGCCATCATCGACAAGGCAGAGGGCGTCGCTAAGGATGAGGGGGTCAATTATGAAAGCAAGCTGGTCAGAGGAGTACCCGCGGAGGAAATAGTGAAGATTTCAGGATCTGAAAAAGCTGACTTAATTGTAATCGGAAGTAGAGGCCTAAGCGAAGTACGGGCGTTCTTACTTGGCAGCGTCTCCGATAAGGTCAGTCATCATTGCAAATGCCCGATTTTAATCGTTAAATGATCGACAAAGAGATAGGATCCTATCGGGATCTCCGATAGGCGTTCGAGAAGCTTAGTCTTGATCCTTCGTAAACCTACATTTGACCTGTAGAGTTGTCTGAACTACTGCCCTCTGACGTGGAGGGTGAATCGGACGGGGTTGTACCCGTTGGAGTTGGTTCGGAGTAGACTGGTGCTGGAGCGGGTACAGTTTCAGGGACTGAGCTCGGCGGGGCCGCCGGTTTCGGCATCGATTTCTTCGGTCTGGTCTTCCTGGATCTAAGCTTAGCTTTCCTCTTGCCGAGGCGTTTAGCTTTCTTCTTGGCGCCTTTCTTCGTCTTCCGTTTAACCAATAGTTGCACCGAGCTAATGTCGCGCCATTACCGATAATAAATCTTGCACGAACCGAGTGACCATGGACACATTTTCGTGTCTAAGAGGGAACAATTCGCGGCCAATATCGGTCTTCACTCATCAAGTAAGCAGCGATTAAGCTCTCTCAGCCGGTAACCCTAAGCATATCCCTGAGTGTACAACAACTTTTGAACGGTCACAGGTATTCTCACAACACCAATTCAAGCAAGCCAGACTATTCCGGAACAAGCCCTAATCTTATGCAAAAGCCTCGTAACTGCTTTATTCCATTCCACGCAATTCCGATTCCGAGGCCCAAACATTGACCGAGGAAAAAGAAGGCCAAACGGTAACATTTGAAGAATTTGAGAAAATAGATGCAAGAGTAGGCACAATAACGCAGGTAGAAAGAATTCCTAGAACAGAGAAACTCTTCAAAATTCTAGTCGATCTCGGAGCTTTGGGCATACGGCAGACCTGCTCAAGTCTAGTCGGATTCTATGAACCTTCGCAACTGCTAGGCAAACGCGTCGTCTTCCTCTACAACCTAAAGCCAACTAAATTCGCTGGAGAAGTCTCACAGGGTATGCTCCTCGCAGCGGAAAAGGACAATCTAATAGCGTTGCTAACGACCGATCGAGAAATTCCAAACGGTGCCCGTGTCAGGTAACTCTCTTCAAGGCCAGTATTATTCAATGTTTAAATGGAATGATGTTTAATTTCTATCAAAATTCTGTCACGCACCTACCGATAGAAGGGTATTGATTGCCGAGAAAAGGCCCCACTGAACAGGACGTCTTACGAATAGTTATGGAACTCGGGGATATGGGGATCCTTCAGTCCGAGTTATGGAAGAAGCTCACTGCCGATAGCCGAGAAGGCTCAAGAGCAATCCTACGTCTAGAAAAGAAGGGTCTGATCGCCCGAAAGAAGGAACTTCATGAGGGACGATGGACCTACAGGGTATTCGCTAAACGACGATACTCCACAATTGATTCAATTGTCGATATTCCGTGCGCATTCTGCGATCTATTCGGAAGTTGCCCGCAATCTTGGATTATGAATCCAAACAAATGCGAAAACCTGACGAAATGGATGGAAACCATAGCGGCATCCGCAAAAGCGGTATCAAAAAGTGCCAAATGAATGGCTGAGACGGCGGAAGAAAGACCATTTCCACCGTTTAGCGAAAGAGAGAGGATACAGAAGCCGCGCAGCATTCAAGCTACAACAGATGATGAAACAGTACCAGTTCATTCGACGCGGCGACCTAGTACTCGACCTGGGGGCGGCTCCGGGTGGCTGGCTTCAAGCCGCTCGACAAATATTAGGCCCACAAGGATTCGTTTTAGGCGTAGACAAAGAACCCATCAAGCCCTTCCCGTTCTGGAACGTTGGTACCATCGTTGCCGATATTCTACAGGAGGACCAAACGGTCGCACTGATCCAAATAGAGACTTACAGGAAAATTGACGTAGTCCTCTCCGACCTAGCACCAAACGTTTCAGGAGTATGGGAAGTCGATCACGCACGCCAAATTGATCTAGCCAGACACGCTCTATCGATCGCACGTAAAGTCATAAGGCCATCTGGTAACGTCCTGGTCAAAGTGTTTCAAGGATCAGATCTACAAGAATTCCGAAAGGAGATGCGAGCAGAATTCCAAACACTCCGCATCGTAAAACCTCCAGCCAGCAGATCTGAAAGTGCTGAACTCTACTTTCTGGGACTAGGATACATTAAGCCGCAAGATCCCTCACAACTGACACAATCTCCTGATGGGGAGCGTCAGTTCTGAAACCATTCGGGTGGAAATGCGTTCGGACAGCAGAGAACTGTTTCTCTCGAAGAATTGTCAAGACCTCACTAATCTTCGGTGGTCTGATGCGCAAGACATGTGATAGATAATCGACCCTATAGTACAACGCTGGAGCCTCAGCCTCACCTCGGATTCTGTCGAGTAGATTCTGCAGCTCGCTCAACCTAGACGATTCGATCATCAAACAGCTTTCACTCATTCGATCGATCGTAGAAATATTCCATAGTGGTCCGAACCAAAACGGGCCCCCAACCCTAACCTTACTTCCGCAGTCGCAGATTTGTTCGATCTGGTCAAGCGAAGAATGATGGCTACGTTTCAAGCAACCCGGACAATACTTTAGAAATTCGAGAAACTTCATTGATTCGTTCGCTGCCTTCTTGCCCTTCATTACGTCTGCGTAGATCCTCACGTAATGATCTGACGCATGGGAGAAGGCAAGGGATATCCCTAATTCCAATTTGCCTCCTACGGTCGCTAAATTTGCTGCAAGTGTTCGCACGGCCATTTCTTTCTCGAATTCGGTTCGTACAGGTCTAACGCCGTACTTACGAAAGCAAGCAGCTGATCTAGCGCCGGTCAACGGCGCCATATCCGTCGCACTCGCCGCGATCACGCCACCGTCAATTGTTGCACGTAACGCATTTTCAAAAAAAGGAGCAGGCGACCCATAGGGATCCAGATCTATCAGATCAAACCTATCTACCATGTGACTGATTAAAAGTACGTTCGCCTCCTCCTGTACGACTGACACTTTTTCTCCAACCTCATTCAGTTCAATCATTCTTGCTGCGCATTGAACCGATTTCGGATCGGCATCAGCGGCGATCACACTCTTGACGTTGGGGGCCTCGACAACGTAACGAACAGCCCTGACTGCAGATGCGGTCATTGGATCGCAAATTCGCAAATGTCTCCAAACCGCAAAATGAGATCGAGCAAACAACATGGCAACGTCACGATTCAAGTTCATCCTTGGATTGTAGAACACCGCTTGTGTTCCGAGCTCTTCGGCGAGAAGTAATCTTGCCTTTCCCTCCGTGATCTCAGCGGCTCGTGAAGCGTTCATACGAGCTTATCTCCCTCCTTCAATTTTCCATCGACCACGAAGGGAATTTGGTCGCGGTTCCGAACCGTCACTTCTAAGATTTCATAGTGTTGATTCCGTTTGATAGACTCGATCATCGGGTGGGACGCGCTAAGATGTATCGTGCCAACTAGTGTTTTTGGAGAACAAAGGGCTCTCCTGATTGCACCGACAAAGACAGTTGAGCATAACTCCATTGGACCAATTTCGTCAATTACGACAACATCGGCGTTTGAGAGCGCGCTATCGATAGCAGTCACCCCGACGCGCGAAATATCAACCAAATTCACACCATACCTTCCAACCCTAGGGCCTTGACGGATGTTGACGTGTGCAAGAATCCCTACGGTAGGATTTGTTACATCCGCTAAGCTGAAACCCACCCTCGTCCCGGCTTGGCGAATTTCTCCCGAAATCATGCCGCCAACCTTCTTACCACGGCAATTCAATAAGTCGCAAATCTTCCTTATCGCTGTAGTCTTGCCTGAGTTAGGCTGGCCAGTCAGGAAGATCCGACAAGAAGTCATAGTCAGCAGACTGAGGCACGCAGCTATTAACTTCAGAAGCTGAGAATGCGTATGGGTAAGTGTCAATGAGCGATTGGATCGCTGGAATAGACGACGCAGGGAGGGGCCCAATTATAGGGCCTCTAGTTATCGCAGGCGTACTCATCAGAGAAGACGAAAAAACTAAACTAGCAAATCTGGGAGTCAAAGACTCAAAGATGCTTACGCCTGAATCTCGCACTCGACTATTCGCCAAAATACGCGCCTTCACCTCAACGATCAGCGTTCATGAAATTCAACCCGAAGAAATAGATGACGTAGTTTTACATGCTGAAAAATTGCGTAAACTCAACTATCTCGAAGCTAAAGTGATGGCTCAAGTTATCAAAGATCTGAAACCCTCGAAAGTCTACGTAGACGCATCCGACGTAAATGAGACACGATACGGAGAAAACATACGCGAATTTCTCCCAGAGGAATTGAAAAACATTAAAATCGTCTCGGAACACCACGCAGATCGGACCTATCCTATAGTCTCCGCTGCCAGCATAATCGCTAAGGTTACACGTGACTCAGTGATCGCGAATCTTCATCTACGCTACGGAGATTTTGGATCAGGCTACATCACTGATCCCAAAACTATCGAGTTCCTGAAATCCTGGAGACGAACTCATACCGAATTTCCGCCGATCGTAAGGTTATCTTGGAAAACCATCAAGCAGATCGAAGACGAAGTTGCTCAGTCACGACTCGGACCATAATTATGCAGCTCTTTAGGAATTCCGAACCCGATAACAACGAGGGTATGAAATTGATTGAGTAACTCCGTCAGCTGAGGCCGATAAAGAAACGTATGTTCATTATGTTTGTATAACTCATGAAAATCGTCAGTCGTATTTCCAAGAATCTTCTGAACGGTAAAATCTTCAATCAAGCCTCCTGATACCGTGTACACGGACTTACCTAGATCCATACGACGAACTATAATGAATGGAAGATTTACCCGATCACGATATTCAGCAGGTACGATTCCTGCTAGTGCATTCAGCTCTGAAGATTTGAGCAGAATTGATGATCCATCCACGGCCTCAACAGTTGGATTGCTTAGCTTCAACAATTCACTCAAAGCACGCCTCCGCTTCGGAAGATGCGCGTTAATCTGCTGAAGTTCACGACCAATTAACGCATCAAAAACCCGATCAAAAGGAGCCTTCGCATTCATAATGACATTACTCGGGCATAGCCAGAACCATGGCATGGTCTTTTTCGTAAGGCTCAAGCTTGAGCGCCTGCGCGATGCGAAATCCGCGGCTCTGTAATACTTGGATTTCCTGTTTGAAAACATCGGTTGGTTCCATGGTCACATCGACGCTCCTCGATTTAATTGCCATGAGCACTGATCCCCCTGGCCTCAGAAACACCTTCGCGTTATCTGCCAATATCTTCGCCTGTTCCGGTTGAGCTACGTCGGAATAGATAACGTCAACCGCGCTAACCAGCGACTTATATTTTTCTGGTTGACGCGCGTCGGACAAAATTGGGTAAACGTTGCTACGATACTGACAAAGGGTATCGATAAGCTCTCGCATGCTGCGTTGCGCAAACTCAACACAATAGACACGCCCGTCATTCTCCACAATGTCGCTGACGTGACTTGCAGTCGTTCCGGAAGCTGAGCCGAGGTACAATACGTAAGATCCACGCCTCACGGGGAGAACGTTCACGTTACGTAGAATTGCGGCGGCCAGTTTACTTCTGTAAGCATCCCACGTTCTATACTCGATTTCTCCATCGCGAACTAACGTTTCCCCATATACGCTGATGCCGGGCGCAAGATTCTTTGTCGCTAGACGTCTCGATCCATCTTCGACGGTTACCCAGAAGACGCCTTCGTAATGATCATCGCGCTTTGCGTTTCCGTCCAAAGTCTCTCTTTCTCTGGAATCGTTCTCTTGGCGGTGGAGGTGGTGACGACGGAGGCGCTGTCTTATAGCGTTCCTTTATTCCCTCGATCTTCTTGTTAACATCGTCTTTGAGTTTTTCACCAACGAATTCACCTTTGAATGCATCCACTCTTGCGGCGATAGTCAGTTTGCCGGAGAGAGTTCTAGCTATCTTCCCACGCTGCCATCTCGGCGCTTGGTGAATCGCGGTGTGCTGGAATATTACTCCGTGCTTCGGTGGTCTCGCTCCTGTCTTCAAAGATCTGAACAGCGCCTTCTCTGCGCCTAACACTTGAAGTGTGCTTGCTGGCATTTTTGCCAGATTATTCAGGCTACCCGCAATCGAAATGAGTCTTGCTGATAACGCCGCTCCAACGATCGCCGTCATATTGGGGGCCACTTGTTTCAGAACATCCTCGACGTAAGACTCGCTCTTCGCCCTAAACCTGTAAAGTTCTAGCATCAGTTCACAGAATGACCGTAGAACCACCAGGTCTTGCTCTTCAATTTCTCCGCCCATTGACTTCTTAGCCGACGCGGTAAGTTGTTCAGCCGTCTCTTTAGGCAGACCTTGGTCTACAAGATTCGTAAGTGTGAAATTTCGTCTATCTCCAAGTTTCGCTACCAGCCTAGCGTACGTGTCATGATTTTCAATGAGGCGGTCCATCTCTGGGAAGTGCAAGCCATACCATTCTCTCACCCTCCCAGCAAGCAGATTCAACGTCTTGTCGAGATCGTCCACGGCACGCATTGCCTGGACAGCGCTTAGATCACGTTTTGTAGCTGCGAGAGCGATGCCTGTTCGAGCAATTTGCAAAGTAACCTGGCGCGCGAATTCGTTGTATCCGGCCGGCGTTCTTGTTACGCCGAGGTCAAGGCCCTGCGCTTTCAACCAAGTTTCGCGGTCTTCTGAATCTGAGCTTAGCCGGTTGCGGAATTTTTGGATCACTGGATCTGGTCTGATCAAAACCTCTAATCCGGCTTCTCTCGCTGTGTT
>Ga0209517_10005179_pt1 | contig 16707 bp, 11 predicted proteins | sample PeaSoiMetSII2010_FD_187695 | JGI IMG/M metagenome (GOLD analysis project Ga0209517, IMG submission 187695) | Peat soil microbial communities from Weissenstadt, Germany - SII-2010 (SPAdes) (version 2) | ecosystem: Environmental > Terrestrial > Soil > Wetlands > Peat | place: Germany...
TCAACTGGTCGGGAGCCCGCGTCATTGAACCGAAGCTCGATGCGTCGGTCATGGAGCCGTTCTGGAGAAAAACCAGATCGTCGGCGGCTACCGCAATGGCTTCGGTCTCGCTCTTGCCGGCACGTCTGATTCTGATCGCCTGGACGACAACCTTGCCAGCCTCGGAAGCCAGATCGAGGTCGGTAACAAAACAGCCTCTTTGGAAATTAACGCCCTTTTCGGTAAGCCAAGCCTGAAGCGGTCGAACCAGCGAGTCAAATTGATTGAAGACCGTGCGTTTGACCCCCGCGAGCGTTTCAATACGCGAGAATTCCTTGATGAACCTGTGCAGGTAGCGCCTGAACTCGACCGCGCTGTGCCAGGGTTGAAAGGCAAAGGTCGTTGCCCACATATGCCAAAATGTGGTCTTAAAGAATTCCGGCGAGAAACAGTCTGAGATCGCGTCCCTGCCCAGGTCAGGCTCGCTCGCCATCATCACTTTGAGCAGTTCCATCCGGTCGGTCATCGAGAACCCCATCGACGTCACGTCGACGATGGCGCGGTTTCGGTCCACCAGACGCGCCCGGGAGTGCGACTTGATCTCTTGATTGAAAGCAACCGTCTCGTCGAACACAGTCTTGCCGGGATTGACCAGAGATGGGATCGATTTGAACAATCCCCAAGTGCATTCGAAATTGTCTGTCGTCAGCATGCGTCCACCGCGCAGGGTGTATCCATCCTGGTGATCGCCGCCCCCATCGAGGCTTCCGCCCAGCACAGGCAAGGCTTCGTAAATTGTGATGTTGCCGCCCGGCAGGCCGCCATCACGGATCATGAAGGCAGCCGCAGCCAGTGAACCGATGCCACCACCCACGAGGTGTGCTTTTCTGTCTCTCATGGTCACGGCATTTTCCTTCGAACGGCATGATCGGCTTGATCTGACCCGCCACGCGCCCATGCTGGGAGATGACGCTGAAATCAAATCCCTGGTCGTCGGGGATGCAGCCGGATGGCACGGCTGAAGATTGAGCTTCGATTGTTTTCAACCATTGTCGGCGTGATCGATCGTTGACATGGATCAATCACGATCCTTGATCACGAACACGTCGTCCCTGCGAAAGCAGGGACCCATAACCACCGGAGTAAGTTGCCAGCAAAGGCAATCGCCACAACGCGTCACTGACGGTTCACGGCGTATGGGTCCCGGCTCGCGCGGAGCCTGTCATCGGGCGGCGCTTCGCGCCGACCCGTTGGCTTGGACGGGACGACGACTTAGGTTACTCACTCCTTCAAAATCATCTCGATCGCCTTTGCAAAGCCTTCCTCCTCGTTCGAAGCCGTGACGTGGGTTGCCGCCTTCTTGACGTCGTCGGTGGCATTGGCCATGGCGAAGGAGATGCCGCTGGTCCGAAACATCGCGAGATCATTCTGCATGTCGCCGATGGTGGCGACGGCGTCTGTCGAAATACCCAGACGCCGGGCCATCGCCTGCACAAAGGTGCCCTTGTTGCAGCCGGGCGGGGTGACGTCGAGATAATAGCTCTGGGAGCGCACCGCCGTCGCCTGCGCGCCGAGCGCCTCCTGCATCGCGGCCTCACAACGTTGCAGCAGCGCTGGATCGGCGCTGGCCCCGACGATCTTGCAGGCCGAAGTGAGATAGGGCGTGAAATCGGCCACGATCGTCGGATCGGCCCTGATGGCGCGCTTTTCGAGCGGGACATGGGGTCCGCTGTCGTCGCGGGCGAGCCAGAGTTCGTTGGTGAACAGCCAGATATCGGTGCCGAATTCAGTCAATAGCTCCAGAGCGCGTTGCGTCGCCGGTGCCGGGATCGTGTGCAGCTCGATCGGATTGAGCTGTGGATCGACAATGCAACTGCCGTTGAACGCGCCGACCGGCAGGGTGATCCGCAGCGGCTCGATCAGAAACCGCATGCCGATGGTCGGGCGGCTCGAGGTGATGGTGAACCCGATACCGGCCCCGTGCAGACGCCGCACGGCGGCCTTCGCGGCCTCGGTCAGCGTTTTGTCTTTGGTCAGGAGCGTGCCGTCAACGTCGGAGACAACTAGGGCGATGCGGCTCATGTGCGGTTCCTGCCGGGAGACTCAGCTCCGAGGTGACGGACGATGTCCTCGACGATTGCTTCGACCGAAGCATCGATCGACACGGTGATGGGGCTTTCGTCCGGCTCGGGCGACTCCAGCGTCTTGAACTGGCTGTCGAGGAGCCCCGGCGGCATGAAATGGCCCTTGCGCCGGGCCAGCCGGTCCGCGATCAACGCCTGCGTACCGTTGAGAAAGACGATCCGCACGTCGTTGCGGCCATGCACGAGCAGGTTGCGATAGGCGCGCTTTAACGCAGAGCAGGCGATCACGACGCGCGCGCCGGCCCGGCAAACCCTGTCGATCTCGTCGGCGATTGCCTGCAGCCAGGGCCAGCGGTCCTCGTCGGTGAGGGGATGCCCCGCGCGCATCTTGGCGACGTTGCTTGCGGGGTGAAACCGGTCGCCGTCCTCGAACGTCCAGTCAAGCCGCGCGGCGAGCTTTGCCGCAATCGTACTCTTGCCCGAGCCGGACACGCCCATCACGATCAGGGCGCAGGGCGGCCTGGAAGCATTTTCGTTCACGAAGATTCTCCACTCAACGCGGCCTGATCCGCCAGCAGGACCGTATCGCCAAGCGAGCGCGCGCGGTTCGCCGGCAGGTTCTCACCCGCGAGCAGGCGCTTGAGAATCGCGCGCTTTTCCCGACCCGCGACCTCGAACAGCATTTCGCGGCAGGAAGAGAGGGCGGGCAAGGTCAGCGTCACCCTTGCCACGAACGGCTCGATATATGCCTTGGGCACGCCGACCACCCAGCGCCCCGTCTCCTCGACAGCGGGATCATTCGGGAACAGCGAGGCGGTGTGACCGTCGGGTCCGACGCCCATCAATACGACGTCAAACAGCGGCCGGGCGGGATCAAGCTCGCGCGCGCCGTAGAATGATTGCAGTTCGCGCTCGTAGTGGCGCGCGGCCTCGTAAGGATCGGCGGTGTCGGTGGGGATCGGGTGAACGTTGGCGGGCGGGGCGAAACGATCAAGGAAAATCTGCCGCGCCACGCCCATATTGTTGAGGGGATCACTGGCTCCGACGAAGCGCTCGTCACCGATGAACCAATGCACGCGGTTCCAGGGAATTCGGAGGCGATACGCCTCGGTCGCGAGCAGTCGATAAAGCTGCTTTGGGCTCGAACCGCCGGTCAGGCAAACCGCCGTGCGATCGCGATTTGCATCGATCCTCGCCATCAGACGCTCAGCGGCGGCTATCGCCAGCGCGGCCGCGTCAGTGACCACAATCCGATCAAGATGGTCCGGCGGCGGCATCCGGCCTAACCGAGCCTGCGCCAGCTGCGGCCGTCGCGCTTGAGCAAGTCTTCGGCCGCCGCCGGGCCTTCGCTGCCGGCCTTGTAGCTTTCGAGACCCTTGGCGCCCGCTTTCTTCCAGGCGTCGAGGAACGGCTGCACCGCCTGCCAGCCGGCTTCCACGCCGTCGGCGCGCTGAAACAGGATGTTGTCACCGATCATGCAGTCGTAGATCAGGGTTTCATAACCGGTCGCCGGCTCGGCCTTGAAATAATCCTTGTAGCGGAACTTCATCTCGACGCCGTTGATCCTGACCGAGGGGCCCGGCACCTTGGTGTTGAATTGCAGCGCGATGCCTTCGGTCGGCTCCACGCCGATCACCAGGTAGTTCTCGGCAAGCGACTCCACCGGCGTATGGCTGAACATCGCAAACGGCGCCTGCTTGAACTTGATCGCCACTTCCGTGCGCTTGAGGCCAAGCGCCTTGCCGGTGCGCAGATAAAAGGGGACGCCGGCCCAGCGCCAGTTGTCGATGGCAAGCTTCAGCGCCGCATAGGTTTCGGTGGTAGTGCCGGGTTTGACGTTCTCCGTCCTGCAATAGTCCGATATCTCGGTGTCGCCGATCTTGCCGCCCTGATACTGGCCGCGAACGGAATTTTGCAATGCCTCCGCTTCGCTTTGGGCCTGGATTGCCGCCAGCACCTCGGCCTTTTCCGAGCGCACCGTATGCGCATCGAATTTCGCCGGCGGCTCCATCGCGACCAGCGACAATAATTGAAACAGGTGGTTCGGCACCATGTCACGCAGCGCGCCGGTCGCGTCGTAGAAGCTTCCGCGATGGCCGACGCCGATCTTTTCATCGACCGTGATCTGCACATGGTCAATGTGATTGCGGTTCCAGATCGGTTCGAACATGCCGTTGGCAAAGCGCAGCACCAGGATGTTCTGCACCGTCTCCTTGCCGAGGTAATGATCGATCCGGTAGATCTGGTGCTCGGTGAGGATTTTCAGCAAAACGTCGTTCAGCCCCTTGGCGGAGGCAAGGTCGGTGCCGAACGGCTTCTCCACCACCAGCCGCCGCCATGCGCCGTTCTCTTCCTTCAGCATGCCGGTGCGGCCGAGCTCCTTCGCGATCGGTGTGAAGGCGTTGGGCGGGGTCGCGAGATAAAACAGGCGGTTGCCGCCGGTCGAGCGGTTCGTCTCCAGCTTCTCCAGCCGTGCGCGCATTCCATCGAACGAGGCCGGGTCCCTCGGATCGGCTTCGATGCTGGTGACGCATTCCAGAAGACGGTGAGCGGTCGCATCGTCCACGGGGCGGGTCGCGAATTGGCGCAAGCCCTTAAGCAGGCTGTCGCGCAACACGTCGCCGGAGGTGCCCTTGCGGGCAATGCCGACCACGCAGAATCTCTCGGGCAACAGATCGGCTGCGGCAAGGTTATAGAGCGCGGGAATCACCAGCCGATGCGTCAGGTCGCCGGTGACGCCGAAGATCACCAAGGAGCAGGGGTCGGGCTTTTTTTGTCTCGCTTGCGTGTCCGTCATCTGTCTTTAGGCCTTCGAACCGGGCGTTTTCGGTTCCTTGTGGCCGCCGAAACCGGCGCGCATCGCGGAGAGAATTTTTTCGGCGAAGGTATGTTCCTTTCGCGAGCGAAAGCGCGCGAACAATGCCGCGGTCAGGACCTCGGCCGGCACCGCCTCGTCGATCGCGGCATTGACGGTCCAGCGGCCTTCGCCGGAATCCTCCACAAAGCCGGAATAGGTTTCAAGCGAGGGATTTTTGGCAAGCGCTGAAGCGGTGAGATCGAGCAGCCAGGAGGGGATCACGCTACCGCGCCGCCACACCTCGGCGATGTCGGCAATGTCGAGGTCGAAGCGATGCTCCGCCGGCAGCGCCTCGATATTGGCGTTCTTCAGGATATCAAAACCTTCGGCATAGGCCTGCATCAGGCCATATTCGATGCCATTGTGGACCATTTTGACGAAATGCCCGGCGCCGACCGGGCCGGCGTGGATATAGCCCTGCTCGATGCGCGGATCGCGCCCCTCGCGCGCTTCCGTGCGCGGGATGTCGCCATTGCCCGGCGCCAGCGCCGCGAAGATCGGATCGAGGCGGTCGATCACCGCCTTGTCGCCGCCGATCATCATGCAATAGCCGCGCTCGATACCCCAGACGCCGCCGGAGGTGCCGACGTCGACGTAGTGGATGCCGCGCTCCTTCAGGGCGTTGCCGCGGCGTACGTCGTCCTGCCAGAACGTGTTGCCGCCGTCGATGATGACGTCGCCCTTGTCCATTAGCTTTGCCAGAGCATCGATGGTGGATTCGGTGATCTTGCCGGCGGGAAGCATCACCCAGGCGGTGCGCGGCCTCGTAAGCTTCTTGACGAAATCCTCAAGCGCGCCGGCACCAAGCGCGCCATCTGCTGTGATCGCGGCGACCGCCTTGGGATCCTTGTCATAGACGACGGTCGAATGTCCGTTCCGCATCAGCCGACGGACGATATTGCCGCCCATCCGCCCCAAGCCGATCATGCCAAGCTGCATTTTTGCCTTCCTAGTTCAATGCATATCTGATCGCGGTATCGAGTGCCTTCAGGCTGGCTTCGAGATCGCCCTTCAGATGCACGCGCAGCGCGCGACGGCCGCGCTCAGTGAGCACGTCGAAATCGCCGCGCGCCTGCGCCGCCTTGATCACGCCGAAGCTCGCCTTCTGACCCGGCACCGGCAGATCCCTGGCGTCATCGGACGTGATCTGGAGGAAGACGCCGCTATCGGGTCCGCCCTTGTAGGCCTGGCCGGTCGAATGCAGGAAGCGTGGGCCAAATTCCGCGCAGGTCGCAACATGGTGCCTGTCGCGCACCGCAAGCCGCATGGTTTGCAGCGCGCCGATATGCGCGGCGTTGCGTTCGATATAGGCGAGCAGCGCCACGTAGTCGCCGGCATCGGTGCGGGAGAGATGGGCTTTCAGCCATGAGCCGAGGTCGCCATCGGCGCCGGCCCTGCGCAGATCGGCGGCATTCTTCTCGTCGGTGTAAAGATCGGCCTCGACCGTGGACATGACAGGCGTTTCCGACGGCAACGCGCCGGATTTCTCGAACGCCGCGGTCAGCTCCCGGGTCTTGATCTTGGCAGCCTCGACGTCGGGCTGGTTAAATGGATTGATGCCGAGCATGGAGCCGGCAACCGCGGTTGCCATCTCGAAGCGGAAGAACTCCTGGCCGATGTATTCGATCGACTTCATGACAATGCGAACCACGGGATGCCCGGCCGCTTGCAGCGCGGCGAGCTTCTCCTCGTGGTCGGCGTCGGCTTCGTTTTCGGTGCGCAGATCGATGAAAAACCGGTCGCTGCCATAATGTGCAGCGTCGCCCAGCGGTTCGCCGTCGATCGGAATCAGGCCCTTGCCGTCCTTGCCGGTGGATTCGGCGATCAGTTGTTCGGCCCAGGCGCCGAAGTCCGAAATCTTCCTGGAGGAGGTGATCGTCACCTTGTCGCGGCCCTCGAGACCCGCAAGTCCCATCGCGAGGCCGAGCTGCACGCCGGGATTTTCATGCGGCGGCACATCCGGCCCGCAGGAGCGCATCATCGCAAGCGTATGCCTGATGAGGGCGCGGACGTCGATGCCGGCGGTCGCGGCCGGCACCAGACCGAACGGCGACAGCACGGAGTAACGGCCGCCGACGGCGGGGTCGCCATGAAAAATGCGCGCGAATCCCTGTTTGGTCGCGACCTTCTCCAGTGACGAGCCGGGATCGGTGACCGCGATGAACCGATGGCCGGCCTTCTCGGCGCCGATGGTCGCAGCGACGCGGGCGAAGAAATAATCCTTCATCACGTTCGGCTCGGTGGTGCCGCCGGACTTGCTGGAGACGATGAAAAGGGTCTTCGACAGATCGACCGCCTTTTCCATCGCGCGCACCTGCGCGGGGTCCGTGGAATCAAGCACGTGCAATTTGGGGAAGCCGGATTTCTTCGGAAAGGTTTCGGCCAGCACTTCGGGCCCGAGGCTCGATCCGCCCATGCCGAGCACGACGGCGTCGGAAAAATCCTGGCCCTTGACCCGCTGCGCATAGTCTTCGTAATCGGCGATATCGGCTTTGGCCGCGCTGTTCAGCCACCCCAGCCATTTGTGCTCGTCGTCGCCGGTCCAGACCGATTTGTCCTGCTGCCAAAGCCGTCGGATCCTGGCCGACGCGCGCCATTCCTCGGTGCTCTTTTCGACCGCTTTTTCGACCGCGCCGAGCGCGAGCTTCTGCCGGTCGATGCCGGTCCCCAGCACGGTGGCGCGCTTGTGCGCCACGGCGCCGTAAAGCTTGTCGGCGGCATCCGCGAAAAGCTTGACGCCGTCCTTGACGAGCTGGGCGGTGACCGCATCGAGCGAGATGCCGGATTTTTCGAGTTCAGCCAGCACGTGCCGCGCTTCCTCGATATTCTCCTCGAGGCTATCGCGCGGCTTGCCGTGGTCGCGGAAAGCGTCGAGCGTGGCGGGAGGGATGGTGTTGATGGTATTGGGGCCGATCAGCTCCTCGACATAGAGCACGTCGCTATAGTCCTTGTTCTTGGTGCCGGTCGAAGCCCACAGCAGCCGCTGCGGCTTTGCGCCCTTGGCGGCAAGCCTCTCCCACCTCGCGCCCGAGAACAGGCGCTTGTATTCCTGATAGGCAAGCTTGGCATTCGCGATCGCAACCTTGCCCTTCAGCGCGGCCAGCCGTTGCTTTTCGCTTGGGTCGTTGGCGCGCGCGATCTTCTCATCGAGCTGCTTGTCGACCGCGCTGTCGATGCGGCTGACGAAGAAGCTCGCAACACTGGCGACATGGGAGGGATCGCCGCCCGCGGCGACGTATTTCTCAAGCCCGGCGAGATAGGCTTCCGCGACCTGCACGTGGACTTTCTGCGAGAACAACAGCGTAATATTGATGCTGATGCCTTCCCCGATCAGATGTTTGATCGCGGGCAGGCCTTCCGGCGTCGCCGGCACCTTGACCATCAGGTTCTTGCGGTGGACGTCGCTCCAGAGCCGCTCGGCTTCCGCGATCGTGCCCTTGGTGTCCATCGCGAGATAGGGCGATACTTCGAGGCTGACGAACCCGTCTTCGCCCTTCAGGCGGTCATAGACCGGGCGCAGTACGTCGGCGGCGTGCTGGATGTCTTCGACCGCCAAATGCGCGAACAGATCGGCGACCGGGCGATCGCCCTTTCTTAAGGCACCTCCGATTGCGCCGTCATATTCGTCCGAGCTGCCGATCGCCTTCTCGAAGATCGACGGATTGGAGGTCACGCCCTTGACGCCATCGGTGTCGATCAGCTTTTTCAGCTCGCCCTTGGCGACGAAGCCTCGGGCGAGGAAATCCAGCCAGACCGCCTGGCCGTGGTTTTCGAGTGCTTTGACGGGATTCATGATGCCCTGTTTCTGTTCGAGCGGGAATGTCGTCGGCTCAACCTTCTCTAGCGGGACGCCGGGTTGTCAATAATCCTTAGGCTGCGCTGGTGACGGGATTATGCGAATCCCAGCCAGAACAACGCTTTTGCCGGCATATCGATCCCTCGAGAAGCCGCCCGTCGGTTCACGTCCGGGCGATTTTCGGGCTTTGCGCGAAAGATCCCAGGCGCGTGCCGCTTGCGATGGCGGGTATGCATGGCGGGCCCGCCCGGCATCGCCAGAGCCTTTCGAGCAATCCCTGCGGCTGCTATCGTTGCGCCCACAAAAAGAATAGTCGCAGGGGAGGATACTTCAATGACGCCGTCGATCATTCGCGCCGCCAGCCGCCGCCGTTTTCTGCAATACCTCGCGGCAAGTCCGCTGCTGGCTTCCGGGGCGCCCGGGGCCTTCGGGATGGAAGCGCCGTCCAAATTGCCCGATCCGATGATCTGGGCGCCGCCGGGCAGCGGCGAATTGATCAATAGTCCAAAGGAGGCGATGAATGTGTTCGACTTCGAACCGGTCGCCCACAAGAACGTACCGCCAGCGCATTTCGGCTATATGGCCTCCGGCATCGATGACGAGGTCACACTGCGCGCCAACCGCCAGGATTTCCTCAAATTCCAGCTCATGCCGCACCGTCTCAATGACGTCTCCAACGTCGACACTTCGATTGAACTGTTCGGTACGAAATATGATTCGCCTATCTTCGTGTGCCCGACCGGTGCCAACCAGTTCTTTCATCCCGATGGCGAGCTCGCCGTGGCGCGCGCCGCGCGCGCGGGCAATCATCTGCAAGTCCTGTCGACGTCCTCGAATTTCTCCGTCGATGACGTCACCAAGGCGCGCGGAGCGCCGATCTGGTTCCAGCTTTATGCTTCTCCAAGCTGGGACGTTGCGCAGGCGCTGATCAAGCGCGCCGACGGCGCCGGCTGTCCGGTCATGATGGTCGCGGTCGACCGCATCGCGCGCCGTAACCAGGAAACCCTGTTCCGGTTGAGGCGCACCGATACGCGCGATTGCTCAGGCTGCCACGACCGCAGCAGTTTTGCCGCTCGTGCGGCGCGGCGGCACAATTACGACGGTATCGACCTCAGCGGCATCAAGGGGAGCGGCGAGTCCTCCAATCTGAATTGGGACACCGTCAAACGCATGCGTGACGTCACGCGCATGAAAATCATGCTCAAGGGCATCGTCACGGCTGAGGATGCCGACCTCGCAGCAAAAAACGGGATCGACGGCATTCTGGTTTCCAATCACGGCGGCCGTGGCGAAGACAACGGCCGCTCCACCATCGACGCGCTGCCGGAAATAATCGCAGCCGTGAAGGGGCGAATGGTCGTCGTGGTCGACAGCGGATTCCGCCGCGGCACCGACGCCGTCAAGGCGCTCGCGATGGGCGCGCAGGCGGTCGGTATCGGCCGGCCTTATCTCTGGGGGCTGGGCGCCTTCGGCCAGGAAGGCGTAGAGCGGGTGCTCGAAATCGTGCGCACCGAAACGCGCGCGGCCATGCAGCAATGCGGTGCGCGCACAGTGAAGGACCTCAATCTCAGTTTTGTGCGCCGGGCGAGCTGAAGCGGCGTGAGGGGCGTCACATTGGTTTCGATGCCGCGCGGTCAAGGAGAGGAAATGAGGGATGGTTTCGCAGGGAAGCGGAACCATTCGAAAGCCACGATTTCACCGAGGTCGCCATGAATCCCCAATTACCGGAAGGCGTCGAGATCGGCTATTCGACCCTGCGCATGTTGCGCCTGGTCGGTCTTGGAGTGATCATGACGCTGGCGAGCGTCAGCATTGCCCTCAACTGGTATGCTTCAAAGCGGATCGATATCTTCTACGAGGTGGTCGGCTATGCGGGTACCGCCTTCTTTGGCCTTGCGACCCTTGTGATCATCTGGAGGCTTCTGACTGCGAGAGGCCCGGTCGTGTTCATCAGCCGCCAGGGCATTCGCGACACGCGCGTGGTGAACGACCTGATCCCGTGGGGGTTGGTCGAAGATATCGCGGCCCGCGAATATCGCCGGCAAAAGTTTGTTGTTCTGAAGATAAGCCCCGTCCTGGAACAGCAGCTCTTCGCCACAAAAGGGAAACAGGCGATGATGGCCGCAAGCAAGGCGCTGGGTTTCGACGGCGTAAGTATCACGCCAAGCGGATTGACGATGGACTTCGACACGCTGTTTGACACCTGCACGGCGTATTATTCAGCCGTAAAGGCGCCGAAGAGCGCTAGCGCCGGTTCAGCCGGATAAGCCCGCCGCGCGTATTGCGGCGAGCTTGCGCGCCACAATCGAATGGACTTAGCGCAGGCTGACGTTGCCGTTTTCATCCCGCGCTGCTCGCCGGCACATAACCGGTTCGCACGTAAAATGTGTTCAATTGTTGCGGGCGAGAAACGCTGGAACCCCGCCGAGGAAGAGACGTTTCATTTGCCTTTCACCAGCCGAATGTTACGGTCGCGGATGATTTTCCGGCTCGATCGGTAAATCATTGCGGCTTAATTCAAGCAGGAGAGGAACGCGAATGATTCGGACGATCTTTATCGGTACAGCGTTGGTATTCGGTCTTGCCACCGCCGCCAGTGCCGCGGTGACTCCCGTGCCCGTGGGCGTTTCCACCAGCCCGGTGATCAAGGTTGCGGAGGGATGCGGGCGGGGCTTCTGGCGCGGCCCGGGCGGCGCGTGCCACCCGATGTACGACGGCAGGGCTTGTCCTCCCGGATACCACCTTGGGCCGGAGCGCCGGAAGTGCTGGCCCAACATTTGAATAATTGATTGAACGTGTGCGACGGCTGGGCCATACGGTCCAGCCGCTTTCGTGAGCGAGAAGGTGCCGGTTTAATCGGACAAGCTCGCCGCGACGTCGTGCCCCTTCAGGCCCTGGATAGAAATCTCCGGACGGCAGCGGGTATTGCCGCGAGCCTAGGCGCTACCATCGAACGGATCTAGCGCAGGCTGGCGTTGATCTTTTCCAGTGCGGCGGAGCCGGGGCAGAGTTTGTCGGCCTCAAGCGTGTTGAGCGGGCTCTCTACCGTGTTGAGGTGGGTGTGCAGGTCTTCCGCCTCGGGGTCGACATAGAGCAGGCCGGTGACGATCTGGCCCTTGGCGGCGTGCTTTTGCAGGAACGACATCGCGCCGACGCGGTCGTGCGGATCGTAATCGGCGTCGATCTTGCGCAGCGCGATCTTGCTGCCGTCGTGCTGCTCGACGACCTGCACGGTGCCCGGCGCGTAATCGACGGAGATCGGATCGCGGCCGGTGAGGACGTCGAGGCGGTTCACCGCGTCATTGTGCTCGCGTACATAGTCGAAGCTCTTGGTCGAACCGGCATGGTTGTTGAAAGCGATGCAGGGGCTGATGACGTCGATGAACGCCGCGCCCCTGTGCTCGATCGCCGCCGCAATCAGCGGCACCAGCTGGGTCTTGTCGCCGGAGAAGCTGCGCGCGACGAAGCTCGCGCCGAGCTGAAGCGCGATCGCCACCAGATCGACGGCGTTGTCGGTGTTCATCACGCCCTTCTTCGACTTCGAGCCGCGATCGGCGGTGGCCGAGAACTGGCCCTTGGTCAGGCCGTAAACGCCGTTGTTCTCGACGATATAGGTCATGTTGACGCCGCGCCGGATCGAATGCGCGAATTGCCCGAAGCCGATCGAGGCGGAATCGCCGTCGCCGGAGACGCCCAGATAGATCAAATCGCGGTTGGCGAGGTTGGCGCCGGTCAACACCGACGGCATGCGGCCATGCACCGAGTTGAAGCCGTGCGAATTGCCGAGGAAGTAGTCGGGGGTTTTCGAGGAGCAGCCGATGCCGGAAATCTTGGCGACACGGTGCGGCTCGATCGACAGCTCATAGCAGGCCTCGATGATCGATGCCGTGATCGAGTCATGGCCGCAACCGGCGCACAGCGTTGAAATCTTGCCCTCGTAGTCCCGGTGCGTGTAGCCGAGGCTGTTCTTGGGCAAGCCCGGATGATGGAATTTCGGCTTGGCGATATAGGTCATGACTTTACCTTGCGCAGCGGAGTCAGTTTGAGCTGATCCTGATGGTCGCCGATGGCACCGGCGATGAAGCGGGCGGTGATCGGCGTGCCGTCATAATGGCGGATCGGCACCAGCCGAACCGGATCGATGCCGTTCTCGTTGACGATCAGCGAGCGAAGCTGGGCGTCGCGGTTCTGCTCGACGACGTAGACGAAATCGTGGTCGGCGATGAAGCTTGCGACGGAGGAATGGAACGGGAAGGCGCGTATGCGCATGCGGTCGAGCTGATGTCCGCGCGCCTCGAGCAACTGGATCGCCTCGTCCATCGGGGGCGCGGTCGAGCCGAAATAGATCACGCCATATTTGGTGGGCTTGGCGGCATTGGCCTGCAAGGGCCGCGGCACCATGTCCTGGGCGGTCTCGAATTTGCGCACCAGGCGCTGCATGTTGTCGGCGTAGACCGAACCTTCTTCCGAGTAACGCGCGTAGCGGTCGCGCGAGGTGCCGCGGGTGAAGTAGGAGCCCTTGGTCGGGTGGGTGCCGGGATAGGTGCGGTAGGGGACGCCGTCGCCGTCGACGTCGAGATAGCGGCCGAAGTCGCGGCCTTCCTCCAGCATCTCCGCGGTCATTACCTTGCCGCGGTCGTATTGGCGGGCATCGTCCCACTTCAGCGGCCGGGAGAGCCGGTGGTTCATGCCGATATCGAGATCGAGCATGACGAAAATCGTGGTCTGCAGCCGCTCGGCGAGATCGAAGGCTTGAGCAGCGAATTCGAACGCCTCGGCGGGGTCTTCCGGGAACAGCAGCACGTGCTTGGTATCGCCGTGGGACGCGTAGGCGCAGGCGAGGATGTCGCATTGCTGCGTGCGGGTCGGCATGCCGGTCGAGGGGCCGGCGCGCTGCACGTTCATGATCACGGCCGGGATCTCGGCGAAGTAGGAGAGGCCGATGAATTCCTGCATCAGCGAGATGCCTGGGCCGGACGTCGCGGTGAAGGCGCGCGCGCCGTTCCACGACGCGCCGATCACAATTCCGATCGAGGCAAGTTCGTCCTCGCCCTGAACGATGGCGTATTTGGCCTTGCCGGTTTCGCCATCGTGCCGCAGCTTCTTGCAATGGCTGGCAAAGGCGTCCGCTAGCGAGGATGACGGCGTGATCGGATACCAGGCGCAGACGGTGGCGCCGCCATAGACCGCGCCAAGGGCTGCCGCGCTGTTGCCCTCGATGAAGATGCGGTCGCCGACCTTGTCGGCCTTCTTGACCCGCAGGCCGATCGGGCATTTGAGGTTCTGCAGCGCCCAGTCGCGGCCGAGATGCAGCGCATGCACGTTCGACGAAAGCAGCTTTTCCTTGCCCTTGTATTGCTCGCCGATCAACTGCTCGATCAGCTTCGGGTCCATGTCGAGCAGCGCGCACAGCGCGCCGAGATAGATGATGTTCTTGAACAGCTGGCGCTGGCGCGGATCGGTGTAGGTCGAATTGGTGATCGCGGTCAGCGGCACGCCGATCACGGTGATGTCGGTGCGGAATTTCGACGACGGCATCGGCTTGGTCGAATCGTAGAACAGGTAACCGCCGGGCTCGATCGAGGCGAGATCCTTGTCCCAGGTTTGCGGGTTCATCGCCACCATCATGTCGGTGCCGCCGCGCGCGCCGAGATGGCCTTCTTCGGTCACCCGTACCTCGTACCAGGTCGGCAGGCCCTGAATGTTGGACGGGAAGATGTTCCGTGGGCTAACCGGCACGCCATGGCGCAGGATCGAGCGGGCGAACAGCTCGTTGGCGCTGGCCGAACCCGAGCCGTTGACGTTGGCAAAGCGGACGACGAAGTCGTTTACGCTGCTGATCGGGCTTTGGACGGGCATGTTGTTCCTGCGTGGGTCATGTCGATGAGATATTTCTGCATGTCCCAGGCACCGGTGGGACAACGCTCGGCGCACAGGCCGCAATGCAGACAGACGTCCTCGTCCTTGACCATCACGCGCCCGGTCTTGAGACCGTCGGCGACATAGAGGTCCTGATCCGGATGCACTGAGGGCGCCTTCAGCCGCGCCCGCAGATCGGCTTCCTCGCCATTTTCCGTAAAGGTGATGCAATCCATCGGGCAGATATCGACGCAGGCGTCGCACTCGATGCAGAGCGGCGCCGTGAACACCGTCTGGATATCGCAGTTGAGGCAGCGCCGCGCCTCGCCGAGCGCAAGTTTCACGTCATAGCCGAGTTCGACCTCCGCGCGGATGTCCTTCAGCGCGATCACCTTGTCGCGATGCGGGACCTTGAAGCGCTTGTCGTCGGAGACGTCGTTGTCATAGCTCCATTCGTGGATGCCCATCTTCTGCGACGAGATCTGTACCTCGGGGAGCGGCCGCTCGTTGATATCCTCGCCGGAGATGAGCTTGTGGATCGAGAGCGCCGCGTCGTGGCCGTGCGCAACGGCCCAGATGATGTTCTTCGGGCCGAACGCGGCGTCGCCGCCGAAGAACACCTTTGGATGCGTGGATCCCATGGTCTTGGTATCGACCTTGGGCATGTTCCATTTATCGAATTCGATGCCGCAATCGCGCTCGATCCAGGGGAACGCATTCTCCTGGCCGACCGCGACCAGGACGTCGTCGCAGGCAATGGTCTGGTCGGGCTCGCCCGTCGGCACCAGGTTGCGCCGTCCCTTCGTATCGTACTCGGCCTTCACCTTCTGGAAGGTGACGCCGGTGAGCTTGCCATTATCGTGGATGAAGGCGACCGGGACCATGAAATTGAGAATCGGAATATCCTCATGCATGGCGTCTTCTTTTTCCCAGGGGCTCGCCTTCATCTCCTCGAAGCCGGAACGCACGATCACCTTGACGTCCTGGCCGCCGAGACGGCGCGCGGTGCGGCAGCAGTCCATCGCGGTGTTGCCGCCGCCGAGCACGATCACGCGTTTGCCAATCTTGTCGACATGACCAAACGAGACGCTGGAGAGCCAGTCGATGCCGATGTGAATATGGCCTGCCGCTTCCTTGCGGCCGGGGATTTCGAGCTCGCGGCCGCGCGGCGCGCCGGAGCCGACGAAGATCGCGTCGTAATTTTCACCGAGCAGCTTCTTCAAGCTATCGATACGTTCGCCGCCTCTAAACTCGATGCCGAGATCGAGGATGTAGTCGGTTTCCTCGTCGATCACCGAATCCGGCAAGCGGAATTTCGGAATCTGTGTCCGCATCATGCCGCCCGCCTTCGGGTCCTGATCGAACACGATGCAGTGGTAACCGAGCGGCGCAAGGTCGCGCGCCACGGTCAGCGAAGCCGGTCCGCCGCCGACGATCGCGATGCGCTTGCCGTTCTTCGGCGCGGGACGCGGCATGCGCCCCCTGACGTCATCCTTGAAATCGGCGGCGACGCGCTTCAGCCGGCAGATCGCGACCGGCGTTTCCTCGACGCGGCCGCGGCGGCACGCCGGCTCGCATGGGCGATCGCAGGTGCGGCCGAGAATTCCCGGAAACACATTCGATCTCCAATTGATCATGTAGGCGTCGCTATAGCGGCCCTCAGCGATCAATCGGATGTATTCTGGAACGGGCGTATGTGCGGGGCAGGCCCATTGGCAGTCGACCACTTTATGGAAATAGTCGGGCGCCGCGATATCAGTCGGTTTCATTCCTACCTTGTCCGCGCCAAACTCTTAGAACCGCGCGGCCTTATCTTTGCCTTTCGAACGCTTGGGGTGGCGTTCTTGTGGTTTTTGAATGGTATCATCGGGTTATGCTATTAAAGCCAATCAACATGATCCACAAAGGCAATTTTGCGCGATCTTCAGCTTTCGCGCGCAGGTCGCCGCCAGTAGTTTAAAAATACATTTATATCGCAGTGCAGCATTTGCGACGGCGGCGTTATGTCGGGATGTCGCTTCTCGAAAGATCCCACATCATGCGGTAAATGCCGGTGGAAATCGTCAATGATTTGAACGGCTCGTGAGGGGTAAAACGCGCGGAGAGCGCCGCCGAAACCGCGTTCACATCCG